>WNGI01018123.1_pt1 | contig 12995 bp, 11 predicted proteins | sample 5400621 | NCBI WGS metagenome assembly WNGI01 (sample SAMN13153374, study PRJNA577476) | soil metagenome | isolation source: 20 cm soil or saprolite under Garry oak tree replicate 1 | place: USA:California | collected 2016-06-15 | reverse complement strand
CCGACGCCGGGGATGTAGGCCGTGACCTCCATCCCCGTGGTGAGCCGGACCCGGGCCACCTTGCGCAGGGCCGAGTTCGGCTTCTTCGGCGTGTGCGTGAAGACGCGCGTGCACACACCCCGGCGCTGGGGTGAACCCTTGAGCGCGGGCGACTTGCCGGGCTCGGACTTGGTCCGGCGTCCTTTGCGGACGAGCTGTTGGATCGTGGGCACGCTGATGCTCCGCTTCGAGTGCGCTTCTTGGCGCGAAACAGGACGATGCTACTCGCCCGTCGCGCCGCCCCCGAGTTGGTCGCCCTCGTTCTCGCCGCCGAAGGACGCGCCGAGCACCTCGGCCCCGGCACCGCCTTCGCCTGCAGCGTCGCCCTCGCCCTCGCCGTCGCCGGCGGGCGAGCTCGTGTCGCGCAGCCAGTCGGCCAGGTCGGCGTCGGAAGAGTAGAAGGGCAGTGGCTCGTAGTCGGGTGCGTCGGTCTCGATGTCCCGGTACCGCTCCATGCCCGTCCCGGCGGGGATGAGCTTGCCGATGATCACGTTCTCCTTGAGCCCGACCAGCCCGTCCTCGCGGCCCTCGATTGCAGCCTCGGTGAGAACGCGGGTCGTCTCCTGGAACGACGCCGCCGACAACCACGAGTCGGTGGCAAGCGACGCCTTCGTGATCCCCATGAGCTCCGGCCGGCCCTCGGCGGGCTGCTTGCCCTCCTCGACGAGACGGCGGTTCGTGTCGGCGTAGAGGCGGGCGTCGACCTTCTCGCCCGGCAGGAATCGCGAGTCGCCCGGCTCGGACACCGCGACCCGGCGCAGCATCTGGCGGACGATCACCTCGACGTGCTTGTCGTGGATCGACACGCCCTGCTCCCGGTACACCTTCTGCACCTCGTCGGAGAGGTACTGCTGGGTCTCCCGGATGCCCTTGATCTCGAGGATCTCCTTCGGGTCGAGCGGGGTCTTCTCGTCGCCGACGAGCCGCTCGCCCGCCGCGACCTCCTGGCCGTCGCGGACCGCGACGTTCGCCCGGCGCGAGACGACGTGCTCCTCCTCGGCATCGTCCGAGCCGAGCACGGTGATCACCCGCTCGCCCTTCTCGCTGTCGCCGATGCGGACCAAGCCCGAGCTCTCGGCCATCACGGCCGCGCCCTTGGGCTTGCGAGCCTCGAACAGCTCGACGACACGCGGCAGACCGTGGGTGATGTCCTCGCCGGCGACGCCGCCGGTGTGGAACGTCCGCATGGTCAGCTGCGTGCCCGGCTCACCGATCGACTGGGCGGCGATGATTCCGATCGCCTCGCCCAGGTCGACCATCGAGCCGGTGGCGAGCATCGTGCCGTAACAGCTCGAGCACACGCCCTGGAGCGACTCGCAGGTGAGCACCGACCGCACCCGCACCCGGTTGACGTCCGGGTCGGTGGCGAGCTGGCGCAGCTCAGGCTCGTCGATCTCGGTGTTGCGCGCGATCTTGCTTCCGTCGACGAGCTTCACGTCCTCGGCCAGGCACCGCCCGAGCAACTTCGTCTCGAGGAGACGCAAGTTCTCGGGATCGCCCTTCACGTCCTCGACCCAGATGCCCCGGTTCGACTCGCAGTCCTCGTCGCGCACGATGATCTCCTGGGCGACGTCGACGAGCCGGCGCGTGAGGTACCCCGAGTCGGCCGTCCGCAGCGCGGTGTCGGCCAGGCCCTTGCGGGCGCCGTGCGTGGAGATGAAGTACTCGAGGACCGAGAGGCCCTCGCGGAAGTTCGACTTGATCGGCCGCGGGATGATCTCGCCGCGCGGGTTGGCCACCAGTCCGCGCATACCGGCGATCTGGCGGACCTGCATGACGTTCCCACGTGCTCCCGATCCGACCATCATGTCGATCGGGTTGAACTTCTCGGCCTGCAGCTCCAGCTGCATCGCCTCGCGCACGCGGTCGGTGGCCTCGGTCCAGATCTCGATCTCCTTCTGCCGACGCTCGTCGTCGGTGATGACACCCCGGTCGAACTGCTGCTCGACCTTGTCGGCCTCGGCCTCGAACCGCTCCAGGAGCGGCCCCTTCTCGGCCGGCGTCCGGACGTCGGAGATCGAGATCGTGAGCCCGGCCTGCGTCGAGTACGCAAAGCCGAGGTCCTTCAGCTTGTCGAGGCTCTCGGCCACGACCGCCCTCGGGTAGTTCTCGACCAGCTCGCTGATGAGCTCGGTGACGTCACGCTTGCGCAGCACGCGGTTCACGTACGGGAAGTCGGGCGGGAAGCACTCGTTGAGCAGCAGGCGACCCAGCGTCGTGTCGACGAGCACCTTGCCGTCGCCGTTGGAACCGGTGCGGTTGAGCACGATCGCGTCGGCGTGCTCGTCGTCCCGCACGGGGAACCGGTCCTCGGAGAAGCGCGCCGCCGGCATCCGCACCTTGATCGGCGCGTGGACCGACAGGCCGTGCTCCTGTCCGTCGCCGTTCGGCGCGAACCGCTGCTCGTGGGCGAGGATCGCCTCGTCGAGCGATGCGAAGGCCCGCCCCGCGCCGGGGGCGTCGTCGACGATCTCGGTGACGTAGTACTCGCCGATGACGATGTCCTGGTTCGGCACCGCGATGGGCCGGCCGTGGGCGGGCGACAGGATGTTGTGCGACGACAGCATCAGGATCCGCGCCTCGGCCTGCGCCTCGGAGCTGAGCGGCAGGTGCACCGCCATCTGGTCGCCGTCGAAGTCGGCGTTGAACGCCGCGCAGACGAGCGGGTGGATCTGGATCGCCTTGCCCTCGACGAGCACCGGCTCGAACGCCTGGATGCCGAGGCGGTGGAGCGTGGGCGCGCGGTTGAGGAGCACGGGGTGCTCCTTGATGACCTCTTCGAGCACGTCCCACACCTGCGGGCGGGCGCGCTCGACCATCCGCTTGGCGGACTTGATGTTCTGGGCGTACTCGAGGTCGACGAGCCGCTTCATCACGAACGGCTTGAACAGCTCGAGCGCCATCTGCTTCGGCAGGCCGCACTGCTGCAGCTTCAGCTGTGGGCCGACGACGATCACCGACCGGCCCGAGTAGTCGACGCGCTTGCCGAGCAGGTTCTGGCGGAACCGACCCTGCTTGCCCTTGAGCATGTCGGACAGCGACTTGAGCGCGCGGTTACCGGGCCCGGTGACGGGCCGGCCGCGGCGGCCGTTGTCGAACAGGGCGTCGACCGCCTCCTGCAGCATGCGCTTCTCGTTGTTGATGATGATCTCGGGCGCGCCCAGGTCGAGGAGTCGCTTGAGCCGGTTGTTGCGGTTGATGACGCGCCGGTACAGGTCGTTGAGGTCGGACGTCGCGAAGCGGCCGCCGTCGAGCTGCACCATCGGGCGCAGGTCGGGCGGGATGACCGGCACCGCGCGCAGCACCATCCCCATCGGCGAGTTGACCCGGCGGCCGTCTTCGTTGGTGCGGTTGAACGCCGAGATCACCTTCAGCCGCTTGATCGCCTTGGCCTTGCGCTGACCCTTGGCGACGGCGATGACCTCCTTGAGGCTGACCTCCTCGAGGTCGAGGTCGAGACGGTCGATGAGGTCCTCGACGGCCTCGGCGCCCATGCCGCCGGCGAAGTACTCCTGGTACCGGTCGACGATCTCGCGCCACACGTGCTCGTCGTCGACAAGCTGCTTCGGCTTCAACGAGCGGATCGTGTCCCACACGCTCTGAAGGAACTCGCGCTCCGACTCGGCGCGGGTGCGCAGCTCCTCGAAGTCCTTGTCCCTGGCCTTCTGGGACCGCTCGCTGTCGGCCTTGCGGGCGTTGCCGCTGGCCGACGCCTTCTCGTACTCCTTGATCTCGTTCTCGAACTGCTCGTCGCGCTCGCGCAGACGGAGCTCGAGCTCCTTCTCGACCTCGGCGATCTCGGCCCGGATGTCGGCCTCGAGCTTCGGTAGGTCCTTCTGGCGCTTCTCCTCGTCGACCCAGGTGATCAGGCGAGCCGCGAAGTAGATGACCTTCTCGAGGCTCTTGGGCGCGATGTCGAGCAGGTAGCCGAGACGGCTCGGGACGCCCTTGAAGTACCAGATGTGAGTGACGGGGGCGGCGAGCTCGATGTGGCCCATCCGCTCGCGCCGCACCTTGGAGCGCGTGACCTCGACGCCGCAGCGCTCACAGATGATGCCCTTGAACCGGACGCGCTTGTACTTGCCGCAGTAGCACTCCCAGTCCTTGGTCGGCCCGAAGATCTTCTCGCAGAACAGGCCGTCCTTCTCGGGCTTGAGCGTGCGGTAGTTGATCGTCTCCGGCTTCTTCACCTCGCCGTTCGACCACATGCGGATCTGCTCCGCGGTGGCGAGCGCGATGGTCAGCTGGGCGGAGTCGTTGACGTCGAGCACCGGGCTCATGTGCGTCCTACCTCTTCCTTCGTTCTTCCTCGTTCGTCGTTGTTCGTCGTCGTCAGAACGCCGGCTCGCGACGGCGCTCGTCCTCTTCGTCGGTCCCGCGCTCGGGTCGGGACAGGTCGATGCCGAGCGACTCGGTGGTGCGGAACGCGTCCTCGTCGAGCTCCCGGATCTCCACCTCTTGGCCCGCCTCGTTGACGACGCGGACGTTGAGGCACAGGGCCTGCATCTCCTTGATGAGCACCTTGAAGCTCTCGGGGATGCCCGGCTCGGGGATGTTCTCGCCCTTGACGATGGCCTCGTACACCTTCACGCGACCGAGCACGTCGTCGGACTTGATCGTGAGGATCTCCTGGAGCGCGTACGCCGCGCCGTACGCCTCGAGCGCCCACACTTCCATCTCGCCGAAGCGCTGCCCGCCGAACTGCGCCTTCCCGCCCAGCGGCTGCTGGGTGATCATCGAGTAGGGGCCGGTCGACCGGGCGTGGATCTTGTCGTCGACGAGGTGCGCCAGCTTCAGGATGTAGATCCATCCCACCGTGACTGCCTTGTCGTAGGGCTCGCCGGTCCGACCGTCGTAGAGCTCGGCCTTTCCGTCGAGGCCCACGAGCCGCTGCCCGTCGGCGCCGTCGGTGTGCATGTGCTTGAACAGGTCCTCGATCGTCCCCTCGGGGCTCTGGCCGGCGCCGCCCTCCTCGTCCCAGTGGGCGCCGTCGAAGACGGGGCTCGACACCCACAGCGCGGGCTGGGTGACCGGGCTCGTCTTGCGTCCGTTCTTGGGCGCGGCGGCCTCGCCCTCCCAGCCGTGCCGGGCGGCGTACCCGAGGTGGGCTTCGAGCACCTGGCCGACGTTCATGCGGGACGGGACGCCGAGCGGGTTGAGGATGATGTCGATCGGGGTGCCGTCGGCGAGGTAGGGCATGTCCTCGATCGGCAGGATCTTGGCGATCACGCCCTTGTTGCCGTGACGCCCGGCGAGCTTGTCGCCCTCCGAGATCTTGCGTCGCTGCGCGACGTAGACCCGCACGAGCTCGTTCACGCCCGGGGGCAGCTCGTCGCCGCTGTCGCGAGAGAACTTGCGCACGTCGATGACCTTGCCGGTCTCGCCGTGCGGCACCTTCAGCGACGTGTCGCGGACCTCTCGGGCCTTCTCGCCGAAGATCGCCCGCAGCAGCCGCTCCTCGGGCGTGAGCTCGGTCTCGCCCTTCGGCGTCACCTTGCCGACGAGGATGTCGCCGGGGCCGACCTCGGCGCCGACGCGGATGATGCCGCGCTCGTCGAGGTCCTTGAGGATGTCCTCGGACAGGTTCGGGATGTCGCGGGTGATCTCCTCGGCGCCGAGCTTCGTGTCGCGGGCGTCGATCTCGTGCTCCTCGATGTGGATCGACGTCAGCACGTCGTCGCGCACGAGACGCTCGGAGATCACGATCGCGTCCTCGTAGTTGTGACCCTTCCAGGGCATGAAAGCCACGAGGAGGTTCTTGCCCAGCGCCAGCTCGCCGTTTTGCGTGGACGGCCCGTCGGCGAGGACGTTGCCCTTGCGGACCTGGTCCCCCGACTCGACCAGCGGCTTCTGGTTGATGCAGGTGCCCTGGTTCGAACGGCGGAACTTGGACAGCCGGTGCGTGGTGCGGCCGTTCTTCTGGTAGTCGACGACGATCGAGTCGCCCGAGACCTCGGCCACGGTGCCGTTGTCGTCGGCGACGACGAGGTCGCCGGCGTCGCGGGCGGCGCGGCTCTCGACGCCGGTGCCGATGAACGGCGCGGTGGAGCGCAGCAGCGGCACCGCCTGGCGCTGCATGTTGGCGCCCATCAGCGCGCGGTTGGCGTCGTCGTGCTCGAGGAACGGGATGAGGCTCGTGGCCACCGAGACGATCTGCTTCGGCGACACGTCCATGTAGTCGACCTCGCCCGGGTCGACGTACGCGACCTCGCTGCGGCGCGCCCGCACCAGCACCTTCTCGTCGAGGAACCGGCCCCGGTCGTCGACCCGGGCGTTGGCCTGGGCGATGACGTAGCGGTCCTCGTCGTCGGCGGCGAGGTACTCGATCTCCTCGGTGGCGACGCCGTCGCGCACCTTCCGGTACGGCGTCTCGATGAAGCCGAACTGATGCGGGCGTACGTCGAGAGGTAGCCGATGAGGCCGATGTTCGGGCCTTCCGGTCTTTCGATCGGACACATCCGGCCGTAGTGGCTGGGGTGCACGTCTCGAACCTCGAACCCGGCGCGCTCACGCGAAAGGCCTCCGGGCCCGAGCGCGGAGAGGCGCCGCTTGTGAGTGAGCCCGGCGAGCGGGTTCGTCTGGTCCATGAACTGGCTGAGCTGACTCGAGCCGAAGAACTCCTTGATGGCCGCGACGACGGGCCGGATGTTGATGAGCGTCTGGGGCGTGATCGCCTCGACGTCCTGGGTCGTCATGCGCTCGCGGACCACGCGCTCCATGCGCGACAGGCCGACACGGACCTGGTTCTGGATCAGCTCACCGACGGACCGCACCCGGCGGTTCCCGAAGTGGTCGATGTCGTCGGGGTAGTAGTCGGGGTCGTTGTTGTGCAGCTTCACCAGGTACGAGACCGTGGCGAGGATGTCGGCCCGGGAGAGGGTGAACTCCTTGTCCTTGGGCGGCTTCAGGTCGAAGCGCTCGAGGCCGAGCTTGGGGTACTCGTCGGTCAGCTTCTTCGTGACCTTGTGCCGCCCCACCTTGGCCATGTCGTAGCGCTTCGAGTTGAAGAAGAGGTTCTCGAGCAGGCCACGCGCCGAGTCGGGCGTGGGCGGCTCGCCCGGGCGCAGCTTCCGGTAGATGTCGATGAACGCCGCCTCGGCGTTCTCGGTGTGGTCCTTCTCGAGCGTGTTACGGATCGACTCGTACGGGTTTCCCTGGGCGTCGAGGACGAGGTTGAGCAGCTCCTCGGGGTTCTCGCCGAAGCCGAGCGCCTTGAGGAGGACGGTGACGGGCTGCTTGCGCTTCCGGTCGATGCGGACGTAGACGATGTCCTTCTTGTCGACCTCGAACTCGAGCCAGGCGCCCCGGCCGGGGATCATCTTGGCGTCGACGAGGTCCTTCTCGGGCGAGGTCTTGTCGGGGCTGATCCCGAAGTACACGCCCGGCGACCGGACCAGCTGCGAGACGACGATCCGCTCGGTGCCGTTGATGATGAAGGTCCCGCGGTCGGTCATCATCGGGAAGTCGCCCATGAAGACCGTCTGCTCCTTGATCTCGCCGGTGGCGGAGTTCATGAAGCGGGCGGTCACGAACAGCGGGCGCGCGTAGGTCATGTCGCGCTCGCGGCACTCCTGCTCGGAATGCTTGGGCGGGTCGAAGACGTGGTCCGCGAGCTCGAGCTTGAGCTGGCCGGTGAAGTCCTCGATCGGCGAGATGTCGCGCAGAACCTCGGCGACACCCTCGTCGAGGAACCACTGGAACGATTCCCGCTGGACGGCGATGAGATCGGGAAGCTGGAGGACCTCCCGCAGCTTGGCGAAGGACAGACGTTCCCGGGACGCGAGACGAGCCAACGTCACTCCTCTGAGGGAAGGCGCGCGCCGACCAGCGCCAGATTGGTCAGCAGATGCACGAACGGGCAGACACGGCTAAAGGAAATATTAGCGCGCGCCGACGATTTCCTGCAACAAACGTGCCCGAAGTACGCCGCCACGGCGGCGCTGTGCTCGGGAGGATACGACGACCCCCTCGGAGGGTCAAGACCCGCTCCCGGCAAAAGCCGCGTAAAGACGAGGCCAGCGACGGGTGGCCGGCGGGCGGTTGCGCCGGCAATCCGGCCCGCCCGGCCGAGACCCGGGTCGGAGACCCGAGCCGAGCGCAGCGAGGCGAGCAGGGGCTCGGCCGGATCAGCGGTGCCGGCTCGGCGCCAGCCGTCCGACGTGTCACCCGGCGCGATCACGCGCCCACGAGACGGGTCGGCTACTTGAGCTCCACCTTGGCGCCGGCGCCTTCGAGCTGCGCCTTGGCCTTCTCGGCGTCCTCCTTGGAGGCCTTCTCGAGCACAGGCTTCGGCGCGGACTCGACGAGATCCTTGGCCTCCTTGAGCCCCAGGCTCGTGAGGCTCCGGACCTCCTTGATGACCTTGATCTTCTCGCTGCCGGCCTCGGCGAGGACGACGTCGAACTCGTCCTGCTCCTCGGCGGCCTCGGCCGGCGCGCCGCCGGCGGGGCCGGCCGCGACCGCGACGGGCGCGGCGGCGGTCACGCCGAACTCCTCCTCGAAGGCCTTCAGGAACTCGTTGAGCTCGAGGACGCTCATGTTCTTGAAGACGTCCAGCAGCTCGTCGGTGTTGAGCTTGGTTGCCACGATCTCTACTCCTCGTGCTCGGTCGACTGCTCGGAGGGCTCCGAAGGCCCTGACTCTTTTTGATCGATCAGCGCGCGCACTCCGTAGGCGAAGTTGCGCGTGAACGCCTGGAACAGGCCGGCCGCCTTGGTGAGCGGCGCCTGGAAACCGCCGGCCAGCATGGCGAGCAGCTGCTCGCGGGGCGGGACGTCGGCGAGGGCGGTCAGGTCGGCCGCGGTCAACAGCCGGGGTCCGAGGAGGCCGCCCTTGACGACGAGCTCGGGGTTCGTCCGGCCGAAGTCGCGCAGCGCCTTGGCTGCGGGCGCGGCGTCGCCGTGGACGAAGGCGATCGCGACCGGCCCTTCGAGCAGGGGGAGGATGTCGGTGAGCCCGGCCTCCTCCGCCGCCCGACGGGCGAGGCGGTTCTTGAACACCTTGTACTCGGTGTTCGACGGCCGAAGTGACCCGCGCAGCTCCGCCAGCGCGCGCACGCTGAGGCCGCGGTACTCGGTGAGCACGGCGGCATCGGCGTCGTCGAGCCTGGAGCGGATCTCCTCGACGACTGCGGTCTTCTCGGGCCTGGCCATTGCGCTCCGAAACAAAAAGAGGGACGCCCAGACACGCGAGGACGTCCCGTCAGTTACCCAAGAAGGGATTCGCCTCGTCCGGCGGGCCGGAGCCCATTACCGCTGACGCGACCGGAGATCTGTGGCGCGATGTATTTGTAAAAAGGAACTTTACTACGCGGCGCTCGTACGCACGGAGTCCGCCGCCACTGCGGGGTCGATGCGGATGCCGGGGCCCATCGTCGACGACGTCGCGATCGACTTGATGTAGCGGCCCTTGGCGGCCGCCGGCTTGGTGCGGAGGATCTCGTCGAGGACGGCCTGGAAATTCTCGAGCAGGGCGTCGCGCTCGAAGCTGACCTTGCCGATCGGGACGTGCACGTTGCCGTTCCGGTCCGTGCGGTACTCCACCTTGCCGGCCTTGAACTCGGCCACCGTCTTGCCGATGTCGGTCGTGACCGTGCCCGTCTTCGGGTTGGGCATGACCCCGCGCGGCCCGAGGATGCGGCCGAGCCGCCCGACCTGGGACATCAGATCGGGCGTGGCGATGGCCACGTCGAAGTCGAGGAAGCCCTCCTGGACCCGAGCGACGAGATCGTCCGCGCCCACGACGTCGGCGCCGGCCTCCTCCGCCTCGCGGGCGGCGTCGCCGGTGGCGAAGACCGCCACCCGGACGGCCTTCCCTGTGCCGTGTGGCAGTGACACGGTGCCGCGGATCATCTGATCGGCCTTTCGGGGGTCGATCCCGAGTCGGAACGTGATCTCGACGGTCTCGTCGAAGTTGCGCTTCGCCAGCGACTTCACGAGGTCGAACGCCTCGGCCGGGGTGTAGAGCCGATCGCGATCGAACTTGCGAGTGGCGTCGACGTACTTCTTGCCAGCTTGGCTCACGACTCCCTCACTTCGATGCCGGCCGACCGGGCGGTGCCTTCCACCTGACGCATCGCGCCTTCGGGGTCGACGGCGTTGAGGTCGGGCATCTTCGTCTCGGCGATCTGGCGGACCTGCGCCCGCGTGACCGATCCGACCTTCTCCATGCGCGCGTTCGCGGCGCCCTTCTCGACGCCGGCCGCCTGCTTGAGCAGGAAGGTCGTGGGCGGTGTCTTGGTGACGAACGTGAACGACCGGTCCTCGAAGATCGAGATCTCGGCCGGGATGATCATCCCGCGCTGCGACTCGGTCTGCGCGTTGTACGCCTTGCAGAAGTCCATGATGTTGATGCCGTGCGGCCCGAGCGCCGTACCCACGGGCGGGGCCGGCGTCGCCTGCCCCGCGGGGATCTGGATCTTGACCACTGCGGCCAGCCTCTTCTTCGCCACTACCTGCGCTCCGCTCTCGTCCCGACTACAGCTTCGAGACCTGGCCGAACTCGAGCTCGACCGGGGTCTCACGTCCGAAGATGTTCACCAGCACCTTGAGCTTCGAGCGGTCGACGTCGATCTCGCTGATCGCGCCGTTGAAGTCGGCGAACGGCCCGGCCACCACCCGCACCTGCTCGCCGGTCTCGAACTCCAGCCGGGGACGGGCCTTCTTCGGCGCGACCTCAGCGCCCGCGACCTTCCCGACTCCCAGGATGTCCTCGACCTCACGGCGGGACAGCGGCGTCGGCTTGGCCCCGCTCCCCACGAACCCCGTGACTCCCGGCGTGTTGCGCACGACGTACCACGAGTCGTCGTCGAGCTCCTGGCGGACGAGGAGGTAACCGGGGAAGACCTTCTTCTGCACGACGACCTTGCGGCCGCCCTTGAACTCGATGACGTCCTCCATCGGGATGACGACCTCGTAGATGCGGTCCTCGACGTTCATCGAGCGGACGCGGCTGGCGAGGTTCTGCTTCACCTTGTTCTCGTAGCCGGCGTAGGTGTGGACGACGAACCAGTTGCCCGGTCGGTCATACGGGCTCGGCTCGGCCGGTGCCGCCGCCTCCTCCTCCTCGACCTCGGTGACGTCGACGAGCTCGGCGTCCTCGAGTGACGGCTCGGGGGTGACCTCGACGATCTCCTCGGCCGGCGCCGCCGGCGACTCGAGGACCGACATGGGCTCGGCCGCGTCGGCGTCGGCCTCCTGGCTCTGATCGGGGCCGACCGAGAGGATGGCCTCGGCCTCGGCGACGATGTCGCTCTCGGACGCACTGGCGAGGTCGGCCCGCTCCTCGGTCTCGTCCTCGGCGGCTTCGTCCTCCGCCTCGACCGCGCGGGCGTCCTCGAGGGGTGTCGTCTCGGCGTCGTCGGGCGTCTCGTCCGCGAGCTGCTCGTCCGCGGCGAGCGCATCCTCGGCCGGGGTCTCGGGAATCGACTCGTCGACGGAGCTCTGCTCGTCTTCGGCGCGCTCCTCAGCCGGAGTCTCGTCGTCGCGGCCGGGATCTTCGGGGGGAAAGGTCGTCATCGTCAGTCGAAGAGGAACAGGACGAGCTTCGCCGAGAGGTAGTCGTACCCGAAGATGAGCGACGTCATGAAGATCACCGCGATGAGCACGATGATCGTGGAGTTGACGACCTCGTGGCGGCTGGGCCACGCGACCTTCTTCAGCTCGCCCCGGACCTCGCCGAGGTACTGGCGGGGGCCGGTGCGCTCGCGTTGCGGCGCAGCCTGCGGGCGGGCCTTGCGTTCAGGCGCGCGCGGCCGGTCGGCCTGCTGGCGTTGCATCAGTCGCTTGGTCTGTCGGTTCACGTCACCGCCTCGGTAGCGGGCGATCCTGTTGCTCGTTGTGGGTTCGGTGTGGATTCGTCGTGGCAGCAGGGCAGGAGGGACTCGAACCCCCAACCGCCGGTTTTGGAGACCGGTGCTCTGCCAAATTGAGCTACTGCCCTCCGGGCGCGCGGGGGCCCGAACATGAAGAGTAGCAGCGGCCCTCCGAAGTCCGTCAGCCGGGTCTGGCTATGCGACCGCGGTCCGACGGCGGGAGCGGGCCAGGATCAGCGCGGCTGCGGTGCCGGCGGTGGCCAGCGCGGCGCCGCCGATGGCCCCGGCGTACGCGAGCCGGCGGCCCGACAGCAGCGACCGGACGGCGTGGCGCTCGCCGGCCTCTTCGAGCGCGGCGAGGGTCTGGGCGAGCAGGCTGGGCGACGGCTCGAGGAAGCGCGTCCGCAGCTGCTGGAGCGCTCGCAGCATCCGCCGGTACCGGGCCAGCTCGGCCTGGCACCGCAGGCACGACTCGATGTGCTTCTGCATCGTCAGGTCGACCGGTGTCCCCTCGACCGTCTCGGGCAGCATTCGCGCCACGTCTTCACACCGCATGGGCGGACCTCCCGCCTTCCTCGAACAACACGTCGCGGAGGCGCTTCCGCCCCCGGTGCAGCCTCACCTTCGCCGCCGCCACCGAGATGCCGAGGTCCTCGGCGATGGCCTCGTGCGACAGGCCGTACACGTCCTTGAGCACCACGGTGCTCCGCAGCTTCGGCGGCAGCGCTGCGACCGCGCGGGCGAGATCCTCGAGCCCGATTGCCGATTCCGCCGCCGCTTCGGGCTGTCCCTCGATGGACGTGTCGATCGGCTCGTCGACCGTGTCGAGGGACTCGGCGCGCCGCCGGCGCCGCTTCTGCACCAGGGTCGCCGCCGCGTTGGCGGTGATGCGGTACATCCACGTAGAGAACTGCGCGTCGCCGCGGAAGCGCTTGATGCCCTTCCAAGCCCGGAGATACGACTCCTGGACCACGTCGCGTGCGTCCTCCTCGTTGGCCGTGAGCCGCATCGCGAGGGTGTACGTATCGACGTAGGTGCGCCGCACCAGCTCGTCGAACGCCGCCCGGTCACCTTCTCGGGCAGCGGCGACCAGACGGTCGACCTCGGCCCTCAGCTCTGCGGTTGGGTCCGTGGCCATTCAGAC
>WNGI01005243.1_pt1 | contig 12997 bp, 11 predicted proteins | sample 5400621 | NCBI WGS metagenome assembly WNGI01 (sample SAMN13153374, study PRJNA577476) | soil metagenome | isolation source: 20 cm soil or saprolite under Garry oak tree replicate 1 | place: USA:California | collected 2016-06-15 | reverse complement strand
GCCTTGGCGTTAGGCGCCGGCGTCGGCGTGCTGTTCGGCGTGTATCCCGCGACGCGGGCGGCTCGGCTCGATCCGGTTGCAGCACTGAGGGCGGAATGATGTCGCCCATGGGACGTCGGCGCATTGGTATCGAACGGAGCGTCTGGATCCGATTCCTCGCGAATCTCCGCGAGACGATCACGCTGGCGCTCGACTCCCTTCGCGCGAGCAAGCTGCGCTCCGGTCTCACCGTGCTTGGCGTCGTCATCGGCGTGGCCGTGGTGATGGCCATGGCGTCGATCGTTCAGGGGATTCGCGATCAGATCGTGCAGACGATCGAGGTTGCCGGACCGACGACGTTCTACGTGATGAAGGTCTTCTCACAGACGCCGCTCAATCCAGACCGCTTGCCGAAGTGGATTCGCGTGCGACCCGATCTCACGCGTGACGAGGCGGCGCGGATCGCCGCGCTGCCGATCGTCGGCTATGCCGGTATTTGGGCCCAGGTGATTCAGCGTGTGGAGTACAACAGCGTGCGCACGCAGCCGCAGGCCATCATCGGAGCCGACGACGGGTTCACGGAGATTCAGGGCGGCGATCTCGCCTCCGGCCGCTGGTTCACGCACGCCGAGCTGGCGAGCGGAATTGCCGTCGTCGTCCTCGACGTCGACGTCGCGCGGCGGCTCTTCGGCGCCGTCACGCCGCTCGATCGACTCGTTAGGCTCGGCGGACGGCCGGCGCGCGTCATCGGGATCTACCAGCCGGCCGCGAACATCTTCAAACCGCCGGGACAGGAAGTCGCCGCGATCGTTCCGTACGCCTTGCTCGAGCATCAGTTCACGATCGACAAGACCGTCGCGCTTTATGTTCCCGTCAAACCGAAGCCTGGCGTGACCGTTGCCGACGCGCAGGAAGCGGTGACGATCGCCTTGCGCGAGATGCGGCGCCTCCGTCCGGCGGATCGAAACAACTTCGACATGATCACTCAGGATCAGATTCTGGATGTGTTCAATAAGCTGACGGGAGTCTTCTTCCTGGTGATGATCGCGTTGTCCGCGGTGGCGCTGCTCGTCGGCGGCATTGGGGTCATGGCGGTGATGATGATCAGCGTCACCGAGCGAACGCGAGAGATCGGCGTGCGCAAGGCCGTCGGCGCGACGCGCGCCGACATCCTACTCCAGTTCCTCTTCGAGGCCGCAACGCTGACCGGAGCCGGAGGCGTCATCGGTATCCTCGTCGGGCTCGGGCTCGGGCGTGGCATTACGATGCTCATGCACGTCAATGCCGTACCGCCGCTCAACCTGACTCTGATTGCGGTCTTTGTTTCGGTGTCGCTCGGTCTGGTATTCGGCCTGCTGCCGGCGCGGCGCGCGGCACGGCTCGATCCAATCGACGCGCTCAGATACGAATAGCGGTGAGCGCGGAGCGTTGAGCGCGGAGCGTTGGACGCTTACCGTTCAAGCGCACGCCAGTCGAAGCTCACGCTCTACGCTCTACGCAATGACCGAAGTCGACTTGCTCGCCATCGCCGCGCATCGGGATGACGTCGAGCTCACCTGTGGCGGAACGCTGATCAAGGCAGCGCGACAGGGACATCGCACCGCCGTGCTCGATCTCACTCAAGGTGAGATGGGGACGCGCGGCTCGCCGGCGACACGGGCCGCCGAGGCAAGTCAAGCCGCTGAGCTCATGGGTCTCGCCGCGCGAGAGAATCTCGATCTGCCAGACGCTGGCATCACCAACGATCCAGCAACGCGCGAGCGAGTTGCCCGAGTGATCCGCCGCTACAAGCCGCGCGTTGTGATCGCACCGGCTCCGACGGGGCGACATCCCGATCACATCGTAACGTCGCAGCTCGTGCGCGACGCGTGTTTCGTCGCCGGCCTCGCGAAGCTCGCGCCCGACGTACCAAAGCACCGTCCGCACAAGGTGGTACACACACTTTCCTTCCGGCAGGACGCGACCAAGCCTACGTTCGTCGTCGACATCAGCGACGAATTCGAGCGCAAGCTCGAGGCGGTTCGCTGCTACGATTCCCAGTTCAGTGGCGCCACTCAGGCGGGAGAAGTCTATCCCAACGGCGAGCCGCTCTACGACATGGTGCGTCACTACGCCGCCTACTACGGCGCGTTGATTCGCAGGCGCTACGGCGAGCCCTTCTTCGCGGCGGAAACGATGCTCGTGGACGACATCGTGTCGCTGGAGGTCGCGACCTTTTGAGTCCGTCGCGCCGTGGCGAAAGGCCGGATATCGCGTCCATAGACTACGGGTCTTATCTCGCCCTCGACGAGCTGCTCGCGCTGCAGCGGCCGCGGTCGAGTCCCGAGCACCCCGATGAGCTTCTCTTCATCGTCGTGCATCAGGCGAGCGAGTTGTGGTTCAAGGCAATCCTGTTCGAGCTGGATCAGCTGACGACCGTGCTCGCGCGCTACGATACCGGCCGCGCACTCTGGCACATGGGTCGCCTCAACGCCTTGATGCGGATCGTGTCCGCGCAGCTCGACTCGCTGGAGACGATACCGCCCCAGCACTTCGCGGAGTTCCGCGGCTATCTCGGTGCGTCGAGCGGATCACAGAGCGTGCAATTCCGCGCCATCGAGGCAGCATCCGGTTTGCGCGATGCTCATTTCATGCACGCGTTGGAGGAGCACGGCGAAATTCCGCCCTTAGTGGCGCGCCATCTCGCTCGGCCGACGTTGCAGGAATTATTCGTCGGCTTACTCGCCAAAGCGAAAACCACGCTCGAGGCGCTGTATACCGGTCCCGGGCCGACGCTGCTCTTTTTCCTCGCCGAGTCGCTGCTCGAGTACGAGCAGCAATTCGCCCAATGGCGATTCAAACATGTGCAACTCGTCGAACGGATCATCGGCCCCACCACGGGCGGCACTGGTGGCACGTTGGGCGCGCGATACCTGCAGCGCACGATCGAGCAGCGGTTCTTTCCCGAATTGTGGGCTGTCCGCGGCAAATTCTACGCGCCCGACCCTAGTGCCGCCTCCGCGGACCCACCCAAGCGCCGGCGTAAATCGTGACGATGTTCGCCGAGCCGTAGAACGGCGACACGACAAGCGGACCGCCGGACAGGCTGCTCAGTGCACGATCGTTGGCGTAATGCGCGCGCGCGTTGCGTCGAAAGCGAATGCCGACGTCGAAGAGACCGGAGCGGGCATCATGCGACCCGATGCGCAATCCAAGCCCCGTGCTCCACGCGAAATTGCCGGCGCTGAAGACCGTGCGGTCCACGGCATCGTCCCCGTTGTATCGCGGCGGTCGAACATTCACCTTGCTCTCAAAGTACGAGAGACCAGCGGTAGCAAATCCATACGGCCGAACCGTGCCACGGAGGGCAGTTACCTCCGGACCGATGTCGAGAGAGTACATGAGATGTTGGCGCGCGGCGTACGATACGCTGGTGTTGCCGAGGTAGCTCCCGAACTCATCGTATTCTGGCACGTCGATGTTTCGCGACACGTAGCCGTACGCGAGGAATCCACCTTCGAGTCGAAGCGCGACGTGGCGTGCGCGATCGAGGGCGTATCCACCCTGGAATCCGAGGCCGCCACCGCCGTCTTCATTGTGGTGGAAGGCCCCGACCGGTACTGCCCAATATCCGAAGATGGACCCCGAGAGCGGATCGGCCTTGCTCGGCCGCTGCTCGGACGGCGGCGGGGAGAGGTCGATCGGTGGCCGATCTGGCGTCTTCTGTCCGTGTAATCGAGCGGGCAGAATCAGCGAAACTAAAAGCGCGAACGGATGGAGGCGTAGCATATGCGCGCTGGTCGCGTCCCTAGGTTACGCCGTGATACACACGCTGAAAAGAAGAGTTCATTGCGGTATATTCTTGCCATGCCGGAGCCTATCTATCTCGATCACGCGGCGACGACGCCGGTTCGACCCGAGGTGCGCGAAGCGATGGAACCGTTCTTCGGTCCACGCTTTGGCAATCCGTCGAGCATGCATCGGTGGGGACGCGAGGCTCGCGTGGCTCTCGACGAGGCGCGAGAGCGAGTCGCGGGGTGCCTAGGTGCGCGAACGGACGAGGTTTGCTTCACGTCCGGCGGTACGGAATCCGACAATCTCGCCGTGCTCGGCGCCTGGCGCTCCCGACGCGTAGCGGGACGCAACGCGGTGGTGAGCACGCCGATCGAGCACAAAGCGGTGCTGGGCGCGGTCCACCAGGCTGGCCGTGAGGGCGCCGAGGAGCGCCTTTGCGCAATGACCAGCGATTGCGTCGTCGACATCGACTCGTTCGGCCAGCTCGTCGGCGAGGAGGTGGCGATCGCGTCGGTGATGTGGGTGAACAACGAGGTCGGCACGATCCAGCCCATCGGTGAGTTGGCGGCAACCGCGAACGAGCGCGGCGTGCTCTTTCACACAGACGCGGTGCAGGCGTTCGGCAAACTGACGATCGACGCCGCGGCGGTGCCGTTCGATTTTCTCACGATCTCGGGACACAAGATCGGCGCCCCGAAGGGGTGTGGGGCGATATTCGTTAGGCGCGGGACCGTCATCGAACCGCTCTTCCACGGCGGTACGCAGGACCGTGGCCGGCGGCCGGGAACGGAGAACGTGGCCATGGCGGTTGGCCTCGCTCGCGCCACCGAGCTCGCGCTCGCCGAGCGGACCGAGGAATGTCATCGCCTAACGTCTCTCCGCGAGCGGCTCGAGCGCGAGATTCTCGAGCAGGTGCCGGAGGCAGTGATCCATGGGCGAGCCGTCCGGCGCGCCCCACACATCTCGAGCATCTCCGTCCCGGGCACCGAGAGCGAGTCGATGCTCATGGCGTTGGACCTTCAAGGGATCGCGTGCTCCGCCGGGTCCGCCTGCCAGAGCGGTAGCGTGACGCCGTCGCACGTGCTGACGGCGTGTGGCGTGAGACCGGATATCGCCAATGCCGCCATCCGCATGAGTCTCGGCAGCCTAACGACTGACGTTGCTATCGAGCGCGTGGCGCAGGTCTTCCCGGCCCTTGTTCGCAAGGCACGCGGCCAGCCTCCCGCTTCGAGGCCAGAGCCGGTCGGCGCCTGACGATGAGGGAGCGAGTGCTGGTCGCCATGTCCGGCGGCGTCGATTCGTCCGTTGCCGCGGCGCTGCTCGTCGAGCAGGGCTACGACGTCATTGGCGCGACGATGAAACTGTTCTGCTACGGAGACGACGTCCCCGATCGACCGTGCTGCTCCCTCGATTCGATCAACGACGCCCGACGCGTTTGCCAGCAGCTCGGTGTGCCGCACTACGTGCTCAACCTCGAAAGTGCCTTCGGTCGCGACGTCGTCGACAACTTCGTCCAGGAGTACGCGCGGGGCCGGACGCCAATTCCGTGCGTTCGCTGCAACACCTTTACGAAGTTTCGCGACTTGCTCCGCAAGGCCGACGCGATCGACGCACAATGGATCGCGACGGGACATTACGCGCGCATCACCGGGGGCACCCTGCACCGTGGTCTGGATCCGCGGAAGGACCAGTCGTACTTCCTCTGGGGAATCCACAGGGATGTCGTTAGGCGCATGCTGCTTCCGGTCGGGGATCGCACGAAGATGGAGACGCGGGCCGTGGCACATCGGCTCGGCCTCGAAGTCGTCGCCGAAAAGACGGAGAGCCAGGACATCTGCTTCGTCCCCGACGGGGATCACACCAAGATCCTCCGCAAGCAGCTGGGTGCCGATGCGCCGTCACTGTCTCCCGGTCCCGTGCTGCTCACCAATGGCAGCCGCGTCGGAACGCACGATGGATTTGCGCGCTTCACGATCGGCCAGCGCCGCGGCCTGCCGGGCGGCTTTCGCGTGCCGATGTACGTCGTCGACATCCGCGCCGACGAGCGAGCGGTCGTCATTGGGCCGCGCGAGGAATTGCTCGGACGTGGCGTCCTCGCACGTGAATTGAACTGGCTGACCGATGCACCGGCGCTCGGCGCGCGGGTATCGGTGCAGGTGCGGCACCGGGCTCCCGCGGCGGGCGCGGAGATCGTGCGCCTAACGCCAGACGAAGTCGAACTGGCTCTCGACGACCCCGTAGCCGCGATCACGGCCGGACAGTCGCTCGTGGTCTACGACGGCTCGCGCATCCTCGGCGGCGGCATCATCGAAAGCTCGCGCCGGTCGCGTGCGCCACTGCCGATTCTCGCCGCCTAACGCACCTCGTCGGTCTGACGGCGATGCTCACTGGAGCTCGCCGGCATCGCCCTACCGAGACATTGCTCGAGCGCCGGCGACGGCAGCTCCCGCCAGTTATCCGGAACCGGCGCCAAGCGCCGGCGATCGCCGTGCTCCGACTCGAAGAGCAGCCAGCCACTCCGACGTTCGGGATGCGGCAAGAGCGCCATCAGCCGCTCAGAGAAATCGAGGCGCGCGATTTCCGAAACAGTCCACAGCACGCCGGACGAGTCGACGAAATCGAGGACGCCGTTGGCGTGACGAACTATTGCCGGACGAATGGGATCAGGCATGCGCCGCCAATATGTGATGGGAAACAAATATTTGAAAGGCGGGAATCCTGTAAGAGGCGGATACTGCGTGAGGGCGGGAACGGCGTGAAGGGCGGATACCGCGTAAACAGCGGGAACCGCGTAAAAAGCGGATACCGCGTAAACAGCGGGAACCGCGTAAACAGCGGGAACCGCGTAAACAGCGGGGCGAAAAAGGAAAGCGGGCGCTGCGCGCCCGCCATCAGAATTCGTAACGCACTTCACGCGGTATCCGCCCTTCACGCGGTATCCGCCCTTCACGCCGTATCCGCCCTTCACGCGGTACCCGCCGTTCACGCGGTATCCGTCCTTCACGTAGTTCCCGCCGTTATGTGTTTACCCGCGGCCCCGCCTCTCGTACGGAATCGCTAATAAAGCTCTCGAACTTTGTGAAGTTCTCTCTGAACATACCGGCCAGCTTCTGGGCCTGCGCGTCGTAGGCCGCCGTGTTTTTCCACGTCTCGCGCGGCCGCAACACGGCCGCTGGGACGCCGGCGATTTCCGTGGGTACGGCCAGACCGAACACCGGATCGACGGCCGTCTTCGCCCGCGCGAGATCACCGTGCAAGAGCGCCTGCACCATCTTGCGCGTGTGGGAAAGCTTCATGCGTGAGCCGACGCCGAAGGGACCGCCGGTCCAACCGGTATTGACCAGCCACACGTCCGCGCCGTGCCGCTCGATCAGCTGCCCGAGCATCTCGGCGTACTTCCACGCGTGCCAAACGAGGAATACCGCGCCAAAACAGGAGGAGAATGTTGCTTGCGGTTCTTTGACACCGCGCTCGGTGCCGGCAACCTTCGCGGTGTAGCCGGAGAGGAAATAATACAGCGCCTGATCGCGCGTGAGCTTGGCAATCGGCGGCAGGACACCATACGCATCGGCGGTCAGGAAGACGATGTTCCTCGGGTGACCGCCGCGCCCGTTAGGCACGAAGTTGGGGATGTAATGCAGCGGGTACGAAGCGCGCGTGTTTTCCGTGATCGACTGATCCTCGAATTTCACCTTTCGCGTGATCGGATCGAGGACCACATTCTCGAGGATCGTGCCGAACATCTGCGTCGTCCGATAGATGTCGGGCTCACCTTCGGGCGAAAGGTTGATCACCTTCGCGTAGCAGCCGCCCTCGAAGTTGAAAATCCCTTCCGCGGACCAGCCATGCTCGTCGTCGCCGATGAGCGAACGGTCGGGATCCGCCGATAGCGTGGTCTTGCCAGTGCCGGAAAGGCCAAAAAAGAGCGCCGTATCGCCCCCCTTTCCGACGTTCGCCGAGCAGTGCATCGACAGCACGTCCTGCTTCGGCAGGTAGTAGTTCATCACCGTGAACATCGCCTTCTTGAGCTCACCGGCGTAGCGCGTGCCGCCGATGAGAATCATGCGCTTGGCGAGGTTGAGCACGATGAACGTGGTCGTGCGCGTTCCGTGCTTAGCCACGTCGGCGGTGAATTCCGGCGCGTGCAAGACAGTGAAGTTCGGATCGAACGTCGCGAGCTCGGCGACGTCGGGGCGAATGAACATGTTCCGGACGAACGCCATGTGCCACGCGCTCGGCGATACGTAGCGAACAGACAGGCGATACTTGGGATCGGCGCCGCAGTAGAGGTCCTGAACGAACAATTCCTCGCGCTCGTCGAGGTAGGAGCGCACATCGGCCAGGAGCAACTCGAATTTCTCGGGAGCAAGCGGTTGGTTCACCTTGCCCCAGTCGACGTCGCGCTCCGACTGTGACTCGCGCACCAGAAACTTGTCGTTCGGAGACCGCCCGGTGTGGGGTGACGTAATGGCGACAAATGGTCCCATGTCGGCAAAGTCACCCTCGCTCCGGCGCGCGGCGTGTTGAATCAGCACCGGCGCGACGAGGTTCCAATGCACATCGCCGTTAGGCTTCAGCCCTTGTGCTGCGAGGCCAACACGGCCTTGGAGATCGGCGGCTTCCTGCTGCGGTTGTGTCTGCGTTGCCATATGGCTCATAATCTGGAATAGACTGTCGGTCCGATATCATTCGCGGGCGTACTCCGCGCTGGGGCCGGCTCCGCTGGCTGTGACCGCCCTTGGGCGTCGACGACCGCCACAGCGGTCATGTTCACTATATCCTGAACATCGGCGCCGCGTTCGAGAACGTGGACGGGGCGACTCATGCCGACGAGAATCGGTCCAATCGCTGTGGCCCCACCCAAATGATCCAGCAACTTGTATGCGATGTTGCCGGCGCTCAGGTTGGGAAAGATCAGGACGTTTGCCTGCGACTTGAGCGCGCTGAACGGGTAGTCACGCTGCAGGATCTCGGTGTCGAACGCGGTGTCGGCCTGCATTTCGCCATCGACGATCAATGACGGATCCCGCTGCCGGAGCAGTTGCACGGCGCGCGCCACCTTCTCCGCCTCGGAATGTCGCACGGAGCCGAAGTTCGAGAACGAGAGCATCGCGATCCTCGGCTCGATGCCGAAGTTGCGTGTCACCCTGCTTGCCGCATACGCAATCTGTGCGAGTTGCTCGGCGGTCGGATCGATGGTGACCGTCGTGTCGGCGCAGAAGACCACGTGCTTCTCGAACACGAGCATGTACATGCCACTCACGAGTCCCGACTTCGGATGCGCGCCTATCACCTCGAGCGCGGGACGGATCGTCTCGGGATAGTGCAGATTCACGCCCGAGACTAACGCGTCGGCGTCGCCACGGGCGACCATGCACGAGCCGAAGTAGTTCCCGTTGTAGAGGCGGCGCCGGGCCTCCTCGAGACTCATCCCTTTTCGCTGACGCTTGGCCCACATGAAATGCGCGTACGCGTCGCGTCGCGGCGAGCTCGCGGGGTCTTCGATCTCGATTTCGTCGAGGGAGGCATTCATTTGCGAGGCGGCGCGCTCGATGGCGGCGCGATTCCCGAGCAGGATCGGGTGCGCCATACCCTCGTCGACCGCGATCTGGGCGGCGCGAATGATCTTCGGCTCCTCGCCCTCTGGATACACGACACGCTTCGGGTTCGAGCTGGCGCGATTGATGACGCCGCGCATGACGCTGCGCGCGCGGCCGAGCCGAGATTCGAGTCGCTCGCGATACGCGTCGAGCTCCACGAAGTCGTTGGCGGCGCCGCTGGCGACGGCGGCCCACGCGACGGCGGGCGCAATCCAGAGCAGCACGCGCGGATCGAACGGGTAGGGAATCAGATAGTCGGGGCCGAACTGGACCTGCTGCAGTCCGTACAGGGAAGCGACACTGTCGGGCACGTCCTGCTTCGCGAGCAGCGCGAGGGCGCGCGTCGCCGCCATCTTCATCTCTTCGTTGATCTCCGTGGCGCGTACATCGAGCGCGCCGCGAAAGATGAACGGAAATCCGAGAACGTTGTTGACCTGGTTCGGATAGTCGCTGCGTCCGGTCGCGATGATCGCGTCGGCGCGAACCGCGCGCACCTCGTCAGGCAGGATCTCGGGAACAGGGTTCGCCAGCGCGAAGACGACGGGACGCGGTGCCATCTTCGCGATCATGTCGCCGGTGACGGCGCCCGCGACGGAGAGTCCGACGAGCACGTCGGCGCCGACGAGCGCGTCGGCGATGGTGCGCGCCTTGGTTGTCGTCTGAAAGCGCGCCTTGTACGGATCCATGTCTCCCGTGCGGCCATTGTAAATCACTCCCTGCCGGTCGCACATGAGTATATGCTCACGGCGCACGCCGAGCCGAACGTAATGCTCGGCCGTCGATATCGCGGCCGCGCCCGCACCTGAAAAGACAACGATGACGTCCTCGATGGCCTTCTCGACGATCTCGAGGGCGTTGAGGAGTGCCGCGCCGGAGATGATCGCCGTCCCATGCTGATCGTCGTGAAAGACCGGGATGCGCATCGTTTTGCGGAGCGTCTCCTCGATATAGAAACAATCCGGGGCGCGGATGTCCTCGAGGTTGATGCCCCCAACCGTTGGCTCGAGCAACTGGCAGAATTTGATGACGTCGTCGGGATTCTCCGACCCGACCTCGATGTCGAACACGTCAATGTCCGCGAACTGCTTGAACAGATTGCCTTTTCCCTCCATGACCGGCTTTCCGGCGATCGCGCCGATGTTGCCGAGGCCTAACACAGCGGTGCCGTTCGTGACCACCGCGACGAGGTTGCCCTTCGCCGTGTACGTGTACGCGAGATCCGGGTCGCGTTTGATCTCGAGACAGGGCTCGGCGACGCCCGGAGAATAGGCGAGCGAAAGATCCCGCTGGTTCGTGAGCGGTTTCGTTGGCACGACCGCGATCTTGCCGGGCCGGCCCCTGGCGTGATAGTCGAGTGCGTCTTCGCGTTTTGTCATAAGGGCAGACAAGAACAATAGCGCAAGACACCCGCTAACTGTGAGAGGGGCAGTGGGTTAGCGGTCGTGCGCGGCGTAGCGGCGAAGACGCGCGAGCATTCGCGCATCCGTCTTTCGCGCGTCGTCCAGCTTCGGCGTCTCAATGAGCTTCGGGACGTCGACGAAACGTTCGTCGGTCATGATGCGCCGAAAGGGCGTGGGTCCGAGGGAACCCTCGCCGATCAATTCGTGCCGGTCGCGCCGCGACGCGAACGGTGTTTTGGAGTCATTCAAGTGCATGACGCGCAGGCGATCCATGCCAAGCACCTCCGCAAAGCGTCGCCAGACGTCATCGAACGTGTTCACAAGGTCATAACCCGCCGAATACGCGTGACACGTATCGACGCAGACTCCCATTCGGTCTCGCACGGACGGAGACACGTTCTCGATCACCGCCGCCAACTCCTCGAACGTCGCGCCGATGGCGGTGCCCGATCCCGACGTGAGCTCCATGCATAGAACGGTGCGTCCCGGCACGCGCTCGAGCGCCTCCGTGATCGCCTCGGCGTTGCGTCGCACGCCGCTCGCCCGATCATCGATGAAGTTTCCTGGGTGCGACACGAGATATCCGAGTCCGAGCGCCTCGCAGCGCGCCAGCTCGGCGACAAACGACTCGATGGAGCGCCGGCGCAACGACGAATCCGGGCTTGCCAGGTTTATAAGATACGAATCATGTGCCACGGTGGCGCGGATGTTCGTCTCCGCCAATGCCGCGCGAAAGGGAAACGTGCGCGCCGAGCAAGAGTGACGTCGCGGCCGCGGACTTCCGCTGGGCTAACTCTCGTCGCGCGGTGGCGCGGGCGCCCTTCGCCGCCGGCGGCGGCTTGGGTGACTTGCGTCCTTGCTTGGCACGCCGCCCCAGCCGCTGCTCACGGTCAGCCATCGTATTCTTTCTGCCGTCCGCGCAGGACCTTGCCGCAGCGTGGGCAGTGCAGCGTCACCTCGTCGTCATCATCGCGCAAATAATCGTACCGGCGGCCGCAGGCGCATTCGCCCTCGAGCGACTCGTGGCCGCACACGACACAACACCGGTCGTCCACCTCGTAGCCGCGAAAGCGCGCGCAGACGGTGCATCGCTTGATCACGCCCATCGAAGCCTACTCGCGTTCGCCACGGAGCCAGCTCGCCGGATCGACGGCGGGTCCACCGTGTCGGATCTCGAAGTGAAGATGGGGCGGCAGGTCGGGATCGGAAATGCCGACGGTGCCAATCTCGTCGCCCTTAATGACAGTTTGACGCAGACGGACATCGGCGCGGGCGAGTGAGCCATAGATCGAGTAGTCACCGCCGCCGTGCTCGATGATGATCGTCGTGCCGTAGGTGCCTAACGACCCGACGCTCACGACCGAGCCGCCGGCGATGGCATGGACTGCCGTACCGACGGGCGCCTGGATGCCGACGCCATTCCATCGAATGGTCGCGTTGCTCGCTGTTTGCACTTTGCCGTACGAGTAGACGAGCGGGCCATCCACGGGCCAGTCGAGCCTCCCGTAATCGCTGGTCTTGATCGTGCTCCCGCTTCGTACGGTGGTCGCGCGGCCCTCGGAACGCCGACGCTCGGCCTCGAAGGAGGCGATCGTGTTGGCGAGCTGTGCCTCGGTGCGACGGAGGCGATCGAGGTTCTGTTCGGTCCGGCGCGCTGTGAGCTGCGCTTCGGCGAGCTTGGACTCCCGCTCATGCTCGAGATCACGGAGGTTGTCCTGCTCCATCCGCTTGTCGTTCCGGTTCTGCTCGAGTGCCTCTTGCAAATGCACCAACCGATCGCGATCACGCGCCAATTGATCGCGCAGCTGTTCGACGCGCGCGACGAGGGCGCGATCGTGCAGCGCGAGAGTATGAAGATACTTGTAACGCGCAACGAGCTCGCCAAACGACTGAGCCGACAACAACGCTTCGGCGGTGAACAGCGGACCGCGCTTGTAGATGTCGACGAGCCGCCGCTTGAGCGTCGCCCGTTTGTCTCCGAGCTCACCCTCCGTGCGCACCGTGTTTTGCGCCGCCGCGTCGACCTCGGTATTGATTGTCGCCAGTTGTCTATCGAGCGCGGCGACGAGACGCTCCGTCGCCGACCGGCGCGCATTCAAATTCGCGACTTCCTCGGACAGATCGTGCACGTTCGTGCGTAGCTCGAGCATGCGTCGCTCGAGATCTCCGCGCTCCTGCCGGATGCGATCGAGCTCGACGCGCTGTGCCTGTAGCTTGTCCTGGCCCTGGCCGACGGCCGCGCGC
>WNGI01004083.1_pt1 | contig 12998 bp, 7 predicted proteins | sample 5400621 | NCBI WGS metagenome assembly WNGI01 (sample SAMN13153374, study PRJNA577476) | soil metagenome | isolation source: 20 cm soil or saprolite under Garry oak tree replicate 1 | place: USA:California | collected 2016-06-15 | reverse complement strand
CGCGGTCTGCGCAATGAACCCGACGGCGACGAGCGCGCCGAGGAGGACGCCGCCCCAGAGTTCTCGGCCGGCGGGACGCGGGCGCAAGCGGGTTCCCGGAGCGAGCGCCAGCGCCGCGATGCCGAAGCGGACGGTGAGGAACGCGAACGGTGTCGCATCCGCGAGCGCGCTCTTGACCGCGACGAAGCTGGTCCCCCACAGCGCGGTCGCGAGGAGCAGCGTCAGGTCCGCTTGGCGCCGCGTCACCGAGCGGTCCGGGCGGTCACGCGACGTCCCTGAGATAGCGACCCGTGGGAGAATCGGCGCTGCGAGCGATGTCCTCCGGGGTTCCTTGCGCCACCACCCGCCCACCCGCGTCACCGGCTCCCGGTCCCATCTCGATCACCCAGTCGGCTCGCTTGACGACGTCCAGATGGTGCTCGATCACCAGCACGGTGTGGCCGGCGTCGACCAGCCGGTCGAGCACGCGGCACAGCGTTCGGACGTCGTCGAGGTGCAGTCCCGTCGTCGGCTCGTCGAGGATGTAGAGCTTGCGCCCGGTGCGGCCCTTCGCGAGCGCCAGCTCGCGGGCGATCTTCAGGCGCTGTGCCTCGCCGCCGGACAGCGTGGTCGCGGGCTGCCCGAGTCGCAGGTATCCGAGCCCGACCTGTTGCAGGTGCCATAGGGCGCGGGCCAGCCGCGGCTGGCGATGAAAGCGCTGCAGCGCTTGGTCCACGGTCCACTCGAGCACATCGTGGATCGAGGTGCCGCCGAGCTTCACCTCGAGCACCTCCTTCTTGAAGCGTTTGCCCCCGCAGACGTCGCACGGCACGAACACATTGGCGAGGAACACCATCTCGACCAGCACATGCCCCGCACCTTCGCACGCGTCGCACCGCCCCCCGGCCACGTTGAAGGAAAACGTGCTGGGTGTGTACCGCCTCGCGCGGGCGAGCGGCTCGGCGGCGAACAGCGCACGGAGCTCGTCGAACGCCTTGATGTAGGTGATGGGGTTGGAGCGCGGGGTGCGGCCGATGGGGGCCTGGTCGACGAGCACCACGTCGCTGATCGCCTCCCAACCGTCGAGGGCTCGCACCTCCCCCACCGGCTCGCCCAGATGCTGCTTCGCGCTGTGCGCGCCCGTGAGCCGCGACTCGAGCTGCCGGAACAGCACGTCGTGCACCAGGGTCGACTTGCCGGACCCCGACACACCGGTAACCACCGTGAGGGTGCCCAGGGGAATACGCGTGTCGACGCCGTGGAGATTGTGCAGGCGCGCCCCCTTCACCTCGAGCCAGCGCCGCGCCGGACGGCGCGCCGACGGCACACCGATACACTTCTCGCCGGACAAGTATTGTCCCGTGAGGGTCCCCGCCGCGCTCACCCCGGCGGCCGGTCCCTGGTACACGAGCGCCCCCCCCGCCTCGCCGCTCGCCGGGCCCAGCTCGACCATCCAGTCGGCGGCCCGCATCGCGGCGGGGTCGTGCTCCACGACTACGACGGTGTTGCCGCCGTCGGCCAGCCGGCGCAGCAAGCCGAGCAGCCGGCCGGTATCGGCCGGATGGAGGCCGATGGTCGGCTCGTCGAGCACGTACAGCGTATCGACGAGGTGCGAGCCGAGGGCGTTGGACAGGGCGATGCGCTGCGCCTCGCCCCCCGACAGGGTCCGCGTCAACCGGTCGAGCGTGAGGTAGCCCAGCCCGACGTCGTTCACGAACGAGACGCGCGCCGCGAGCTCCGCCAGAATATGGACCGCCACGGCACGCTGGAACGGCGTCAACTCGAGCGCTGCGAGCCAGTCGCGCAGCGCGCCGACCGGGAGCGCGGCCACGTCGGCGATCGTCCGGCCGCCCACCCGGACGGCCAGCGCTTCGGGTTTGAGCCGCGCGCCGCCGCAGGCGGGGCAGACCTTCGCCAGCTGGTATTGCCGCAGGAAGACGCGGATATACTGCTTGTACCGCTTCGCCTCGAGCCGCTGGAGGAACGGGAGCATGCCGAGGAAACGCCCGCTGGCGCCGTTGAGCAGGAAGTGCCGCGCCTTCGCCGTCAGGTCCTCCCACGGCGCGTCGAGCGGGATGCCCTTGGCCCGCGCCGTCTCGCGCAGGATGCGACGGCGGCCCTCGTAACGCGGCTTGGTCCACGGATCGAGCGCACCCTGCGCCAGGCTCTTCCGGGGGTGGGGCACGATGAGCGATTCGTCGTACTCCAGGACGGCGCCGAAGCCGTTGCATCCGGGGCAGGCGCCCCGCGGGTTGTTGAACGAGAACAGGATCGGCGAGCGCGTGGGCGCGGCCGTGCCGCAATTCGAGCAGGTGGGATGGGCCGAGAAGCGACGCCGGTCGCCGTTGTCGAGCGCGACGGCCACGCCCTCACCTTCGTTGAAGGCGGTGGCGACCGCGTCGGCGAGTCGTCCCCGCGTCGCATCGGACGCCGGCAGCCGGTCCACGACCACGAGGACCTCCTGCGCCTCCCGCACCCGCTGCTCGGCGTCGGGAGGGTCGAGGCGAGCCAGCACGCCGTCGAGCTGGGCCCGCACGAACCCGGCCGCGCGCAGCTGCCCCGCGACCTCCACATCGGGCCGATGCGCGCTCATCGGCAGCGGGAAAGTCACCAGCACCGGGGTGGACCGCTCCCCGCTCCCCGCTCCCACCAATTCGTCCACCACTGCCTGCACGGTGTCGACTTTCACGACGCCCCCGCACTTCACGCAGTGCGGGGTACCGGTGCGTGCCCAGAGGAGCCGCAGGAAATCATAGATCTCCGTGGCCGTGCCCACCGTCGAGCGGCTGCTCGTCGTAGGGTTCTTCTGCTCGATGGCAACGGCTGGAGAGATCCCTTCGATTGCGTCGACCAGTGGTTTCGGCATCCGCTCGAGGAATTGCTTCGCATACGTCGAGAGCGACTCGATGTAGCGTCGCTGGCCCTCGGCATAGAGCGTATCGAACGCCAGCGTGCTCTTGCCGGACCCCGATGGTCCGGTGACCACCGTGAGGGCGCACCGCGGCAGCTCCACGGTGATCCCCTTGAGGTTGTGCTGCCGCGCGTTGCGGATGATCACGTGGCCGGGTGAGCGAGGCATAACCCTCTAAACTAATAGGGGCGGGGGGTTAGGGACTGGGGCTCAGGGGTGTCAGAGTAACCCCTAGCACCTAGCACCCATCACCTGGCTCCCGTAGTTTGCCCCCCCAATGGCCCTTGCCCTCACTCCACGCCTGCTCCGCCGCGGTCTCGAGCTCTTCGCCATCATCTCGCTGGCCGGTGTCGTCGTCGTGCTGGCCGTGTACGGCGAGAACGTCCAGGCGGTGGCGCGCGCGCTGCTGCACCTGCACTGGGGGTGGATGGTGGTGGGGCTGGGACTCGCCTCGATGGACTGGTTCGGCGGAGGGACGCGGTTGTGGGTCGTCGCGCGGCACGTGCACCCCGGCGTGCGGCTGAAGGACATGATCATTGCCGGCGGCATGAGCGCGTGGGCGGCGTACCTGACCCCGTTCCAGTCCGGTGCGGGGCCGACCATGATGTGGGTGATGCGTCGGTCCGGGGTGCGGCTCCCCGAAGCGATGACCTCCACGTTCATCACGTTCGTCGCCACGGTCGTGTTCTTCGCCGTCGCCGGACCGCTCGCCATCTACCTCGGCGCCGGGAAGTCCCTTGCGCAACACAACGTGGTCCTGGGGATCACCTACTACGGGCTGTTTCGCACCAGCCTCACGATCTTCGGAATCCTGGGCGTCGTCATGCTGGTCGCGATGCTATTCCCGGCAAGGATGCGGGATGCCGTGCACTGGCTCGCGGGGCGACTCGAGCGCCGCAGCCACCGGATCGCGGCGCGCATGGAGCAGCTGCGTGAGGGGATTAATCGGGCGCACGAATGCCTCGTCGCGTTCGGCAACCCGAAGGGGTGGCTGGCGCTGTTTTGGGCCGTGCTGCTCTCGGCGCCGTCGCACGCCAACAAGCTGCTCGCGGGATATATCGCGCTGCGCGCGCTCGGAATTCCCGCCAACTTCGTGGACATCCTCCTGCTCCAGACCTTCATTACGTTCCTGCTGTACTTCGCACCGACGCCCGGGTCGGCCGGGCTCGCCGAGTTCCTCTCCGCAGCGGTGATGCAGATCTATGTCGGGCCCTCGCAGCTGCCGTTGTACGCGCTCATCTGGCGTTTCATCAACAGCTACGCCACGGTGATCGCCGGGTCGCTGCTCTTCTGGTACTGGTTGCGGAGCGGGCTGGTGGGGCGCGAGGAAGCGGTGAACATCGCGTAAGCCGTGTTTCCTTGCGCGGTTACGGTGTCGGGCGTAACTTCCGGCTCCCCACATGGCACTGCTCGAACTCGGCGGCAAGAAGTTCACCATCCCGGTGGGCGAGGTAACGCTCGGCAGCGACGCCGGCTGCGCGATTTCCCTCGCTGGCGCCGCGGTGCTGCCGCAGCACGCCCTGTTTCAGGGGCACGCCGATGGCCAGGTGATCATCCGGAAGGCCTCTCCCGCCGCCGATGTGCTCATCAACGGCGTACGCCTCGGCGCCGAGCCCACACCGCTGCTGCATGGCGACAAGGTCGAGGTCGGCGAGCACGAGCTCACCTTCGTGGATGAGCGGCGCACCGGCAGCACCCAGTACGTGAAAGCGTTCACTCCTGCGACGGCCGGTGGACCCGGGAAGGGGGGCGTCAAGCCGCCCGCCATCGGGGTCACAGGCGGTCGGCTCGTAAGCCTCACGGACGGGCGTGAGTACGTGATCACCGGAGCGTCGCTGGTGTTCGGGCGGGAGGCGGGGTGCGACGTGGTGGTATCAGGGAAAGATGTGTCGCGTCGGCACGCCGAGATCGTTCAAACTCCGAAGGGCTATCTGATCGTCGACTCGAGCACCAACGGAACGTTCGTGAACGAGGAGCGCGTGGAGGGTCAGCGGATCCTCGCCCGTGCCGATGTGCTCCGCCTGGGCGACGAGCAGTTCCGCTTCTACGCAGATGTGGCCGCTGCCACCGCGGCTCCTCCCCCTCCCCCTCCCCCTCAGCCGGGGTCGGCCGCTAGCCCGCCGCAGGCCGCGCCCCCAGCCCCGCCTCCGGGGGCACCACAGGGCGGCGGGCCGGGCCAGGCGGCGCCCCCCCCCGGCGCTACGGACCGCCTCCGACATACCGTTCATGGCCTCGAAGCCTTCGTGCCGGCCTCCCCCCGATCTTCGGCGGGCGGCCCGCTGGCGAGCTTCCTCGTGCGAAGCGGTGGGCTCAACGGGCAGCGCTTGCCGGTGAAGACTCCGATCGCGAATATCGGGCGGGCGGATTACAACGACCTGGTGGTCCCCGATCCGTCCGTATCCACCAGTCACGCCAAGCTGCAGCGCCGGGAAGGGGTCTGGGTCCTTGTGGACCTCGATTCCACGAATGGCACGTTCGTGGACGGGGAGCGGGTGAAGGGCGAGGCGCCGCTTGCTCCAGGCGCGACGGTGCGGTTCGGGGACGTGCAGCTCGTGTTCGAGCCGACCGACGAGGCGCTGGGCGTCGCGAAGGGTGGCGGCACTCAGGTGCTGCGGACGCCGCACTCGAGTGCCCTGAATGTCCCTCCCAAGCCACCTCCTGCGCCGCCCTCCCCTAGTCGCCCCGCGACCGCTCCCAGAGCCTCGCCGGCGCCGGGGGGGGGGGCCAAGTCGGCGCCGCCGCTGCGGCCACAGCCTCCCACCCCTTCACGACCCGGTCCGAAGCCTCCGCCCAGGCGGCCCGCGGCTCAGCAGCCGCCGCCCAAGAAGGGCAAGGGCTGCGGGGGAAGTGCGGCGGTGCTGGTGGTGGGTGGTGGAGCTCTCGTCGCCCTCCTCCACCGGCTGTTGGCGTAGCGGCGCGCCGTGCATATCACCTGCGCCGGTCGCAGCGACGTCGGCATCATCCGCTCGGGGAATGAGGACAACTTTCTCATGGTCGCCGACCGTGGGATCTTTGTGGTGGCGGACGGCATGGGCGGGCACGCCGCCGGTGAGGTGGCGAGCGAGATGGCCGTCCGGTTCGTGGCGCGCGAGCTCGGGTCCCTGAAGGGTCTTTCGGACGATCAGGTGGCGGATCGGATGCGCACGTCGATCCGCGCCGCGAACGGCGCCATCTTCCAGCGTACGCTCACGGAGCACGACAAGCGCGGCATGGGCACCACGGTCACCGTGCTCGTGCTGTACGACACGCGGTTCCTCATCGGGCAGGTGGGGGACAGCCGCGCCTACCTCTACCGTGATCAGAAGTTGCTGCAGCTCACCAAGGATCACTCGTACGTCCAGGAGCAAGTCGACGCGGGGTATCTCACCCCCGAGCAGGCGCGCTCCCACCCGTACTCGAACGTGATCACCCGCTGCGTGGGTGCGAATAGCGACGTGATGCCCGACGTGTACCTCGGCACGGTGAAGCCGGGCGACCTGTTCCTCCTCGCGTCGGACGGATTGACGGGGATGCTCGAAGACCCCCAGCTGGCGGAGCTCCTGGCGGGCAAGCGGATGCCGCAGGAGCAGGTGGACGACCTGATCACCGAGGCCAACCGCCACGGTGGGCTCGACAACATCACGGCGATCATCATCCGGATCGATTCGGTGGAGGCGGCCGTGGGCGACGGCACTCAAATCACGCAGCCGGGGGCGCGACCCAGGTAGAACGCGCCTTCAGCGCACCAGTGCGGCTTCCGCTTCAACCCGCCGCTCCACTTCCTCCCGCGGCAGCATCACGAGCTCGACAATCGCCTGCGCCGGCACGTTCGCGGCTGCGATCACGAACACGCGCAGCCGCCGCGCCGAGCGATACAGCTCCGCGGCGACCCGCGGGAGGCCGAGATGGGCCGCTGCGTCGGCACCTCCGAGCTGGATGACGGCGCCGTCGCGTTTCACGAGCGGCAGATCGAGCGCCAGCATGGCGGCCTTGGCTGGGAAGTCCAGGAACAGCTCTCCCGGCGCGAGCCCGACGTCCCGGGCGACCCGGTCCTCCACCCGCTCGAGCAGCTCAGGGTCGTCGGACGGCCACGACGGCGTGTCAGCGGGGAGCTCAGTGGCCGGGAGGTCGAGCGCTCGCTTCGCGAGCCGGCGCTCGCGGAGACGACGGGCGAGGCCGGTCGCGTCCTGTTGCAGCAACTCGTGGATCAGCCCGTCGTCGGTGGCGATCGCCACCGCGTCCGGCCGGACCTGACCGGCGGCGATCGCGCGCCGCACCAGACGCTTGAACATCGAGGTGGCGCTGCGCACGGCGTGGTGCCAGTACACGTTGCGATACATCTGATACTTGGCGAACAGCAGCGACTCGAGGGCGGCTAGCCCCTTCTCGTGAAGCGCGAGTGTGGGATGGCCGTCCCGCCCGGGGGCCAGCGTCAGCGACGTGAGCAGCCGGTCAACGTCGATCACTCCGTAGGGAACCCCGCACATCCAGGCGTCGCGGGACAAATAGTCGAGCTTATCCACGTCGAGCGAGCCGGACACCAGGCCGGCGAGGGGCTCGCGTGCCCGGCACTGGATCAGGGGCAGCAGCCGCTGGGCTGGGATCCCCAGCGTCCCCAGCCGCTGCGCCAGCTCGCCGTCCGCCAGATGTCGCGCCGCCAGCTCCTCGTGGTGGGGCAGACCGGCTTCCTCGAGCGAATGTGAGAAGGGATAGTGCCCGATGTCGTGCAACAGCGCGGCGAGTTTGAACCGGACGCGCTCCGCGGCGTCGAGCCGCACGTCGCCCGCGTCCTCGAGCTGCGACAGCGCACGACGTGCGAGATGGTACGCACCGAGCGCGTGCTCGAAGCGGCTGTGCGTCGCGCCGGGGTAGACGAGGAACGCGTGCCCCAGCTGGCGCACGTAGCGCAGCCGCTGGACGGCGGGGGTGTCGACGACGGCCAGCGCTTCGGGGTCGAGCCGGATGTTGTCCCAGAGCGGGTCGCGGACGACCTCGAACCGGGTCAACGCGTGGGGCCCGCGTCCCCGACCGCGGCGTGCACCTGATCCGCGAACTGCGCGAAGTTGTCCCGGAACATCTGGGCGAGCCGGTGGGCCTGTGCATCGTAGGCCGCCGGGTCGCCCCAGGTGCCGCGCGGCAGGAGCACGCCGTCCGGCACGCCCGGCACCTGCAGCGGGACTTCGACGCCGAAGACGGGATCGGGCGTGGTGGGAATGCGGTCGAGCTTGCCGGCGAGCGCGGCACGTACCATGGCACGTGTGTGGCCCAGCCGTATCCGCTGTCCCACGCCGTGGGGCCCGCCCGTCCACCCGGTGTTCACGAGCCAGCACTGCACGCCGTGGGTGGCGATCTTCTCGCCCAGCAGCGACGCGTAGGTGTTGGGGGTGAGCGGCAGGAACGGGGCGCCAAAGCAGGTGGAGAACGTGGCCTTGGGCTCGGTCACGCCGCGCTCCGTGCCGGCCACCTTGGCGGTGTAGCCGGACAGGAAATGGTACATCGCCTGCGCCGGCGACAGGCGGGCGATCGGCGGCATGACCCCGTACGCGTCGCAGGTGAGGAACAGAATGTGCGACGGGTGGCCGCCCGACCCGCCCGGGACGTGGTTCGGGATGTAGTGGATGGGGTACGACGCCCGCGTGTTTTCAGTGATCTGATCCGAGTCGAGGTCGATGGCGCGGGTCTCGGGGTCCACCACCACGTTTTCGAGCACGGTGCCGAACATGCGGGTGGTCGCGAAAATTTCCGGCTCCCCCTCACGCGACAGCCGGATGACCTTCGCGTAGCAGCCGCCCTCGAAGTTGAACACTCCCCGGTCGGACCAGCCGTGCTCGTCGTCCCCGATGAGTGACCGTTCCGGGTCCGCCGACAGGGTCGTCTTGCCCGTACCCGACAGGCCGAAGAACAGCGCGACGTCACCCGCCCGGCCGAGATTGGCGGAGCAGTGCATCGAAAGGACGCCGCGCTTCGGCAGCAGGTAGTTAAGGATGCTGAACACCGATTTCTTCATCTCACCCGCGTAGCGCGTGCCGCCGATCAGGATCGTCCGCTGCCCGAAATGGATCACCACGAACGTGCCCGACTTGGTGCCGTGGGTCGTCGGATCGGCGTGGAATTCGGGGGCGTGCAGCACGGTCCAGTCGGGCGAGAAGGCGGCGAGGTCCGTGGGGGAGGGGCGTAGGAACATGTTGTAGACGAACAGGGCGTGCCACGCGTTCGGCGTGACGAACCGGATGCCCAGCCGGTGCTCCGCGTCCGCGCCGGCGAACAGGTCGCGCACGAACAGCTCTTGCCCGGCCAGGTGCTCGAGCACCGCCGCCTTGAGGCGCTCGAAGTGATCGGCCTCGAGGGGCTGGTTCAACCGGCTCCACCACACCTCGTCCGCGGAAGAGGGCTCGCGCACGATGAACTTGTCGTTCGGGCTGCGCCCGGTGTGCGGCGTGGTCACGGCGCAGAACGCCCCGCCCTCGGCGATCATGCCCTCGCCGTGACGCACCGCATGCTCGTAGAACTCGGCCGGCCCGAGGTTCCAATGGACGGCGCGCTGCGGTGTGAGGCCCGCGGCATCCAGGGTAGAGGCCCGTCGCCGTTCGGCGGGGCGGGTGGCATGCGCGGCCATGCGGTCGGTTCCGATGAAAGGGTCAGGCCCGCGGACGCCGGCCGTGCTCCTGTGCGTCCACAGCAGCGATCACGGCCATGTTCACGATATCGTTCACGTCGGAGCCCCGCTGCAGCACATGCACGGGTTGTGCCATCCCCACCAGGATCGGGCCGATGGCCTCTGCCCCGCCTACCCGGCTGAGCAGCTTGTAGCTGATGTTCGCCGCATCGAGATTCGGGAAAATGAGCACGTTGGCCGGTCCGCGCAGCCTGGAGAACGGATAGGTCTTGGTCAAGATCCGTTCCACCACGGCGGTATCGGCCTGCATCTCGCCGTCCGCCTGCAGTGCAGGCTCGCGCTCGTGCAGCAGCGCCACCGCTCGCTGCACCTTCTCGGCCGCTGGGTGGCGCACCGAGCCGAAGTTCGAGAACGAGAGCAGCGCCACGCGCGGCTCGATCCCCAGCCGCCCCACGAACTCGGCAGCCGCGGACGCGATTTCCGCGAGCGTCTCCGCGTCTGGATCGATGTTCACGGTGCAGTCGGCAAAGAAGAAGGTTTGCTGCGGCAGTACGACCATGTAAATGCCGCTCACGTGCCGACGTCCGGGTTCGGCGCCGATCACCTCGAGGGCCGGGCGCATCGCGTCGGGATAGTACATGTCGACCCCGACCACCACCGCGTCGGCCTGGCCGGCACGCAGCATCAGGAGCGCGTGGTACAGCGGATCGACCACCCGGTTGCGGGCCTCGCGCAGCGTGACGCCCTTGCGGCGCCGGCGCTCCCACAATTCGTGGGCGAACGTATCGAGGTGGGCGCTCGCCCGCGGGTTCGCGAGCGTGATGTCCTCGAGCGTCACCCCTGCGTCGTCCGCCTCGCGCCGGATCGCGTCGGGGTCGCCGAGCACGATCGGCTCCGCCACGCCATCGTCCGCGAGGATGCGCGCGGCCTTGAGGATACGGGGATCCTCGCCCTCGGGAAACACGATGCGTTGCGCCGCCGTCTGCGCGCGGCTCGAGAGACCTCGCATGACCTCCCGTGCCCGCCCCAGCCGGGCGTCCAGCTCGGCGCGGTATTCGTCCACATCGATCACCCGCCCGGCGACCCCCGAGCCAACGGCTGCCCAGGCCACCGCGGGCGTGACCCACAGGAGCACGCGGGGGTCGAACGGCTTGGGAATGAGATAGTCGGGACCGAAGCGCAGGCGCTCGAGTCCATACGCCCGCATCACCGAATCGGGAACCTCTTCCTTTGCGAGCGCCGCCAGCGCCCGCGTGGCCGCCATCTCCATCTCCTCGTTGATCTTCTTGGCGCGCACGTCGAGCGCGCCGCGAAAGATGAACGGGAAGCCCAGCACGTTGTTCACCTGATTGGGGTAGTCCGACCGTCCGGTAGCGATGATCGCGTCACTGCGCGCCTTGCGGGCCTCTTCCGGCGTGATCTCGGGATTGGGATTGGCCAGCGCGAACACGATCGGTCGCTTGGCCATGCCCTTGAGCATCTCGCCGCTGACGATCCCGCCCACCGACAGTCCCACGAATACGTCCGCGTCCTTCAGGGCGTCGGCGAGCGTCCGGGCTCTGCCCCGGACGGCAAACCGCCGCCGGTACTCGTCCAGGTCGCTGCGGTCGGCATGTATCACGCCCTGCTGGTCGCACAGGGTGATGTGCTCGCGCGGCACGCCGAGCCGAACGTAGTGCTCCGCCGTGGCGATCGCCGCGGCGCCGGCGCCGGCGAACACGACCTGGACGCTCGCGATGTCCTTCTTCACCAGTTCCAGCGCGTTCAGCAGCGCCGCTCCGGTGATGATCGCCGTGCCGTGCTGATCGTCATGGAAGACTGGGATGGAAAGGGTGTCGCGCAGTGTCTGTTCGATGTAGAAGCAGTCGGGGGAGCGGATGTCTTCGAGATTGATCCCGCCCACGGTCGGCTCGAGCAGGCGACAGAATCGGATCATGTCCTCCGGGTCTTCCGATCCCACCTCCAGGTCGAACACGTCGATGTCCGCGAACGCCTTGAACAGGATCCCCTTGCCCTCCATGACAGGCTTGCCCGCGAGGGGGCCGATGTTTCCCAGGCCGAGGACCGCCGTGCCGTTGGTGACCACGGCTACCAGATTGCCTTTCGCGGTATAGGTGTAGGCCTCGTCCGGCCGGGCGGCGATCTCGCGGCACGGCTCCGCCACCCCCGGCGTATAGGCGAGGGACAGGTCCCGTTGATTCTTGAAGGGCTTGGTTGGCGAGACCTGGATCTTCCCAGGACGACCCTGCGCATGGTAGTCGAGGGCCTCCTGGCGACGGATCGACATCGAGGACACAAGTCTTTCGTTGTGAAGGACTTATGCTATGCGCCGGGGTCACTCCTGTCAAGCATCCGCTGCTCACCTGATGCGGATCACGCTGAGGCGTGGCCCCACCGCCGCAGGCAGGGTGGCGCCCCCACCGCGGTCGAACACTAGTGTGAAAGCGTCTGCTCCCGGCCCTTGGAGCGCCCGAGGTACACACCCGACCCGGAGCGGAGCGTCCCGCTCAAGTTGACGGCGCTCCCGGGCCTCGCGGTCGGGACGAGGGGGTAGGGCTGCGGGAAGTGCGTCGGATCCTGGGCGTCCCGGCCGCGGACTGCGGCACGATCAGGTACTCGGCCGAGGTGAGCATCGAGGCGTTGGCGGCGATCGTCACGCATCCCCCGTCCGAGGCGGGGTCGAGCGACGCGTACGCACCGATAGCCCGGACCAGCTGGGATGCCAGCGCGGAGCTGCACGTGGGTGTACTGGGTCCCGCGGCGTGGTCGCCACTGCAGCCGGCCGTCCCGGCCAGCGACCACATCACCAGTACTGCAATCCGACGCTTCATAATACTCGCCTCCGCGCTGGCATTTTTTGAGCTCAGGCTCCGATGTTCATCCGCAGCTGTACGCTGCGGGGCCTGCCGAACGACGCGCCGCTGAAGAACGCGCCCTTCAACAGGTATTGCTTGTCAAACACATTCTCGACGTAGATCTGGGGCCGAACGACCACAACGCCAAACGCGAACGCGTACCCGGCGCTCGCGTTCAGAATGAAGCTCGGTAAGACATGGTGGAGCTTGTTGAAATCGAGCAAGCCGGTGCCTTGCGCGGAATTGGTGGTGTCGTCGGTAATCAGTCCCGACCCGTAGATGCCGGTTGCGGACGCGTAAAAGCTGTGAGCCGAGTACACGACACTTGCCACACCCGAGACGCGTTGATCGTGGTCCAGGTCGAAGTTCCCCGAGGGCGGCTCTGACGGGAAGAAGCCGCCGGTGATCGTACCATCGCCGGAGGCGTGGTTCAGGGCAAGGTTGAGGTACCCTGACACCGGCCCCCGCGGCCGGATCTCGGCGACGGCCTCGATTCCGGTGATCCGTACCTGCTCGATGTTCACCGACGTGACGATGGCTGATCCCGGCACGGTGTTGTCGTCGATACCAGGGGAACTCCGCTTATGGTAAGCGGACAGCTTGGTGACGACCCCGAAGGGGAAGCGATGCACATACCCGACCTCGTAGAAGTCGTCGC
>WNGI01004082.1_pt1 | contig 12999 bp, 13 predicted proteins | sample 5400621 | NCBI WGS metagenome assembly WNGI01 (sample SAMN13153374, study PRJNA577476) | soil metagenome | isolation source: 20 cm soil or saprolite under Garry oak tree replicate 1 | place: USA:California | collected 2016-06-15 | reverse complement strand
GGGAGGGTCAGGCGAAAAGGAGCTAGGACAAGACCAGGCTCAGCGAAGTTCCAACTTGAGCAGCCGCGCCGCATTCTCCCGGATGATTTTCACCTTCGGTTCGGGCTTGAGCGACACGGCGTCGAGCTCCTCCAGCACGCGGGCCGGCTTGATAAACGGGTAGTCGCTACCGAATAGCGTACGGTCCTGGAGCCGGCCGCCGATCTCGCGCAGCAGCTCCTCTGGATAATAGCGAGGCGACCAGCCGGAGAGCTCGATGTAGATGTTGGTCTTGTGCAGCGCCATGGCGATCAGCTCCAGGTGCCAGGGCCAGCCGAAGTGGGCGGCGATGATGGGCAGCTCGGGAAAGCGGGCCGCCACCACATCCAGGTGGATCGGGCGCGCTGGGTCGAGCTTGATGCCCTGACCCCCGGGCTGGCCGGCGCCGATGCCGCTGGTGCCGGTATGGAAAAGGCATGGGATCTTGAGCTCGGCCGCCTTCTCCCAGAGCTTGAAGTGCCGCTCGTCGCTGGGGTAGAAGTCCTGCATCGACGGATGGAACTTCGCCCCTCTCGCGCCGAGCTCTGTGACGGCCCGCTCCAGCTCCTGGACGGCATCCGGCTTCCAGGGATCGACCGAGGCAAAGAACGCGAAGCGCTTCGGGTGGCGCTTAACGATCGCGGCCACGACATCATTTGTGAGCGGCGGCCGGTGCGTCGCCGTTTCGGCATCCCAGGCGAGCAGGATGCCGAAGACCTCCTCCTGCGCAAATTCAACGGCGAGCTCGTCGACCGTGCGCTCGTGCACCTCGCTCCTGAAGTAGCGGGCCGCGGCCTCGCGATAGGGGCCCATGCTGCCATCGAGCCATTCCTTCAGCGGTAGATGGACATGCAGGTCGACGGCGCGGATCACGCTACGAGGCGAGCGGCTCCGAGCGTTCGACGGTGATCGCGTCGCCGACGCTGATGCTTCCACCCGAAAGGACCCGTGAGAGCATCCCCCGCCGGCCCTCGAGCTCGGCGCGCAGGCCATCCCGAATCTCGTCCATCCGAAAACATGGCTCGCAGATCGCAGTGATCTCAAGCACGACACTCCGGCCGAGACGCAGGCGAGTGCCGGCCGGGAGCCGCATGACGTCCACGCCTTCCAGGGTGACGTTCTCCTTGATGGTGCCGGGAAGGACCGAAACCGCGTCGAGGGCTTCCTTGTCGGCCAACAGGACCTGCCGCTTGGAGGCGGCGCTGGCGTGCTTGTCGCCGCTGATACCGACACCCTGCACCAGGTGGGCAGTCGGCACCTGCTCCATCGGTTCGCGATGGCCGGGACACAGCTGGATCGAGACGATGCGGGCCGTCACCGCGTACAGATTACGCGATTCCTCGCGTACGTCGATAAACGCTCGAATCGTGGCTAAGTGGTTGTTACGATGACGTCGATGACCGAGGAGGGGACGCGCATCGAACGAGACTCGATGGGTGAGGTCAAGGTCCCCGCCAATGCCTACTATGGCGCCAGCACCGAGCGCGCCCGCCAGAACTTCCCCATCAGCAATCTGCGCATGCCACGCCGTTTCATCCGCGCGCTGGCCCAGGTCAAGGGCGCGGCGGCGCTGGTCAACGCCGAGCTGGGGCTGCTCGAGACCCGCTTGGCCAACGCGATTCAACAGGCGGGCGAGGAGGTGGAGGAAGGCAAATTCGACAAGGACTTTGTGGTCGACGTCTTCCAGACCGGCTCCGGCACCTCCACCAACACGAATGCCAACGAGGTGATCGCGAACCGCGCCAATGAGATTCTCGGCCAGCCGTTGGGCTCCCATCAGCCGGTGCATCCGAACGACCACGTCAATCAGTGCCAGTCGAGCAATGACGTCATCCCTTCGGCGATGCAGCTCGCGGCCCTGGTCGCGATTCATGAAGAGTTGGTGCCGGCGCTGAGCTTTCTCAAGGACGGGCTCGACCAGAAGGCCAAAGAATTGATGCCGGTGATCAAAACTGGACGGACGCACCTGCAGGATGCGACGCCGATCCGGCTGGGCCAGGAGTTCCTCGGCTATGCCGGTCAGGTCGAGCGATCGGTCGCCCGCGTCCGCCGCGCTGCGGAGGAACTGGCCGAGCTGCCCCTCGGCGGTACGGCGGTCGGCACCGGCATCAACGCCCACCCGGAGTTCGCCCAGCGGGTCTGTGCGCACCTCACCCGGCGCGCCGGCGTGATGGTTCGAGAGACCGACAACCATTTCCAGGCCCAGGCGACGCTCGACACGGTGCTCTCGACCGCGGGGGCGCTTCGCACCGTCGCCGTCAGCCTCTGGAAGATCGGCAATGACGTCCGCTGGTTCGCCTCGGGGCCGCGCGCCGGGCTGGGCGAGATCACCCTTCCGGAAGTTCAGCCGGGCAGCTCGATCATGCCCGGCAAGGTCAACCCGGTGATCATCGAATCGATGACGATGGTGGTGGCGCGCGTGCTCGGCAATGACCAGACGATCGCGATCGCTGCGCAGTCCGGAAGCATCTTCGAGCTCAACCTGATGATCCCGGTGGCCGCCTTCTGCCTCCTGGAGTCGATCGCCCTGCTGTCAAGCTCGGCCCAGAATCTCGCGCGGCAGTCCGTTCTCGGGATCAAGGCAACCGACCGGGGACCGCAGATGGTCGAGCAGGGACTGATGCTGGCCACGGCGCTGGTGCCGGCCGTCGGGTACGACGCGGCAGCGAAGATCGCGAAGGAAGCGCTGGCGAGCGGCAAGACCGTGCGCGAGGTGGCGCGAGAGCGGACCAAGCTGGCGCCGGAGGAGTTGGACCGCCTGCTGGATCCCGCACGCATGACCAAACCGGGCGTCGACGTGGGACCAGCCGGCGGCTGAGCCTGCCCTCTCCGACACTGAGGTTCTTCGGCTCCGTGCTCGAGCCCAACGGCTCAGCGCGACCGGGGGAAAATCAACCGCGCCTGCGGTGCTCAGAGACGTGTGCGGCCTGCAGGCACAGGTCCGTAGCGCCGCCTGGCTCGGGGTTCGCGCCAGGAGCTGCGGCATCCAGACGGATGACCTCGACCGAGCGCTGAACGAGCAGCGCTCGATCGTCCGCTCCTGGTTGATGCGCGGGACGCTGCACGTCGTCGCGGCGGAGGACCTGCGCTGGCTGCTCCAATTGCTGGGCCCGGTCTTTGCCAGGACCGGCACGACTCGCCATGCCCAGCTCGGCCTGGACGATACCCTGAAATCCAGGGGCCTCGCCGCGATCCGAAGGATTCTCACCGATGCCGGCGCGCTGACACGATACGAGCTCGTGGATCGCCTGCGACAGCGGGACGTAAGGCTGGATCCAAAGACCCAGGCCCCGATCCATCTGATTCAGCTGGCTGCCCTGCAGGGCATCATCTGTCTCGGGCCAGATCGCGACGGCGAATCGACTTACGTGCTGCTCGACGACTGGGTGCGCCCGGCGCCGGCACTGCCCCGCGATCGCGCGCTGGCCGAGCTTGCTCGTCGCTACTTCGCGTCCTACGGACCGGCCACGGTCGCGGACCTGGCTGCCTGGTCCGGCCTCCCGATGGCCGAGGCGCGGTCCGCGGTCGGCCGAGCTGAGGCGTCGCTTACCGGGGTCACGATCCAGGGAAAGCCGGGCCTGGTGCTGAAACATCAGCGCAGCCGGGCTGGTGTGCTGGAAAAACCGACGGTACGGCTGCTGCCTGCCTTCGATACCTACTTGCTCGGCTACCAGCGCCGCGACCTTGCAGTCCCCCTTCCCCTCCAGCGAAGACTGCAGCGTGGCGGCGGCTGGCTTCACTCCGCCGTCGTCGTCGATGGCCGAGCGGTCGCGGCCTGGACTCTGCGGAAATCCTCCGGTCGAGCCCAGCTCCACATCGAACCGTTCGCGGGCCTGAGCGCCACCATCCACCGCGGCGTCGAGGAAGAAGTTTGGGACATCGGCAGGTTCCTCAAGCAATCGTTGACGATCGCGATTGCCGGTTAGCTGTCGGCTTCGATCAGACCCTTGCGGATCGCGTACTTCACGAGCTCGGTGCGGTCATGCATGTGCAGTTTCTTCATGATGTGATCGCGGTGGGTCTGCACCGTTTTGATGCTGAGGAAGAGGCTGTCCGCGATCTGCCGGTTGGTCTTGCCTTCGGCGACCAGCCGTAGCACCTCGCGCTCTCGGTCGCTAAGCGGCTCGAAGGTCTCCCGCTCGGGCGCCCGCTGGAGGTAGTCGGAGACCAGCAGCCGCGCCACCGAGGGGTAAAGGTACGGCTCGCCTTTGCTGGCGGCCTCGATCGCGGCGATCAGGTCGGAGGCGGCCGCCTTCTTGAGCACGTAGCCGACCGCACCGGCTTTGAGCGTCTGGAAGAAATACTCCTCGTTGTCGTGCGCGGTCAGAATCAGGACCTGGGTCTGCGGGCAGAGGCGACGAATGTCGCGCGTCACCTCGATCCCCGACATGCCCGGCATCGCCACGTCGACGACCGCTACGTCCGGGCAATTGCCACGGGCGAGCCGGATCGCCTCCCGTCCTTCGGTGGCTTCGGCGATCACCTGGATGTCACTCTGGCCGTCGATGACTGCCCGGATGCCGGCCCTCACCAGGTTGTGGTCCTCGACCAGCATCACACGAATCGGTTGGCGTTCAACTTGCATCCCTTCCCTCCAGTGGTAGTTGCGCCACGACCTCGGTTCCTCTTGACGGCGCCGAGTGGATCTCCAGCGTTCCGCGCAGCAGCGTGGCCCGCTCGCGCATCCCGAAGATTCCGAGGCCGGCGCGGCCCGGCTCTTCCCGCTCCGGGATACTGCCCGGGTCGAAGCCCACGCCGTCATCGCCAACCCGCAGCCGGACATGACCATCGAGGCAGCGCAGGTCGATGTTCACGTGTGACGCCTTCGCGTACTTATTGGCGTTGGTGAGCGCTTCCTGCGCGATCCGGTAAAGTGCCGTTTCGATCGGGGCGGGGAGCCGGTCGCGCAGGCCGTCGACGTGGAGAGAGACGTGCGCCCCCGAGGGCTGCTTGGCCAGGGTGCGAAGCGCCGGTACCAGCCCGAGATCGTCGAGTACGGAGGGGCGCAGGTCCTGGGACATGCGGTGCACCTCCTCGAGCGTCTCTTCCAGCGTTCGCTTGACCGCCTCCAACTGCTGGCGCGCCTTCGCGTCACCCGTTCGTTCCAGCAGCAGGTCGAGGCTGATGATCTCGTGGGTGAGCGCCTGGCCGGTCTGATCGTGCAGCTCGCGGGCGACCCGCTGCCGCTCGCGTTCCTGGGCCTGCAACACACGCTGGGCGCTCACGTGGCGTTCGTGCTCCAGCCGGTCGAGCATCGAGTTGAAGACGTTCGCGATCCGACGCAGGTCGGGGTCGGAGAAGTTGGCATGGACGCGCGGCTCCTCGAGCCCGGGCTGCACCGCTCCCATCGTGGACTCCAGCTCGCGCATTGGTTTGAAGGCCAGCCGCAGGATCAGGAAATTGGCGACCAGGATCGCAACCAACCCGACGGCGAGCAGACCGATCAAGAAGGGCAGGCGCGTGCGTCCCGAGAAATTCAGGGTGATCAGCGGGCCGCTGATGGCGCCGGCGGCGATGATGGCGCTGTTCGCCACCACCACCTTCTGAAAGGTCGTGAGGTTACGATGCCACCACCGAGGGTCCAACGAGGGTCTCACACCTCATTCTAGGCACGGGTTTGAGGACACTTTTACGTTCCTTTTCGAATCGGTTGCTGCCGGGGTGCATTCAGGTGCTCGCCCGATGCACAGGCGCGTTAAACGGCTCGCAGACTGGGTACAGATCCTGGTACGTCGATCCCTCCCCCCTCTTTAGCGGGCCGCTCCCCCAGCGGCCCGCATTCTTTTATTCGGGACAATAGAGACGTGGCGTCGGAAAGCTTTGACTTCGAAGAGGTTACCCGCGTGACCGCCGGAACCATTGGGGAACCGGGCAAGCGCCAGTTCTACCTGCAGCTCCGGGCGGCGGGCGCACTGGTCAGCCTGGCCATCGAGAAGGACCAGTTGCGAGCGCTTACGGAGCGCCTGCAGGAAGTCTTCTCCCGGGTGCCGGTGCCACCGGCCGGTCCCCTGCCGGACATGGCCCTCGAGGAACCGGTCGCCGCCATCTGGCGGGTGGGCTTCATGACGCTGACTTACAGCCAGGAGGAGAAGGCGTTCGAGGTCTCGCTGGTCGAGCTGGTCGAGGAGGGCGAAGAGCCGGCTACCGGCCACTTTCAGGCAAGCCTTCCTCAGATGCAGGCACTGGCCACGCATGGCGCCGCGATCATCACCGCCGGCCGTCCTCCGTGCCCGATGTGCGGCGGCCCCATCGATCACGATGGCGGCGTCTGTCCGCGCCTGAACGGGCATCATTAGCTGTGGCGCAAGCGGCTCCCTTTCCAGGTGGCCAGGCGCAACAGCGCCTGCTGCGTCGGGGCCGGATCAAGCCGCGTGGCCTGATGCCCGACTGCTCCAACTACACCTACCTCGCGCACGTCCGCGGCGACGCGGGCGCCGAGACGCTTGCCGTCTACAAGCCGGCGCCCGGCGAGACACCGCTCGATGATTTTCCGGACGGCACGCTCGGCCAACGCGAAGTGGCTGCCTACCTGGTCAGCGCCGCGCTCAACTGGCAAGTTGTGCCACCGACCGTCTATCGCTCCGACGGCCCATTGGGACCTGGCTCGCTCCAGCAATTCATCGTCGCCGACCTCCGGGAGCACTACTTCTCGCTGATGCCCAGCCGGTCGGATGACTTCCGCGCGATGGCGGCCTTTGACGTGATCGTCAACAACGCGGATCGCAAGAGCGGTCACTGTCTGCTCGACCGCGAGGGCCACATCTGGGGCGTCGACAACGGCCTCACCTTTCATTCGCTGCCCAAGCTGCGGACCGTCATCTGGGAGTTCGCGGGCGAGGAGGTCCCGGCAAAGTTGCGGGGTGACGCGCAACGGTTGGAGAACGAGCTGATCGCCGGCGAGGGCTGGGTGAAAAGCTTGCAGAAATTGATCTCGGGTCCGGAGCTGCGGGCCCTCGCCCAGCGGGCGCGCCGTCTCGCCCAGGAGGGCCACTACCCCGAGCCCACCTCGCGCTGGGCCTACCCCTGGCCGCTGGTCTAGAGCCGGGTTAGCGCCCGACGGGAGCGGGACGACGGGGCCGACCTGCCTCGGCCGGCAGTTCCTCGTCGAGCCGGCGGAGCCAGGCGGGCGCGGTCGGCGGAAGATCGCGCGGCTGCGAATCTCGATTGTCGCGGTGGGGCGGCTCTGGCTCCGGCGTCAGCAGCCGCCAGAGGATGACGAAGGTCCCCGCCACGAGCGCGAACTTCGCCGTGCCGAACAGCAGCAGGCCGGCGATCTGCTGGTCGTCGATCGACCGGTAGGCGTGATAGAAGAGGTGATGAGAGAGCGCCAGCGTGATGCCGGGAATGGTGGGCGGCACCCCGGCAACCATCAGGTAGCCGATCTTGGCGATGGCACTCAGCCGCTTCCCGCCGACGATCGGCCACCAGAAGAGGAAAGCACCCATCATGAAGACCACCTGGGCCGCTTCGCGGAACGCCAGGTCGCGGGTCGCGAGATCGAGGACGGCCGGGAGTTGAGACCCGAAGAGCACCAGGTTGAGCGCCACGACGCCCGCCAACGGATGGAGCCAGACCACGCGACCCGCCAGCAGCGGGCCGACGCCGTAGGCAAGCAAGGGCACCACGATCGCCAGCAGCAGCATCTCCTCGAGCATGTGCAGGCTCAGTCGCTGATCGGCCAGACGCTCGACCGGCGGCAGGAGGGCGGCAATCGAGAGCAGCGAGCCGGCGACGAGGGCTGCGCGATGACGCCGCGCCATCAGCCTATTGTGGCGCAGTCGCCCCGGCGGGCGCGTAATGGGCGAAGACCGCGTCGACATAGCCGACAAATAGGTCCGCCAGTGGGGCGCTGTCGAGTTCCAGCAGGTTCTCGGCGTTCTCCTCGCCCGCGTGGGACAAGTTATAACTGCCAGTTAGTACCGTGTTGTCGACGACGACGATCTTGGCGTGCATATAGTCGTGCACGCTGGTCGGCGAGTACGGGGTCGTCACCTTCGAGGCGAACGGCAGGCCGGCGCTGACCGCCTGGAACGCCGGCCCCTTCCAGACCGCATGCGGGTCAACTCGCCACTGTCGGAGCACCTCGGCCATCTGGGTGCGGTCGTAGACGCCCTTGAAATCCGGATGCGATGAATGCAGCAGGTCCCCCAGTGTCCCCAACACCACCCCGGCCGTGATCACCGGTGAGCAAACCCGGATGCGGCGCTTGGCGTGGCTGATCCGGTTCGCGATCACGTGCGCCATCTGGCGGCCCCTTCCCGGCGCGAAGAAAACGTGCGCCTTGATGGCGCCGCCATCAAAGGGCACCGGTTGACCGGCGAGGTCGTACTTCCCGCTGCCATCGACCCGGCCGGTCGTCCAGAGCTCGTCGAAGTTGCGGGCATACTCGGCCGCCAGTGCGGTGGCCGGAAGGCGGACGATGACGTTCTCCTCTCGCGTCCAGGAGTCGTTGGTCCAGTTGGTCGAGCCGGTCCATACCGTAGCCCCATCCGTCCCCGCGTCACGCACGATGTACTTGTGGTGCATCAGCGACGGAATGCCCGGCACCGGCTTCGAGGGGATGCCGAGGCTCTCGATGAACTTCGTGTCGGCCTGCGACGGCGGCGGCACCGGGATGGGATTCGGAAACTCGATGTTGTAGAGAAGGCGGATGGCGACGCCGCGGGCGGCCGCGGACCGGACGGCCGTCCGCACCTGGTCCGCCGGCTTGTCCCGGAGGTTGACGTCGTAGATCGCGATGTCCAGGGTGCGTTGGGCTGCGCTGAGGAAATCGGCCAGTTCCGTGGCGACCCGCTCAGGCGGCTGGGCGCCATCCTGGAGGAACGACACCTCAGCCGAGGTCGTCACTGCGCGTCGCTTTTCTTTGGCTGCGCCCGCTCCTTGGGCTGGGCTTCCAGGACCTTACGCTGGTAGTACTGCTGCACGATGTCGGCGGCTTGCTGGACGTCGTCCGTCACGACCATGAGGTCCAGGTCCTCGGGCGAGATCTTGCCCTCAGCCAGTACCCGCTCGCGGATCCACCGGTGTAGACCGGACCAGTAGTCGGAGCCGAACATGATCACTGGGAAGTGGACGATCTTCCCGGTTTGAATCAGCGTCAAGGCCTCGAATAGCTCATCCATGGTGCCAAAGCCGCCCGGGAAGATGACGAAGGCCTCGGCGTATTTGACGAACATCGTCTTGCGCACGAAGAAGTAGTGGAATTCGATGCCCAGGTTGACGTACTCGTTGAGTCCCTGCTCGAAGGGCAGCTCGATGTTCAGGCCGACGGAGAGCCCGCGACCTTCACGGCCGCCCTTGTTGGCTGCTTCCATGGTGCCCGGCCCGCCGCCCGTGATGATGGCAAAACCCCGGCGGGCGAGCTCCGCCGCCAGAGCCCGCGCAGCCTCGTACATGGGATCGGGCGGACGGACGCGGGCCGAACCGAAGAAGGTGACAGCCGGGCCGAGCGTGGCCAGCGCATCGAAGCCCGCCACGAACTCGGCCTGGATCCGCAGCACCCGCCAGGGATCGCTTTCGAGGAATTCCGGAGCGCCCTCGGGCCGCTCCAACAGCTTGCGATCGTCGATCTGCCGCTCCACGCCGCGCCGCACGATTCCTCCGGTGCGCCGCTCTGCGGATTCGTCTCCCATGGCCTCGCTAACTCTACCGTCCGGCCACCACGTAAAAGCTTGGCGAGGCGACGAGCTCGGCGCCGGGCCGGCCGACCATCGAGCGTAGTTTCAAGCCGGCTCCGGTTGCGAGCCAGTTTTCGATCTCCTCCGGCCAGACGAGTGGAATCTCGGCCTGCTGGATGACCGTGCGCCCATCGGGAAGCCGGTAGTCGACCTGGAAGCGCGCGCCATCACCGTCCATCGACTGGACCCGCACCCCCGGGCTGGCCCCGGACCGCAGCCAGTGGGGGTTGGTCAGCTCGAACGCCAGCGACCCACCGGCCGCCACATGCGTCGCCGCGGCGCGCAGCCGCTCGACCAGGTACAGGATGTTCGAGGGGACGATGACGAGATCGAAATCCCGGCCCAGGTTGAGGTCTTCGATCCGCGACCGGATGAGCTCCGCATCCGGCAGGCGCCGGTGAAGCCGCTCCACCATCCCGGGGTGGCTATCGACCCCGACCAGCTCGATGCCGGCCGCGTGCAGGGGCACCGCCAGCCGTCCCGTACCGATGCCGAGGTAGAGGACCGGCGGCGACGCGGCCCGCGCCAGCTCGAGCCAGGGCCAGAGATCGGTCGCATCCGGAAGCTGCGCGTACAGCTGCGCGAAGCCCTCGTCGGGATTCGACGGGTCGTCACGAACCGTGGCCATGGACCCGAGCACGGTGAGGGTTACGCGATGGCCTGGTCGGCGATCGCGAGCGCTTTATCGATGATGGCGAAGCCTTCGGCCAGCTCCTCTTCGTTGATGCAGAGCGGCGGGTTGGTCATGATCGTATTCCAGCGGACGAAGGTGTAGAGGCCGTGCTCGCGGAAGTACTTGCCGACTGCTTTCATCTCGTCGGATGTCCCGTTGAAGGGGGCCAGCGGTTCCATGGTCTTGCGGTTTTTGACCAGCTCCAGGATGCCGAACAGTCCGATCGACCGGGTCAGGCCTACGCAGGGATGCTTCTTGCGCAGGGTGTCGTGGTGTCGCCGCATGATTTCGCCCATGCGGCGGGCGTTGCCGATCATGTCGTCCTCCTCGTAGGCCTGGATCGTGCCAAGAGCGGCGGCGCAAGCCAGCGGATGACTGTTGTAGGTGAGGCCGCCGTAGAAGACGTTCTTCTCGAAGTGCTGCGCGATCTTGGGCCGCATGCCGACGGCACCGAGCGGGACATAACTGCTGGTCAACCCCTTGGCCATGGTGATGATGTCGGGGACCACCTTCCAGTGATTGACGGCGAACCACTCGCCGGTCCGGCCGAAGCCCGACATGATCTCATCGCAGACCATCAGGATGCCGTAGCGATCGCAGAGCTCGCGAACCCCCTGGAGGTAGCCATCCGGCGGAATCAGGACGCCGTTCGTGCCCGTGACCGTCTCCAGGAAAAAGGCGGCGATGGTGTTGGCGCCCTCGAGCTGAACCGTCTCCTCGAGATAGCGCAAGGACTCCTCCGCGGAGTCGACCTCACGCTGCGGACCGTGGTAGGGATCGAGCACATGCACCACGCCGGACGTTCCCAGGTCGTTGGCCCAGCGCCGAGGGTCACCCGTCAACGCCATCGCGCCGGCCGTGGCGCCGTGATAGGAGCGGTACCGGGCGATGATTTTGTGCCGGCCCGTAACGGTCCGCGCGAGCTTGATGGCGTTCTCATTCGCCTCAGCGCCACCAAGGGTGAAGAAGACCTTGTCGATGTCGCCGGGCATCAACTCGGCCAGTTTCTTCCCCAGCCGGGCACGTGGCTCGTGGGCCATGAAGGGATTGGCGTAGGCGAGCTTTTCCGCCTGACGCTTGATCGCGTCGATGATGCGCGGGTCCCCGTGCCCGGCGTTGACGCTCATCAACTGGCTGTTGAAGTCGAGGTAGCGCTTGCCCTCGGGGGTATAGAAGTAGACCCCCTTGGCATGGTCGACCGGGATGGGGTCGACCGCGGATTGCGCCGTCCATTCGTATAGGGTGTACTGCCGGCAGAGCGCGACGATCTCCTCGCCGCTCAGGACATGAGGCCGGGCACTCGTCTCTAGAGCCAACGCCGGGGCGTCGCCCCACGCGAGGGGCGCTCCAGTGCCATTCGAGCGTTTGAGACGTTAGACGGCGCGATGCTCATAACCATCGCGTCGTGACGACCTTGTGCCGCGTGTAGAAGCGGATGCTGTCCTGGCCGGTGGCGTGCAGGTCGCCGAAGAACGAATTCTTCCAGCCGGTGAAGGGGAAGAACGCCATCGGCGCGGCCACCCCGATGTTCACGCCCAGCATGCCGGCCTGGGCCCGTCGCTTGAACTCGCGGGCGTACTTGCCCGAGCCGGTGAAGATCGACGCCATGTTCCCGTAGGTGCTGGCGTTGAGCAGGTTCAGGGCCTCGTCGATGTCGCTGGCGCGCATCACCGAGAGGACCGGCCCGAACAGCTCCTCCTTCCAGATCTTCATCTTCGGCGTCACCCGATCGAAGATGGTCGGCCCCAGGAAGAAGCCATCCTTCTGATCCACCCGCCGGCCATCAGCGACGAGCTCCGCGCCCTCCGATTGGGCCCCATCGATGTATTCGATCAGCTTTGTTTTGCGCTCGCCCCGGATCACCGGCCCGAGTGTGGTTTTCGGATCCGTGCCCGGCCCCACTTTCAGTTTGGCCGCGTCATTGGCCAGTTCGCGCACCAGAGCGTCCCCGATCTTTCCCACGCCAACCGCGACGCTGCCCGCCAGGCAGCGCTGACCGGCATTGCCGAATGCCGAGGAGATGACGTGCGGCGCCGAGAGCTCCAAGTCGGCATCGTCCATTACCAGGATGTGATTTTTGGCGCCGCCCAGCGCCTGGACCCGCTTGCCGTTGGCCGCCGCCGTGGCGTAGATATAGGCGGCGACGGTGGCCGAGCCCACGAATGATATGCCGGCGATATCCGGATGCGTCAGCAATTGGTTGACGGCGTCATTGGCTCCATGGATGACGTTGAAGACCCCTTGTGGAAGGCCGGCCTCCTGCAGCAGCTCGGCGATGCGCATGGCCGACAGCGGCGTCAACTGCGAGGGCTTCAGGACGAAGGTATTGCCGGTGACGATCGCCACCGGGATCATCCACATCGGCACCATGTTGGGAAAGTTGAAGGGGGTGATGCCGGCGACCACCCCGACCGGGAACCGGGTCAGCTCTTCGTCGATCCCTTTGGCAATCTGGTCGAGGTTGTGACCCATCATCAAGGTGGGCGCCCCGCAGGCGAAATCGATCACTTCGATCGCCCGCTTGACCTCGCCCTTCGATTCGTCGAGGGTCTTGCCGTTCTCCTGGGTCACAATCGCGGACAGCTCATCGATATGGCGGTCGAAGAGTGCCTTGAAGCGGAACATCACCTG
>WNGI01005241.1_pt1 | contig 13000 bp, 14 predicted proteins | sample 5400621 | NCBI WGS metagenome assembly WNGI01 (sample SAMN13153374, study PRJNA577476) | soil metagenome | isolation source: 20 cm soil or saprolite under Garry oak tree replicate 1 | place: USA:California | collected 2016-06-15 | reverse complement strand
CGGCAAGTACGAGGCGCGCGTGACGCCGATCGCGGACACCGATCCGGGAACCCCGCTTTCGGTCACGGCGAAGTTCGTGCCCGGTACCTACGACTTCGTCGCGGAGGCGCCCGGCTACGGTCTCTTTCGCTTCAGCCGGACACTTTCGGCGGTGCCGACGACGCTCAATGTCGCCATGCCGACGAACTGGGCGTCCTCGACGCAGGGCGCGAGCGCGTCCGGCGACGGCAGCGCTCAGGGGAACCTGATCGACGACACCGAAGGCACGCAGTGGTCGTCGACGACCGCTCCGGTCGCCGGGAAGCAGGTGACCGTCCAGCTCGGCGGCGGCGCGCACACGATCAACCGCGTGCAGGTCAGCGCGATGCTGCAGGCCGGTCAGAACCGGTTCAGCGCGCTCCGGAAGTTCGAGATCTGGACGTGCACTGCGAGTGTCGCCAACGGGAATTGCACGACCGGCGGCTTCGCGAACGTGTTCACGAGCGCCGACGACGCGTTCCCGGGTGTCGCGCCGAGGCCGGTGGCGCCGAATCTGATCATGCGGTCGTTCACGCTCCCCTCGCCGGTCAGCGCCACCCATGTGCGGCTGGTGGTCGACACGAGCCAGTGCACCGGCGGCCCCGCGTACGCCGGCGAACAGGACAGCGATCCGACCAACTCCACCGACTGCGCCACCCAGTCGAGTAGCGCAGGACAGGTCCGGGCGGCCGAGCTCGAGGTCTTCGGCAGCGCGGGTGCGGTCGGGCAGCCGGACCTCCAGGTGACCCAGATCACCTTGACGCAGATCAAGGAGAAGAGCTACCGCGTCACGGCGACGGTCGCCAACACGGGCGATGCCGATGCCGGCGCATCGCAGACCGAGTTCCGCATTGACGGGAAGCTGCTCGCGCTCGTCGGGACGCCTGGGACGAACGAGACGAACAACTCCGCGACGAAGACGGTCGCGATCAAGTAAAGGGCGGCTTCCGAGGGTCGTCTCCCGAGGCGTAGGTGATCGCCTCGAGGAGACGGCCCTCTGGATCGCGGAAGAACAGACCGATTGCGATCTCGTGGTCGCGCTCTTCGCACTCGACTCCAGCCTCTCCGAGCCTGCGCTTGATCTCGGCGCGCTCCTCGGCCGAGACGCGCACGCCGACGTGATCGCCCGGGCCGCCGCGCTCATGAAAGGCGAAGCCGTTGTTGCCGACGTACGCCATCACGGGGTGTCCTTCGGCCTTGACGAGGCGGGCCCCCAGGATCTGCTCGTAGAAGGCGGCGGTCGAGTCGGGATCGTCCGTCTCGAAGGCCGCGTGGTCGAGCCGTGGCATGCTCGCGACGATGAACGTCGCGACGCTGATCGTCAACCCGTTCGCGGCCGATGCCCTGTACATCTTCGGCGGCGACGGGCTCCTCAACGAGGTGCTGAATGGGCTTCACAAGGGTGGGGTCGTCGGGGTCCTGCCCGGCGGGCGGACGAACGTGGTTGCCCGCGCGCTCGGCTTGCCGCTCGACCCGGCCGCGGCCGCGCGCGCGCTCCTCTCGGCGCCGGCGCGCCGGATCTCGCTCGGGCGAGCCAACGGTAGGAGGTTCGCCTTCGCCGCCGGGATCGGCTTCGATGCGGAGCTCGTCCGCCGCGTCGACGAGCTGGGCCGCCGTACCGACGGTCGCCGCCCCGGCGACCTCGCGTTCACATGGGAAGCGGCCAAGCTGCTCGCCGGGCGGCGAGGGCGCTACGAGCCGGTGCTCGAGATCGAGGGCTTCGGCCGCGCGGCGTTCGCGCTCGTCGCCAACGGGTATCCGTACTCGTACGCCGGGAGCCGGCCCTTGCGGGTCGCGCCGGACGCGCGCTTCGAGCTCGGGCTTGATCTGGTGGCACCGCAGCGCCTTGTGCCTCGCGTGATCCCTCGTTTCATCGCCTACGCGTTCCGCGGCGGTGGGGAGCGGGCTGAGGATGTCTTCTACGGCCACGACCTCGATCGGATCCAAGTGCGCTGCGACGCACCGCTGCCGCTTCAAGTGGATGGTGAGGATCTCGGGGACGTCGACTCGGTCCTGTTTGAAGCCGAGCGGGACGCCGTCTCGTTTCTCGCGCCGGACGCCGCTACGCTCAGGGCGTGACCGACCCGCGGACGCGGCTCATGCGCGGGCTGTTGCTCGCGGCGGCGGCCGTTGTGCTGGTGGCGCTCGTCGCTGTTGCGGCCGGCGGCTACCGGCTCGACGGCTCCGGGTCCTCGCACGCGAACCCCTACGCGATCGACACGATCCTGACGATCGTGATCGCCCTCTACGTCATCGGGGCCGTCGCCGTCGTCCTCGCGATGTTCTGGAGCGGGCTCGAGCGTCGCCGCTATCAGCGCCCGCAGGCGACGCGTCAGCGGACCTGGAGGATGATCGCCGTTCTGCTTGCCGCCCTCGCGCTGTTCACGATCGCCGGCGAGCGCTACCACCTGCGCAGGCACGTTCGTCCCCCGGCCGACAACCCCGCCGCCGCCAACACACCACAGGGCAGAGGCGGCAAGGCCGGCCACCGAACCGCTGCGCGCGAACCGCACGTGCGCCTGGCGCCGCTGCTCGCGGTTCTCGGCGCGGGCGGAATCGCCTTCGCCGCGTTCCTGCTCGCGGAGCGTCGGCGCAGGCGGCGGCTTCCGAGCGCCGGGCTGATGACCGAGACGCTCGCCGACGTGCTCGACGAGACCCTCGACGATCTCCGCGCCGAGTCGGATCCGCGGCGCGCGGTGATCGCGGCTTACGCGCGGATGGAGCGCTCGCTGGCCGCGCACGGCGTTCCCCGGCGTCGATTCGAGGCGCCGCACGAGTACCTGGGCCGGGTGCTCGGAGAACTGACCGGCGGCCGTCTGGCGGCCAGTCGGCTGACGACGCTGTTCGAGCGCGCCCGCTTCAGCCCGCACGAAATCGATGCGGACATGAAGGCGTCCGCGATCGAGGCGATCGAGAGGCTGCAGGCGGATCTGGCCGCGGTCGAGGCGGCGGAGGCTGCGTGAAGGGCAGAGTGATCCGAATCGGGGCGGGCGTCTCCTTCGCGACGGCGATCCTGCTCGCGCTCGTGATCGCGATCCCGAGCAGGCGAACGCTCTTCGCGGGGATCTACGTGCTCTTCCTCGGCGCCGTAGCGGTCCGCACGCTCGTCTCCTCCTTCCGGACGCTCGGGCCGGAGGCCTGGCTTCGGTCGCGCTTCGACCGTGACCCGGAGGGGCCCGAGCGACCGCCCCCGATCGCGGAGCTCGAAAGGATCCACCGGCTGGTGGTGCTCGGAGGCGCGAACGAGTTCGACCTTCACTACCGCCTCCGCCCGCTGCTCCGGGAGCTCACGGGCGCCCGCCTTTACGGGCGCCACGGTGTCGATCTCGACCGTGACCCCGAGCGGGCGAGGCAGCTCCTGGGAGACGAGCTTTGGGAGCTCGTCTCGCCCGAGCGGGAAGTCGGCAGGCGCACCGCTCCCGGGCTGCCGGTCGCCGAGCTGGCGGGGCACGTCGAACGGCTGGAGCGGCTGTGACGATCGAGCAGCTCGCCGCGAAGGCGGAGCAGATCCTGGCTGAGCTCGAACGCGCGATCGTCGGCAAGCGCGACGCGCTCGAGCTCGTCCTGCTCGGGGTGCTCGCGGACGGACACGTCCTGATCGAGGATTTCCCGGGCCTGGCGAAGACGCTGATCGCGCGCTCGTTCGCGGAGGTGACCTCGATGCGCTTCACGCGCGTCCAGTTCACCCCCGACCTGATGCCCGGGGACGTCACCGGGTCGTCGATCTTCAACCAGCGAACATCCGACTTCGAGTTCCGACGCGGGCCGATCTTCACGAACGTCATGCTCGCCGACGAGATCAACCGGGCGCCGCCGAAGACGCAGGCGGCGCTCCTCGAGGCGATGCAGGAGCAGCAGGTGACGATCGAGGGGACGACGCACCCGCTCGAGCGGCCGTTCCTCGTGCTCGCGACGCAGAACCCGGTCGAGTACGAGGGGACCTATCCTCTCCCGGAGGCGCAGCTCGACCGGTTCCTGCTGCGGCTGCAGGTCGGCTACCCATCGCCCGACGACGAGTGGTCGATCCTCGAGCGACGGCTCGCCCGTGGCGAGGACGCGGTCGAGCTGAGCCCGGTCGTCGACCGAGAGACGCTGCTGGCGATGCAGGGCGCCGTCGAGGACGTGTACGTCGCAGAAAGCATCGGCCGCTACATCGTCGAGGTCGTCTCGGCAACGCGGGCGAGTGCCCGGCTCCAGGTCGGAGCGAGCCCGCGCGGCTCGCTGGCGCTGCTCAAGCTCGCCCGCTGCCGGGCGGCGCTGCATGGTCGCGACTTTGCGACCCCGGACGACGTCAAGGCCGTCGCCGTGCCCGGGCTCGGGCACCGCCTGATGCTGAAGCCCGAACTGTGGGTCCAGCGGATCAGCGGTGACGACGTCGTTCGCGAGACGCTCGAGCAGGTGCCGACGCCGTCCGCCGAAGAGGCGCTCCAACTACCGGAATGAGATCAGCCGGCGCAGCGACAACCGAAGCCGGGGGCTGGCCGAGTGACGGACGGCGCTGACGCCGTTCGTTACGCGACGCCGAAGCTCGGCGGCTACGTGGGCCTGACCGCGCTCGGACTGCTGGCGTCGTTGATCTTCGCCCGTCCCGAGCTGGCGCTAATTGCGGTGCCCTTCGCGGTCCTGCTTGCCGTTGGCTTGTCGCTTGCGCGAGAGCCGGACGTGCGCGCCCACGTCGAGATCGACCGCGCGCGCGTCCTCGAGGGCGAAGAGGTCGTAGTCGAGGTCGAGCTCGACGCCCGCGATTACGCGCCACGCCTCGAGCTCCTGGTCGAGGTTCCGCGTGGGCTCGAGCTGGTCGAGGGAAAGAATCCGGTCGCGCTGCGGCTCGACTCCGGCGAGGACCGTCTGCTCGAGCTTCGGCTCCGGTGCGCGCGCTGGGGCGCCTACCACCTCGGCGAGGTCCATCTGCGGGCGAGCGACTCCGCGGGCCTGCTCGCCTGGGAGCGGACGCTCGATCGAGCGGCGGTGCTGCGCGTCTACCCGCGCCCGGAAGAGCTGCGAGAGCTCGTCGCGCCCCGGGAGACTCAGCTCTTCACCGGCAACCGCGTCTCGCGGCAGAAGGGCGAGGGGCTCGAGTTCGCCGATCTTCGCCCGTTCGGGGCAGGCGACCGGATCAGGCGGATCAACTGGCGGGCCAGCGCACGCCGCGGCGACCTTTGGGTGAACGAGTTCCACGCCGAGCGAAACGCGGACGTGATCCTCTTCCTCGACAGCTTCGCCGACGCGCGGCGCGGCGGAACCGGGACGCTCGACCAGGCGATCCGGGCCGCCGCCTCCCTGAGCGAGCGCTACCTCGTCGACAAGGACCGCGTCGGCCTCGTCAACTTCGGCGGCGTCCTCAACTGGCTTCGTCCCGGGACCGGGCTGCTGCAGCGCTACCGGATCGTCGAGGCGCTGCTGAACACGGAGATCACGCTCAGCTACGCCTGGAAGGAGATCGACGTGCTTCCGCGCGGGACGCTGCCGCCAAAGGCGCTCGTGCTCGCCCTGACGCCGCTGCTGGACGACCGCGCGATCAGCGCGCTGCTCGATCTCCGAGCCCGCGGCTTCGACCTCGTCATCGTCGAGGTCTCGCCGCTGCCCTTCGTCGAGCCGGAGCCGGGCGAAGCCGGGGAGCTCGCCTTTCGGCTTTGGAAGCTGCGACGGGAGGGACGCAGGTCGGAGTACGAGCGGGCCGGAGCGCCCGTGGTCGAATGGCGGGACGGCACCCCGCTGACCGCGATCCTCGAGGGGGTGAGCGCATCTCGCCGACACGCGCACGCGCGCGCCTAGCGCCCGCGACGGGTTCCGTTCTGGCCGTCTCGGGCGTCGCGGTCTACGGGGCGCTCGAGGCCGACCGCTTCGGTCTGCTGGTGCTCGCGCTCGGCGCGGGAGCTGCGGCATTGCTCGCGTGCGGCCTCGCGCTCGCGACCCCGCCGGCGATCGTCGCGTCGCTCGCGGGGGTCGCGGCGTCGTGGTCTGTATCGGCGTGGACCCGCGGCTCGGACGCGCCTGGCGGAACGGTTCTGGCGGCGGCCGCGATGTTCGTCGCGGCCGAGCTCGCCTACTGGTCGCTGGAGCAGGTCTCCGTCCCCGACGAGGGCGAGCTCGTCGCGCGACGGGCCGCCGGGCTCGCGCTACGCGGCGCCGCTGCGCTCGCGCTCGTCTCCTTCGCGCTCGCGGCGCTGGACCTGCGCGCCGGCGGCGGCGTTGTGCTCGAGGCGGTCGGCGTTGCCGCGACAGTTGGCCTGCTCGCACTCGTTCTCGTGCTCGCGAAAGCGGGTCACCAGCAGCAAGAGCGGTAGATTTCGCGGCCGATGGCCCAAACGCTACGCGTCCCAGGATCACACGACCTCCGGCGCGTGATCGGAGACGGCGAGGCGATTCCGGACGGGGAGGTGGAGGGGCTCGAGGAGCGGGACCTGCTCGAGCTCTACCGCTCGATGGTCTTGCTGCGAACCTACGACGAGCGCTCGGTCGTCTTCCATCGGCAGGGGCGGATCGGGACCTACGCGATCTTCTGGAACCACGAGGCGATGCAGGCCGGCTCGGTCTATGCGCTCGAGCGCGAGGACTGGATCTTCCCCAGCTACCGCGAGTCGGCGATTGGGCTCTTGCGCGGGATGCCCGTCTCGACCGTGCTCTCGTGGTGGCGGGGCCACCCCGCCGGCTGGTGGAACCCGCTCGACTACAACGTCGCCTCGATCTGCGTCCCGATCGGAACGCACGTCCCGCATGCCGCCGGCCTCGCGTGGGGCAAGAAGCTGCGCGGGGAGTCGTCCTGCGCGGTCGCATACTTCGGCGACGGCGCCACCTCCGAGGGCTCGTTCCACGAGGGCGCCAACTTCGCCGGGGTGATGCGCGCGCCCCTGATTCTCTTCTGCAACAACAACCAGTGGGCGATCTCGACGCCGCTGTCCGCTCAAACGGCCGCCGAGACGCTCGCCGACAAGGCGGTCGGATACGGGATTCCCGGCGTTCGCGTCGACGGGTGCGATGTTTTGGCGGTGTTCGAGGCCACGCGTGACGCGGTCGCTCGGGCACGTGCCGGCGAGGGGCCGACGTTCATCGAGGCGGTGTCGTACCGGACGGCGCCGCACGCGACGGCAGACGACCCGCGCGCCTACATCGACCTCGAGCGGGTGGAGGAGGAGAAGCGGCGTGAGTGCCTGGGGCGGTACGAGGCTTACCTTCGCCGCGCCGGCGTGCTCAGCGACGAGCTCGCGGAGTCGACCCGGGCCGAGGCGGCGGAAGCGCTGCGCTCGGGGATCGCGGCGGCTGAGGAGGAACCGCCGGCAGATGTGGGGCTCCTGTTCGAGCACGCGTACGCGGCTCCGCCGTCCTCGTTCGCGGTCGAGCTCGCCGAGCTGCGGGAGTTGCTCGGTGAGTGAGCTGACGCTCGTCGAGGCGATCAACGACGCCTTCCATACCGAGCTCGCGCGCGACGACTCGGTGCTCGTGATGGGCGAGGACGTCGGACGAGCGGGCGGCGTCTTCCGAGCGACGGCAGGCCTGCGCGACAAGTTCGGCGCGGAGCGGTGCGTCGATACGCCGCTCGCCGAGGCCGGGATCTTGGGGGCCGCGGTTGGTCTCTGTATGGCGGGCTGGCGGCCCGTCTGCGAGATGCAGTACGACGCCTTCTCGTATCCGTGCCTGGATCAGCTGATCACGCATGTCGGGAGGTACCGCTGGCGCACGCGGGGCGCGATGGACTTTCCGCTGGTCGTGCGGATGCCGTACGGCGGCGGCGTCCGGGCGCCCGAGCTGCACGACGACTCGCCCGAGGCGTACTACGCGCACACGCCGGGGGTGAAGGTGGCGATTCCCTCGACGCCCGCTGATGCGAAAGGACTGCTCGCCGCGGCGATCCGCGATCCCGACCCGGTGATCGTGCTCGAGCCGAAGCTCCACTACCGGACGATGCGCGGCGACGTGCCGGCGGGCGAGCACGTCGTGGTCTTGGGGCGGGCGCGCGTCGCGCGCGACGGCGACCACGCGACGATCGTCGCCTACGGCTCGATGGTGCCGGTCGCGGAAGCGGCGGCCGAGTCGCTGGCGGAGGAGGCCTCGGTCGAGGTGCTCGACATTCGCACCTTGAAGCCGTTGGACGAGGAGGCGTTGCTGGAGTCGGTTGGGAAGACAGGCCGCGCCGTGATCGTGCAGGAGGCGCCGCGCACCGCCGGCTACGGGGCCGAGCTGGCAGCGATTCTCGCCGAGAAGGCGATGCTCGACCTGCGCGCCCCGGTGATCCGGGTCACCGGCTACGACGTGCCGTATCCGTACTGGCAGATCGAGGACGCCTACATGCCATCGGTCGAGCGCGTCGTCGCCGCGGTGCGGAAGACGCTCGAGTTCTGACGCTCGTCTCGAGGTGCGGCACGCGGCGCGTTTGATCGGCCGGAAAGGCCCTGTCCTGTGGACGAAAAGTCACAGTTTCGTTGCAGTTGCCATGTCCGCGGGCGCCAGTTCGCGGGGACAGTCCTCCCGAACCGCCACAAACGCTCATGGCCCGTAAGGTCACGATGTGAGCGAGCGCCTTCGCCTCTGGCTCGAGCGCGGCGCCTCCGGCTACCACCTTCGCGATGCGGCAACGGGACAGCCGGTCCGTTGGGAGGACTCACGGCTTCGGGTTGTCGCGGTAGCCGGCGTGAGCTTCCGACCCGGAAACGTCGACGACCCCTCGTTCGACCCGGGTCGCCCCGTCGCGCTCGTGCGGGAGCCTGACAATGAGCACGACCCCAACGCCGTCGCGATCTGGAACGAGGAGCGGACGCTGCAGGCCGGATACGTGCCGCGCGAGGTCGCTGCCGAGCTCCGCGGCGACGAGCAGGCCGTCTCGCTCTGGCGGGTCGAGGGCGGCCTCCGCGTGCTGATCGTCCCCGCCGATGCTTGGGTCGCGACGCCGCGTCGTTAGGCCGGGTTTGAGCGGGTGCGCCGGCAAAGCCGGCACACCCTCTTAGGCGGCATCGCAAGCGACGCCTCGGCGTCCCCGCCGATGCTTGGGTCGGAACGCCGCGGTAGATTCCGCGACCGTGGCCTACGAGTTCAAGCTGCCCGACCTCGGCGAGGGCTTGACCGAGGGCGAGATCGCGCGCTGGCTCGTCGCCGAGGGCCAGGAGATCGGCGAGGACGACCCGCTCGTCGAGATTCAGACGGACAAGACGACGGTCGAGATCCCGTCGCCGGCTGCCGGCAAGGTCGCTCGGATTCTCGTCCGCGAAGGCGACACGGTGGCCGTCGGCACGGTGCTCGTCGTCATCGGCGAGGACGGAACCTCATCCGACGACGAGCAGCCGCGCGCCGAGGAGGCGCCGCAGAAGCAAACGGCCGCGTCCGATGCGGACGTGTCCTCGCGCCTGCCGCCAGGACGCGGCCCCAGTAGACAGCGCGCCCGCGCCACGCCCCTCGTGCGCCGCCTCGCCCAGGAGCTTGGCGTCGATCTTGAGACGCTCGCCGGCAGCGGGCCGCAGGGCCGCATAACCGAAGAGGACGTGCGAGCCGCGGCCGTGTCCCCAGACCTGGCACCGGGACACGCCCCGGAGGGACACCGCGAGCCGTTGCGCGGCGTGCGCAGGCTGATCGCCGAGCACATGGCCCGGGCGCACGCGGAGGTGCCGCCGGTGACCTGGGTCGAGGAGTGCGATTTCGGCGCAGTCGACCTCAAGCGACTCGTCCCGCTGACGCTCAGGGCCGTAGCCGAAGCGCTGAAAGAGGTGCCCGAGCTGAACGCGCGCCTCGAGGGCGACGAGATCGTCTACCTCGACCGCTATGACCTAGGCGTCGCCGTCCAGACGGAGCAGGGACTCGTGGTCCCGGTCGTCCGCGATTGCGACTCGCGTTCGGTCGACGAGCTCGCTCGTGACGTCGCCCGGCTTGCCGAGGCCGCCCGCGCCGGCAAGCTCAAGCCCGAGGAGCTTCGCGGCTCGACCTTCACCGTCACGAGCGCGGGCAAGCTCGGAGGCCTGCTGACGACGCCGATCGTCAACCACCCCGAGGTCGGGATCCTCAGCATCGGACGCATCGCGGAGCGACCAGTCGTCCGTGAGGGCGAGATCGTCGCGCGCCCGACCGGGACGGTCGCGGTCACCTTCGACCACCGCGTCGTCGACGGCGCGCGCGCAGCCGAGTTCGGCCTAGCAGTGATTGCTCGGATCGAGCGCGGAGTGGAGCCCGGCAGCCCATAGTCACCGCCGGGCCCCTGAGGGGAGAACGGTCCCTCGCCGGTGATTTCGCGGGGGCAGGCCGATCGGTTTTCGAGCCGGACTCCAGCACTAGACTGGACCGCATGTGGGAGTGGTATCGCATCGGCGTCGCTGCCGGCATCGGCGCGGGCGCCGCGCTGGCGGCAGCCGGATGGCTGGCGAGAAGCCGGCCGGGCGCGCTCGTCGCGATCCTGATCGGCGCGGCGGCAGGAACCGCGGTCGGTTTCGCGCTTGACGACTGGAACGACGCCGTCGGCGGTGCGATCGGAGGCCTGCTTGGCGGGCTCGGCGGCGCTCCGCTCGCGGGCGGGGCCCTGCGCCGGGGCGGCACTACGGTGGGCACCGGAATCCTGGTCGGCCTCGCGGGCCTCGGCGTCGCGGCTCTCGCACTCGTCCCGTTTCTCGGCTACCTGGAAGCGCTCGCGCTGCCCGCGCTCGCCGCCCGCGCGCGCCGCCGCGAGCCCGACCGGTACGCAGGCCTGCGCACGCTCGCGCGTGACTGACCGTCAGTGGCCAAGAAGCTGATCTTGATCGTGATCGACGGCCTCACCCCGGCCGCTTTCGAGCGTGCGGCCGAGGACGACCGGACTCCCGCGCTGAAATTCCTCGCGGCGAACGGCGGCTACGGGCGCGGGATCTCGACGTTTCCCTCGCTGACGCCGGTCTGCCTGTCGTCGATCGCGACCGGCGCCCACCCCGACGTCCACCGGATTCCGCATCTCGTCTGGTACCACCGCGGCGAGCGCCGGATCGTCGAGTACGGGTCCTCGTTCGCGGCGGTCCGCGCGGCCGGCACGCGCCAGGCCCTGCTCGACGCGATCTTCAACATGAACGAGCAGCACCTCGGCGCCGAGGCGGTGACGGTGTTCGAGGCGCTCGAGGATGCGGGCTACGCGACCGCGGCGATCAACTTCACCTGCTACCGCGGGCGCACGCGCCACGCTCCGGCGGTGGCGCCCGTCACCCGCCCGGCCTACGGGCCGAAGCGCTTCTTCTTCTTCAACCTGTTCGAGTCAGACGTGACCGGCGCGCCGCTCGCCGTCTTCGGTCGCTCGGTCGGGTCGGTCGACGCCTACGCCGCCGCGGTGGGGCGCTGGCTGGTGACGAGAGACGGCTTCGACTTCCTCGTGCATTACCTGCCGGACTACGACTTCGCCTCCCATCTCGCCGGTCCGGGTGTGGCCGAGGAGGCGCTCCTACGCAGCGACGCGGCGATCTGGGCCTTGGTCGAGGCCGCCGGCGGTCCAGACGAGTTCCTCGAGCGTTACGCAGTGCTCCTCTGCGCCGACCACGGCCAAACGCGAGTCGAGCGCGCCGTCCGGCTCGAGGATCGCTGTGCGGACGCGGACGTGATCGTGACCGCCTCGAACCGCGCCGGCATGGTCTACCGCACCGACGCCACGCGGGCGGACACGCGTGAGTTGGCGGCGCGCCTCGATAGCGAGCAGGGCGCGGAAGCCGTGCTCTTCCTCGAGGAGAGCGAAGCGATTGCCCGTCGCGCGGGCGAAGAGCTCCGTTTCGCCCCGTCCGCCGCCGGCTGGGAGACGAGCGGCGATCCGGCTCTTCTGCCTCAGCCCGCCGCGCTCGAGCGGGCCTGGGCGGCGCTTCGCAATCCGAACGCAGGCGATCTGCTCGTCTCGGCCGCCGAAGGGGTCGAGTTCGCCGATCTCGCGGGCCGCAGCCACCTGGGCGGCGGCAGCCACGGTGCCCTCGCCGCGGCCGATTCCGAGGTGCCGATGCTCGCGGTCGGCCTCGCTGCGGCGCCGCGGAGCATCACCGATCTCGCGCCGCTCGCGCTCGAGCACTTCGGCATCGAGCCGCCGGCCTACACCCGCCGCCTCGCGCATGCCGCCTGAGGACCAGCAAGCACACCGCCGCCACGCGATGGTTGCCGCCCAGCTCCGCGGCCGCGACATCGTCGACGAGCGTGTGCTGCGCGCGATGGAAGCCGTTCCCCGCGAGCGCTTCGTCGGCGAGCGACAGCAGGGGCGTGCCTACGACGACGCGGCCCTGCCGATCAGCGGGGGCCAGACGATCTCCCAGCCGTACATGGTTGCCCGCATCTGCGAGGCGCTGCGGCTGACCGGCGGCGAGCAGGTGCTCGACGTCGGCACCGGCTCCGGCTACCAGGCGGCCGTGCTCGCCGAGCTATCCGCCGAGGTCTACACGATCGAGCGGATCCCGGAGCTCGCCGAGCTGGCCCGTGAGCGCCTCGTCGCGGCCGGTTACGAGCGCGTCCACGTGCACGTCGGCGACGGAACGCTCGGCTTGCCCGAGCACGCTCCTTACGACGGGATCGCCGTCGCCGCGGCGGCGCCCGGGTTTCCGCAGACGCTCTACCAGCAGCTGAAGCCTCGCGGCAGGCTCGTCGTCCCGGTCGGCAGCGCCCGCGGCCAGCGGCTCGAGGTCGCCGTCAGGAGCCCGGAAGGACCGGCTTTGATCCATTCGGTCCCATGCCGCTTCGTCCCGCTCGTGGGCGCGGAGGGCTTCGAGCAGTAGCGCTGTCGACCGCGACGGATCGCTCGAAGGTGTCAGCCCGCGCTGATAGCCTCGCGCGCCGATGGCGCAGCGGCCGTCCGCCGTGTTCGCAGCGCGCGCCCGAGCGGGTCGCGCGCTGCGCCGATCCTCGAACTGGCTGCAGCTCGCGAAGTTCGCCGCCGTCGGTGCGACCGGCTATGTCGTCAATCTCGCCGTCTACACGGCCCTGCTGCGCGGGGCCGGCTGGCACTACGCCTACGCGGCGACGGTCTCGTTTCTGGTTGCAGTCACCAACAACTACCTCTGGAACCGGATCTGGA
>WNGI01004079.1_pt1 | contig 13000 bp, 12 predicted proteins | sample 5400621 | NCBI WGS metagenome assembly WNGI01 (sample SAMN13153374, study PRJNA577476) | soil metagenome | isolation source: 20 cm soil or saprolite under Garry oak tree replicate 1 | place: USA:California | collected 2016-06-15 | reverse complement strand
GGTGGACGCGGAGATCATGCTCGGGAGCGTATTGGCCCGCGGCATGGAAATTACGTCGTCTGCCGATGAGGCCGACGTTCTGGTCGTAAACACGTGCGCCTTCATTGATTCGGCGAAGGAAGAATCAATCAACGCGATCCTGGCCGCGCATCAGGCGCGCGGACTAAACAAACGCGCCGGACAGAGGTTAATCGTGAGCGGGTGCATGTCGCAGCGCTTCGCGCGCGAGTTGCGCCAAGAGATGCCGGAAGTCGACGCCTTCGTCGGGCTGGATGAAGTGAAGGAACTCGGAACAATCGTCGAGAGAGTGCTGGCCAACGAAGATGTCGATCTTGCGTTTGCCGAGGCGCGACCAACCTACATTCCCGATTATGACACTCCGCGCTTTCGACTCACGCCGGCGCACTCGGTCTACGTGAAAATTGCCGAAGGTTGTAATCATCCGTGCAGTTTCTGCGTTATCCCGCAAATGCGTGGGAAACATCGCAGCCGAACAATGGAATCGGTGCTGGCTGAAATTCGCGGGCTGGTCGCAGGAGGCGTGCGCGAGATCAATTTGATCAGTCAAGACACCACCTATTACGGAATGGATTTGTGGAGCGAAAAAGCCGGACCGCGCCAGCCGGTCGATTCGGCGCGGGGCCCGACGCTGGTCGCGTTATTGCGCGAGATCCAGGAAATCGACGGCGATTTTTGGGTACGACTGCTCTACACGCACCCGGCGCATTGGAGCGACGAATTAATCGAGACGATCGCCAGTTGCAATAAAGTCGCGCGTTACGTCGACATCCCGCTTCAGCACATTCACGAATCGATGTTGCAGAGAATGCGCCGCGAAACCTCGCGCGCTCACATTGAAAACTTAATCGAGAAGCTTCGTGCCGGGATTCCGGGTCTGGCGTTGCGAACAACGTTCATCGTCGGTTTCCCAGGCGAGACCGACGAAGAGTTCGAGTCATTGCTTGAATTCATCGCCCGTGTTCGATTCGAGCGCCTCGGAATCTTCAAATATTCGCGCGAAGAAGGCTCACGCGCGGCAAAGATGCCGGGGCAGATCCCGGCAAAGCTCAAAAACACGCGTTATCGCGGGGCGATGTCGATCCAGCAAAAGATCGCGCATGAGATGGCGGAGGAAAAAATCGGTCGCGAATTGAAATTGCTGATCGATCAACCGCTGATTGCGAGAACCGAAGCGGACGCGCCCGACGTCGATACGAGCGTCATCTTAGCGAAACCGGCGCCAGTGGGCGAATTCGTAAGGAAGCGAATCACCGGTGCGCGGGGTTACGATCTGCTGGCGTAAGGCACGCCGAAAGCGCGGAATTTCTTACGATTGGAACAACTTCGGGAGTGACAAAACTCGTGGGGTCAGGCAACCTCTTATCTGGGCGTCCGATTCTACATGGCCGATTCAAACGAACCGAAAAAGGAGACGGTGCGCATCACCGTTTCCCCGCCGGGTTCACCCTCGTCGGCGCCGGCTGAATCGCGCGAAACGGTGCGAATTCATTTGCCCACGCGTCCGCCTGCGAATCCTCCATCCGCGCCGCCCGAGCCACTCACTCAGGCACGGTCCGCCGCTGCCGCCATGCCCGCTCCGATCACGACACCAGCTCCAAAAAAAGAGACCGCACGCATCACGGTGTTACCCGACCCGCAGCCGAAACCAGCGGTTCAAATGAAAAAAACGCAACCGCTGATCGATTTGCCGGCGATGGAGACGCCTGCGACCACTGTCACCCTGACACCGGCACCGGAATCGGAGCCGCAGCGGCGAATCGATCAAATCCCAATGCCCTTATGCTGGGGGTTGCTCGCGGCTTCAGCCGCCATTTTGATTCTTCAGATTTGGAATTATCTTTCTTAGAGCCATGGAAAACTCGGAGACAATCAATCTGGACGAGTCGAATTTTGACCGCGAAATCAACAGCGACAAACCGGTGGTGGTGGACTTCTGGGCCGAGTGGTGCGGGCCCTGCAAGTTGATCGCGCCGCTCCTCGATGAAATCGCTCGCGAGAAAGCCGATGCCGTGAAGGTCGCAAAAGTAAACGTGGATCAAAACCAAAGCCTCTCGTTTAAGTACAATATTCGCGCCATTCCCTCGCTGCTATTCTTCAAGAACGGCCAATTGCGGGACCAAGTAACGGGAATGACGAGCAAAAAGGATTTGCTCAGCCGGATCGAAGCACTGGCGTAGAAATCGAACATTTCGGCCATTCCGGCGTGTCGCCCGGAACGGGATGTGCTGCCTTGGTCGGGCGGACATGGTCTCTGAGCCACTGCTTCATAAAATGAAGATTCTGGTCGTCGATGACGATCGGATGAGTGTAACGCTGTTGGAACAGCTTTTGCAAAGGCGCGGTTATAGTCATGTGATGGGGATCACGGACTCTCGAAAGGCGCTCGACATCTGCGCCACTTTTGATCCCGATCTAATCTTGCTCGACCTGATCATGCCAGAGATGGACGGGTTTGCTTTGCTGGAAGCGCTTCGGGAGGATGGCTCTGAAAGTTTTCTGCCAATCGTGGTGTTGACCGCTGACATAACGGAAGAGGCCAGAGCCCGCGCACTGGAAGCTGGAGCGACTGACTTTTTGGTAAAGCCAGTTAGCCAAGCAGAAGCGCTTTTGCGTATCCGCAATCTTCTCGAGGTCCGGCGACTTAACGTTGTGCTCGAAAATCAGCGCGCTGCTTTGGAAGAAGCGGTGCGAGAGCGCACCGCCGAGCTGCGGTACACAATTGCTGAGCTGCAAACTGCCAATCAGCGCTCGCAAAGCGCATCGGCGTTTAGCGGCGCCTGACCGGACCGAACCGCTGCCGCAGTAACTGCCAGTCCGGCTCAAGGCCTGTGTAGATTCACTGAATATTTGAGTCATTTCGGCATGTCCAATCTCCGAAAAGGGGGGTTGCAATGGCCTTGCAGCGCGGTTTCAGGCTACTAAATAAGCTACGAATCGAATCATGAATTTTTTCGATGGTGTTTTTTTTAAGACTGCTCACCATTCTGTACGGCTCCTTCGCAGAGCAAGTGACTCTTAACCACGATCGCACGGCGCAAAAACGGCCACGCTACCGAAAGCGCTGCCGATCAAAAGAATGAATTTGATTTTGTCGGTTGGTTCGGTGGCTTAGCGAATTCTCCAGCAGCGGCGCGTCTGTTGAAACGCGCGATTTCGGGTCGAAGAACGTACTGATGTCCGCAGATATTGACTCTCTCAACATCTTCTTTTTTCGGTAACGCCATATCGTCTCCGCCGAGAATCCGGTTTAGTCGATGCGCCCTGCTGTTCGCGACTCGCCGTTGTCGCCCCGATGCTGTTCTCGTCTGAAACAAGTCCGGCGATTCTATAAGACGAAGGTCCAACATGCTGAATTGGTACATGCCTTCGATTAATGGGTATGACGGTGATGGACTGTTCGGCGTTGGGAGTGTTAATCGCCAATCATGAGCCGATTGAATTGATCGACGTTCGGTCAAAGAATGAATTTGCCGCGATGCACATCCCGGGGGCGCGATCGCTTCCTTTAGGTGAGCTGGTGACGCCCAAAATCTTTCGAAAGCGGCCCCTGACAACAGAGCGCGTTTATGTCATTTCCGAGAACGGTCACGCCCAAGCCAGTCTTGCGACGGGGATACTGCGATCGGCCGGTTGCGTGAATGCCGTTCCGGTGGATGGCGGAATGAAGAATTGGGTCGCCCGAGGTCTTCCAGTGCGGCGCAAGAGAATCTCGCTCCGGGTTCCAGCCTATCTCAACACGGGTGCGGCGTTACCCGTGATGGCAGCATGTGTGGCCTTGACACTGCACGAGATCATGGTTGCCGCTCTTCTCGCCGGCATCGCTGGATTGCTGCTTCTCAAAACGAATTTTTTGTCGCGAACAGGAGGACGGGAAAGTGGCGGGCCCGAACCTTCGCGTGTTATCAAAGCCCGCCGCGTGCCTAACGACGCCGGCTTTGCAGAAGGAGAGACCCCGTGAGCATCCAAACGCGTCCGCTTCCTGGTAATTTCTTGGCGTTTTGGTTTGCGATAACGAGCCCCTTAATCGGGCTCGTGGCCGGATTTTTTTTAGCGTGGCTGTTGGGCCGATTCTGAAAGGCCTGCTCGCAACGAAAATAGATGCGGACGTTGGCGGGGGCGGCGGCGCTCATCTTCGCAAAGCCGCTTAGCGGGAGAAGGCTCTGACAAATATTATAATGGCAAGCTCGCCTGGCTGAACCTGCTTTTGATTAGCTAATGACTTGTAATCGGTTAAGCTAATAGAAGAGCACTGGAGTAAATTCGTTTAATCGAGCTTTGTCAGCAATACAAACTCCGGTCGATTTATGAGAGCGATTGCCCAACCTATCAACCGCGGGATGTCGTCGCGCTCGAACCAAATCCGAAGAGCGGGAGGTAGCGCCAGCAGAGCGACAGAGCTTGTCTGCGTGGTGGACGACGACCAGTCAGTGCGTCGAGGTTTGCGGCGTTTGTTCAAATCCGCCGAATATGCCGCGGAAAGTTTTGCCTCGGCGGAAGATTATCTCGCCCGGGAAATCTTCGAAGGCCCGATCTGCCTGGTTCTAGATGTCCGAATGCCGGGATTAAACGGCCTTGAGCTGCAGAAGGAGCTCGAGTCGCGCGGAGCGTGTGAACAGATTGTCTTCATTACCGGCCACAACGACGTGCCGACCTGCACGCAGGCAATGAAAAACGGCGCGGTCGATTTTCTCATGAAACCTTTCGACAGCGAGGAATTGATTGAAGCCGTTAGGCGCGCTTTGGGACGGGGGAAGGAACATCTGCGCAAACGCGAGGAAAGACGCGAGGCGCGCGCCCTCATCGACAAACTGACGCCGCGTGAGTTCGAAGTTTTGCGTTTCGTGATTATGGGGTTGCTAAACAAACAGATCGCTGCGGAGATGGACACAGCCGAGAAGACGATCAAAGTTCATCGCGGCCGCGTCATGCAGAAACTCGGCGCCACCTCCGTGCCTGATCTGGTGCGCATCTCGCAGCGTGCCGGTATCTTACCGGCCCGCAATTCCGCATAATCTGCATAAGACCAAGGTCCACTATTCTGCCGAACTGTCGGGACGAATGTACGGCATGCTCGCTATGTCCAACATTGAAAATGGACCAGACGCGCAATTGCGCATAACGCCCACTGAAAAACCCTCACCGGAGATTGTTTGCCTCGTGGACGATGATCCGCTTGTGCTCAGATCGACCGGCCTTTTACTCACCTCAGATGGATTCACCGTCCGTCGGTTTGATAAAGGCGAAGATTTTATCGCTTATGTCGCGTCACACCAGGTGCCCCTCGTCGTGCTGGACATTTGGATGGAAGAAATGACCGGCTTCGAAATCCTGGCGCGGCTATGCGCCATATCACCGCAGACTCATGTGATCGTGATCACAGGACACGAAGATACCGCCGCGCGGGTCCTCGCGATGCGAATCGGCACAGTCGCGTTCTTGATCAAGCCTTTTGATGACGAACAATTTCTCGCAACGGTTCATCGCGCGCTTGGCCACCCGGACTCGAAAAAGAAGAGAGCGGCGCGAACGGGCGCGAGATTTGTTACTTAAAGCGACGCGGCGGCCCAGCAGCGCGCACAAAGTTACCAACAGCGACACGCCAGCGGCGGATCACAGAAAGGGTACGGGACCGATGGCCCGCAATCCTGCATCGCATAAGACTAAGGTCCAATATTCTCCTGAACTGTAGGAGCTAATCTGCGGAACGATCACTATGCCTACATTGAAAATAAGGTGGTCACGCACATCCGACCGGGTGTCCATGCAAACGTTCCGGACGCCTCTCAAGCGCGCTTGATCGATGTGGCACTCCCAGCAAAAACAAACTGTCCTATCGCCCGCCTGTTTAAAACTAATAACTCAATGACCGCGACCCTCGACTATCTATGAAAACAAGTGTTCTAAAAAAACCGGCAATATCAACACACGAAACTCGTACGCAAAGCACAGAGGATTATTGGACAGAAGCCTTGCGAATATCCGAACTGCCGGTCCGCGCGGAGAGGCGGAACGATTCCGACAGCTGCCTGGCTGCGCTCGAACCCGCCAATAGTACGCAAGACGCTTGGTTAATCGCGCACTCGCAAAACTTGCGCATTCCGCTGATGTCAATGGGGTCGATGCTCGGCTTGATGGAGTTGGGGCACAACCTCGCCGACGTACGGCCCCTGTACGAGCAGCCTTCCGACTTCGACGAGACAGCGTTCCGACATGTCCGAAAGAATTTTGAGCGCCTCGTTCATTTCTTCAATGAGCTTGCTGACCTGACCGGACAAAGCCCTCTTCAGCTCGAAGCCAGTCCGCCCCTTGGCACCGAACCCAGCGTCGCCGCGTTCATCAATCACGACTGGCGTGGCCCGGAGAGCCCAGAAGGAGAATACCCGCAACTGGAAAACAAAGACTATGATCACAATTAATCCCTTCAGACTCGCAACATTAATCGACAACCGCGAACCTTTTGACCTCATTGATGTTAGGACGGAACAAGAATTCAAAAGCTTTCACATTGCGGGTGCGCGATCGGTTCCTTTAAAGAAGCTTTCCGCACCCAAGGTGCTTCAAGACCGGAAGCGCGCGGCGACAGAACCTTTATACATCATTGGTGGCGACCGCGTGCGGGCTAGCCTGGCCGCCGGCATCCTTACCGGAGGAGGCTGCTGTAAGGCTGTTGTCGTTGATGGCGGAATGGACGCTTGGGTAAGCGAGGGTTTGTCTGTGGTGAGCGAAAGGCGTTTCTGGGACCATCCGACACTTCTGAGTCAGCGCACATTGATGCGGATGAATGGCGGGGTGCCGCTCATCACCGGCAAAGCCATTTAGCGCAAGCGATTTCACAAAGACGTAACAATCACAAGCTTGTGTTGCGTACTTGCTTTTGATTATGGTAACGACTTGCCGAGTAATCGGTTAAGCTAATAGCAGGGCGTTGGGGTAAATTCGTTTGATCGAGGACTTCGGAATAAGTCACCTTCGATTATGAGAGCGATTGCCCAGGTTCTAGACGGCGGGCTCTCGTTGCGCTCACGAAGTGAACAGGGGCCACTGGATTATTATCGACCCTATTTCGCCGCGCTCCTGGTGTTCGCAGCGTATTATCTTGGCGCGAAGATCGGATTTGCGCTGACGTTTCGGCCACATCCAGTTTCAGTTCTTTGGCCGCCCAACTCCATTTTGTTAGCGGCGCTCGTTCTAACGCCGGTGCGTGTTTGGTGGCTGATATTGCTGGCCGCTTTTCCGGCGCACCTGGCGGCACAACTGCAAAGTAACGTTCCGCCCACGATGATTCTTTGCTGGTTCATCAGCAATTCGTGCGAAGCACTCATCGGCGCGGCCTGTGTTCGGTATCTGATCGATGGTCCGGTGCGATTTAATCGTCTGGGGAACGTCGGAATTTTTATTTTCTTCGCTGCGTTTTTGGCGCCTTTCCTTTCTTCGTTTGCGGATGCGGCCTTTGTCGCCATCAATCACTGGGGAGAAGACAGTTATTGGCAGGTCTGGCGAATCCGACTTACCTCTAACATTTTGGCCGCGCTCACCCTCGTGCCTTTGATCGTGACCTGGGTCGCAGATGGAATCGCCTGGCTTGGCAAAATTCGGCGCGCGAGATTCCTCGAAGCCGCCCTTCTTCTCCTTGCTCTGCTTTCGGTCAACACCACCGTCTTTTATAAGCTGGGACCGACCACAGACTCGGCGCTGCTCTATTTGCCATTACCATTGTTAATATGGGCAGCGGTGCGCTTTGGCTCACGCGGCGCGAGTGCGGCGATCTGCACTTTGACGTTTCTTGCGATATGGAGCGCTGGGCACGGGTATGGGCCGTTTTCGACAAGATCGGCAGAAGAAAATGCGCTTTCGATTCAGATGTTTTTGATCGTGATGTCGGTCCCGCTCCTGCTCCTTGCCGCCCTCGTAGAAGAACGCAGCAAGGGGGTGATGACACTGCGCGAACGCGAAGAACGGATCAGTCTCGCGGCCGAATCGGCGAATCTGGCGTTCTGGTCCATCAATTTCGAAGGGGAGGAATCGTGGATGAGCGACAGGGGCCGCACCATTTTCAACTTTGGGCCGGACGAACGTTTTTCCCGCGAGCTATTTCTCGCTCGCGTGCACCCAGAAGACAGAATTGCTGTGGAGGAAGCCATCGAGCGTTCGCGAGCCACGTCGCAGACATTTGAAGTTGAATATCGCCTGCTCCGGCCGGACGGCCAAACGCGCTGGCTGATTTCGCGCGGCCGCTATCTGCGCAACGATCAGGGGGAAGTGAGCGAACTAATTGGGGTCGCCATCGACATCACGGCGCAATTCGAAGCTAACCTCCAGTTACGACTGCAGCGCGAGGAGATGGCACACATGAGCCGGGTTTCCTCTATGGGCGAGCTAGCCGCTTCGCTCGCGCACGAACTTAATCAACCCCTCTCCGCCATTGCCAGCAACGCGGCGGCTGGGAGACGATTTCTGATGCAGGGTTCCCCCGACTTCAAAATGTTTGAAGAGTTGCTCGCCGATGTTGCAGCTGACGCCCGGAGAGCGGGCGATATCATTCACGGGATTCACAGCTTTGTGCGCAAGAGCGAGGGGACAAGGCACCCGGTAAATATGAATGAGATCATCCAGGAGGTTCTGCGCCTGCTCCATTCCGATTTGCTGGGACGCGCCACTTCTGTCGAGACCCGACTCGCGCCGACCCTCCCGATAGTGGCAGCCGACCCGGTGAATTTGCAGCAGGTGTTGCTAAATCTTCTGATGAATTCGCTCGAAGCGATGCAGCCAAAGCCGGCGGCTGAACGCCGGATTCTCATTTCCACAAGATGCGAAGCAGATTCTGTCGTCACCAGCGTGCGGGATTACGGCGGCGGACTCCCCAAAGACAATCCCGATAAGATCTTCACACACTTCTATTCCACCAAGCCGGACGGAATGGGAATGGGCCTGACAATTGTTCGCTCGATCGTGGAAGCACATGGGGGCAAGCTCGGCGCGGAAAATGTCGATCAAGGCGCGCGATTTTTCTTTAGTCTGCCGGTCGCAGCAAAGAAGGAAACGGGAGAGGTTGCGTGAGCGGAGCAAGGGAGCTTGTCTGCGCGGTTCGCATTTCGCAGCGCGCCGGCGTCTCGCCGGCCCGCAACACCGCATATCGCACATAAGACTAAGGTCCAATATCCTGCTGAACTCTTGGGATTAATGTGGGGAATGATCGCTATGCCCGACATTGAAAATAGGGCGGACGCGCAAATGCGCATGACGCCAACTGAAAAGCCTTCCTCGGAAATTGTTTGCCTGGTGGATGACGATCCGCTGGTGCTCAGGTCGACCGGCCTTTTACTCGCTTCGGAAGGATTCGTCGTGCGTCAGTTTGATAACGGCGAGGACTTCATTGGTTATGTCGCGTCAAACAAGGTGCCGCTCGTCGTGCTGGACATTTGGATGGAAGAAATGACCGGCTTGGAAGTCCTGGCGCGGCTCTGCGCCATGTCGCCGCAGACCCATGTCATCGTGATCACGGGGCGCGAAGATAGCGCCGCGCGGATGACCGCTACGCAAATCGGCACAGTTGCTTACTTGATTAAGCCTTTTGATGACGAACAATTTCTCGAGGTGGTTCATCGCGGGCTTGGCCACTCGCCTAAATCATCATCCAGGAAACCATGATGATCCGCGCTTGGATCTGGTGCGATGGCAGCAATCGCACGGAAGCCGGGAGTTTTAACGCATGGAAACGCATGGTTCCCTAGTTATTAACGTAGCCGTCTGGTTCACCATGCTTAGCCCGTTAATCGGTCTAATCATCGCATTTATGGGCGCGTGGTTCTTCAATCAGTCCAGCTTTTAAGAACGCGGCGAAGCATTTCTGGGTGCTCGCTCGTGCGTGTCATCGCATAGGACTAAGGTCCAATATCCTGTCGGCATGTCGGGACTAGTCTGGCATTCCTGGATATGTCTCACCTTGAAAATGTGGCGGTCGCGCAACTGCGGATGACGCCCAGTGAAAAGTCAGACCAGGAGATTGCTGTGCAAATGAACGAGCGAGACAGAATCGGAAAAGGAGACCACGAGAAGGAAGAACCCTTTTACGCTGGGCAGGGCCACATCCTTGAAATGATTGCGACGAGCGCGCCGCTCGCGGACATTCTCACCAAGATCGTGCTACTGATGGAGGCGGAAGCCGATGGATTGCGTTGTTCCATACAGCTTTTAAGCAATGACGGCAAACGTGTCCGGCATGGCGCGGCGCCGAACTTGCCGAAAGCTTACGTTAAAGCGATTGACGGCCTTCCGATTGGCCCACGGGTTGGTTCATGTGGGACGGCGATGTATTTAAAAAGGCCGGTCCTGGTGACCGATGTGCTGACGGATCCTCTCTGGGCCGATTATCGTGACCTGGCGAAGAGCTGCGGTCTGCGAGCATGTTGGTCGACGCCAATCATTTCATCTCATGGCGATGTCTTGGGTTCGTTCGCCATGTATCGGCAGGAGCCGCGAGGCCCAAACGCCGAGGAGACGCGGTTGACCGAAGCGGCCACCCAAATTGCGAGTATCGCGATCGAGCGCCAGCAGGACCATGTCCTGTTACGCGAGCGAGAAGCCAGAATTACCCTCGCGGCGGAGTCGGCGGATCTCGCGTTTTGGGTTTTGTACCCCGAACAAAACACCGCATGGATGAGCGAAAGGGGGCGCGCCATGTACGGCTTTACCCTCCAAGAACCGTTAACCCGCGAGTCGCTCGTCTCACGTATTCACCCCGACGAGCGGGTCGCGGTTCAAGCGGTTTTTGAGCAGGCTCAAGCCTCCCAGCGGACGTTCGAGATTGAGCATCGGATCGTGCCGCGGTACGGCAAGACCCGATGGGTAATCGTGCGCGGCCGATGTCTTTGGGACGAACGTGGAAACGTTCTAGAAGTTATTGGCGTGACAATTGACCTCAGTACACAAAAGCAATCTGACCTGCAATTGCAAGCGCAACGGGAGGAGCTCGCGCATCTGAGCCGCATCGCGCTGATCGGCGAAATGACCGCTTCGCTCGGGCATGAATTGAATCAGCCCCTGACCGCGATTGCGAACAACGCCTCGGCCGCTCGTCGCTTTCTCGACCGGGGGCAAATTGAGCCAGCGACACTTAAACAGTTGCTTGGAGATATTGCGGCGGCTAGTCACCGCGCGGGAGAAGTGATTAACGTGATCCGAGGGATGGCACGCAAAGGTAAGAGCACCCGAAGTCTGCTAACCTTGAACGCTGTCATCGCCGATACCTTGCGGCTGGTGCATTCCGACATTTTGATCCGGGAAACTACCGTCGTTACGGACTTCGATTCTCGCCTGCCGGATGTGGAAGCCGCCCCGGTCCAGATTCAACAGGTATTGCTAAATTTAATTATGAATGCGCTCGACGCAGTGAGCTCACTCCCGCCAGCTCAACGCCGAATCACTATTAGTACGCACCGGAAAGAGGGACCTTCTGCGGAAGTCAGTGTGCGCGATTTCGGTCCCGGCTTGCCCTCAGAAGGGTCGGAGAAAGTTTTCGATCATTTCTTTTCCACAAAGGCGGAGGGCATGGGCATGGGCCTAACAATCGCACGTTCGATTGTCGAAGCTCATGCCGGCACACTTGGAGCAGAAGACGTCGAGGGTGGCGGCGCGCGTTTCTTCTTCCGCTTGCCTGCGGCGCAACGATTGCCGATAATTAAAGCCGCATAAGCTGGAGCAAGCCGTTAGTGCGATCGACGTCAGGGCAAGTTGGGCTAACAACTCATCGTATGACCTCCGAAAACTCCGCCGAAAGTCATGCCGTCTGCCTGGTTGACGACGATCCATTGGTTCTCAGTTCACTTCGACGCACCGACACCTGGGTCCAGTGATACCGAAGACCCACTAAGTTAGCGAGACCGGCCCCGATCGGGAAAAAAGCCCCTGTTGCCTTGTCGTTTTCCGCCTGCAACAAGACCCGGGCATCAAAACCGCGCAGCAGTAGGCCTAAAGTCCCATTTCCGCGGGAAAGGTGTAAACATAGACTCAGGATGATATGGATCCTACCAAATCTGCGTTACAACTTATCCTGGCTGCCGCAAACGTCGAGTTCCACGAAGATCTACACCTCATTGTCTGGAGGCCGCGCGGCGTTCTTGACGAAACTGCGGTAAACAAAGTTTTGCTAGAGCTCCTCAGAAGAGAAGCCAATTCCGCTCAGCCATTCAATCGTTTTTCTGATCTCTCGTTCGTCGAGTCTTTTCACCTCACTTTTGAATATGTTTTTCATGTCGCGCTTCACCGGCGCCTTTCTTATGCCGGGAGCGGACCAGTAAAGTCAGCGTTTTATGTTACGCATCCGGAAGCTGCCCATCTCGTTAGAATCCACGCCCTCATGACTGATCATTCGCCATTGAACGTCGAGATGTTCGAAGAACGCGAAGCCGCGGCGAAGTGGCTCAGTGTTCCAGTTGAAGCATTGCTCGCCCAACCCTAGCGGCAGGGCACCTCACTGGGGACGTGGTCTCAACATTCCCACCACGTTACTGGAGGCGCGCAGCATAGGACCAAGGTCCCATGGCCAAACGCCGCGCGAAAACCATGTTGCATTTACAATGCAGCAGCAGTTTAGCAGAAAAGCTTTAATTATACGTTCCCCTATTGGTGGCGCCCCAACCGGCGCAGCGCAAAACAGGAGAAAGAGGGCGAAGACTACCTAGACCAGGACTGATGGATGGCGCTTGCGCTATTCACAGCACCGCAATCGAACAAACCCATGCCGCTGTGCGATACGCACGTCATCGTCGAGCCAGGTCGCGATTTTTAGCCATTTGCCGGGCTCGACGTAAGCGCATCAGTTCTCTGCTTCGCTACTGACGCGGGTAGCTGCGTTAGAAGAGGACTCCCCGGCATACTTCTCTTTATCCAAATGCTCCACGTCGGGGGATTCTGGAATCTGCGCCGTAGAAGGCAGCACGTTAACGCCCTCAGCGTTAACCGGAAAGTGCAGGCGGTAAAG
>WNGI01012694.1_pt1 | contig 13002 bp, 11 predicted proteins | sample 5400621 | NCBI WGS metagenome assembly WNGI01 (sample SAMN13153374, study PRJNA577476) | soil metagenome | isolation source: 20 cm soil or saprolite under Garry oak tree replicate 1 | place: USA:California | collected 2016-06-15 | reverse complement strand
TTGGTTCGCCGGAACGGACACGACCAGCTCCGGGCCGTGGGCCGTCTGGAGGATCATCGTCGACGGACGGTCCTGGCGGGGAATCGCCTGCTCGTCGCGCAACGGCTGCAGCAGGTCGGCCCGGTTCGGCGTCGCGATCACGCGGCCCAGGTCGTCCACGAGCTCGAGGTAGGCGCCGTCGCCCAGGTCGGAGGCGGCGAGGAGCTGCACCAGGCGATCCAGGGGGAACGCGGCGCGTAGCACGCCGACCGGCCGGGCCACGCCCGGAGCGCGCACGGCCACGGCGTACTGGACGGTCGCGCCGCCGGGCGAGGAGTCCCCGGGCGCATATCCCTCGAATGCCCCGTCGCGCAGCGCGGCAGGCCACCAGGCTTCGTCCCGATGGAGCGCGCGGGCCGGTCGCGCCGATGCGAGCACGCTGAGGCCGTGGTTGTCGGTGAGCAGCAGCTCGGCGATGTCCGAGCGCCGCGGATAATCGCGCAGAAAGGCATCGAGCTGCGGGTCGCCCCCCAGCGTGCGGGAGGCTCCGACCTGCTGCTCGACGGCGACGGGCTCGAGCTGAGCGAGCCCCAGGGCGGCGGCGCGCTCCGACGCCTGGCGGGCCGCCGAGACGACGGCGGGCGTCCGGGCCAGGACCTCCGTCTCGTGGCGCCGCTCGCGCATGTAGGTGGAGGCCAGGGTCGCCACGCGCGCTGCGACTTCGCGACCGCGCGCGTTCGCCAGACGGTCGAGCGTGCCGCGGGCGTTCTGGCTGCCGGCCACGGCGATCCCGACCGCGAGCGCGATCGCGCCCGCTAACCCCGAGAACAGGAAGCTCGACCGCAGTTGCTGCCGGGACGTCGTCGCCATGAGGGTCGGAGGCGAAGGTAGGGACGGTTTCACACCGGGGCAAGTCCGTTTAGTTTCAGGCACTTATGGGAAGCCTTCCGATCTACGATCCCGCCGCGGTCGAGACCGCGTGGCAGCAGCGTTGGGCGCGGGACCACACCAACGAGCCGGACCTCGATCGCCCGGTCCGCCCGTTCTACAACCTGATGATGTTCCCCTACCCCTCGGCCGAGGGCCTGCACGTGGGGAACATGTTCGCCTTTACCGGCGCCGACATCTACGGGCGGTTCAAGCGGCTCCAGGGCCACGACGTGTTCGAGCCGATCGGGTTCGACGCTTTCGGGATCCACTCCGAGAACTACGCCTTGAGCATCGGCGCCCATCCGGCGCGGCTCATCCCCCAGAACATCGCGACCTTCCGTCGGCAATTGCAGCGGTTCGGGGGGATGTTCGATTGGCGTCACGAGCTCTCGACGACCGACCCCCGGTATTACAAGTGGACCCAGTGGATCTTCCTGCAGCTCTTCAAGGCGGGGCTCGCCCTCCGCAAGAAGGCCGCGGTGAACTGGTGCCCGGCGTGCAAGACGGTGCTCGCGAACGAGCAAGTGATCAACGGCTACTGCGAGCGTCATCCGGACGTCAAAGTCGAGCAGCGGTTCCTCGAGCAGTGGTTCTTCGCGATCTCGCGCTACGCCGAGCGGCTGCTCGCGAACCTCGACACGCTGGACTGGTCCGAGAGCACCGTCGCGATGCAGCGCAACTGGATCGGCCGGAGCGAGGGGGCGGAGCTCGTCTTCGAGACCCCCGCGGGCGCCAAGATCACGGTCTTCACCACCCGGCCCGACACCGTGTTCGGCGCCACCTACATGGTGCTCGCCCCCGAGCACCCCCTCGTGGACGCGCTAACCGCTGAGGAGCAGCGACCCGCGGTGCGGGCGTATCAGCGGCAGGTCGCGGCCAAGGATGTCGTCGCCCGCAGGGTCGGGGACAAGACGAAGACCGGCGTGTTTCTCGGCTCCTACGCCAGGAACCCGGCGACGGGGGACGCGATCCCGGTCTGGATCGCCGACTACGTGCTGATGGAGTACGGCACCGGCGCGATCATGGCCGTGCCTGGCCACGACGGGCGCGACTTCGAGTTCGCCACGCAGTTCCAGCTACCGATCGTCCAGGTAGTGCGCGGCGACGGAGAAGGCAACAGGGACACCCTTCCCATCGAAGCGCCCGACGGCGTCCTCGTGAACTCCGGGGCATTCGACGGGTTGTCGTGCGCCGAGGGCGGGAAGCGCATCGTCTCCTGGCTGGCGGGGCGCGGGCTGGGGACGGCCCGCGTGCAGTATCGGTTGCACGACTGGTGTATCTCGCGCCAGCGCTACTGGGGACCGCCGATCCCGATCATCTACTGCGACCGGTGCGGGCCGGTGGGGGTGCCGGAGCGGGATCTCCCGGTGCAGCTGCCGCTGATCGAGGATTTCCGGCCCGACGACACCGGTGTGAGCCCGCTGGCGCGGCACCGCGAGTGGTACTTCGTGAAGTGCCCTACGTGCGGAGCGGCAGCGCGGCGCGAGACCGACGTGTCGGACACCTTCCTAGACTCGGCCTGGTACTTCCTGCGCTACCCCTCGACCGAGCGCGACGACCGCCCCTGGGATCCACAGCGCACCAAGACGTGGCTCCCGGTCACGAGCTACATCGGCGGCAACGAGCACGCGGTGCTGCACCTGCTCTACTCCCGGTTCATCACAATGGTGCTCCGGCAGCTCGGGCATGTGGAGTTCGAAGAGCCGTTCCCCAAGTTCCGCGCCCACGGCCTGATCATCAAGGACGGCGCGAAGATGTCCAAGTCGCGCGGCAATGTCGTCATTCCCGACGCCTACATCCAGAAGTGGGGCGCCGACGCCTTCCGGATGTACTTGATGTTCCTCGGCCCCTTCCAGGTAGGCGGCGACTTCCGGGACGAGGGCATCACGGGCGTGCGGCGCTTCCTCGACAAGGTGTGGGTCCTGGCGCATGAAGCCGCACTGACCGCGGACACAAGCCCGGAGCTGCCGGACGCCGTCCGGCGCAAACTGCACCAGACGATCCGCAAGGTGACCACGGATACGGAGCGGCTCGACTACAACACGGCGATCGCCGCGATGATGGAGTACCTCAACGAAGTGCGGAACGCGGAATGCGGAACGCGGAACGCCGTAGAGCCCCTTGTCATTATGCTCGCCCCGTATGCCCCGCACGTAGCCGAGGAGCTGTGGGTGCGGCTCGGTCACGCGACGTCGGTGTTCAAGGCCACCTGGCCCGCCTCCGACGAGCGCCTTGCCGCGTCGGGCGACGTGGAGATCGCGGTGCAGGTGAACGGCAAGGTGCGCGCTCGGCTCACGGTGGCGCGCGGCTTGGGGGAGGCCGAAGTGCGCGCCCTCGCCTTGGAGGATGAGGCGGTACGTCGGTTCGTGGACGGGATGCCGGTGAAGAAGACGATCTACGTGCAGGACCGACTGCTCAATCTGGTGGTCTGACGCTAGAAGATCTTGGCGACGAGGTCTCCGACCAAGTATCCCACCCCGGCGACGCCCAGGCCTACGACGAACATGTCGGTGCCGCTGCGGATGACCCCACGCCCCGTAAAGAGGCTGCGCGCCGCCCCCACGGCAAAATGGGACACCATGGCGATCGAGAAGGCGGTCCAGGCTGCGGCGCGAGCCGGCAGGACGAGGAACGGGGCGACGGGGATGAGCGCGCCCACGGCGGTCGCCGCCCCCGTGAGCCACCCTTCCTTGAACGGCCTCGCGCACCTGCTCCCCCAACGCGCGCTGAGGATCCTGCATGACCTCCGAGGCCATGCGCTGCGCGGTCCGGGGATCGACACCCTTGGCCTGGTAGAGCAGCGTGAGCTCTTCCTGCTCCACGTCGGGCATCAGGCGGATCTCTTCTTTCTCCATCGCGATCTCGTGCGCGTACACCTCTTCCTCGCTCTTCGCGGCGAGATAGCCGGAGGCGCCCATCGAGAGCGCATCCGCGATCATCCCGGCGAGTCCCGACACCAGCACGACGTGCGGCGCCACTTCCGCGCCGATCACCCCCGCCACGAGCCCAAAGTTGGCCGTCAGGCCGTCGTTGAAGCCGTATACGACGTTACGCAGGAATCCGCCGGACGCGGTCCGATGCCACGGCTCGGCGCTTCGGCCGGCGAGGCTCGCCAGCGTGCCGGCTGCGACGCCGAGTGCAGGTCCATGTAGCCCTTCACCTCGCGCCCCTCTTCGCGCAGCAGCAGCGGGAGGAGATAACGCGGGCCGAAACGGCGCCCCAGCCACGCCATGACGCGGGCCTTGGCGGATGGGGGCGGGGCGACCGCGACCGGGCGCCCGTTTTCGGAGAGCAGCTTGGCCCACAGCTCGGTGTGGCGGCGCTCCACGCTCGCGAGCTGGCGGTAGATTTCCTGCTTCCCCGGGTCGGGCTCCTGCGCCGCCAGCTCGCTGTACAGGTAGGCGGCGTCGGATTCATCCTGCCAGTGGTGCAGCCACTCGTGCAGGCTGTGGCTGTCAGGAGCTTGGGGCGCGGCCGGAGCGGGGGCCGTCATGCAGGGAAGATAGTCGCAACTTCCAGGATGGCAATAGGTTAGACGGTGTTTCTTGGACGCCGTCTAGTTTGACGCCTGGAGCGCGACGCCTTACCCCGCTAACGCATCTTAGCTTCAGGAGATGACGATCTCACTGGCCGTTCCGGACGTCCTGATCGCCCGCGCCAAAACCGGGGACGTAGAAGCGCTCGAGGCGTTGTATCGCGCCTTCGAGACGCCCGTCTACAACCTGGCGCGCCGCATCCTGCGGAGCCCGGAAGACGCGGAGGACGTACTGCAGGAGACGTTCCTCGAGGTCGTGCGCAGCATTCGCTCGTTCCGGGGCGACGGGCATCTCTGGGGCTGGATCCGGCGGATCGCGTCCTCGAAGGCGTTAATGCGCGTGCGGCGGCACCAGGTGCGGGCGGAGGACGAGTTCGACGAGGAGACGACCGGTGGGTCGGCTCCGGTGAGCGTGCCGGCGCGCGTGGACCTGGAGCGGGCGCTGGAGCGGCTGAGCGAGACGTCGCGTGCGGTGGTGTGGCTGCACGACGTCGAAGGGTACACGCACGAAGAGATCGGGGAAATGATGGGCAAGACGGTGAGTTTTTCGAAGTCGCAGCTGGCGCGCGCCCACGCGCGGCTGCGGGGCATGCTACCAGGGGAAGGAGCGGCGGGATGATGCACTGCACAATGGAAGAGCTGCTCGCCCTGCGGGCGAACGAAGGATCGGCCTGGGCGCGTCGACATCTCGAGGAGTGTGCGGCGTGCCGCGCCGAGCTCGAGGCCCTGTACCAGGGGGGCCTCGCCGCGGCTGCGGTGGTCGCGCTGCTGATGGTGCTGCGCCCGTTCCGCGCCGAGCCCGCATACGCCGCCGAGCTCGCCCAGGCGAAGCGCCAGTCAGCGTCGCTGGAAACCACGCTGCAGCGCTACGATCCCGACTCGCGCGTGGAAAGTGGTCGCGCGGCGGCGCTCGCCGCCCTGCTGGAAGATCAGATCGCGGCGCTGGACGCGGAGCTCGCGCGGCGCGACGGCGCCGGTCCCGCCGGCGGTCCCGACGTGGTACAGCTGTGGCAGAACCGTGTGGATTTGATGCAGCAGCTCGTGGACGTGCACGTCACGCGCGCGGCCTACGTGGGGCTCTAGAGGAGTCGTCGTGGACAACACTCGGAAGGGCAGGAGCGACATGAAGCAGACCGTGATCCTCGCACTCGTGGCCGTCACTTTGGCCTGGCCCGGTGCGGTCAGCGGGCAGCGCCCGCCCCGGCCGGTGCCGGCGCCGCGCCCCTGGGCGTTCTCGTTCGACGACCATCACGGCCGGCTCGGCGTGCTCGTGAGCACGGCGGCCAATCCCGCGACGGACAGCCTCGGCGCCCGGCTCGAAGCCGTGACCCCGGGAGGCCCGGCGGCCAAGGCGGGGCTCAAGGCGGGCGACGTTATTACACGATTCAACGGCACGGCGCTCGCCGGCGCGCGGACGGACGGCGAGGAGGAATCCGGCCCCGGGCGCAAGCTCGTCGCGCTGGCCCGAGCACTCGAGCCGGGCGACACCGTGCAGATCGAGTACCGGCGCGGGACGGAGGCGCGCAAAACGACACTCGTCGCGGCGGAGGTGGGCGGCGTCATGGGCATGCGCGGGCTTCCTGGAGAGATGGACCGCGTCGAGCTGCGGGAGCCTCGCGGAATGCCGTTCCTCGCCGGCCCGGAAGGGCCTGGATTCTCCTTTTGCTTTGGGGACGCCTGGTGCGACATGGAGCTCGTCAATCTCAACCCGGACCTGGGTGAGTACTTCGGCATCAAGGAAGGGATTCTGGTCGTGAAGGCGCCCGCCGACTCGGGGCTGCCGCTCAAGGGCGGCGATGTGATTCTGGCGATCGGGGGCCGGAAGCCCTCATCCGCATCCCATACGATGCGGATCCTGCGCTCCTACGAGGCCGGTGAGACGGTCACGATCGACGTGATGCGGAAGCAGAAGCGGACCAGCGTCACCTGGCACGTGCCCAGTCAGGAGGACCGGATGCGGCCCATGCGCGTCCACCCGATGCACACGGATTCCGACGAGGACGACCAGACCTGACCTCGTGCGTCGCGGCGCTTACTTGCCGCGACGGGCGCCCGGCAGGGCCTGATCGAAGGCGCTGAACTCGAACGGCTTGGGAATGTAGGGGCGGCCCGTGGACGAGAGGAAGTTCCGCACCTGCTCGTCTACCAGCTGGCCTGTCGTGAAGATGACCCGCTCGGCGTGTGCCGGGTCCACCACCCGCAGCTCCTCGTACAACTGCTCCCCCGAGAGGTCGGGCATCCGCATATCCACGACCACGGCGTCGAACGTGCCCTCGCGCAGGCGCGCCAGACCGTCCTTGCCGCTCGCGGTCGTCTCGACCTCGTGGCCGCGACTCGCGAAGTAGCGCTGCAGGGCGACTCGCACCGACGCTTCGTCGTCCACGACGAGGATGCGCAACCGATCGCCCGTCGCGGGTGCGGTGGGAACTTCGGCGAGCTCCTCGGTGGTGCGGGTCGTCACGATCGGGATCTCGACGACGAAGCGCGCGCCACCTGTCGGGGCGTTCTCCGCCCAGATCCGGCCGCCGTGCTCGCGCACGATGCCGAGCGAGATTGACAGCCCCAGCCCCGTGCCCGAGCCCGTCGGCTTGGTGGTGAAGAACGGGTTGAAGATGCGCTCCAGCAGGTTGGGGGGAATCCCCGGTCCCGTGTCTTCGACCTCGATGCGGATGACCGCGTCGTTGCGGCGGGTGTGGACGGTGAGGCGCTGCGCCTCGCGCTGCCCCTTTTCCATCGCCTGTTCGGCGTTGGTGATGAGGTTGAGGAACACCTGCTGCAGTTGGTGGGCGTCCGCCAGCGTCTCCGGCAGGTTTTCGTCGTAGTCGCGGGCCACCTCGATGCCCCGCACGCGCAGCTCGTAGCCGCGGAGCTCGAGCGTATCGTCCAACACCTGGTTGATAAGCGTGGACACGCGCTCCGGCTTGTGCTGGCGGGCGAACGTCAGGAGGTTCTGCACGATACGGGAGGCCCGTCGCGCTTCGGCGTAGATCATCTCGGCCGCCGTGCGCTGATCGGGCGGGAAGCGTTTCTCGGTGAGGAGCAGCTGCGCGAAGGCGGAGATCCCGGCGAGCGGGTTGTTCAGCTCATGGGCGACGCCGGAGACGAGCTGCCCGATCGCCGACAGCTTCTCGGACTGGATGAGCTGCTCCTGCAGCATCTTCTGGTCGGTGACGTCGCGGATGATGCACAGCACTTCCTCGTCCTTCTGCGGCGTCGAGTACGTGACGGAGATCGTCCGAATCTCCCGGTCCTTGCGGAGGAAGGCCGTCTCGTACAGGCCGGTCTCTCCCGCCAGCGCCTTCTGGAAGTGGTCCAGCACCTTGGGGAGCTCGTCGTCGGGCAGCATCGGCGCGAACCACTGACCGATCAGCTCGTCGCGCTTGTACCCCGACACGATCTCGCCGGCATGATTCACCGTCGTGAACCGGCCGTTCGCGTCGAAGGTCGCGATGGCGTCGGAGGCGGATTCCACCAGGTTGCGGTAGCGGGCCTCGGAGCGCGCCAGGGCGTCGTGCGCGTGCTTCTGCTCGGTGATGTCCCGCAGCGTGGCGACGGTCCCGACCAGCTCGCCTTCCACCACGAGTGGGGTGGCGGAGACGGCCACGTCCCGCTCGGCGCGGTCGCTGCGCACCACCTTCGTCTCGTAGCGCTGGTCCTCGCCCCCCCGCGCGCGTTGCTCCAACTCCGCCACGCGCTCGCGCTCCGCTACGGCGACGAGGTCGTCGATCGCGGTGCCCGGCATGTCTTCCAGCGGTCGCCCGAACAGCTCGGCCGCGGCGCGGTTCGCCGTCACGATGCGACGGTCGGCGCCCGTGACCACCACGGCGTCGGCGAGAGCGGCCACGATCTCCCGGGCCATGAAGAGGGGGTCGGCTGGCCCCCGTTTGGCGCCCGGCAACGCGGAGCGCATCTCGCGCGACGGCGACGTGCGCTGGCGCTTACTCATGACTCATATGATGCGACCATGGCCTCCCGCATGAGCGTCAGACTCTTAGTCGAAGCCGTGGCGACCGTCTCGTGATCCTCGCCCTTCGCGACGCACGCCTTGATGATCTCGAGCGCGTGGATGGGGTGCTCATCGTCGTACTTCGCGTGCTCCTCCAGCCACCAGCGGCCGCGGGGGCCGATCCGCTCGTTCTGGCCCAGTCCGCGGAGCGCCTTTTCGGAAATCTTCTGCGCCACCCCCTCCACCGCGTAATTGACCGCGCCCACCGCCGTGGCGAATTCCGCCGTCCGGCTCATCGTCGTGAGGTAGTTGTGGAACGTCCGCGTCTCGGGGATCATCGGCTCCGGAACCTGAAACCGCTCCCGCGGCACCTTGAACCCGTCACCCATCGCCCGCCACATCGCATCGTGGCGCTTCTCGACCCGGATATTGTCTCGGAAAAACGCCTGCCCCTCCGCCGGAGACCGGTCGAGCAGCATCTGCAGCCATTGGGGGAAGTCGCGGATAATCGGGTAGAACGCGACCAGGAAGTTCTGGAACTTGCCGTCGGCCAGGTGGTTCTCGGAGGCTTCCACCACGACCGGCGTCTCGAGGATCGCCTCGCGATGCGGCTCGAGCGCCGCGTCCAACTCGGCCACCCACGAGGGGTGGGGAGTCACCTGCACGGACATGCGATCTCCTTACCTAGGGCGCAGCTTTGGGAAAGTGTGACCTGAGCGTCATAATTTACACCCGGTGTACAGTGACGCAAATTGAGATACGATGGTGACTTGGAACACAGGTCGTGACCCCGCCGCACCCCCCGGCAGCTAACTCGTTGCCGCGCAGCACCTCACGGTTGGCTGCCCGGCTGGCAGGGCGCGGCCGTGATGGAGGCCCTAGCGAACGGACACGGGGACGGACAGCTTCGGCCCATGGAGCCGGGCAGGGGCAGGCGGCAGGCGATCGTGCTGGGCGGGAGCATGGCCGGCCTGCTGGCCGCCCGCGTCTTGAGCGATCACTTCGAGCAGGTCACCCTGATCGAGCGCGATCGCTTTCCGGACGGCGCCGAGCACCGAAAAGGGGTGCCTCAAGGGCGACACTTTCACGTGTTGCTCAAACGGGGCGAGACCGCGCTGGACGGGCTCTTCCCCGACCTGGCCGCGGCGCTCACCGAGGGCGGAGCCCCCGTCGTGGACATCGGCGCCGACATGCGCATCTACCAGTTCGGCGACTATAAGGTCCGGTGCTCCACGGACGCATGCCTGATCTTCCTGAGCCGTCCCTTCCTGGAGTGGCACGTTCGCAGGCGCGTCCTGTCCCTCGAGAACGTCGTGGCATGTGACGAACGCGAGGTCGCGGGCCTCGTGACCAACGGGGACCGCACCCGGGTGACCGGCGTCATGGTCCGGGGCGCTGGACGGTCGGGTGGTCCTGAGGGTGAGCGGCTCGAGGCGGACCTGATTGTGGATGCCACTGGGCGGGGATCGCAGTCGGGGGCGTGGCTCGAGGCGCTGGGATACTCCCGGCCGCCGGAAACGACCATGACGATCGACGTGCACTACACGAGCCGCGTGTACCGGCGTACGCCAGCGGATCTGCCCGGGGCCAAGGCGGCGTACGCCCTCCCTAAGCCACCGCATGAGCGCCGCTTCGGCGCGTTGTTCCCCATGGAGGGCGAACGCTGGATCGCCACCCTCGGCGCGTGGCTGGGAGACCACGCCCCCGCGAACGAGGCAGGGTTCCTGCAATTCGCCCGGAGCCTGCCCGCCCCCGACATCGCCCAGGCGCTCCCGCGCCTCGAGCCGCTGGCGGACTTCGTGGTGCACCACTTCCCCGCGAACCGCCGACGGCATTACGAGCGCGTGGCCCGCTTCCCCGACGGCTACATCGTCCTGGGCGACGCCATGTGCAGCTTCAACCCCGTCTACGGGCAGGGCATGACGGTCAGCGCCCTGGAGGCGCACGTCCTGGACGAGTGCCTGCGGGAACGCAACGGCGGCGACTTGAGGGGCTTACCGCGGCGCTTCTTTGGGCGAGCCGCGAAGATGCTCGACCCGGCGTGGCGCCTCACCACCAGCGAGGACCTCCGTCACCCCGGCGTCGCTGAGCACGGAGCGGCGCCCCCCGGGACCCGCGTGATCAACTGGTACACGGCGAGGATCTACGAGGCAGCCGTGCACGACGCCGAAGTGTATCGCTCGTTCGTCCAGGTGCTGACCATGCTGCGCCCGCCGCTGAGCCTGTTCAGACCTCGGTTGGTATTCCGTACCCTGACCGGTGCCCTTGCTCAGCGTCTTCCGCTTCGCTAAGATATATCTTGACGCAGTAACGTGCCGTAACATCGTACAGCGAGGTGGAGAATGCGACGTGGATTCGGATGGGATGGCTTCGGCTTCGGCTTTGGGCCGCGCGCGTGGGCGTGGCCGGGGCGGAGACGCCGCCGCCAGTGGTTCGAGTCGGGGGACATGAAGTACGTGATCTTGAAGCTGCTGCAGGATAAGCCCCGGCACGGCTATGAGGTCATGAAGGAGCTCGAGGAGCGGATGCACGGCTGTTACACGCCCTCACCCGGCACCGTGTATCCCACGCTGCAGTGGCTCGAGGACAGCGGCCTGGTGAAGTCGGCCGACCTGGAAGGCAAGAAGGTCTACGAGATCACCGACGCCGGTCGCGAGTTTCTGAAGGAGCACCGCGACGTGGTGGACGACATCTTCGAGCGGGTGGAGGAGGCCGTCGAGCGCATAGCGGGTGGCGCTATGGGCGAGGTAAACCGCGCGGTGGGGCGGTTGCTCAAAGCCACCTATCGGACCGGTTGGAAGGCTCGCGACGAAGAGGCCCGCAAGCGTGTGGCGGAGACCCTGGCGCGGGCGGCGCAGGAGATCGAAGCGTTGGCCGGGAGCGCCTAAGCGCCGCGACGGCGCCGCAGCTCCTCGAGCGCGCGCCTCACGAACACACGCGTCATCTGCTTGCGCCAGGCGAGGTCGAAATCGGTGTTGTCCATCGGCTTCGCCGGCTGATACGCCGCCTCGGCCGCCGCCGCGATGCGCTCTTCCGACAGGGGGGCTCCGCGCAACGCGGCGGCGGCGTCGCTCACCTCCTGCGGACGGCTCGCGACCCCGCCTAACACGATCCGAGCGTCGGCGACGGCGTCGCCGTTCCATTGCACCCACGCCGCCACGCCCAGGACTGGGAAGTCGAACGATCCGCGGCGGCGCAGCTTCTGGTATGACGCATCCCAGCCATCGGGCGCAGGCAGGCGGACCTCCACGAGGATCTCGTCGGGCTGCTTGGTGAGGTAGTTGATCCCATCGTTCGCGTAGAAGCGCGCGGCGGGCACGACGCGCTCCCCTCCCGGCCCCACGAGCAGGAATGCCGCGCCGATCGCGACCGCCACGGGCGCCAGATCCGACGAGCTCACTGCCCAGCAGCGCGGGCTCGAGGGCGCCACCCAGCACACGTGACCGTCTTTCTTCATGCAGAAGTCGATCGCCTTCCGCCATTCGTAGGTCTGGTTGTAGTAGTTGCACCGCGTATCGAGGCACAGGTTGCCGCCCAAGGTGCCCATGTTGCGCAGGATCGGCGTGGACACCGCCGCCGCCGCCACCACCACCGCCGGGGCGGTCTGGCGGACGGGCGGACAGGCGGTCAGGTCGGTGAGGGTCACGCATGCGCCGAGCGTGACTCCACCGTCCGCCCGATCGCCTGACCGCCCGACCGCCCTCAGCTCCGGAATCCCCATCAAAGAAACGACCGTCCTCGGTTCCTGATGCCGCCGTTTCATGTTGGGGTAGAGATCCGTCCCGCCCGCCACGTACATCCCCTGCGGCCCCGCATCCGCCTTCGCGGCGAGCGCCGCGGCGAGGCTCGCGGGCTGGAGATAGTCGAACGCGGGCAGGCGGAGCATTAGCGCTGACTCGATACTGGCTCTATGCTGTCAGCATCCGCGCCGGGAGGTGCCACGACGATCGGCTCGGGCCATGGGACCGGAGGAAAGTCGCTCGGCCCGAAACGGGGCGCTTCGCCCTTCGCTTTGCGACGTAGGGCCTTCAAAACCTTCTCGGGTGTGATGGGGACTTCGTCGACGCGCACCTGGACGGCGTCGTACACGGCGTTCGCCACCGCCGGCATGACGGGGAGCAGCGGTCCCTGGCCCGCCTCCTTCGCGCCAAACGGCCCATTGCGGTCGGGGTGCTCCACGATGTAGGTGACGACGTCGCACATCTCGAGGGTGGTGGGGCTCTTGTACTCCAGGAGCGAGGGGATCTTGTGCACGACGTTCCGGTTGCCGCGGTACGCCATCTCCTCCATGAGCGCCTCGCCCAGCCCCATGTAGACGCTGCCCTCGATCTGGCCGATCACGGCGGCGGCGTTGATACAGCGCCCGACGTCGTGGGCGATCCAAATGCGCGGCACGCGCACGATGCCCGTCGCGGCTTCGACGTCCACCTCCGCCACCGCCGCGCTGTAGGAGTAGGCGGGCGAGGGTCCGACGCCCGACCCCCGGTAGCGCCCGGAGCCGCGTGGCGGCGTGTACGAGCCGACCGTGCCCACGGTGCCTTGCGCTGCTTCGGCGAGCCGGACCGCCTCCGCGAAATCGATGCCGCGCGTCGAGTCCGCCGGGTCGAAGACG
>WNGI01014525.1_pt1 | contig 13003 bp, 14 predicted proteins | sample 5400621 | NCBI WGS metagenome assembly WNGI01 (sample SAMN13153374, study PRJNA577476) | soil metagenome | isolation source: 20 cm soil or saprolite under Garry oak tree replicate 1 | place: USA:California | collected 2016-06-15 | reverse complement strand
CGTGCCGAACTAGAGCAAGCGAAGCCGGATGTGCTGATTGTCGTGGCCAACGATCAGTTTGTCAATTTTTTCTGGGACAATATCCCAACCTTTTTTGTAACGATCGCCGATGAGGTCAAGGGACAGTTCACCCGGCATAAGTTTCACTATCGAAACCACAAGGAGCTTGGACGTGCGATCGTGCGCGCAGGGATGGACAAGGGGATTGATTTCTCCTTTGGCGAACACATCGAGTTACAGCACACGCAAAACGTGCCGCTTTATTTCCTTTTGCCTGAACCCAAGATCCCGATTCTACCCATTTACGTGAACACCTGGATCGACCCGGCGCCGACGCCTAAGCGCTGCTATCAAGTCGGTCAGCTGATCCGAGAGGTTGCCACGAAATCGTCAGAGCGCGTGGCAATTCTTGCCACTGGCGGTTTATCCCATTTTCCCGGCTCACCACGCATCGGTGAGATCGATACGCGATTCGATCATAAACTTTTGGAAGTGATGCGACTGGGCAAGGGACCAAACTTGGCCGACTACTCGGTCGAGGAACTGTTAAAAGCGGGAGATAGCGAATTTCTCAACTGGATGGTAGTGGTCGGCACCGTTGGTGACTCTAGAGCTTCCTATACCTCTTATATGCCGGATCTCGTCGCCACGGGTTGGGGGTTCGTAAGCTGGAAACTCTAGCAGGCTGTTGAAAAAGCCTCATATGCTTCGTTGTGCTCAATCGCCTCGCTCCAACGTACCGCCAGAGTACGCCTCCGCTCGTCGATTTTTCGCGCGCCTCGCCTCTGAGAGCTTTTTGAGCAGCCTGCGAAAAGATTTTTTCAGAAATCAGACTTTGGACTAGGAACTCGAAGCCGCACTGGAGGTGCCTGTGAGTTGCTATCATCTGAGCCGTTTACTCTTTGATCTCAAAATGAACGAGCCGTGTGTTAAGAGAGCACTATCAGATTTCGAGTCCGTAATGGCGGAATACGATCTCAGCGACGACGAAAAAGCGGCTTTGAGAGCCGGAGATCCCCGAAAGTTGCGCCAGCTGGGCGTGCACGGCATGCTTTGCCTTTATATCAAACGTCTCCATCCCGAGTTTCGCGACAACATTTACTGGCAGCAAAAATAAACTGTACAACATTCGATTGGCGGCTCAGATAGCCGGCCTCGACTGCAATCTCCTCTGTTAGCTCGGGGTTTCGCCTGAGCTGATACCCGTCGCCCCCTTTTTAGTTTCGCTATTGAACAGAGACGGCCCTCGACTTTTTGACCCTCTCAGATGGGTCTGATAGTATCCGGCACACTTCAAAAGATTAGGGGGATCGAAGATGGATCTTGGACTGAAAGGTAAGGTGGCGCTGGTGGCGGGCGCGAGTCAAGGCATGGGACGAGCCACTGCCTTAAGCTTTTCGCGCGAGGGCGCAAAGGTCAGCATCTGTGCGCGCGGTGAGGCGGCGCTGAACGAGGCCGCTGAGATGATTCGAAAGGAAACCGGCGCAGAGGTCTTGTCGATGGTGGCCGACATGACAAAAGCGGAAGACATCCAGAGATTTGTCTCCAAGACAGCCGAGCACTTCGGCCGGTTGGACATCATAGTGAACAACGCCGGCGGGCCGCCCCCGGGAGAATTCATGAAATTCACCGATGAAGATTGGGACAACGCCTTTCGATTGAGCTTCATGAGCACGATGCGAATGACTCGTGAATCGGTGCCGCACATGCGCAAAGTCGGTGGCGGCCGCGTTATCAATATCACTTCCTATTCGGTCAAGGAGCCCATCGCCGGTCTCGTTCTCTCTAACGCGATTCGGAGCGGTGTCATCGGCATGGCGAAAACGCTGTCACGGGAGCTGGCGAAGGATAATATTCTGATCAACAACGTTTGCCCGGGGCGGATCGACACGGAACGCGCCCAGAAACTAAATAAAGCGCGCGCGGAGCGCTTGAAGCGGAGTGTAGAAGAGATCAACCGCGAGATGGCTGCAGAAGTTCCGTTGGGACGCTATGGCACAGCGGAAGAAACTGCGGACCTCATTGTGTTCTTGGGGTCGGAACGCGCAAGTTATATCACCGGTACGACGATTCAAATCGACGGCGGCTTAGTACGGGGGATTCAATAATGGTGCACTTCGTCATTCAATGGGACCTTCCGGATCAAAAAGCCAATCTGACAATTTACGCTAACAAAGCAAAGAACGACTGGCTACCGACGACGCTTTCGCATCAGGGCGTGATCGAGATTCGCAACTACCGTAACCCTCTCGAGGTCACGCCTCATGTCGCAATTACGATCGATTTCGAGACGCTGGATAATTGGCGTGACTTCATCGACTCGGCCGACTATATCCGCATCATGCGCGAGCTGCGTATCCTTGGCTGTCGCAACTTTACCGTAAACGTCTGGGCGCCGTCGAAGTATTTTCCAGAGTCGATGACGCCGGAAAAGAAATGAAACGCCTGAGTGCACTGGCGCTAAAAGGTTGAGATCGTCTACTAAAGTTAGTTAAAGGCGAGCCGTCTGAACCCGATGTGTGATGTGGAGCCAAAGGGATTGTGCGTTACCGGGGTTTTCTCTTGCCGCCCCGAATCAGTGAAAGTTTTGCTCTTTTTCTGCTCTTTATTTCAGCTAGCAGGCATTCCCAATCGATTAGGATGAGATAGTCCTCCGGTGTTCCGGACTCGCAATCGTAACCCCTTAGGAATTTGGCGTAGCTGCCATATTGTCCCTCATAGGCTTTAATCCTTTTTTGAATTTCCTTCAGCGAAAGAGCAGCGTAATCGACTTCTCTTTCACCTTCGGTTCCCTTGATGGCTAGGATGCGGCTCATCGTGTTATCTCCCTAAGTTCCGGCAATATTCCCTCAATTATTTTGCTGAGCTCTGCTTCACCTTCCTGCGAATCCTTAAACGGAGTACCAAGCTTCATGTGCAGGTGAGGTGCGAGAGTCTTTCTTCCTCTTCTGATTTCGTGGCTGTCATAACGGACCTCATCATACCATCCATTGCGCTTCCGGTAGAAATGGATTTTGTATTCGATCACGGCGCCCGATTCTTTATCCGTGACAGAAATGTTCAGACGCTTCCAATTCTTGTTATCGGCTGCTTCTGCCACGCTGTTAGTATTTCAACTTCGTATGATGCCGTAACTTCTACAGGTTAGCCCGCCTCATATAGAGGCGTAAGGCCAGATTGTCCTAAGCTGCAGGATATAGATCCCCAGGCTCTTATCACTGATGTAAATACAGCCACGCCGATCGACCAAAACGTCTTCTGTTTGCGCAACTAGCCGGCTGGGCTTGGTGCCGATTCTTATCTTTGGATCGGGCGGTATAAAATAGCCGATCTCTTTCGGCGTGCGCGCATCGCGGATATCGTAGACCCTTAAGCCGGCGTTAAAGTATGTGAGATAGGCGATGTCGTCGCGGTCCTCCAGGCAAGCTTGGTGATTTGGATGGTGCTGATTGTGGGGCCCGAAGCGGCCGCATTTTTCGTAAAAGTTCTTCAATCCGCTCTCCGGTGGCGGCTCGGGAAGGGGAAAGAGCGAGATCAATCGGAGCTGTTTCTCGTTGCTGATGTCAACGATACCGGCCAAGTTCAGATCTTCATCGCCGTGCTCACGAATGGCTTCGTCATTGATCAAGGCAATCTTGCGGCGCCGCAATGGAAGAAAAGTGTGGATCCCTTGGGTGGCGGTAATGCCGTGAAACGCGAGCTGGCTGATCATCTTCGGATTCTTGATATCCGACACGTCGAGAATAATGCCGCCACCGTCGCCGTAGGGCAGATAGGCTCTGTCAGCCTCGATATGAGCTGGTCCGTGGAGCGATAGCTTGGCCCCGGTCTTAGGCGCGCCTTTCTTTTGCTCTTCAAGCGCAAAGTAGGAGAGTCGCTCGGGTTTTGTCGGATCCGAAATGTCGACGATGTGGTAAATCTTTCCATCGTAACCTGGTGCACCGCCAGCAACATGCATCAAGTTTCCGCCGTCATAGAAATTTCGATGTGTCCCCGTGCTGCCGGTCCGATAGTGGCCGAGTTGTCTGGGTTTGGCCGGGTCGCTTACATCCCAGATCAAAACGCCTTCGGCGTGCTCTTTTCCTTCGACACCTCCCCAACCGGGTGCGATGCGCTCCAAGGCGGTGATCATCTTCCCATCGGCCACTTGAATTTGGATCGTCCAGGTGTTTTCCGGGCCGGGTAGGAAGGCGACGAATTGCGGCGCCGTTGGATCGGTGACATCGAGAATACTCCAACCCTGGTGCCAGAGATGCGCGAGGTAAAGATACCATCGGTCGTTCATTTCCTGCATTGCCAGTTTGAAGGCGGGCTTGCCGTTGAGATCATGGTAACCGAGAACCTCGGTGTTGTGGGCGAAATATCCTTGTGGGATCGGTTGAGCCATAGCTAGCGGCTTATCGTAACGCCATTCTTAGCGCAATACCTTTCCACGGGACACTGACTGCAAACGGGCGAGATCGGACGACAAAGATGCTGGCCGAAGCTCACCAATAGGTCGTTGTATTCAATCCAGTATTGTTTAGGAAGCTTATCCCTGAGCGCGAACTCCGTTTTCTCCGGCGTCGCCGTTTTGACATAGCCCCAACGATTGGAAATTCGATGCACATGGGTGTCCACGCAAATGCCCGGCTTGCGATAACCGAGCGTTACGACGAGATTCGCGGTTTTCCTTCCGACACCTTTGAGCTTTAAGAGTTCGTCGATGTCATCCGGGACTCTGCCCGAGTAATCGCGCATCATGACCTGACACACATCACGGATCACTTTCGCCTTCGTCCGATAGAAGCCCACGGGATAGATTACCTTGGCGATTTTTTGGGTCGTCAACTTCAACATCGCCTGCGGCGTGTCGGCTAGAGCAAACAAACGATGCGACGCCTGTGCGGTGGTTGCGTCTTGAGTCCTGAGGCTGAGGATGCAGGAAATCAGAACCCGGAACGGGCTCTCGTAAGTTTTCGCCATTAGAGACACGATAGGGGTCTGCCATTTGGGAACTTCCCGACGCAAAATGCGAATGACGGCATGAATGTCGCGATCTCTCACGGTACTGGTCTTTTCCGGGGCAATTGGTTAAATTGGAATCGTTTCATATCACAGATCGTTAGCCGGTCAAACTTTTCTTCAACATGGTTGCCGACAAGATCGCCACCGTCTTGCAATCGCGGTCGCCTAGGAATCTTACGGGCGATCATTACAAACTCGCCGCTGTTTTAATCCCGATCCAGGAACGCGACGATGGGGATCATCTGGTGTTGACCAAAAGGGCGGAGCAACTCAATCATCATCGGGGGCAAGTGGCCTTCCCCGGAGGTCGGGTGGATGCCGATGACCGCGGTGAATTGGAAGCGGCGCTGCGAGAAAGCCACGAAGAGATTGGCATCGACCCCTCCCACGTGCGGGTGTTGGGGCGGCTGGATCAGGTGACGGCGGCTTATGATTTTGTCGTTACGCCGTTTGTTGGAGTGATCCCGCCATTTTACGAGTTCCGCTTGAATCCCGCGGAGACCGACGCGGTATTTTCCGTTCCCATTGCAAGCTTGCTCGAGCCGAAGTGTGTGGTGATTGCCGATTATCTCTCGTCCCACGGTGAACCCGTCTACCACTTCTACTACAATGGTTGGGACATCTGGGGTGCGACGGCAAGAATCATCGTGCAATTTCTGGACTTGGTTTATGGCTATCAGATTAAGGAGATTTAGCAGCCGCAGTCTCGGGCTTTTTGCTTTGTCTGTCTTTTTTGCCTGTGCCCCCCGCGCCGCGGAATTCTCTCCAGTACGGCACGGAATTCAAGCAAGCCGAAATTGAAAAGGTGTTGGCCGAGAACCCGCTCGGCGCGAGCGAAAACATCAAGATTACGACCCTCGGCCAAGGTCAGGGCGTGAGCCATCACCTCGTGCAAGTCCGCGATCGGGAAAAACCACACGTTCACAAGATTCACGATGGTACGGTGGTGATGGTCAAGGGTGGAGGTTACTTGATGATGGAGAATCGCCGCATCGATATGTCAGCGGGCGATATCGTTTATATCCCCCGTAACGCCGTGCACTACTTTGTTAATACCGCTAGCGAACCGACGATTGCCTTTGTGGTTTTTTCCCCGCCCTTCGATGGTAAAGACACGGTGCCGGTGGAAAAGCCGTAAGCCCTTGCTCGTCCTCATCATCTTTTTTCTCCCAAAACAAACTTCGGTTTTAGGAGCACGATAAGCGCGGGAAGCAGCAACAGACCGCCGAGCATATTCATCGTCAGGATAATCAGAAGCTGATAGCCCATCTCGGCTTGAAAACGGAGCGGTGACAAGGACCAGAAGGCGATCCCCGCCGAAACTAGGACAGCGGTGTAGAGCACGGCCTTGCCGGCTGTGGCCATGCCTTCAATTACGGCTGAAGGAAGGTCGGCTCGGTTCTGACGCTGGTATTCTTCAATAATGCGCGAAACGATATAGATCCCATAGTCCTCGCCAAAACCAATTCCCAGACTGATCACCGGCAAGGTGTTGACGTTCAGTCCCACGTTCCAGTAGGCCATGAGCGCCATGCCAAAAGTGTTCGACAGCAGAACCACTCCAACAAAGAAAAGGCCGGCGATTAACGAGCGAAATCCGATGGCGCAAAAAACCAATTGGGCCAAGAGCATCAGACCGAGAGTGAGCTTGTCAGAGCGCGCGATAACTTCGTTGGCCGCCGCCAATACACCGGCATAGCCGCTGGCCAGCTTGAATTCGGCGCCCGCCAAGGGATGGCTTTGAATGAATTCCGTGGCGCGATTAACCACGTCGCGGAGGGTATCTCCCTTATGATCATAAAGAAAAAAAGTCACCCGGCCGTGCTGAAAATTGTAATTGACCCAGCGGTCGAAATCTCCCGGTTCGCTGCCGTGCTCTGCCACCATCACAATACCTCCCACGTCGTCGGCCGAGCGCGGCAGAAGAGACCAGCGGGGATCGCTGTTATGCAAGACGGTGTTGATCTGACGTGTCAGGTCCACCAGAGAGTCCGTTCCCCCGACATGGGGCGAGCGCATCATGTGACGTTGAAAGGCCTCGATTGTCTCCAGCACTTGCGGCGACTTCATCGTATTTTCCGCCTGGCCCTTAACGATAACGTAAAGATGGTCAGTACCTTGAAATCTTTCGTTGATGTGGCGCACGCTCTGGTTGTAGTTCGAATCGGGCCACAACAGGGGCGAGCCCGGACGAGAATCGCCGACGGTCAAAAACTGATACCAGTAGACGCTCCACACGACGATCCCGGCGAAACAGGCCGTGACGAGCACTCGTCCCAACCGACTGACGCAGAAGCCACCCAGAAACTTCCCGCAATGGCCAGCTTGGTAAGAATCGGCATCGGGGCCACCAGGAGAACCGTGAGGCCGATGGCGTCGGTGACGATGGAAACGCTTCCGGGCATCATCAGCCCCGCTGCTGATTCGATGGCCGCTTTCTCCTTGTTGCCGAATCGGTCTAACTCCTCGAAGAATCGCTCTCGGAACTGGATGGAGTGGCTGATGGTCCGCGCGGCAATTAGAAACGGCACTACTAGGATCAGTGGCTCGAAATTGTAACCCAAAAGGGCGGTAAATCCCGTGCCCCAGATAAAAGTTATCGCAGCGGAAAGCGCCGGAATTAAAACCCCGTTGAGATTGCGGTAGTAGAGAACGAGCAGCGTAAGAATGCTGAAGCAAGTAAGCGCGATGATCAAGCCGATTTGTCGCAGATAGTGGTAAATCCAACCGTAGAGAATGGGCTCGCCGGCAGCAAAAATGTGGGTTTTCTCATCTTCCAATTCTTTGATCGCTTGCTGGATGCGCTGGAACAAGGCCCGATAGTCGAGCCGCTCTTCGTGGAAGGCGGCGGTGATTAGGGCCGCCTTGCCATCTTCTGACACTAATCGTCCGACGATGGTGGGATTGGCATAGACGATATTCCGTAATCGCTCAATCTCCTCCGGGCTGCGGGGAACATCGGGCCACATGACCGGTTGGACCTCGATGCCCCAGGCGGTGGCGCGAACATCTTTCACTTTCTGGCGAGCGATTGAGAAGATCTGGTAGTTGTTGGCTCCCGGGATGCGCTCGATCGTTTCCGTGAGTTTCTTAACCTTCTCCAGAACCGCCGGGTTGAAGATGTCGCCGTCGGTGGCCTCGACGGAGATAAGAATGACATTGGCGCCGCCAAATGTTTTCCAAAACTCGTTGTGCACGCGAATATAAGAATGATCCTCTGGCAAAAGATCCGAGAAGGCGGTATACATCTCGATTTTTAGGGCGTGGTAGAAGAAAAAAAAGGTGACCAGGATGATGATCCAAAGAATAGTTGCGCGTTTTTGAACGATGAAAGTTGCGAGACGTCTCATGGAATCCGGCTTAGTCCTTTTCCCTGGCCCTGGGGCGCGATCTTAAGCCGCTTCCAGGTTGTCCCTCCGTCCTCGGTGCGCAAAATGACCCCCCGATTGCCGACGATCAAACCAAAGCCATCTTTACCGAAGGCGATGCCATTCAAGCTTAGACGCGGAGTTTCCGCGCTTTTTAGGCGCCAGTCATTGCCGTCCGCGTCGGAATGCAGGAGAGTGCCTCGCTCGCCCACGGCCCATAGCCCGCCGTTGAATGCGGCCGCAGCAAAGAGATGATTTGCTCCCGGAGAGCTGCTGGTTTTTTCCTTCCGGCGCACAACTTCCCAAGTTGACCCACCGCGGGTTTTGAGGACGACACCGTCGAGACCGAAGGCCCAACCGTTTTCCGGCTCAGGGAAGAGCAGGGCGAACAGGTTGCGGCTTTCTCCACTTACAAAGGAGACCTCCACTGGACTCTTTTGCTTGATCCAGTTTTTGCCTCCGTTTTGGGTTTGGAAGATGACGCCGAACTCTCCGACGATCCAGCCTCTAGTTGAATTGACAAACGCGACGCTGCTCAAAGCAAGGTCTTCCGATAGCGATGAATTGATCCACGAGCGGCCGCCATCGCGCGTATGAAGTATGGTTCCTCGACTGCCGACAGCCCAACCCATTTGCTCGGTTACAAAAGTAAGGCCAAAAAGGTGCTCAGTCGTGCCCGTTGCCTGCGCGCGCCAATTTTTACCGCCGTCCGTTGTGTAGAGCATGGTGCCGTAGCTGCCGGAGATCCAGCCCTCTCCGCTCAGAAACCGGACTTGGAACAGGGAGTTGCGCGTGCGAGTCTGCTGGATCTCCCAAGTTAAGCCCTTGTCCTTAGAGTGCAGGATCGTCCCGTAATAACCGACGACCCAGACTTGGCTGTTGAGGATTTGAACTCCGTAGAAGTTTTCTTGAAGCGCGGGCTCTTTCGCAAGGGTGGCGGCGTGAGCAGAAAAAACCAGCGGGGCCAAACCAAGGATCAGCCCCGCGAGACAAGAAAAGACAAAGCGCATGAACCTATTGAAGCTCGCGGGCCAAGGAAAGAACGCGCGATCGGCCCTGCTCGCCCGCTACTCGATGGAGCCACCGCGCATGATGCTTTGCAAAGTCGCGAGGCTGAACATGCTCGCCGAATAACCTTGGTTATAGGCGCGGGTCGCGGTGACGATAGTGGATCGACCGTTTTGGACATTGACTATCACCACGTCTCCTACGGACCAGACCTCGCGTCCGTCGGCGAGTTTCACCGGAGTAAAGAAGCCGAACTGTTCTTTCCAGTATTCTCCTTTTTTGTCCCACATCAGAGTCCAGTGAGTATCAAAGGTGGCCTTGTTGAGATGTAACAGTTTTCTCGGATAACAGTAGCTTGGATCTTTGGGCGTGATCTCCAGAACGTAGGTATCCACGACTTCCCACTTTTCGTCCAGGGGCAAGTAGTCGCCCTGCTTGCGGGCAAAGGGTAAATGCTCTTGGCTGATGTTGGCCAGGATCTTCTTATCACCGAGGTACTTGTAATTGAAGTCGGTAATTTTGCCGTTGAAGCTGTTGATGTCATCAAGGTTGAATTCGCTTGGAGCGAGGGTCTGGCACCTCTGGGTCGTGGTGGCGCGGCGGATTCTACGAATGCTGGGAAGGTAGATATGCAGATCGTCGGGTCGGGTCGGATCTTTATAGCGAATCTCCAGGGTCGTTGTGCCGGAGGCGTCGCGTGGATAGCTGTCGACCCGCAGCTGGATATAATCGATGTGCTCATAACCGGGGATCGCGGGTTTAGGGTTCAGTGTGTAGCGTGTGCTCGGAAAAAGAAAGTACGAAATAAGATCCGCGCGGCGCTCCGAACCGTCCTTCTCGATCGCAACCCGTAGGATTTTCCCGCCCTTTACCGCTCCCCCGGTTTTGTAGTCGTCTCCCAACCAGCGATAGAAAAAATTCCAGGCCAGTTTCTGGCCGATCTGCGGATCGTTCGGCTCGATCTTTGGAAACGGTTGTCCGGCGACGTAATTCAGCAGTTCGCCATTAGCGCCGAGGCTGACTTTGCCGGAGTATTTCTCGGTAGCTTCGACGTATTCTTTGAGGGGCTGGTAAACCTTCGATGCTTTGATCTGAATGGTATACCCGGCCTTGATGCGACTCAGCAGATTCTCGCCGACCATACCCTGAATCTTTTGCCAGTTCTGCGGCCCGATACTCTCTCCCACCTTAAGATCGGCATCCGCTGCGGCAGCAACGGATGCGAACCCGAGAAGCGAGCAGCTGTAAATAATGACAGACAACACCAGAGCTTTGGGCTTGAGGAAATGTCGACCTTGAACTGGTAACATCATCATTTTTTGAACCTCCGAAAATCCAGCTCTTAGAATTGATATCTCATCTTGAGGAAGATCGAATCTTTCTCGGAGAAAAGTCCGAGATTAGCGAATTTATTATGGCCCCCGTAGAAGGCGCCGATCAAACTGAGCGAAATTTTTTCATTCCAGGGCGGCGCATAAGTAACAGCCGGATTGGCGCTCCAGTAGCCGGCAGGGTCATAGCTCAGGAAGACGTCGGGCAAGATAGTATCGCCTAAATATCCGGTGCTGACTCTGAAGGTGAAATTGGTCGTAACCGTTTTTATTTGTTCCGCACTGGAGAATGGGTGTATGCCATTCTCATGATCGAAAATGATGCGCTGAAAAATTTGAAAGGACATTCTGAAGGGTCGCCAAGGGTCGTCTTGCAGGAAGGGTATTAAGGTAGACCGGTCGAATCCCAGCGCGTAGCGCAGGGTATTTTTTTCAACGATGCCGTCCGGGTATTTCGGATTGGCACTAGCCTTGAGACCGAAAAGTCCAGGGTACTGCGAGATATTGTACGGCTGGGAGGGGTAAAAGGCCATTTCGCCTCTGATGGCCGTGTTTACCGGTATGGTAGCAAGCTGGTCGACTGTATAATTAAAATGGCCAGCGAATATATTTGTTCGGTCATTGACCAAGCTCGCAAAGGCCTGGGTGCATAACGGAGGTACGGGAGGGGCAGTACCGGGACATTGGATCAGTCTTGTGCTCTTAAGCTTGAATACCATGTCTGAAGCTTGCGGATTGAACCCCCAGATATAACCGAAGCCGAAATTTAGTTTACCGATCGCATGGGTCACTCGCGTACCTATTTTCCAACTGTCCCCCGCGTCTGGGAGCTCTCTTGACGTCGTAGGAAGGATGACGCAGGTTGCTGGGTTCATTGTAAAACAACCAGGGCCGATGATGGGACTTGCGAGCAAATTGCCAAAGGCATTGCGCCCGGCAAGCATCAATCGAGTTTCGGGATGAGCGGACCATCTTCCGTATCTGACTTTCCGATCCGTTGTATCATTGGCGCCCATGAATTCATCGACTCTTTCTTTCGCTTCATCTAAGGAGCCGGGAAGCGCGAAGAACTCTAGGATGGTGTTGCTTACAGGTCGAACCGTGTAAAGCATTCTCAATCCCCAGGAGGGAATTCGCGACTCATCGAGATTGAAGAGATTGGGCGCCGCGGGCGGGGAAAACCTGAGGTCTTGAGGGTTAATGACGTCCAACAACCTGAAACCATCGGTTTCGCCCCAGGAAATAAATTGCCTGCCGATTCTTAATTTCAACCGGTCGGTGGGGGAAACGTCCAAAACGGCTTCCCAGGGTTTGGGACTGTACTCGTCATAGAAGCTGTTCTTGAGCGGCCTGACCGGTTGGGGAGGAAAGTAGGTAACGCTTGCCTCGCGGCTTTTTGCCTCCGCGCTATAACGCGGCTCCTTGACGAAACGCCATGAAATAAAAAACTTCGCCCACTCGGCCATGTCGACGTTGAATTCGGGCTGAATGGTGAACCGTTCCATGATGAAACGGTTCGAAGTGTTGAAGAAATGACTCCCGTGGCTAACGGATACCCCGCTGGTGTTCTCAATGAATCCGCCAAACGATATTTTTTCTTTAAAGAATTTTTCCCAATCCTCGCCCAGGATGGAGGCCGCCGACGCAAGACTGGAAAACAAAGCCATCAGCACGACACCAGCAGTCGAGAAGAAGATCTTGCGGCACTTCTTTCCCATGCGCTCCTCCATAGAGTGCTTGCCCATCTATATTTTTGCGTTCGGTTCGTGGTACTTCTTTAAGAATTGCTATCTTCCGCTTCGTTGGGTCAGCTGCGATAGAAAAATCGTTTATATTTAAACAATTCGCATGTCAAGGATTATTTTCGGAGCTTTTTTGTCCGCAGTGCTCTTAGCGGCGCCTTTCCTCGCTCCGATTCTGTTTCCTGCCGCTTGGGTAGCTTTTGTGCCGCTCTTCTGGGCAATTGCCCATGCGAAAAATCTGCGGGCCGCGGTATTCTACGGTTGGCTCGCGGGCTTCATTGCGCACGTGGTGGGCTTCCATTGGCTGGTTTACACCATCAACGTATTCGGCGGTTTTCCGTATTCCATCAGCACTGTCGTTTTTCTCATCTACGCCGCACTGCAGGGAGTTGAGATAGCGATCTTTGCTTTCCTCGTACGCGGTATTGGATCCGGACCCTGGCAAATTTTTCCTGCGCTATTTTGGGTTCCGATAGAATTTTTATTTCCCCTGTTGTTTCCGTGGCGCCTGGCGAATAGTCAGAGTTCTTTTTCTTGGTTCATCCAG
>WNGI01004077.1_pt1 | contig 13003 bp, 15 predicted proteins | sample 5400621 | NCBI WGS metagenome assembly WNGI01 (sample SAMN13153374, study PRJNA577476) | soil metagenome | isolation source: 20 cm soil or saprolite under Garry oak tree replicate 1 | place: USA:California | collected 2016-06-15 | reverse complement strand
CATGGCTATCGATTCGACAGCAACCAGGAATTTCTGGCAATCGCCGGCGGCAATCTCGCTGCCGGACTTGGCCACGGTTTTCCGGTCAGTGGTGGAATGTCTCAATCTTTGGTCAACGAAAGCGCGCAGGCACGAACTCCTCTCTCGGGATTCATTTCCGCCATTCTGATTTTGCTCGTCGCAGTCTTTTTCTCGGACACGCTTCGCAATCTGCCGCAACCGGTTCTAGCCGCGATCATCCTCATGGCGGTGGCCAGTCTGTTTAAGTTTGCCGAGCTGCGACGGCTGTGGATTTCCCATCGCGGAGAATTTTTTGTGGCGATCATGGCGTTGCTCGGAGTGCTCTGGGCCGGATTGCTCAAGGGCGTGCTCATCGGCGTGGTCATTTCGATTGTGATGTTGATTCGCCGCGTGTCCTCACCTCACGTCGCTTTTCTGGGGCGGATTCCTGGAACGCGACGTTATTCCGATCTCTCCCGTCACGACACGAATGAGCCGATCCCAGACGTGCTCGCGTTTCGGGTCGAGGCCGGGATCGTTTATTTTAATGTCGAGCACATCTCAGAAACGGTGATGGAACGGGTGCGCTCAATGCATCCTCCACCCAGTGCTGTAATTTGCGACCTTTCCACATCGCCCAACATCGACCTCGCCGGCGCTCGTTTTTTCCTCAGCTTGCATTCGGAACTCGAAAAACGCGGCATCGCTTTACGTTTAGTCGAAGCGCGCTCAAAAGTGCGCGACATGTTGCGACTCGAAGGCGTGGAGGTCAAAGTCGGAAGCATCGATCGCTTTACTACCCTTGCCGAGGCCATCGACGATCTCGATTCAGCGGCCGCGACGTACGTGCGCTAAACGCGACTCGAGTCGGTCCGCAACTGTGGGACCAAGGTCTTATAGCAGCGGAGTTACGGCTCTTCATATACTGCTCCTAAATCCCAAAAAGCTATGAAGGCACAAGGCATTTTCTCGAAAATTTTTAGCGAATCATTTTCCCAGGTCGTCCCGATCTTCTGCACTCTTGGCATGTTCTCGTTAGGCCAATCTTTGGCTGTAGCGCAACAATCTCCACCAGCTACGGCAACTACGGCCGCCGCTACCGACCAAGCGCCAAAGATTTCGAATGCGCAATTGGATTCGCTTGTTGCGCCGATCGCTCTTTTTCCAGACGAACTCCTAGCTCAGACCCTGGCAGCGTCGACCTACCCATTGGAGATGATCCAGCTCCAGCAGTGGATCGATAAAAACAAAAATCTGAAAGACAAGGCGCTCTCCGACGCGGTGGCTAAGCAACCTTGGGACCCCAGCGTCCAGGCGATGGCGGCGTTTCCGGATGTGATTCAACGGTTGGCCGGCAACATCCAATGGACGACCGATCTCGGGAACGCGTTCCTGGCCCAACAATCCGACGTGATGGATGCAGTCCAACGCATGCGCGCGAAAGCTGAAGGCAAAGGCACGTTGAAAACCAGCGCCCAACAAAAAGTCGAGAGCAAAAACGAAGGCGGCAAGGACGTGATCGTCATTGAGCAAGCCGATCCTCAAGTGGTCTATGTCCCGTCGTACGATCCGGTCGTGGTTTATGGCGAGCCGGAGTATCCGTACTATCCCTATGAGTATCCGGGATACTACCCCGGAATGGGTTTGGCTTGGGGTGCGGGGCTTGCGCTCGGAGCCGCTTGGGGCGGGGGTTGGGGTTGGGGCTGCGGCTGGGGTAACGGCGACGTTAATGTTAACTGGAACAACAAGTACGTAAATCACTACAATCAGGCCAACAACATCAATCGCGGCCAAGGCAACAACTGGCAGCACCACCCGGAACACCGCGGAAATGCTCCCTATGGCGATAGGAACACGGCCAATCGATTCGGTGGCCGTGGACCTGGCGGGGTCGGCGGTGCGGGTGGGGTTGGCAAACCCGGCGGCGTTGGCGGAGTCGGAGGCATTGGTGGTGTCGGCAAACCGGGCGGGCCGGGCGGGGTAGGTGGCGTTGGAAAACCAGGAGGTGTCGGCAAACCAGGAGGCCCGGGAGGTGTAGGAAAACCCGGCGGTGCGGGTGGTGTTGGAAAACCAGGAGGAGCAGGCGGTGTGGGAAAACCGGGTGGTGTCGGTAAACCCGGTGGCGCTGGTGGTGGTGGCCGTGCACCAAGTACCAAGCCCGCCAGTCGTCCGAGCAGCGGCGGAGCGAATCGTGTTGGTGGTTACAGTCCATCCCGCGGAGGAAGTAACAGCGCGTTCGGGGGCGGAAGCTCCAACTTCGCACGCGCCAGCAGCAGCCGAGGCGGTCATAGCATGGGCGGCGGCGGTTTCAGCCGTGGCGGAGGAGGCGGTGGCGGACGTGGCGGCGGCGGACGCGGCGGTGGCGGGCGTGGTGGCGGTGGAGGCGGGCGCCGGCGATGAACAATTCAAAACCCGTGAAACTGAAATCAAACATCATGAACTCATTCAAAATTTCTTTGCTCGCTTGTGCGATTGTTATGTCAGGTGCGGTGGCGTTTGCATTGCAGGCCGCGCCAGAAGCTAAAAAGGATGCGACAGCCTCCGCGCAGTCGAACCAAAAGCAGTTCAACACGCCGAAAGAAGCGGCCGATAGTCTCATCCAAGCTGCGGAATCATTCGATATCGCGGCCTTAACGGAAATTCTGGGACCGGACAGCAAGGACATTCTTAGCTCGGAGGACCCGGTCGCAGACAAAAACAAGGCCGTCGCGTTCGCGGGAAAGGCGAAGGAAAAGACTGCGGTTGGGGCCGATTCCAAAAATCCGAACCGTGCCATCCTCACCGTCGGTAAGGATGATTTTCCGTTGCCGATTCCGCTGGTGAAGGTCAAAGGGAAATGGATGTTTGATATGACCGTCGGTCGTGAAGAAGTCTTGAATCGACGAATCGGCGCTAACGAGCTCGACGCCATCGCTATCTGTCGTGGTTTCGTGGAAGCACAAAACGAATACGCGCAGGAGAAGCACGACGATTCCAAGGTGAATCAATACGCTCAGCGCATTGTCAGCACACCGGGCAAACATGATGGCCTGGCCTGGCAAAACGCAGACGGCACATGGGGCGGTCCTGTCGGCGAAACGATCGCAAGAGCGCTCGAACAGGGCTACACGCAGAAGGCACAACCACAGCCATACCACGGCTATTATTTCAGAGTGCTCAAGGGTCAGGGGCCGGCCGCGCCGATGGGTGAAATGGATTTTGTGGTTGAAGGCGCGATGATCGGCGGATTCGCCCTGGCCGCGTCGCCCGCGCAATATCGAGTGACCGGCGTAAAGACGTTCATGGTTGGGCCGGACGGGGTCGTTTACGAGAAAGACCTGGGACCTGAGACGTTGAAAACATTTGAAACAATGGGTCGCTACAACCCCGACAAGACTTGGAAACCGACTGACGACCAGTGGCCGGAAGAGGAAGTCGAAACGGAAGAGCAAAGTCAGGGCGGATGATCTAATTGTTTAGCGGTCGGCGGCGAAACGCTTCCGTAAGACCATGGTCCCATAGTCGTGCCGGCGCGGGTTCGGCAAGTTCGATTACGGTATGATAATGGCGAATTCCGACATTGCCGACTTACACGCTGCCTGGAAGGCGATGCCCGGCGCGCCTCACCTGCGCTATTGCGCAGCGCACCGCCTCATCGCATGGCAGCCGCACCGCGTTTTGGACGATCGCCTCCTGAGCCGGATCGATCACTGGCTTTTTATAACTGAAAACGTTTCCCCGCCGTGTAAGCGATTTATTGATTTCAGCCGGTTGACCAACATCTCGCTCCCGATCGGTCGCGCTTTTACGGTCGTCTCAGGAACCGCCCCCAAATCTAGCGCAGTTCCGCCCGTAAAATGCGCTTTCTTTTGCGATAAGTCGCTCGGTTTTGCCATCGCGCGTCTCTATGAAACGTTGACGAATAGTTCGTCAATCGAAGCTCGCGCTTTTCGCGACCGGGCCGCCGCTGCAAAATGGCTCGAAGTGCCGGCGCACGTGCTAAATCTTAGGCAAGACGCGTCGTCTTATCACGGCAAGAGAGCGCGCTTCGCAGATGAACGGCACGTTACAGTTTGAGCTTACGAGTCCTTTGTTGCGGCGCTTTTCCGCCATTGAACTCTTAGTAATTCTAGCGGCGCTGTTTGTTTCATTTCCATTCGTTGACACGCTCCGAGCCAACGGACTCATCGAATCGATTTTGCTAACTCTCGTGCTCATCTCAGCGGTGTTGGCAATTGCGAGAGGCCGGCGCACGGTAATCATTGCCACTCTCTTAGCGCTGCCGACTCTTGCCGCACGTTGGATCAATCATTATCGCCCCGACTTGGTGTCGGCCGAAATCTTCCTGATCGGAGGAATTCTTTTTGCAGTCTTCGTCATCTCAAACCTCTTACGGTTCGTTTTGAAAGCACCATCGGTGAATACGGAGATTCTTTGCGCAAGCATATCCGCTTATTTACTGCTCGGTCTGCTTTGGACATTTGGTTATTGGTTGGTCGCTGAGACCATTCCGGACGCGTTTGCTTTTAACGGATCCACCGGCTCGAACATAGTGATGAAAGGTTTTAACGGCCTCTACTTCAGTTTCATCACCTTGAGCACAGTTGGTTACGGCGACATCACTCCGGTTTCAAAGGTCGCGCGCATGCTTGCCGCGATGGAAGCAATCACCGGTCTTCTCTACGTCGCAGTATTAATTGCTCGCCTGGTTGCGATCCAGGCCACCCCAAAATCCAACGATTCCTGATCTAAGAAATATTCGGAAGCACGTCCGGTTCGCTGCCGCGATTACCTGTGCAGTTTTTCTGACAAGTTGCGCGACTCAGCCGATTGGCCGGCCGCAGGATCTTGCGCGCTGCCTCAAACCATTGCCGAGCTGGACCGCATTTTGAAATTGCATCTTGCCAAGGATTGAGCGGATCGGAGATGACGCTTCCTCCCGACGTTTACTTCCGGTCGCAGCTGGGTCTCCTTCTTTGGAACCCGCGCGGCCTTCTGAACGAAAAAGTAGTCAATAAAATCCTCGCGTTCATTCGAGAAGAGGAAGCGCGTTCGGATGCAAAAGAGCTTCGCTTCATCGATGCGACCGCTCTGACTGCGGTTGAGCTTAATTTTCGCTACGTTTTTCACGTCGCACTCTACCGGCGAATGTCCCGACAAGGACGCCCTTTCATTAAGTCCGCTTTCTTAATCAAAGACCCGGCCTTCGAGCACTATTTCAAACTGCATGCCCTTTTGACCGATCACTCGCCGTTGCAGGCTAAACTTTTCAAAGAGGAAAACGCGGCGGCCAAATGGTTTAACGTTTCTATTGAGTCACTGCGACCGCCGCAAACAGTTCGCTGAGAAAATCAATTCGAGCGAGCGTCTAGACAAGGATTCAATGACCTCCCTCGATCATTTCCTTCATGATCTGCCGACCTCTGGACTGCAATGGGCCCTTGCCGGTTCCAGGCAGGAACCACATGCCTTTGTCTTTGTCACGGCAATAAACAATATTCACGCCGTCGCTTGTAAGCGCGTAATGGAACGTAGAGCCGCGGTTCTCGACGATAAACCCAAAGAATGTTTCCCGCCACGGGTCGTCGACGTATTGGAAGATCTCTTCACCCAGCTTTTTGAGCTCCTCAGCGCTGATCGGTCGAATCGATTTGGCGATGGCTTTACGGCGCTCTTTGTTCAGATCTTCAAGATCGAATTTTTCGAACGGCATAGTTATCTCACCTCCTCGACCGGCTCTTAGGAGCCCGTCGCTATTTCTTAACTAAACCATCCCGAGCAGCCTATCCGACTTTGGTCCTATTCGAAATTGGACGCGGATGTGGAAAGTAAATCCGGAATCTCCGATGACTCCGCTTTTTCACGAAATCCGCCGCAATCCATTGCTTTGGCTGCTGGTGTTTGTTCCGGTCGTTTTAGTCGTCGAAAAATTGAAGCCCGAAGCGCACACGCTCCTCTTTGTTCTTTCCGTCCTCGCAATCCTGCCGCTCGCCGTGCTGCTGAGTCATGCCACCGAATCGGTCGCGGCCAAAACGGGAGACTCGGTCGGGGGACTGCTTAACGCTACACTCGGAAATCTGACGGAGTTGGTTATCGCCATCACCGCCCTTCAAGCCGGACAGTACATGCTCGTCAAAGCATCCATCGCCGGCGCAATCGTAACGAATTCTCTATTTATGCTGGGTGCGTCGTTCCTGCTCGGCGGCTTCCGATATCATGTTCAGGAATTCAATCGCATCGGCGCGCGACTCCAGGCTGGACTCCTTTTTCTCGCCACCGTGGCATTGCTAATCCCGTCAACTATCGGTGCGCGCGGTTTATCGGGAGCAACGCAGCTTAACCAAAGTTTAAGCATCCCTCTCTCGGTATTGCTTCTTATCGCCTACATTCTCGGCCTTTTGTTTTCGCTCAAGACCCATCGTGAACTGTTCGCCGGAGCGGCGGAACAAACTGAAGCTGCATGGCCAATCGGTCTGGCCCTCACCACGCTCGCCGGCATCACGATTCTGGTCGCGCTCGTCAGCGAAGTCTTTGTCGCTTCAGTTCAGGAGGCCGCGACTTCATTTGGAATGACTCCCGCGTTCGTGGGATTCATCGTCGTCGCGCTCGTCGGCGCGGCTGCGGAAATGGCGGCGGCATTCTCGGCCGCGCGCAAAAATCATCTGGATCTTAGCGTGGGGATCGCGCTCGGCAGCGCCGCCCAGATCGCCCTGTTTGTCGCCCCGGTGCTGGTCCTTCTCAGTTATTTCGTTGGCCCCGCGCCGATGGATTTGAATTTCTGGCCAGGTGCAGTGGCGATGGTATTGTTTGCCACGCTGACGGCGGCGCTGGTAAGTAACTCCGGACGCTCCGCCTGGTTTATTGGCGTGCTCGTCCTCATCGTCTACCTGATGTTCGCGACCGCGCTTTATCTCTTACCGCCTCAGAAAACTTAAAAATCTATCGGGCAGGGATCTTTCAAGAGTCGTCGGTTTCGTGCATTAGGCCATCGGGAGCATGACTGTGCGGGCCAGAGCAAATCCGAAAACCGCCAGAGCAAAGATGAATGCAACCACCCGCACCCGCCGCTGTTCGAACTTATTCGAGGTGGCAGCAAAGAACAGCACCGCCGCAAATAACACGGTGTTCGCGAGATATTGGCCGGAGAGACTGCCGGCGTTTAGGGATTGCTCTACTTTGCCAGCGGCGCTGGCCGTCGCTTCGGTCGCTTCGGTGGCGCCTCGCATTTGATAAAGTTTCGGTACGAACGGATGGGGATCGGCGTTGGGATTCTCAAACGGCTTTTGCGCCATCCACGCGTCGTAAGCCTTGCGCACATCGGGCGGGAAGCGCTTCACATAAAACGCCGCCAGGTTTTCGTTTCCCGCCTGCTGAGCGGCGAGCAGTTGCATGAACATCGCCGCATGAATCGTGGCCGCCTGCGTTCCCTGGATGTTCAGCAGGCCGGCTTTGTGTTCCAGACTGTTGAACTCGTACATCATCCGATTGCTCTTGCGAGTCCACGCCGCCGATTGATACGAGCACCAGGCGGTGCTGAGTGTCGCCAGGGCCATTAGCAACGCGGTTACGGGTTCTACCCAGCGCTTCTTCGGTGGTTCCATCTTCGAAGCCAGTTGCGAATCAGATATTTTTCCATTGGGAGGATTGTTCGCCCGTTTCCCAATTTGGATTGCCTATTCATACTGCGATTCGACCGCATGCTACAACTCGTGCCGCTCAGAACAGATAAGACCTAAGTCCCATCACCAGACCAGGTACGATCGTGCGAGGCTTCGAGGAGGAGCAATATCATGAATTCGAAGAAGCAGCCTATAATCGTAGTCATTATTGTAGCCGCTGCGGCAGCCGTGTCCTTTTTCACGAGCTGCGCCGAGATGGAGTCGAATAACACGAAATCGTTGTTATCCGCGGCCGGCTTCCACACGCTCACGCCGCAAACGGCGCAACAAAAGGAAATTTATGCGGCGCTTGCGGCCGACAAAGTCCAGCGCGTGACCGTGAAGAGCAGAACGGCTTACGTTTTTAAGGACGAGAAAGCAGGGGTCGCTTATGTCGGTCACGAAGCGGAGTATCAGCGTTATAAAAATCTCTGCATCCAACAACAGATTGCGCAGGACTACTATATGGCCACCGCAATGGATCCTTATTGGAGCCATCGCTGGTCCGGCGCGTGGGGCTATCGCGGTATGTGGTGGTAAGCAAATCGGAACCGCCCTCGTTCCGCAGTCAGCTGTCGAACGAGATTGTTACCATATTTGGTATCGCCAAAGCCTTCGCCTCTCACACGGGGCGGCGTTAAGAGTCACTTGTTTCACGAGAGCAGCGACGGCAGTCGGCACCTGTTTGGGAAAGAGCCTCATTGGAAAATCGGTGTACCCCGATGGTAGCTAATTTGGTAGCAATCCTATGAGTCCCAGATGTGTAAGTCTGGCGCGTCCGGGACCGCAAGATGTCCAAAAGCGACCGGCTTCCCTCGTAAAAACGACCGGTAGGTGCGAAGCCGTTTGGACACGGAAAAGATTCAAATCCCGAAAAAATACTCAAATATTCCGTGAAGGTACACTGCAGCCACGCATTTTGCGCCCGGCGGGGGTCGAACCCACAACCTTTAGCTCCGGAGGCTAACGCTCTATCCAGTTGAGCTACGAGCGCGGCAAGTGCCGATTATAAGTCGTTGGATCGACAATCACAAACGCGCACGAACTTGCTTTTTGCCGGGCTTGGAGCAAACTGAACGCCCGCCTCCGCCAACCAGCCTTCGCATAAAGCCACGGCGGGTCGAGAGGCTACGGCGGGCAGGCCCCTTGGAATCCCGATTTTATGAATCGCATTATCGATCTCATCGAAAAAGAGCAGCAGAAGGGCGATGCCAAGAGTTTCAAGGTTGGCGACAGCATTCGCGTTCACACCCGCGTCGTCGAAGGGGATAAGGAGCGGATTCAAATTTTTGCCGGTATCGTGATCGGACGCAAGGGCCGGGGTTTAAATGAAACCTTCACCGTGCGCCGCATTTCGTATGGCGAAGGGGTCGAACGGGTTTTCCCGCTCAACTCACCGCGGATCGCAAAGATCGAAATCGAGACCGAAGGCAAAGCCCGTCGCGCGAAATTGAACTATCTCCGGCGGCGCAAAGGCAAGGAAGCGACCACAGTTCGGGAATAAAACTGAATAGCTGAAAGTCCGAGCCGGACTGGCGTTTTTCAGCTTTTCCGCGTTTCAGTTTTTCAGTATTTTCCGCCGATGTATCGGCGCTGCGGATTTCGTTACGAAAAGAAACTGCGCGCCGCCGGCGTCATTCGAATCGCCGGAATCGATGAGGCCGGTCGCGGTGCCCTAGCCGGACCCGTTGTGGCCGCAGCGGCGGTCTTGCCGGAAAGATTTCGCCACCGAAAACTAAATGATTCGAAACAACTCGCTCCGGAATTGCGCGAGACAATTTACGATGAGTTGGTTTCGAACACCGAGATCACTTGGGCAGTCGGCATTGTCGATCATATTGAAATCGATCGGATCAATATTTTGCGCGCAACGCATGAGGCGATGCGCATGGCTCTTGCGGCGCTCGCGATGCCGCCAGATCACGTTCTGGTCGACGGCCTTCCGGTTTTTCCATTCCCATTTCCGCAGACGGCCATCATCGACGGCGACTGCTACAGTTTGAGCATTGCCGCCGCCAGCGTGATCGCCAAGGTCACACGCGACCGGATGATGCGTGACTTCTGCGCCCAATTTCCGGAATATTGCTTCGCCCAGCACAAGGGCTACACCACCGAACTCCACCTCACCAGACTTCATGAATTTGGACCCTGTCCGATCCATCGCCGCTCTTTCGAGCCGGTGGCGCAACCGCTTCTCGCGCTCGAAGGAATTGCCTGAACATCTCCGTCGCGGCGTGCGCGGCGAGAAGTTGGCTTGCCGATTCTTGCGGAATCACGGCTACAAAATTCTTTACCGCAATTTTCGCGACCCGACCGGGGGCGAGATCGACATCGTCTGCCGCGACAGAGAAACACTCGTCTTTGTCGAAGTAAAAACGCGCGGTGGCGAAGATTTTGGCCGCCCGATCGAAGCAGTCAATCGACAAAAGCAATTACGGGTCTCGAAAGGCGGTCTTGCCTGGCTGCGTTTGCTCGACAATCCGGATCTCGATTTTCGTTTTGATGTCGTGGAAGTTTTATTGCCGGATGAGGGCGATCCGCGGCTTGAGTTAATTCAAAACGCGTTCGAATTAGCTCAGCCTTACATCTACTAGCGAGCGCGGCGGATAGAACCGTTCGCTTCGCGGGATGCGATCCTTAAACGGAACGACGGAGGAATCACATCATGGCAAAAGTCGTAAAAGTCATCGAGTTGCTCTCGGAATCGCCGAAAAGTTGGGAGGACGCCGCGCAAAACGCAGTCAGAGAAGCGAGCAGGACCCTGCGCAATATTCGCTCGCTCTACGTCAAGGAGATGGCCGCGGCAGTCGAGAATGGAAGGATCACGAGTTACCGGCTCAATTCGAAAGTGACTCTGGAATTAGAAAGCACGCGTGCCGGTAAAAAATAATCGTCACATCAGTTCGTAAGACCCGCCTCGTATCTCGGGAGCTCCCGCTGCGCTCGACCGCTACCCTTGCGGCTTTGCCGGCCATGTCGCTCGCCCCACTCGCTCCATTCGCCGACCAGCCTTCGCATAAAGCTACGCCGGGTTGAGAGGCTCAGGCGTGGCAAGAAGAACGCGAGCGCTAGTCACATCAGCTCGTACGATAGGACGCTGAGACAATAGATCGCGGCTGTTTCAACGCGGAGGATAATCGGTCCGAGCGTGATCGGCAGACAGCCATGCGTTTTCGCAAGCGCGAGCTCAGCCGGCGTGAAATCGCCTTCCGGCCCCACTAACATTAAAACACTTTTCGGCCGATCTCGATGCTGGTCGGTGTAATCGCCGAGAATTTTTTTTAAGTGAATGGCGTCGGGTTGGAGTGACCCGATCAAACGAAGATCGAAATTGCCGGCGTCGGAAAAGAAATCCTTCAGCTTTCGCGGCGCGTTCACTTGCGGCAGCCAATTTTGGCCACATTGTTTGGCGGCTTCGATCGCGATCTGTTGCCATTTTGCCTTCTTTTGTTCCGCTTCTTTTTTATCAAGATCGACAATCGTGCGCTCGGAGATGAGCGGCGCGATTTCCGCAGCTCCGATCTCGACCGCCTTTTGCACGATCAAGTCCATATTTTTTCCCTTCGCAACCGCTTGTCCGAGTGTGATCCGGCAACGGAATGGCGGCGTTTCAGTTTCCTGTAACCTGCGAAAATGAACTTCGTCGCCGGAAAGATCGACAATCTCGGCAGTGATCTCGCGTCCGCGACCGTTAAAGAGAACCGCGCGATCTCCGCGTTTCATCCTCAAAACGTCGCCGGCATGATGCGCCTCCGCGCCACTCAAACGCAATGCGTCTGGATTCCAGTTTTCCGGTGAGATGTAAAAGCGATGCATCCAGCCGCAGTCGCGTCATTTCTCGCTGTGAAAACTATTCGTAGCCTCGCGCAGCTGCTCGTTTTGTTTCTGCCAGCGCGACTTCAGCGTCCAAGCCAGAATCTGTTGAAAATAATCGCCGTCATCGACGGTCGTGTGCAGAAAAACAAGATTTGTTCTGTTTTGAGTCCCGCTCACTTCATCTTGCAAAGCGGGATGGCCGTCGATCGTCAACGAAACAGTTTCGGTCGCTGACGAATTCTGCATTTTCTGCAACATCCGATCCCGCGTCAGCTGATGATGTTTTTCCAACGTGACATTTCCGACCGCAGATTTCGCGTCGCTGATTACGATCAAATACATTTCGTTGTCCTTGTAACCGACCTGGAGCGTGGCCTGCTTGTTTAGATTTGGCATTTTCACCCAAAAACCGGAAGCGGTGACGCTCAATTTGCCATCCTCAGAGACAATCTGTTGCCGTTTGACTGCGACATCGTGCAGACGCTCACGCTCTCCGTGAATCATACCGACGAGAAACCAGACCTGAAGCACAGCGATCGGAATCGCGACGTAACCCAGAATCAGTCCGGCTGTGGCGATTCCTTTTCCATGAAGAGCGCCACCAGATTTCTTAATAGCCGACCACGCCACGTGGCCGCAAACGATAGCCGGAATCGCCGTTAAGAACGCTCCACAGAAAAACGAAAGAATCGCGAGCACGAGGCTCACGGTCGCGATCGGCGCGGTGCGAGGCGTGGACGAGGTTGGCGTAGGCTGTGCGGGTAACATTTGTGGAACTGATGGGTCAGCCATCGCGCCGTTTTACCGAACCGAAGGACGAAAGCAAGACCAGGCGCGGCAGTTTCCTGCCGGGGAACGAGATCGTCAGTGAAAGAATTCTTTCGCGCGCTCGAAAAAGTTTTTTCGGAGCGGCGTGTTTTCCTCACCACACAATTCGGCAAACTCCTGCAGCTTCCCGCGCTGCTCGGCATTGAGTCGGATCGGCACTTCCACCATGACGCGCACAAGGAGATCACCGCGCTCGCGTCCGTTGACGTGAACGACGCCTTTGCCCCGAAGTTTAAACATCTGGCCGCTTTGTGTGCCCGCCGGAACTTTCAAATTCGCTTTGCCTTCCAGCGTTGGCACGGGCACTTCGCCGCCAAGCGTGGCCAGTGTAAACGGAATCGGCACCTCGCAGAAGAGACTATCTTCGTCGCGTTGGAAAATCTTATGCTGCTGAACGTGGACGACGACGTAAAGATCGCCCTGGGGACCGCCGCGAATGCCAGCCTCGCCCTTGCGCGGCGAACGAAGCCTTGATCCGTCGGCGATTCCCGCCGGAATTTTCAACTTTATCCGGCTCGGTTTTTCCAAGCGGCCTTCGCCCTCACACGCACGACACGGTTTTTCGACGATGTGACCAACGCCGCGACAGCGCGGACAAGTTTGGGAGACTTGGAAAAATCCGCGGGAGCTGATTACCTGCCCTCGACCGCCGCAAACGGGACAATTAATGCTGCGTGCCCCCGACTCAGCCCCCGTGCCTCCGCATTTATCGCAGATATCCA
>WNGI01004076.1_pt1 | contig 13003 bp, 13 predicted proteins | sample 5400621 | NCBI WGS metagenome assembly WNGI01 (sample SAMN13153374, study PRJNA577476) | soil metagenome | isolation source: 20 cm soil or saprolite under Garry oak tree replicate 1 | place: USA:California | collected 2016-06-15 | reverse complement strand
TCTGAAAAGTCCGTGCCACGCCGCTGCGCGCAACCTGATAGGGCGCTTTGCCGTCAAGGCGCTGTCCCATGAACTCGATGGTTCCGCTGCTCGGCGCAAGCAAACCCGTGATGAGATTAAATACCGTCGTCTTGCCAGCACCGTTCGGGCCAATCAGGCCGAAGATGCCGCGCGCGGGAACCGTCAGAGTGACGTCTTCCAGCACCTGTAATCCACCGAAACCTTTGGAGACCGACGACAGCGTCAACATCGCCTAGCTCGTCGTCTGACCGTGGAGCGGGAAGCGAACTGCAGGAAATGCCAAATCCCTTTCGGCGAATAGAGAATAATGACAATCAAAATGACGCCGTTGATAAGGGGTCGATAGTGGCCGAGGCCGCGTAAAAGCTCCGGCAGCATTGTGATCAGGACTGCGCCGAGTACCGCGCCCCACGGACTGCCGGTGCCGCCAAGCACGCCCATGGCGAGGATCTCAACGCCGCGCTCGAAGCCATATTCGTTGGGGCTGATGAAAAAAGTGAAATGCGCGTTGAGCGCCCCGGCCAACCCCGCAAGCGCCGCTCCCGCGACAAAAGAAAATAATTTATAAGCCCGCACGTTCAATCCCATGACCTCGGTGGCGACTTCGTCCTGGCAAATCGCCGTGACCGTCCGGCCGATACGTGAATGCGCCAAGCGTACGAGAACGTAGAGAGCCACCGCGACCGCGAGCGCCACGTCTAACCAACCGGTGAGTTGCGGAATACCGTTAAGGCCGAGCGCCCCACCGGTAAGATCGCCGGCGTTGAGGATCAGGATGCGCACGACCTCGCCGAACGCGAGCGTTGCCATCGCCAGATAAACTCCCGACAAACGGAGCGTGGGACCGCCGATCAAGAGAGCAATCGCTGCCGGCAAGAGACCGCCGGCAACGAGCGTAAGAAAAAACGGAGTTCCGGTGTTCAACGTAAGCAGCGCCGCCGTATAAGCGCCGAGTCCCATGAATGCAGCATTGGCCACGGTTAGAAGTCCGCATGCGAGAGTCAAGTAGATCGATAGCGCCAGAAGGATATTAGTGCCGACCGAGAGCACCAAGGTGCTATAGGTTGCCCAGAAGCTATCAAGCCATTCCATAACGTCAGTTTTGAATCATGCGAGGTGAGCAACCGGCGATGGCTAGGCTCGGCGCCGGGCCTGGCCGAATAAGCCCTCAGGCCGTAACAGCAAAATAATGAAGAGCAGCCCGAAGGCCACCGCATCGCGCATGGTCGAGCCGATGTAGACCACAGAAAGAACCTCGGCGAAGCCAAGAAAAAAACCTCCGAGCAATGCGCCACGCACATCACCCATGCCGCCAAGGATGACCACGGCGATGCCTTTATGCAACATCGGCTGCCCCATGTGGGGAAACACCGAGTTCGTGTAAAGCCCGATCAGCACGCCGGCGACACCACCCAGGAGTGAGCCGATAACCGAAGTTGCGCGGAATAACCCGTCGACGTCGACGCCCAACAGCGCCGCGGCTTTCGGCGATTCGGCCACGGCGCGCAGCGCTCGGCCGATGCGGCTGTGCCGCAAGCCCCAGAGCAGCACGCCCATGAGCAAAAAAGCGAGAAAGATAATTCTCAGCTCGAGCCAGGTGATTTGGACGCCGACAAAGCTCACCGTCTCCACCGGCAATACCTCGACCGGAAAGCGGAGATTCTCCGCGCCGAAGTAACCTTCGATTAAGCTCGTTAGACAAGTCGCCAGGCCGATGGTCGCGATCATGGGCGCGAGATGCGGCGCCCGGCGCGCGCGCAAGGGAGCAAAAATTAATTTATCAAGAACCCAGCCAGCGATGCCCGTCACCCCCATGGCGATAAAAATCGCAGCCAGCAGCGGCAGGCGCAGCAGTAAGACCGCTTGTAACGCCGCGTAGGCGCCGATCATAAAGAGCGCGCCATGCGCCAGATTGATGACGTTCAAGACGCCAAAGACGAGCGTGAAACCGAGAGCGAAGAGAGCGTAAACCCCGCCGAGTGAAATGGCGTTGATGATTTGCTGCGCGAACATGCGCTATTTTTGAATGACGTACCGATTACCCTTGGTCACCATGACGATGGCGGTTTGCACGGCGTCGTAGCCCGCAGGTTTGCCGTCGCGGCCGACGGCTTGGCGAAATTTGAAGGGTCCGGTGGCACCGGTCCACTGCGTTGCCGGCAGCGCATCGCGCAGCGCTTGGCGATCCGCCTCGAGTTTCCCCGTGAGCTTAATCTTCCCGAGCGCCTGCGTCACGATGTGCATGGCGTCGTAGGCCTGTGCCGCGAACTGATCGGGCAACGCGCCGTAGGCTTTTTGGAAAGCCGCGATGAAGCGTGTGTTCTCTGCCACCGGATTTTCCACCGACCAGGGGCTGCCCACCCACAGGTTATCCGAATTGTCTTTGGCGAGTTCGAACAGCCGGGGCGAGTTCATGCCGTTGCCGCCGATAAACGGCAAGGTAATACCCAACTGGCGCGCCTGAACCATAATCGGCGCCCCCTCAGCGACCAAGGCCGAGATGACAATCGCGTCAGCATTGGCGGCTTTGATCTTGGTCAACTGGGGCTTGAAATCCACGTCCCCCTTGGCAAAGATCTCGGTCGTAGTGACGGGAATCTTCAGCGCCTGGAGCGCTTTTTTGAAATTGTCATAGCCGCTCTTGGTAAAAATATCGTCGTTGCCGTAAAGCACGGCGACTTTTTTGAGACCGGTTTTTTGCGCTGCGGTCTTGAGCGTCACCGGCAAGATGTCCGCTTCCGTGACTGAATTGCGAAAGACGTAATTGCCGATGGATGTGATGCCATCGGCGGTGTTCGAAGTGCCGAATACGACGACGTTCGCTGCCTGGGCGACGGGGTCAGAGGCCTGCGCGGAATTGGACAAAGTCGGACCGAACAGCAGCAGCACCTTGTCTTGAAAAATGAGCTTCTTGAAAACGTTGATCGCTTCTTCTTTTTTTCCCTGTTCGTCCGCAACCGCCAGGTCGAGCTTTTGACCTTTTATGCCGCCGCTGCCGTTGACTTCGCCGAGCGCAAGTTCGAAGCCCTTGCGGATCGACACGCCGTATTGTGAAGCGTTGCCCGTCAAAGCTGCGGCGACGCCGATCTTGATATCCGCGGCGCCGCCGGCATCCGGCCGAATCGCGGCGGTGAGCATAACCGACAGGAGCAGCACTCCCAGCTTCATAACTTTTCTCATGGCGCTTCGAATGTGGTTGCCGTTATTTTTTCCCGGCTTCGACATGCCAGAGATAGAGCGTGTGTTCCCAACTCGTGCCGTCCTTGATCGATTCGGTTTTGAGCGGTTTCCAGTCTCCCATATCGAAATCGTGGGAAACCACTCGGGAGCCGGGTTTCATCTGCTTCCAAATGTTTGGCCGGATCATCAGATTGACCTCGGGCAGCAAATACATGGTCAGGACGGACGCACCCGATAGATCGACCGTGCGAATGTCCTGCTGGCGGATTTCGACCAAATTCTCCACGCCGGCCTTTTTGATGTTTTCATGAGATTCTTTGATGCGCTGCGGGTCGATTTCGAATCCGATCGCTTTCACCCCGTATTTTTTCGCTGCGGTGACGACGATGCGGCCGTCGCCCGAACCGAGGTCGTAAACCACGTCACCTTTCTTAACCTCGGCCAATTCGAGCATCCGGTCGACCACTTCCTGCGGCGTCGGCACGTAAGGAACAATTTTCCCTTCCTGAGCGTGGAGTAGATTCGCGCGTTGAACCACAGATAGAGAAACAGCCAGTGCCAATGTCAGCATCACGAATCGTCGTAACTGGATCATAACTCCTCCTCTCATTCGTCTACGTCCATAAGTCGTGCGGCGATCGAATACCCTGGTTCGAGACAACCCACGGCTAGCCGTGTTTCCGCCAAAACTTTCCCAACCAGCTCGCATCTTCTTTCTCGGCGATCTGCTCAAGCTCGCCGGCATCGAGCCACAGGCCATTGCAGCCGGTGCACTGATCGATTTGAATTTTCTGAAAGCTCCGCTCCTTGAGAGACGCACCGCACTTTGGGCATCTCATGGAGGAAGCCTTTACCGCCGCCTCTTTTGCTTCGGCTTCCTGCTTGAGCTTTATCTTGGCGAGCAACTCGCGCTCTTTTTTGACAAAATACTCGTCTTCCTTGGCCTTCTTTCTCTCGTCCCATTTATTCGCCACAATTATTCTCCCACCAAATTCTCAGCGCAGATTATGCCAACGTCTTACGCAGCCATTGGACCGTCCGAGCCACCGACTTTTCCGCGGCCTCCATGTTCGCCACATGCTTGCTGGTTGGATTATTGAGAAACGCATGCCCGGCGCCGTCATACAATTCAATCTGGTATTGTTTTTTATATTGGTCCAGCGCCTGACGAAACATCTCGATTTCGGTTTTCGTCGTGCCCGGGTCGTCGGTGCCGTAATGGCACAACATCGGCGCCGATATCGTCTTCAGATCCTCAGGATCGGGAAACAAGCTCTGATAATAAATGACGCCGGCGGCAAACGCCTTAGACTGAGCGAGCGTGTAAAGCGCCAGGCCGCCGCCCATGCAAAATCCCAGCACCGCGACTTTTTTATTCCCGACCCAAAGGAGTTTCCCTAGATAAGGAACGCTGTCGATAACATTGGTCACTGCGCGTGGGATATCCAACGAAGTCTTTTTCAAAGCGCAGGCTTCGAGGGTGTGATAAGTCTTGCCGTGGAAGAGATCCGGCGACAAACAGACAAAGCCTTCCCGCGCAAAGCGCCGTGTTACCGCCCTTTGGCCGTCGTCTAAACCGCGATAACCGTGAATCAATACGATCGCCGGCCGTTCACCACCGGCACTTGGCCGAGAAAGAAAACCATCGACAACTTCTTTACCGCTGCGGTGCGCGGCGTGCATGGAGACGGTTCTCTCAGACATGTTGTGATTTCAAGACCGCGCCGGCAATCAGACAGAACGTGAAATGTAGCGCTAACTGCCAAACCCTGTCATGTAAGGCAACTTCCCGGCGATCTTCTTGACCTGATCGAGATTGGCGCGCAACAACGCCGTGGAGTCCCAGAAACCCTGGGTTAACGCCGTCCGATAAGTTTCCGGCAGGTCGATGGCAAGCTTTTGCTGCCCATAGGACAGCGTTTTGCTGTCCAGGTCGACGGTGTATTCGGTGCGCGGATTCTCTTCGACACTTTTCATCAGCTGCGCGATCTCCTTGGCGCCGACTACGACGGTCGGCAAACCCATCATCGTGCAGTTTCCGGCAAAGATCGCGGCAAAAGATTCGCCGACGATCGTTTGGATGCCGAAACGATACAGCGCCTGCGGCGCGTGCTCACGTGAAGAACCGCAACCAAAATTCTTGTTGACGAAAAGAATCGATGCGCCTTTGTACTCCGGATCGTTAAATGGATGATCCTTCTTTTTTTTCGACGCGTCAAAACGCTCGTCGAAAAACGGGTATTCGCCCATGCGCGCAAAGGTCGCTTCCTTCAAGTAGCGCGCCGGAATGATCCGGTCGGTATCGATATCATTGCCGCGAATCGGCACCGCCGTGCCGCTAACTTGGGTAATCTTTACGATGTCGCTCATGGTTCCTCGCCTACTCGTATTCACGCACGTCGACGACTTTGCCGTTCAACGCGGCCGCCGCGACCATTGCAGGGCTCATCAGCAAGGTGCGCCCCTGGGGACTGCCCTGCCGGCCGATAAAGTTGCGGTTCGATGACGACGCCGAGATCTCGCGGCCGTTGAGCTTATCCGGATTCATCGCCAAGCACATCGAACAGCCGGCCTCGCGCCACTGAAAACCAGCCTCGGTGAAAATCTCATGCAAGCCTTCTTGCTCGGCGAGTTTCTTGACTTCCGCCGAACCCGGCACGACCAGCGCGCGCACGTTGGAATTTACTTTTCTGCCTTTGGCGATCTTTGCCGCGACCCGCAGATCCGTAAGCCGGCCATTGGTGCAAGAGCCGATAAACGCCACGTTGATCGGCGTGCCGAGCATCGGCGATCCAGGCTGCCATCCCATGTGCTCGTAAGCTTTCCTTGCGCCATCCGGATCGGCGAACTCTTCCGGCTTGGGAAATTTTTCCGAGATCCCCACCGATTGTCCCGGATTGATGCCCCAGGTGACTGTCGGCTCGATTTCTTTGCCTTCGTAACTCACCACGTCGTCATACTTGGCATCGGCGTCGGAGGCCACCGACTTCCAATAATTCACGGCGCGATCGAATGCCGTGTCCTTTGGTGCATAGGGGCGACCCCTGAGGTAGTCGAAAGTCTTCTGATCGGGATTCACGTAACCCACCAGCGCGCCGCCTTCAATGCTCATATTGCAGACGGTCATGCGCTCTTCCATGCTCATTCGGTCGACGATCGCGCCGCCGTATTCGTAGGCGAACCCTTTGCCGCCACCGACGCCGAGACGTCGGATGATATTAAGGATCACGTCTTTCGCATAAACTCCGGTGCCGAGCGCGCCATTGACGTTGATCCGACGCACTTTGAGCTTGTCCATCGCCAGCGTCTGAGTCGCCAACACATCGCGCACTTGGCTCGTGCCGATGCCGAAAGCCAAGGTGCCGAAGGCGCCGTGGGTGCTCGTATGGCTATCCCCGCAGGCGAGCGTCATCCCCGGCTGCGTCAGCCCGAGCTGTGGTCCGATCACGTGGACGATGCCTTGATTCGCGCTGTTTATACCGAAAAACTCAACGCCGAATTGCTCGACATTTTTCTCGAGCGCTTGGGTGAGCTCTTCGGCTTCCTTATCGAGAAGCGGGCGCTGGCGCAGATCGGTCGGCACGATGTGATCGACGGTGGCAAAGGTGCGGTCACGAAAAGCGACGTCCATGCCCGCTTCGCGCAGCATATCGAACGCCGGCGCAGTCGTAATTTCGTGAATTAAATGGAGTCCGATGAAAAGCTGAGTCTGTCCCGTCGGCAAAGTGCAAACGCTGTGGGATTGCCAAATTTTATCGTAAAGTGTCCGTCCCGCCATCAAAAATTCTCCTTCGCCGGAATGATATCGGTCGCTATCCGCGACTTCAAGAGCTAGGAAAACGTGAAACCGTAACGAGCGCAGGTATTTGCTGGTGCCTCTGTGCCGATGGCCCTCTGGACTTCACGGCAATTGTCTTCGTGTTCGTGAGCGTGATCCGAAGCGAACACGTGCCACGAGCACGAACACGTCACTTATCCGTTTTGCCCGTAAATCCATCTACCGGGATCACGCGCGTAGTCTTCGTAAGCGCCTGCGCAAGTGATGCCGGGAATCTCAGGAATCCAATCCTCGCGCAATAGATCGTCGGGATCGCCGTATTTCTCGGCGAGCTTGCGCACATCTGGATCGTCAAGCGCAGTGAGCCGGCCGTTGCGGATAACGGTGTACTCCTCGCCGCTCTTGGTCGTGATCGTGAACGTCGGAAACAGCAAGTGAATATGCAGATGGCCATAGAGAAGGCCGCGCTCGCCGGCCCACTTTTCTTCAGCTGAACGCCACAGCGTGCCGAATCCCATATGAATCACACCGGAGCGCCGCCGCTCCCACTCGAAACCGCCGGAAGAGTGTTTCTCGATGCCGCTTGGCCGCATGATCTTCGGATTGGTGCCGATGGCGACTTCCCAGAGGTAAAAAAGTCCCGGCCGCGGAAAACAGGGATACTGGGTGCGCTGGCTCTCTTCGAGCAAACCGCGCCAGGCGTCGCCGTAGGCTGCGCCGCCGATGACTTTGACGATCTGGCCGCCTGCCAATTCGACTTTGACTTGCGGAAAAGCGCGCGAAAAATGACTCGTCGTTCCGGACACGACACCCGCGGCGTTTTCCTTGGCGATCATCGGCGGCACCGGATGGCCGAACAGATGGCCGTTACGCGGCGTCGATGAAAAACCGTAGCGCGTGCCGTCGTAGTATTCCTCCCAATAGGTCCACGACACGTCCGTGCCCTCGGCGTCGGTCAAGCGCGCGTGCCCGCCCCTGCCATACTCCCAGATGGGATCCCAGGTTTTCTTGTTGATCAGTAAATGGAGATCGAGCGGATAAGTTGTCGAGCGCTGGAGAAAATGTTCCGCGCGCAGCCAGGGAATTTGCTCGTAACGAAATTCGGTCTTTGGAATCGGTCCGCCTTTGCCGTGGATCAGTAAATCGTAGCCACCGCGCAGCGCGAAGTCTTCGATATACGGCATACCTTCCCAGCGGCGCGGATTCTTATCCCAAGGCTCGCGCCGCATGATCACTTCGATTTCGTCCGTGTAATCGAAGACGCGATCAGGATCGCCCATATCCGCGACCAGGAGATCGACGTGCGCACCCTTTTCTCGAAGCGCCGCCGCGAGCGCATGCGGAACATCCAAGTCGTACTCGCGATCGATGGCGATCAGGATCTTGTTACCGGACTTGGTCTTGTCATAGCCGACAAATCCGATGTGGCTATCACGGTTCTCGCGCCAATTGGCGAGCTGGCGGGCCAACGGCATGAGCGGCGAGATATCCGCCGTGCAAAGCCCGCGGTTCCGTAGCTGCAACTCTCGCGAAACCGAATCGCTGATCCCTACACCGTCATCGGCTGTATCGCACATGGAAGGGGCTCCTCTGTTGAGACATTGAAGTAATGGAGTGCTGGAGTGTTGGTACAATCACGATCCGAACCCAGTACTCCATTACTCCACTACTCCAATTACTCCATTCTTATAAATTCTTTTTCACCCACTCGACGATCTCGCAGCGCTTGGCAAACCACACGTCGGGAAATGACTTCGCGTACTTGATGCACTCGTCGTAAATTTTGCCGGTCGCGGGAAAGGCCATCTGGCAGTGCATCGCAAGAGTCAGCATCTTGGGATCCTCGGCCGATTCTTCGTAGAGAATATCGAACTCGTCTTTAAATGACTGATAAATATCGCGCGCGATGATACCGCGCCGATACATGCCCGTGTCGTTCAAACCGCTGATGGCGTTTTTATACGGCACAATAATCATCGTCTTGCCGTTGATTTTCACCGGATACGGATTGTCATCGTTCACCGGGTCGCCATGCCAGGTGAATCCTTCGTCGGCTAAGATCCCCAATGTGCGTTCGGTGTGGCGCATACCGGATGTCAACCAGCCGGTCGGCCGCGCGCCGACAAAGTCCTGAAACATCTTTGCGCAGGTGCGGATCTCGTCGCGCTCCTGCCCGTCGGTCAAGTGAATCAGCTGCAAATCCTCGGCGTAAGAATGTCCGACGATCTCATGGCCGCGCTGATGCACGGCTTTCACCGCATCGGGGTAACGATGGATGCACAGCGCGTTGGTGTTAAACGACGCCTTCACGCCGTACTTGTCTAAAATCCGCAGAATCCGCCACACGCCGGTCCGTCCGCCATAATCGTTTTCGCTCGCCGTGCGGCAATCATACATCGACACCACATCATCTTCCTTGATCGGGTTCGAGCCGCCGACATGGTGGGTGCGCCGGTGCTTCGGATTGGGAATTTCCGTCCAAGCTTCCAGATTCCCCGCCAGCGCGATCGCCATCCTCGTGCCATGGGGCCATTTAATCTTGACTTTTTTCGCCTTCGAATATACGTCGTAAAAATTATCGTGCTGGGGCATCATCGCCTGTTAGCCCTCCTCGGCTCTCACGAATGCGTGCACCTTTGGTTTCGATATATGGAAATCGCAACTTTGTGTCAATCAAAGACGCTCCGAAAAGTCGGCACGGTGCCGTCGCCGCCCGTTAGTTTTACGGAGCCTGGATTTCATGCCGGTTGGAGTGCAGCCAACGGGTCGCTTCCGCTAACAAGTGAAAAACCTGGATGCTGGTCATGATTTAAGCAGCCGGCCCATAAGTTAGGCAGCATACGTGATGGCCCGCACGCTTTCACGAGTTAATTTGATTAAAGTCAGAGAGTTTCACGTCTCCACGCTCGTGAAAACTACCGGCATGGGAGTTGCTGGTTTTTGTTTTTTGCCCCGTGGCGGTGGCACGTCGAGCGATATGAGCCAGACACTCGGCGGGAGATCCGCGATTTTCTCTAATTGCTTTCCTCTCCTTCCAGCCCCAAGTCTGCCGCTCGGCCGCTCACTCGCGTTCCGGGGCGCCTCCCCGCATGTGTAAACGAACCTCGATTTGTACCAATGTCAAAAGTAAAAGACGCGGCCCCAGCGCCACCCTCTGGTGGGCGCACTTCGCACCGCAGCCGCGCGATTCCTGCCCACACGAGCACTCCTCGCCGGCTTCTATCTGAGCGGATATCAGGATCCCCATCAGGATCTGCGCTAGCATCGCGGCCTGGACAGAAAATTTCCTGTGGCATCAGCTATCCGCTTGCGTATAATTAAGCCGAAAGGCGCGTAGAAGAGACTCGGCATGCAAAACTTCGCTCAGAGTCAGAATCAAGCTCCGACGCCATCGGCGTCCAGTTTTCCGGGCGTGGCGAAGCCAGCGCCCTCTCAATACGCCGCTTCATGTTTGCGCCACGATTTTAGCCGGATCTCCATACGCCCCGTTGAGGCTGGACGATTTCAGCCGAAGCTCGCGGGCAATGAACTGAAAGACGAACCGGAGCAGGAAGCAGATCGGGCCCTCACGCAAGTCATGAGCATGCCGGCGCCACAGCCGCCACAAGCTTGCGGCTGCGGCGGAGCGTGTCCGAAGTGCAGTCCGCGCGCGCCGGCTCAGCAAGTCGGCGCAGCAGATTTAAATCAAAGCGCGGTGCCGCCGATCGTCCATCACGCATTGCGCTCGCCCGGCGAGGGCCTTGATCCGGCGACCCGCGATTTCATGGAACCGCGCTTTGGCCACGACTTCGGACGCGTGCGCGTGCATGCCGATGAAAAGGCGGCGGCCTCGGCCCACGCCGTTAACGCGCTAGCCTACACCGTCGGCCGAGATGTTGTTTTGGGCGCCGGATGGTATGCGCCCGGCACAATCTCAGGAAAGCAGTTGCTCGCTCACGAGCTGACCCATGTCGTGCAGCAAGACGGCAAGCAGCCTCCGCATATCGCTCGATTTGCCGACACGGACCACAATATCATCGAGGAGGTTGCCTTGACGCTCGCTAAACTTAGCCCGGATGAAATCGGGCAGATCCATGCCGGCAACACCAAGCGGGACTACAGCCAATCACCGCCGCAGCTCAATCTTCTTTTGCTATGCGATGCCCATAACTACGGCGGCTATAAGGCCGAGGAACACTTCGATAACTTTCGCTGGGACGAAGCGCTGCAAAAATGGCAATCGCGAAAAGACCCGACCGCCCTCGGCAAGAAAAACCCGATCATTCACATCGACGAAGAGTTGACGAAATTTGTCGACGCGTTGCCGGAACAAACCGCTTTGCAGCACGTCGGTAACGCCTTTCATGCCGTCGAAGATTTTTTTGCGCACTCCAACTTTGTCGAGCTGATCAACGGCGACTTCCGCCACGGCGATAAATTGGTTACCGGCAGCGTGGGCGGCAGCGACGACACGTCGATCTTGAAAATTCTCGAATCGATCAGTAGCCAGGAGACGGCGCCGTTTTATGAACAACAAGCGGCAAAAGAGATTGGCGACTCGCCGCAGCAGTCGCATGCCAAAATGGCGAAAGATTATAAATCCAACCCGCACCACGAAGAAGCTGTGGTGCTCGCCGCTTTGGTGATCAAAGACCTTGGCGCGGATATCAAAGCCATGAGCGCTTTGGCGACCAAGGAGGAGCGTATCAAGTACGTCAGAGACGTGGTCATGACCAAAGTGAAAAGACTTCTCCGCCCGCCCGATAAACAGGATAAGTGGTGGGAGACGCTGCGCGCCGCTGGCGGCACGGAAATGGCGTGCGCCATCAAAGAAAACACCGCCAAGACGCCGGTGACGGTCAACCAATGCATTCTGAGCCCGCTGCGATCGATCGAAGCGAGCAGAGATTCAAATTTAAAGTTGCTGGGGCCGGCCTTTCCGCTTCCGACAAAGCACGGTCACGTGTGGATACAGATAGGAACGGGATTCTTGGCTCAGCCTGAGTTCAAGGGCCCGTCAGAATCAGTCGAACCGCGCAGCTTGGATTTTGTGCCGGTCGGCGTGCAGCTGACAGGTCGATTTCGGTGATCGATTATCGCCTAACGTTGAGCGTCCTGGAGCCGCGTGAACTCCGTGATTCCTCAAAGGCCGGTGGATCCGCTATTGAAACTTTTAAACACCCGAGAGTTTCTTGGGGAAAGATTGCGGGCCAATAGCGGGTTCGTGCGCGACGCGTTTCGCCTTGTGTTACGCACCACGCACCTCGCGCCACAACCGGGACGTTAGGCACATGAGAAGCAATCTCGTTTTGAATTCGGGTGTCGCTGCGCTGTTTCTAGCGATGGCCGTCTGCGTCCCAACATCCGAGGCTGCATCCAATGATCCTCCAGAAATCCTGGTTCGCTTGGGTCAGCGGGTAGGATGTCGTGTACTAAGCAAGAAGCTGCCCGTTACACCCTGGGGAGACGTTATGCTCTGGATTGCAGAACGAGAAACAGGGACCGCCTACGCAGCTTGGTACGTGAGAGAGAGCCATAGACAGAGTTTGTATGACTTGCTGGTGGTCACAACAGCGCGGCAACATCCGTGGGCACAATGCATCCCACATATCAGACTAGGTATGGACGAGCCATTTCCTCAGTTGCGCGCGACGATGCTTCCGAGAGATCTCCTTTATCCGAAGACGCTTGGTGACTTTTGGTATCTCGGCAAGGACTGGTTGGACAACGGAGCGACGGTCGGTGGGTCTGAGATCCCCAGCGGACCGGCACTTGACATTGGAATCGGAGGCGCCGGCCAAATCTTGATGTGCTTTCGCGGGCGTTGGATCATGGGCGGGTATCATTAAGTGGCCAGTTTGGTGTGGCCAGTTTGGTCTCAAATCTTCACTTGTGACATTAATCAAAAGCTCTTCGATTTGTACCAGTGTCAAAAGTAAAGCGACCCCGGGCGCGACGCTGATTTCTCACTCTTGTTTCCACAACCAACCAAATTGACGTTCAGTATTTCACTTCAACCAAAAACAACCCATGCGGCGGCGCGGT
>WNGI01019527.1_pt1 | contig 13004 bp, 14 predicted proteins | sample 5400621 | NCBI WGS metagenome assembly WNGI01 (sample SAMN13153374, study PRJNA577476) | soil metagenome | isolation source: 20 cm soil or saprolite under Garry oak tree replicate 1 | place: USA:California | collected 2016-06-15 | reverse complement strand
CGGCAGCGGCATCTCCTGGGAGGGCACGGTCCTCGACGCGGGCCTCGAGCGGAAGGTCGTGCAGAAGTCCGGCTCGTACTTCTCGTTCGCGGACGAGCGGCTCGGTCAGGGCCGGCAGAACGCGACCGCCTTCCTGCGCGAGCACCCGGACGTCGGGCAGCAGATCCTGGCGCGGCTCCAGGCGTCGATCGGGCCGGAGCAAGTCGTCTCGGCGAGGCTCCTGCCCGAGCACGAAGCGCCTAGGGTCGAATCCGATGCCAAGCAGGCCAGGTCGAACGGAGCCGGCGCCGAAGCCGAAGCCAAAGACGAGGCTGAGGCTCCCGCCAAGGTCGCCTCGAAGGCGTAGTGGGCGAGGAGGAGCCGGCGCGGGCCGAGGCGCTCGCGGCGGCACAACGCGCGCTGGCGCGGCGCGACCTGTCCGAGCGCGAGCTGCGGGACCGGCTCGCGCAGGCAGGTCTCGAGCCGGCGGCCGCCGAGGAGGCGCTGGAGGCCGAGCGGGCACGCGTGCTGGTGGAACGGGGCAAAGGCGACGCAGCCATCCGCCTCGACCTTGAGCGCCGCGGCGTTCCCCCGCCGCTGGTCGAGACCACGCTCGCCGCGCTCGAGCCCGAACGCGAACGCGCCGAGCGGGTGGTCGCCAGGCGCGGCGGCGGCCCGAAGACGGCGCGGCTGCTCGCAAGCAGGGGCTTTGGAGAAGAGGTTGTCTCGCTCGTTGCGGGCGGCGGCGTTGCGCAGGAGCCGTGAGCGGCGCTAGGATACGAATTGCTCTATTCGACATTTTTCCTGCATCTAGGCTGTTTCCGAATCGGACAAAAAGCATCTTGAGACCAGACCAGACGAGCGCAAAAGGAGACGAACACCAAGCGGCGGTGAGCTGACCGCTGGGCGAGGCCTGCGCGCGCCTCGCACACCCCGATTCGAGCATGGCCGCTGCAGCGGTGCCGGATGAGCACCGCGTTCCGGCGCGGATAACGGTCCCAGCCGGGCTCGCCCGGCGCGAGGTAGGGAGCCTCCATGCTCGTCGTAATCGGGATAGCGATCGGCCTGGTCATCGGCGTCGGCGTCGCCTTCCTTTCGCTCTACGCCTTCACGGGCTCCCGGCTTGCGGCCGCGCGGCGAACGCGGCAACTACTCGTCACCGAGGCGCGGCGGGACGCGGAGGCCCTGAAGCGCGAGGCGCAGATCGCCGCGCGTGAGGAGTCGGTCCGCATCCGGGCAGAGATCGAGAAGGAGGTCGCCGCTCGGCGCACCGAGACGATCAAGATCGAGGAGCGCATCCTCTCCAAGGAAGAGGAGATCGACGGCAAGCTGACCGAGCTCGGCCGGCGCGAGCAGGGAGTGGCCGACCGCGAACAGCACACGAAGCAGCTCCAGGACGAGCTCAAGCAAGCGCGCGAGTCGGAGATCGCCGAGCTCGAGCGGATTTCGGGGATGACCGTCAACGAGGCCAAGGCGCACCTGCTCGAGCGCTCCGAGGAGCTGATCCGGCACGAGCTGGCGCGCTTTGTGCGGCAGGCCGAGGAGGAGGCGCGCGGCGAGGCCAAGCGGCGCGCGCGCAATCTCGTCGCCGACGCGCTGCAGCGGGTCGCCGCCAACCACGCCTCCGAGACGACCGTCTCGCTGATCGAGCTTCCCTCCGACGACATGAAGGGCCGGATCATCGGACGTGAGGGACGCAACATCCGGGCCCTCGAGCACTTGACCGGCGTGAACGTGATCATCGACGACACCCCGCAGGCGGTCGTGCTCTCGTCCTTCGACGGCATCCGGCGCGAGGTCGCCAAGCTGACGCTGACCAAGCTGATCGAGGACGGCCGCATCCACCCTGCGCGGATCGAGGAGATGTACTACCAGTCGAAGGCGGAGATCGACGAGAGCGTGCTCCAGGCGGGCGAGCAGGCGGTCTTCGAGGCCAACTGCGGAGAGTTCCACGAGGAGCTGGTCAAGCTGCTGGGGCGGCTGCGCTTCCGGACGAGCTACGGGCAGAACGTTCTCAAGCACACGCTCGAGGTCGTGCACCTCGCCGGGATCATGGCCGCGGAGCTGGAAGCGAGCGTCAAGACCGCGAAGCGCGCGGCGCTGCTGCACGACATCGGCAAGGCGCTGACGCACGAAATGGAGGGCTCGCACGCGGTCCTCTCCGCGCAGTTCGCGCGGCGCTACGGCGAGTCGCCGGCGGTCGTGCATGCGATCGAGGCGCACCACTACGAGGTCGAGCCGCAGACCGTCGAGGCCGTGCTGCTGATCGCCGCAGATGCGATCTCGGCCTCGCGGCCCGGCGCGCGCGGCGAGAGTCTGGAGCAGTACATCAAGCGGCTCGAGACCCTCGAGGAGGTCGCCGGCCGCCACGAGGGGGTCGAGAAGGTCTACGCACTGCAGGCCGGCCGAGAGATCCGCGTGATCGTCAAGCCGAAGGAGATCGACGACGACGCAGCCGTTCTCCTCTCGCACGAGATCGCCCGCGAGATCGAGGACGAGCTCGAGTACCCCGGCCAGATCAAGGTCACCGTCATCCGCGAGTCACGTGCCGTCGATTACGCGAAGTAGCCTCATTCTGCTGGCGCTCGCCGTCTTGCTTGCCGGCTGCGGCTCCAAGAAGTCGGCCAAGGACCGGTACGTGGCCAGCCTGAACGCGATGTGCGCCAACTTCGCCGCGCGCGAGCAGAAGATCGGCTCGCCCAGCAACCCTGCCGATGTCGCCGCTCGCGGCGACCGGATCGTGATCGCCTTCGAGGAAACGATCATGCGCCCGATCCAGGCGCTGCCGGCCCCGCCGGAGCTAAGGCTGCCTGCGCAGCGGCTACGCACCCTCGCCGTCCAGCAGCGCGACGTCCTGCGGCAGCTGACCGCAGCTGCGAAGACCGGGAACGTCCAGCGGCTGCAGCTGCTAGCCGAGCGGAACCGGACGCTGAACGCCCAGCTGGGCCAGATCGCGGGCGACCTCAAGGCCGATTCCTGCGCAGGCTAGGCTCTCGGCGTGCGCCGGTACCACGTCACCACGTTCGGCTGCCAGATGAACGCTCACGACTCGGAGCGGATCAAGGGCCTGCTCGAGGAGCTCGGCCTCGGCGAGGCGCCGACGCAGGACGAGGCCGACGTGCTCGTCTTCAACACCTGCACGATCCGCGAGAAGCCCGACACGCGGCTTGCGGCCCACCTCGGCAACGCGCGGATGCTCAAGGAGCAGGATCCGGAGCGCGTGATCGCGGTCGGCGGCTGCTATGCGGAGGCCCAGCGCGGCCGGATCTTCGAGACCTACCCGTTCGTCGACGTCGCCTTCGGCCCCGGGTCGATCCCGTATCTCGCCGAGTGGCTCGGAGCGGGAGGCGAGGGCGTCGCGCGTGCGGCCTTCGGCACGGCGGAGGAGCGCGCGTTCGCCGGGCGGCTGCCGACGCATCGCGAGCGGCGCTTTCAGGCCTGGGTGCAGATCTCGATGGGCTGCAACTCCGTCTGCGCGTACTGCATCGTTCCCGCCGTGCGCGGCCGCGAGGTCTCGCGCCGGCCGGGCGAAATCGTGGCCGAGGTCGAGCGGCTCGCGGCGGAAGGCGTCCGCGAGATCACACTGCTTGGCCAGAACGTCAACTCCTACGGGCGCGATGTCGGTAGCGACTTCGCGGAGCTGCTGCGCGCGTGCGACGCGGTCGAGGGCATCGAGCGAATCCGCTTCACGAGCCCGCATCCGAAGGACTTCCGCGCGCCGGTGATCGCAGCGATGGCCGAGTGCGAGGCGGTCTGCGAGCACGCGCACCTGCCGCTCCAGTCGGGCTCGACGCGGATCCTGAAGGCGATGCGGCGCACCTATTCGCGCGAGCGCTACCTGCGCCTCGTCGACGAGCTGCGCGCAGCGATCCCGGACCTGGCGTTGACCACCGACCTGATCGTCGGTTTCCCGGGCGAGACCGAGCCGGAGTTCGAGGAGACGGTCAGTGCCGTCGAGGAGGTCGGGTACGAGGGCGCCTTCACGTTCGTCTACTCGCCTCGGCAGGGAACCGAGGCGGCCGCCATGCCCGGCCAGGTGCCCGAGGACGTCAAGCGGGAGCGGATCGAGCGGCTGGTCGAGACCGTTCAGCGCATGGCGGAGCGGCGCAACCGCGAGCGGGTCGGCCGCCTCGAGGAGGTGCTCGTCGAAGGTCCGAGCCGGACGGACGAGTCGCTCCTGCGCGGGCGCACGCGGCGCAATACAACCGTCGTCTTCACGGGCGACGCGCGGCCGGGCGAGCTGGTGCAGGTGCGGATCGAGAACGCGACGTCGACTACCCTCCGCGGCGTCGAACCGGCAACCGTTGCTGCGTAGTCGCGACCTGGTCTGGGACGGCTGCCTCAACGTCCGTGACCTCGGCGGTCACCGGACCGTGGACGGCGGCGAGACCCGCTTCGGCGCGCTGGTCCGGGCCGACAGCGTCAGCCAGCTGAGCGAGGCCGGCTGGGAGGCGCTCACGGCCTACGGCGTGCGCACGGTGCTCGACCTCCGCGGCGAGCATGAGCGCGATGACGACCCGCCGGGGGACCTGCCTGTCGAGGTGCTGCACGTCCCGTTCATGGAGGCGAGCGAGGCGGAGTGGGAGGCGATCGCGGAGGAGATCGAAGCAGCTGCCACGGCCGCACCCGACGTCGCGACCTCGACGCGCGACGTCTACCTGATCTTCCTCGAGCGCTTCCGTGCCAACGTCGCCGCCGCGCTGAAGGCCGTCGCCCACGCCCCCGAGGGCGGAGTGGTCGTGCACTGCGTCGGAGGCAAGGACCGGACGGGTCTGCTCGTCGCGTTCCTGCTCCACCTCGCCGGCGTCCCCGACGAGGAGGTGGCCGCCGACTACGCGCTCAGCGAGGAACGCCTGCGGCCCAGGCACGAGACCTGGTTCGAGGCCGCCGACAGCGAGGAGGAGCTCGAGCGTCTCCGCCGGATCGCCCAGACGCCGAAGGAGGCGATGCTCGGCGTCTTCGTCGAGCTGGAACGCCGCCACGGCAGCGTCGAGGGCTACCTCCGCTCGACCGGTTTGACGGACGACGAGCTCGATCGCCTCCGCGTCCGTCTACATGCCTGATCCGGTCATCGCGATCTTCGGACCGACCGCCTCGGGGAAGAGCGCGGTCGCCGAGGAGATCGCGCGCCGGACCCCGGCGGAGCTCGTCTCGGCCGACTCGATGCAGGTCTACCGCGGCCTGCCGATCCTGACCAACCAGTCGGAGGCGCGGCTGGTCGGGATCTGGGACCTCGACCACGAGGCTTCCCTCGGCGAGTACCAGGAGTTGGCCCACGCGGCTGTCGACGAGATCCTCGCGGCCGGCCGGACGCCGGTGGTGGTCGGCGGCACGGGCCTCTACCTCCGGGCGGCCGTCGCCGAGCTCGAGCTCCCGCCGGCCCCCGAGCCGGGCGCGCGGGAACGGCTGGAGCGGCTCTACGACCGTGTTGGCGTGGAACGTGCGCACGAGCTCCTGGCCGAGCGCGACCCGGCGGCGGCCGCAGGCGTCCACCCAAACGATCGCCGCCGCGTCGTGCGCGCGCTGGAGCTGGCCGAGGCGGGCTCGTCGCTCAAGCCGGACGCCGACCGGCTCTGGGCCGGCGAGACGAGGCACCCGACGCTGATCGCCGGCCTCGAGCTGCCGCGCGAGGAGCTGCGCAGGCGGATCGAGGAGCGAACCCGGGAGATGTTCGAGCGCGGGGTGGAGGACGAGGTCCGCCGCGCGCTGGCGGGGCCGGTTTCGCGCACCGCGAGCCACATCCACGGCCTGCGCGACATCGCCGAGCTCCCGCGCGAGCAGGCTTTGGAGGCGCTCGTCACGCGTACCCGCCGCTACGCCGTCTACCAGCTCCGCTGGCAGCGCCGGATACCGGGCGTTGTTAGCCTGAACGCGGAGCGCGACCCGGGCAACCTGGCGGATGAGATTCTCGAAATGGCACGGTCTCGGCAACGACTACCTGCTCGCGGAGCAGGCGGAGCTGAGCGTTCCGCTGACGCCTGAGCGCGTCAAGAAGATCTGCGACTACCACTTCGGTGTCGGCTCCGACGGCATCCTCGAGGTCATCTCCGTCGACGGCGACACGGCCGAGGTCGTGATCTGGAACCCCGACGGGTCCGTCGCCGAGCTGTCGGGGAACGGCACCCGCATCGCGGCACGCTGGCTGGCGCGCCGGGCCGGTAGGGAGCGGGTCACGATCCTCGTCGGCCCGCGCATGGTCAGCGCGCAGCTTCGCGACGACCGGGAGGTGGAGCAGGAGATGGGCGCCGTCGAGGTCGGCGCGCCCGAGACGATCGAAGTGGGCGGCGAAGCGCTCGAGCTGACGCCGGTCTCGGTCGGCAACCCGCACGCCGTCATCCAGCGGGTTCCCGACCGCGCAGAGCTGCTGCGGCTCGGGCCGCTCGTCGAGAGCCACTCGCGCTTCCCGGAGCGCACGAACGTCCAGCTCGTCCGGGTCGACGGCGACCACGACCTGACGGTCGGCGTCTGGGAGCGCGGCGCGGGGGAGACGCTCTCGTCCGGCACGAGCGCCGTCGCGGCGAGCGCGGCCGCGGTCGCGAACGGCTGGTGCGAGAGCCCGGTCACCGTCCACCTCGCCGGCGGCGATCTCCACGTCGAGCTGGAGGGCGGGCGGGCGACGCTGACCGGGCCGGCCGAGGAGATCTGCAGCGTCGAGCTGTCCGAGGAGTTCGAGCTGTGAGGCGTCGCTTGCGATGCCGACTCCAGGACGCGCGAGCTTCACTCGTGCGTGCGTCTGATCGAGCGCAAGATCGCGCGAAAGCGAAGCGAGGGCGTGGACGTGATCAGCCTCGGCATCGGCGACCCCGACCTGCCGACGCCGGCGCCCGTGATCGCTGCCCTCGCCGACGCCGCGCGAGACCCGGCCACGCACCAGTACCCGACCAACCACGGTTCCGACGAGTTCCGCGCCGCGGCCGCCGGCTTCTACCGCGACCGCTTCGGCGTCGAGCTCGACCCATCCGCGGAGATCGTCCCCGCGCTGGGCGGCAAGGAGGCTGTCGGCCACGTGGCGCTCGTGCTGCTCGACCCGGGCGACGTCGCGCTCTCGCCGGATCCCGGGTACCCGCCGTACACTTCGGGCCCGCTCTTCGCCGGCGCCGAGGTGCACTACCTGCCACTCGAGCGCGAGAACGCCTTCCAGCCCGACCTCGACGCGATTCCCGCAGAGGCGCTCGCCCGCGCGAACGTGCTCTTCCTCAACTACCCGAACAACCCGACCGGCGCCGTCGTCGAGCCCGGCCTGTTCGAGCGGGCGGTCGAGCTCGCGCGGGCGCACGACCTGGTCGTCGTCCATGACAACGCCTACTCCGAGATCTGCTTCGACGGCTACCGCGCGCCAAGCTTTCTCGAGACCCCGGGGGCGAAGGAGGTCGGGATCGAGATCTTCTCGCCGTCGAAGGGCTGGAATATGACCGGCTGGCGCGCCGGGCTCGTTGCCGGCAACGCCGAGGTGGTCGAGCGCTACCGGCAGCTGAAGACGAACCTCGACTCGGGCATGTTCGTCGCGGTGCAGCGGGCGACCGCCGCGGCGCTGACCGAGGCGCGCGACTTCCCGCGCGAGATGTCGGAGGTCTACCGCCGCCGTCGCGACCTCGTCGCCGAGGCGCTGGGCGCGATCGGGCTGGTGGTCGAACCGCCGCAGGCGACGCCGTACTTCTGGGTGGCGGTCCCGGAGGGCTACACCTCCGAGTCGTTCTGCGAGCTCGTCCTCGAGCAGGCCGGAGTTGTCATCTCGCCGGGGCCGGCGTACGGGCCGAGCGGCGAAGGCTTCTTCCGCGTCTCGCTGACGGTGCCCGACCAGCGGCTGGAAGAGGCTGTGCGACGTATCGAATCTTCGCTGCGAGCAGGCATAATCGAGGCGTGATGGCACATCAGCCCGACCCGGCGCCCGGGGCCGAGCCCGAGCGCGGGTTCGTCGTCGCGGTGCTGGCCCAGGGGGTAGCCGCCGAGGACGAGCTGGCCGAGCTCGAGGAGCTTGCGCGAACGGCCGGGGTCGAGCCCCTCGGATCGATGGTGCAGCACCGTGCGCGGCCGGATCCGCGCACGTACGTCGGCAAGGGCAAGCTCGCCCAGCTGAAGGACGCCTACCCGGCCTCAGAGGCGGAGGTCCTGCTCGTCGACGGCGAGCTCAGCCCCGTCCAGCAGCGCGCGCTCGAGAACGAGCTTTCGGCGCGGGTGGTCGACCGCACCCAGCTGATCCTCGACATCTTCGCGCAGCATGCCGTCAGCGCCGAGGGCAAGCTCCAGGTCGAGCTCGCACAGCTCGAGTACAACCTGCCGCGGATGCGCGGCATGTGGCAGCACCTCGAGCGCCTCGGCGGCGGTGTGGGCACCCGAGGCCCCGGCGAGACACAGCTCGAGACCGACCGCCGCCTCGCGCGCCGGCGGGTCGCGCTGTTGCGTCGCCGCCTGCGCACGCTCGGACAGCAGCGCGCGACGCGCAGGAAGTCGCGTCGCCGCTCGCAGACGCCGACGATCGCGCTCGCCGGCTACACGAACGTCGGCAAGTCGACGCTTCTGAACGCGCTCACAGGTGCGGGCGTCTCGGTGAACGACCGCCTGTTCGAGACGCTCGACCCGACCACGCGCGGTTTCGAGGTCGACGGCCGCCGCTACCTCGTCACGGACACGGTCGGCTTCATCCGGCGCCTGCCGCATCAGCTCGTGGAGGGTTTCGCAGCCACGCTGGAGGAAACGCTCGTCGCCGACGTCGTCCTCCACGTCGCCGACGCCTCGGTGCCGGAGGCCAGCCTGGACGAGATGCTCGAGGCGGTCGAGCAGGTGCTTGGCGAGATCGGCGCCGGCGAGCTGCCGGTCGAGCTCGTCCTCAACAAGGTCGACGCAATCGACCCGCTGACAAGGCGCCGCCTCGCCAACCGCTTCCCGGACGCGCTGCTCGTCTCGGCGCGGACCGGGGAGGGGCTGGACGAGCTGCGGCGCCGCGTCGCCGACCGGTTCGCCGACCGCTTCGAGCCGGTGCGGCTCTTGATTCCGTACGCGGACGGCGCGCGGCTCGCCGAGCTGTACGCGCTGGGTGCTCCGGTGGACGAGCGCGCCGACCGGCCAGAGGGGGTCTTCGTGCGCGCGCGGCTGCCTCGGAGCGAGGTGCGCCGCTTCGCGCCCTACTTGCTGGCAGAGCCGCGCGAGGCCTCCGCCCGCTCGCGCCGGTGAGCGACGTCGCTTGCGATGTCGCCATCAGGCCGAGACGGCTTTGCCGGCTCGGCCGTCTGCGCCGCTGTTCGGGTGCGCCCGAATCGAGAGTTGACGTATGACGCAACTGCCGGTGCGGCGGCTGCGCGAGGACGCGGTCCTGCCGGAGCGCGCGTACGCCGGCGACGCCGGCCTCGACCTCGCGGCCTGCGAGCGGCACGAGCTGGCTCCCGGCGAGCGGGCCCTGGTAGGCACCGGTCTCGCGGTGGCGATCCCCGAGGGCTACGCGGGCTTCGTACAGCCTCGCTCCGGCCTCGCCGCGCGGCACGGGCTCTCGGTCGTGAATGCGCCGGGCCTGATCGACGCGGGCTACCGCGGCGAGATCAGCGTCGTCCTGCTCAACACCGACCGCCGCGAGCCGTTCGTCGTCGAACCGGGAATGCGGATCGCGCAGCTCGTGGTGCTGCCCGTGCCGGAGCTCGAGCTCGCCGAGGTCGAGGAGCTGCCGGAGAGCGAGCGCGGCGTCCGCGGCTTCGGGTCGTCGAGGAGCTAGATGGCCGAGCCGAGGATCCGCGTGTCGGCGATCCTGCGCTGGCAGGGCAGCGTCCTCCTTTGCCGGCACGAGAAGGACGGGCGGGAACACTGGCTCCTCCCCGGCGGCGGCGTCAACTCGGGCGAGAGCCTCGTCGACGCGCTGCATCGCGAGCTCGGCGAGGAGGTCGGGATCGGCGAAGACGTCCCGGTCGAAGGCCCGGTGGCGATCGTCGACTCGATCTCGCCGGTGCGCTCCTTCGCCGCCAAGCACGTCGTGCACATCATCTTCGCCGGCGACCTGACGGGACGCTCCCTCGAGGCCGTCACCTCACGAGACGCCGCCGTCCGCGGCCACCGCCTGTTCGCGCCGGACGAGCTCGCCGACGTCGTCCTGCATCCGCCGATCCACCGCTTCCTGGAACGCTGGAGCCCCGGCGACCCCGCGGTCTACCTCGGCGCCCTTTGGGCTCCATAGCCTTGCAAGTCCGGCTCCGCTTCGAGGGACTCGAAAGGCGTTTTCGGACGTAGTTAGACGCATGGTGGCCATCAGGGCCGCGCTTACCATCATCGTTGCTCTCGGGTTCGGGATGGCGGCGACTGCCGGCGGAGTGGCCGGGCAAGAAAGATCCTGCCGTGGGGTGACGGACAACATTCTCTGCATGCCGTTGCCCCGAGGCTGGCATAGATCCCTCGGCTTCGGAGTCGCTTCCGGCAAGCCGGCGGCCTGGCTGCTCGCAGGGAATTTCCGCTTTCCTGAGGATGCCGCCAACATGAGGGGTACCCGCATGTCCCGCGGCACCGGGTACTGATCTGGATCGGCGACTTCCCCGTCCTCGGACCCTGTGTCCACTGGCGGCGGGTTTGGCGTCTCCACCTCCCCAGGGGCACGGACGAGACGCAGCTGGTCAAGTGGCACGTTCGATTCGCGGGCCGTGCCCTCTTCCTGGGCGTCCGCTTCGGCTCGAGCCCCGATGCCCGCGCTCTTCGGCTCGTGAACATCCGGCTCGGTGCCGTGCGCCGAATGTCCTAGTAACACAGTGTTACAAAGTCAGTCGCGGCCGTCGCTCACTGGCGCTGTTCGTTAGCGGCAGTCCCTCGCAAGTCGTCATGGCCCGCGAAAGAGGCCGGACTTGCGAGGGCTATTAGTAGCGCCCGCCGCGCGCTCGGGCCCGGGCGGCGGAGACCTCGTGTGCCTCAGCTTCGAGTTCGTCCTCGAGCGGCTCGAGGGACGGCGCCGCGCCGGATCGGTGGGCCAGCGCCTGCGCCAGGAGCCAGTCGGCGAGCCACGGGTTGCGAGGGAGGAGGGGCCCGTGCAGGTACGTGCCGATCGCGCGGCCGGCGCGGCAGCCCTCGTAGCCGCTCTCGCCGTCGTTGCCGAAGCCCGCGAGCACTCGCCCGAGCGGCTCGGCGCCGTCGTCGAGGAAGGTGCGGCCCGCGTGGTTCTCGAAGCCGGCCAGCGTGCGCCGCTCGCCGGGCTCGAGCGCGCACTCGAGCAGGACGTCGCCAATCATTCGGCGCTCGCCGGCCACCGTTTGCAGGGGAAAGAGCCCGACCCCTTCGAGCTCGTCGCCGCTCTGGTCGCGGTAGGAGCGCCCGAGCAGCTGGTAGCCGCCGCAGACGGCCAGGAGCGCGGCTCCGCCGGAAACCCCCTCGCGCAGGGCCCCGCCGAGAGCGGCGAGGGCGGGCGCGATCAGCTCCTGCTCGCGGTCCTGGCCGCCGCCGATGTAGTAGAGGTCGTGGGCGCCCGGCCGAAGCGAGTCGCCGGCGCCGATCGGCTCGACCTCGAGGTCGTGACCGCGCCAGTCGGCTCGGCGCGTGAGGACGGCGATGTTCCCGCGGTCGGCATAGATGTTCAGGTAGTCCGGGAACAGGTGCCCGACGGCGATCTTCAAGCGGCCGCCTCTTCCCAGTAGGGACGAACGAAGCCTCGGTCGGATACGAGATCCCGCAAGGACAGCATCGCCGTGTAGGTCGGCAGGGCGACCAGCTCGCCACCCGCCGGCGTCAGCTCGAGGCCACGGTCGAGCGCCGCCCCCAGGTCCGGCACGACCTCGATCGCCGGCTCCGGCAGCCCCGCGTACTTGAAGCGCAGGGCGAGCTCGGCAGCCCGTTCGCCGGTCGCGACGAGCCGCTCGAGGCCACCGAGCAGCGGCTCGAAGTCGACGTCCCAGATCCAGGAGACGTCGCGGCCGTCGGCGATCTCGTCGTTCAAGCCGATCAGCAGCACGCGGGGAGACCCGGCGGCGACCAGGGTGCGGACGACCTCGTTCGCCCCGGCGGGATTCTTGATCAGCAGCACAAGCAGGCTGCGGTCGCCGAGCGAAATGCGCTCGAAGCGACCGAAGGCCGCTGAAAAGCCCTGCAAACCGGCCACGATCTCCTCGAGCCCGACGCCGAGCGAGCGGGCAAGGGCCGCCGCGGCCAGGGCGTTGTAGACGTTGTACAGGCCGGGGACCGAGAGCTCGACGCGGCTCGAGCCTTCCGGCACGACGAGCTCGAAGGAGACCCGCTCGAGGCCGTCCAGCTCCACCGCGCGCGCGACCACGTCCAGATGCGGCCGCGCGTGGCCGCACGAAGGGCAGCGGTAGTCGCCGAGGTGCCCGATGTAGGCGGCGTCGTAGACGTACGGCGTGCCACAGCGCACGCACCACTTCGAGTCGGCTGCATGTTGCAGCGTGGGGGAGGCGTGCCGCGGGTCGTCGAGGCCAAAGACGGTCGCGTGCGCGTGCCCGCGCGCGAGGTCGCCGACCTGGGGGTCGTCTCCGTTCACGATCACCGCGGTCTCGCCCGGAAGCGCGTCCACGGCGGCACGCCAACGGGCCGCGACGAGCTCGAGCTCGCCGTAGCGGTCGAGCTGGTCGCGAAAGAGGTTTCCGAGGCAGACGGCTCGAGGCCGGAGCCGACGCGCCACCTCGGGCAGGGCCCCCTCGTCCACCTCGAACAGGCCGAGCTCGGCTCCGCGTGCGGCAAGCAGCGCGGAGGCGACCCCCGAGACGAGGTTCGCCCCGGAACGGTTGTGTGCCAGCCGCGCCACGGGCGCCAGGATCCGCGCCGCCATCGCCGAGGTCGTGGTCTTGCCGTTGGTCGCGGAGACGAGCGCGGCGCCGAGCGGCAGGCGCGCCGCCAGGCGGTCGACGGCGCCCGGATCCAGCTTCCAGAGCAGCTTTCCGGGCATGGTCGTGCCCCCGCCGGCCCCGGCCAGCCGGGAGAGCCCGGCGGCGGCGCGGGCGAGCGCGATCTCGGCTGCGAGCGGTGCGCGGAGGGCCATCACCGGGACGGTATCGATCGGGGGACGGGCTGCTCCCCCGATCGAGGGAACTTTGGCCCGGGCTCACCCGGCC
>WNGI01017942.1_pt1 | contig 13004 bp, 11 predicted proteins | sample 5400621 | NCBI WGS metagenome assembly WNGI01 (sample SAMN13153374, study PRJNA577476) | soil metagenome | isolation source: 20 cm soil or saprolite under Garry oak tree replicate 1 | place: USA:California | collected 2016-06-15 | reverse complement strand
GCGTGAAGAACTTGAACAGCCCGACGCATGACCAATTGAACTTTGGGCCACTCAACCTGCAACCTTCAGAACTGTTGAAGATTTTCATAGTGGTATTCTTTGCCGCGTATCTGAGTGAGAACAGAGATATATTGACCGAGGGCAATTTACGTATAGGTCCTATACGCTTGCCTCCTTTACGGACGCTAGGACCGATTCTGTTGATGCTAGCTATCTCACTCTTGCTGTTCCTGGTAATACGCGAACTCGGCCTGGCACTACTGATTTATGGTATTTTCCTGAGTATGATGTACCTTGGCAGCGGGAAACTTTCCTATGTAATCAGCGGTTTGTTGTTATTTGCGGCACTGGGCTTTATTGGTTTCAAACTGTTCGGTTATGTACAAGCGCGTTTCGCGGTACTTACAGTTGATGTTGTGAACTGGCAATACTGGTCACAGTCAACGCAAGATTTCGCACGTAATGGAGCGCTTCAGGTCGTTCAGGGCCTGATAGCTCTTGCGAACGGCGGAATACTCGGAGCGGGTTTTGGTCTTGGACATACTGGTGCTTTTGTGCCAGTTGCGCAGTCTGATATGGTCTTCACAGCATTAGGCGAGGAATTTGGACTGGCTGGATTATTTGCGATCATTGGCATCTACCTGTTGATCATCTATCGTGGCTTCCGCATTGCAATCGAGGCAAGTGATGAATTTAATCAGTTACTGGCTGCCGGACTGACATCGATCTTTGCAATTCAAACGTTCATTATCATCGCCGGGAATATGAAGTTCCTGCCATTAACCGGCATTCCGCTGCCATTCCTGAGCTACGGAGGTAGCTCGATCATAGCAAACTTCATTATCATCGGTATCCTGCTACGCATCTCGTACAACACAGCCATGGAGCGCGAAGGGCTTGCATAAAGTGCTGTATCAACGTATGTCTGCTTGTCTCTTCGTGTCCCACATGTTATACTTCTCCTTACAATAATAGCTATACATTTTTGAGCATTCACCGTAGACCAGGATTGTATAAGATGGGTCAGTACCAGCGATGGTTACAGTATCAAGAAATTAATAAGCGTCTGGGTACTCAAGTAGAGGCTCTCGAGGCGGAATTAGCTGAACTCCAGGAATGTTTAGTCCGATTGGGACAACAGCATGAGGTAGCATCTGTCACTGATAATCCAATTATACAGACGCTTGTTGCTCATTTGTCTTCTCAACCTGTCCCTCCCCATAGTAATGCAAGGTACACGCTTGAAATAAACAACTCGTTAGAGTCTGACTCTAATGAGTCTGGCGAATCGCTTTCTCCCGCTCTCTTAAGCTGGGGAGGACTACCAAATTTCGAACTATACGAAATCAAGGAACCCTTTCTCGTTGACAATCAGTCGCCCTCATTTTTCAACCGCCCTGAGATAGAACTATTGCCTGAAGATATGATTGCTTTCTTTGATGAGCACGAGCAGACCGATCCTCAACTTGAACTACCATGGTGGTTGCGCAATATTACTGTTTCTTCTAAAGACGAGCAGGCAGGCCGACCTATTGATCACAATAGTATACGCACAAACCGCCTTGTACAGCGTTGGATAGAGCGTTGGGGACGACAGCCCTCCACAGCGCTCAAATCAACAGAGAACAAGGAGGAGGGTTCAGGTGAGTAATACATCTCCTCAACATATTGCCGGTAATATCGGTGCAATTTTTGCACAATTAAAGCAGCAGGACGTTGAAGAGTTCTATATCGGCTATCAATACTGGAACCTGCAACATCAGATTGAGGCCCTACAAATCCGTCTTGATGACTTGCGCAAGCAAATTATTGTAAATACTGAACGTATGCAAGAAGTGCAACCAACTGCCATTGAACTCGCGACACTGGCACGGCTGCAATCAAACGGCGTGAGCGATGTTGACCTGCTTGATCGCATGTTAGAACGGGGTGAATCGTGGTTGGACCGTACCATGCAACGACTTGATTACTTTGAGCAATTAGATGACTTTATCAGCGATGACTATACGCAGTGGTGCCAACACGCATTAGAAGGAGCTTACGATTGGATTGATTCGGTATTAGATGGCAACGCTACATCGCCACCTTCAACAGCTACTACCTCTGCTACAATACAAGACATGAAGGAAGAGGAACTGGTAGAAGCCACTGAAGAATTATTTTTACAAAAGATCAGCAATGACGAAGATGAAGCGCTCATGCAAGCAATAACAATGAAACGACCATCGATTACTGTTGCCGATCTCGAAGAATCTGTTCCCTCGTCTGAAGATACTCGCGCTGCAGTAGAAGTTACTCCGACTCTTGAACATACTACACCTGCCAAATCAACTCTTGCACATGTGTCACCTAAACGGCCCAACTTTATGACGCGTTTTTTTGGCAAAATCTGGGGAAGTTAATTGCTATACTCTCATTGATGAGAAACATGCTGATGAGTCCGTATTTCCTCATTTCAGAACTCTTTCAGTATACAAAAGGTAGTGGTAAGGGATTCTCAAAAGTTGTTACAGGGCAGTTTTCTGTGTGCCTGCGGCGCGCGCTCATGTGATTGTGAGGAAGGCTCGTAAACGAGCCAGGCCAAATCAATGGAAGCCCTGTATAAAGGGTCAGCACAAATTGACTACAAACTGTAATAGTCTTATACTGGATTTGGATTTGTAGGGATCATGCCACCACAAGCGACCCTCTTAAACGGTTGTCATTTTCCCCACTAAACGAAGGTAAAGCCCGTAGAGGTACACACTGTGTTATTCGAAGACTACCTGAAAGAACATCCCGTCCATAGTCCGGTACGTACACAATACCTGCAGATTAAACGCCAGCATCCTGACGCTCTCCTCTTTTTCCGCATGGGTGATTTCTATGAAATGTTCGACGAGGATGCGGAAATCGTGGCTCGCGAACTCGAAATTGCCCTGACACGACGTGATTTCGGGCGCGGAGAAAAGTCGCCTATGGCCGGTGTGCCTCATCACGCTGCTGATGGCTACATCGCGCGACTGGTGAGTAAAGGGTATCGGGTAGCTGTCTGCGAACAGACGAGCGATCCGGCGCTTTCAAAAGGCCTTGTAGACCGCGAAGTTCTGCGCATTGTTACACCTGGCACTGTGATTGATCCAACCATGCTGGCAGCAAAACGCAACAATTTCCTCACGGGTGTGGTTGTTGGACGTAATGCTGTAGGCATTGCATATGTTGACATTACTACAGGTGAGTTTGCAGTGACCCAATTCAGCACAAACGAGCCTGAAGTAGCCCTGCAACAAGAAATAGCGCGCGTCGGTCCCGCCGAAGTAATTGTTGAAGCCTATTATAGTTCTCAGGGAGCGGCATCACGTAAACGGCGCTGGCTTGCAGCAGTAATGAATGAGAAGCCAGTAACCCGGGTTGGCAATAATGGTAATCCTCAGGCCGATATAGATGCAACCATGGCCATTACGCATGCAACCTTTGGTGATTCACAAACACCTTCCCTATCTGACGAAGATGAGGATGATATAGCTCCGCTTGCCAGGCTCCTAACCGGCATTGCTGGACATGTGACACCTTATGACGCACGCTATTTTATTGAGGAAGATGCGAGCCATCGATTGCTGTCACATTTTGAGGTAGCTTCGCTAGAAGGTTTTGGCTGCGCGCACCTGCCGCTAGCAATTAGAGCAGCAGGAGCGGTACTGGCATATTTGCAAGAAACGCAAAAAGGCCTATTGCGCCAATTGACCTCGCTTGAAACCTATTCAGTCGCCGAGTTTATGACCCTGGATGCGCATACACGGCGCAACCTGGAGCTTTTTGAAAGCGGGCGCAGTGGTTCATCAAAAGGATCGCTACTATGGATACTTGATAAAACTCGCAGCCCTATGGGTGGGCGATTGCTGCGCCGTTGGGTTGGAGAACCGCTCCTTGATCTCGATGCTTTACAAGCTCGCCAGGAGGTCATCAGTGAACTCCTTACCGATACATTGACTCAAGCCAGACTGGCGGAGGCGTTGAAGAAAGCCGGAGATATTGAACGGCTGATTAACCGGATACGCCAACGTATAGCTACACCGCGTGACCTGGTAGGGTTGGCGACTGGTTTACGTGCAGCCGCAGAGGTACGAGCAAGTTTACCAGCAGATGCCGAGACGTCTCTGCCTTCAGTAAGTCGCCTGGTACAGCGACTCGCAGATAACGGTGACGTGATACTGTTGATTGAGTCTGCACTTGTAAATCAGCCACCATTGAGCGCATCTGAAGGGGGGGTCATTCGTGCTGGCTACAGCGCTGAGCTTGATCAGATAAAGGAAGCCTCACAAAACGGCCAAAAGTGGATCACTGAGATGGAACAACGCGAGCGCAAACGAACAGGCATTTCTTCCCTCAAAGTTGGTTATACCAAGGTATTTGGATACTTTATCGAGGTTACGAACTCGCAACTAAGTCGCGTGCCTTCTGACTATGTGCGTAAGCAGACGCTATCTACAGGTGAACGCTTTATCACTCCCGATCTCAAAGAGTACGAGGCGCTTATCCTAAATGCGCAGGACCGGATAGGCAAACTCGAAAGTGAACTCTTCGCTCAGGTGCGCGCAGAGATCGCTGTACATGCTGCTGAACGTATCCTGAACACTGCGCATGCTCTTGCCGAGATTGATGTCTATTTAAGCCTGACCGGAGTAGCAGCGCAGCACAACTATTGTCGTCCACGGCTCGACAATGGAGATAGCATACACATTGTGGCTGGTCGTCATCCCGTGATCGAGCAGTCGCAGGCAGAAACTCCTTTTATTCCCAACGATACCCAGATTTCCATCTCGGATGCACAGATACTCATTATCACTGGACCTAACATGGCGGGCAAATCAACGTATCTGCGCCAGGTTGCGTTGATTGTATTGATGGCTCAGATCGGTAGCTATGTTCCAGCCGAAACAGCCACTATCGGAATGGTGGACCGTATATTCACACGTATAGGCGCCCAGGATGACCTGGCAACTGGCCAGAGCACCTTCATGGTAGAGATGGTTGAGACCGCTACTATTCTGCATCATGCAACGCCACGCAGCCTGATCATACTCGACGAGATCGGGCGGGGCACGAGTACCTATGATGGATTAGCGATAGCTCGCGCGGTTGTTGAGTACTTGCACAACAACCGTCGGTGTGGAGCTCGCACACTGTTCGCAACCCATTACCATGAGCTCGTTGAAGCAGCCAGAATGTTGCCGCGTATCCAATGCATGAACGTAGCCGTGTCAGAAGAAGAGGGGCACGTGGTTTTTCTGCATAAGATTGTGCCAGGGGGAGCTGACAAAAGCTACGGTGTGCATGTGGCGCAACTAGCCGGTATTCCGCGCCCGGTCATACACCGCGCCGAGGAGATTTTAGCTGAGTTAGAGCAAAAAGGTGACGCGAAGGCACGTCGCAAGGCCATGCAGGAAATAGCGACACCAACTGTTATGCAGATGACGCTTTTCGCTGCCGAGCAAAACCCATTAATTGAAGAAATCAAGCAACTTGCTATTGATGAACTGACTCCGATTGAAGCAATTGGTAAATTGTATGAGTTGCAACAGAAAGCAATAGGCTAAGGGTCTTTCTCCTATGACTGCACGGAGAAGACCAACGGGACGATCAAAGGCTGTAGTATTTCCTCACAGCAGCTTTTTTCACAGCTCGGAGCACCGCACTTTTCGGTATTGCAACCGTAGATTTGTACATTGCCGTTGATAATTTGTTGCATACGCGCTGCCTCTAATTTACCTACTCGGTGGTACTATCCTCGCCATCAGCTCAATCTTCCGAAGCAGACGAGTTTTTGCTCTTTAGATATAAAGACATTTCAGTGGCGCTGATCTTCGAGTAGTCACTTTCGATACATGCTACGCTTCATTGGCTTTCTGCGTGATATACTATAATAAAGGTTGCGTCATTCTTTACTGTAGAGACGAGTCTTTCTCCATATTTGGATGTAGGAGTTCCTGCCTCTCCTTCTCGAAAAAATGAAGAAGTGGCTTTGTTTCCTAGGAAAGGATACCTGTACGAGCAACCTACAAAACCTACGAACGTCATATTCGGTGTAACGTTTTATGCCGGTTCTTATACCATTCCAAAACATCGACCATGAGTAACTGATATACATATCGCCGCAAAGGAGATAACCGATGACAAATCCTTTACTTCAACTCAAGGCACAAGGGCAAAGTGTCTGGTATGACACCGTCGACCGCGAACAATTGGACAATGGACTCTTCAAACGCCTGGTGGATGAGGATGGCATAGTAGGAGTCACATCGAATCCCACCATCTTTCAAAAGTCGATCAGTCACGGTGTTGCGTACGATGAGCAAATCACACAACTCATACGAGAAGGGAAAAGCACAAGCGAGATGATATGCTTCTTCCAATCTATGAGAGAGCGAACCGCCAGGATGGTTTTGTAAGTCTCGAAGTCTCACCTGACCTGGCACACGATACCGAAGCCACTCTTGTTGAGGCTCGTCGCTTCTGGAAAATGGTAGATCGCCCTAATTTGATGATCAAGATCCCTGCCACACCTGAAGGCCTTCCTGCTGTTCGTCAGACACTAACTGAAGGCATCAACATCAACATCACCCTCATTTTCTCAATTGATGATTACCGCAAAGTAGCTGATGCCTTTATTAGTGCCCTGGAAGACCGCAACGCGGAGGGAAAAGAAATCAGCCATATTGCTTCAGTTGCCAGTTTCTTCGTCAGCCGTGTAGATACTTTAGTGGATCAGCTACTGGAAGACAAAATTAAAGTCTCCAGCGACAGCGCTGAACAGCAGAAGCTAAAGTCTCTCAAAGGCAAGGCAGCTATCGCGAATGCCCGTCTTGTCTATCAGGATTTCAAACACATTTTTCAAGCGCCTCGTTTCGAAACGCTCAAACACAGTGGCGCGCATGTACAACGACCACTATGGGCCAGCACCAGCACAAAAAATCCGGCGTATCGCGATGTACTCTACGCCGAGGAGTTGATTGGGCCTGACACTGTTGATACGATGCCACTCGAGACAATCGAGAACTTCCTTGATCATGGCAAAGTACGGCGAAGTGTCGAGGACAACATCCAGCAAGCAAAGGATGAACTCGAGGAACTTGAGAAAGTTGGCATTCACTACGACCAGGTAACGAAACAGTTACAGGATGAAGGTGTGCAAAAATTTGCTGACTCCTTCCATGAACTTTTTAAAGGCATTGAAAGCAAAAAGCAAACCATCCAGTCAAGAACAAGCGCACGATAATAGATAAATCTTTCTCTTACTTTCAATCAAAGCTCTTTGATTGGAACAAGTTCACGGTTGTATAAACGAGGAGGTTAGCAATGCCTCAACATAGTGCAGTGGAGGCTCCAAATCCCCTGCGAGAGGGGCTTCGAATTAAGCATGGTCCTGAACCCTGTGTCATGGTCATTTTTGGAGCAACTGGCGACTTGACACACAGAAAGCTACTCCCGGCACTCTATGATCTTGCACTGGAACACCCGCTACCCGCAGGTTTCTCAGTTGTAGGATTCGCGCGGCGTCCCTACAGCGACGATCAGTTCCGCGAACAGGCGCTCGAATCTATCAATCAATACTGCCGTCAAAAGCCGGTCAACCCACAGATCTGGGAGAGTTTTGCTTCGGGTATTTGTTACCTGCAATCCGACTTCAATGATGTAAAAGGCTATGAGAAACTCGGCACGTTGCTGAATACCCTTGATCAGCAGCGTGGCACCTCCGGCAATCGCATCTTTTATCTTTCGACTCCTCCCAGCCAGTATCCCGAAATCATTCATAATCTCGGTGTGGTTGGTTTGAATAAAAATCGCAAGGGTTGGACACGCATTATCATCGAAAAACCCTTTGGGCACGACCTGGCCTCGGCACGAGAACTAAACCGCCAGGTTGCAAAAGTCTTTAAAGAGGAACAAGTGTATCGTATCGACCACTACCTCGGCAAAGAAACAGTGCAGAATATTCTGGTGTTTCGACTGGCAAATGGTATTTTTGAGCCTGTATGGAACCGAAGATATGTTGACCATGTGCAAATCATTGTAGCAGAGAATATAGGTCTGGAAGGTCGCGGCGCTTATTACGAAGAAGCAGGGGCCATTCGCGACATGGTGCAGAACCATGCAATGCAACTGCTCTCTCTGGTTGCCATGGAACCTCCCATCACCTTCGAAGCTGATGCTGTACGTGATGAAAAGGTCAAAGTGCTACACGCCTTGCAACCATTGATTGGTCAAGATGTCGCCAAAAATATGATCCGCGCACAGTATGGCCCGGGTTGGGTAGGTGGCCAACAGGTCGTAGGCTATCAAGAGGAACCCGGAGTCTCACCTCGCTCGACTACAGAAACCTATGTGGCCATGAAGGTGTTTATTGATAGCTGGCGTTGGGCAGGAGTTCCCTTTTACTTGCGCACAGGGAAACGTCTCCCCAAACGTGTCACTGAAATCGCCATTCAGTTCAAACAAGCGCCACTTATGATTTTTAAGCGCAGCGAAGCATATGGACAGGTCGAGCCAAACGTGTTAACCTTGCGTATCCAGCCCGACGAAGGCATTTCGCTTAAGTTTGGCGCGAAAGTGCCCGGTGCCGAGATGCAGATCCGCTCGGTCAACATGGATTTTTTCTATGGTTCCTCCTTCGTGCGCGAACAGCCTGAGGCATATGAACGCCTTCTACTCGATTGTATGATGGGTGACTCGACACTATTTACACGAATTGATGAAGTAGAAGCCGCCTGGACTTTTTTACAGGGTATCCTGGATGAGTGGCAGGAACAGCCTCCTGAAACCGTCTTGACCTATGATTCTGGCTCATGGGGGCCTCAAGCCGCTGATGAGTTCATCTGGCGCGACGGTCGCAGGTGGCGCCGTCCATAGTCCACAACGCGTAGGGTTGTAGGTGCCAGCGTCACTCTTTGTTGGAATTCGGGCTTTCTTCTCATTAGAAAAAGTCCATCAATGCACACCATAAAGTGTAATGTCACTCTTTTGTGTCAGGTTAGCGGGGGTATTCGCTGTGCAAGAACAATGCCGTTCTTTTAAAGATCAGAGGAAACGCGAATGACGAATGATACCGCCTATGACCCAGGCGTACATTTACCCTGGGCAGGAAAAACAGTACACATGCAGGAAATTGAGGACGTACTTGCCTCGTTATGGAAAAGGTCTGCAGACAATGTGCGCACTGGCGCTAATGCACGTGTACGCACTAGTATCCTGAATCTCGTAATCTGTACTCCTGACATAGAAACTGCTCAGCGAGCCAGCAGAATATTACGTGAGTTAGCAAGCACTCATCTAGCCCGCGTTACTATTTTGATTCTTGATAGTAGGGAAGATGCACCACCGGCTATCAATGCGTGGGTCACACTGCGCTGTTTTTCCATGATCTCAGATTTGATGCGCCACTGCTTTGAACAAACCACCATGTTAGCCTCCGGGTCTGCAGTCCGCTCAGTTGCGAACATTATACAGCCTTTACTCAAACCAGACCTCCCGGTCTACCTGTGGTGGCTGGGAGACCCTCCTGAGCAAAACGATCCCACCTTCATTAGCCTTGTCGATATAAGCAGTAGAATGATTGTTGATTCAACGAGTTTTTTCAAACCAGAGCAGGATATTGGTTACCTATCGGCTCTCTTTCAAACAGCACCTGAATGTGCATTGAGCGATCTAAATTGGGGACGAATCACACCATGGCGACAGTTAATCAGCCAGTTTTTCGATGTGCCAGAATACAGGTCGTACCTTACCGGGGTGACCTCAATCGAAATTGAACATTCCGTTGCACCTCTCGCTACACAAATGCGCACTGAATTGGGTGATGTTTCACCAAACCCTGCACGGGCATTGCTTCTAGCTGGCTGGCTCAAAGAACGTCTTGGCTGGTCACTGGCAGATGACTCTACGAACAATTATTGTGATACTGACAGCGGTACATATTACTGGAGTATGGTACGTTTAGCCACTGCTCGCACAACTCGTTCACTCACATCAACCCGCGTTAAAACAACACCTGGCAATAACGCAAGCGTTTCAATTAGACCGCGAGTGAAAGCCGAAATGCGTCCCGGCTCAATTTGCCTTGTACGTCTGGTTAGCAACCTGGAAAATAAACAAGCCACTTTCACTATCAGCCTTGACGATGAAATGAAGCTTTTCATGACCTCGATCGAGCTATCGCATGAAACACTTTCTAGACGCTCTGTAAGTCTCGCAGCGGGACACAACGAAAGCGAATTACTACACGACGAGCTAGAGATTCTAGGACATGATTACGCATTTGAGCAAACACTTATAGAGGTGACCGAAATGTTAGCAGCGGAAAAATAAATAAAAAAGCGCAGCATTAGGAGAAACAACTCAATGCATATTGCAATTTATGATGATAAACATACCCTCAGCCAACATGCGGCAGAATATATTATGCGGATTGCGAACGAATCTATTGATCTTCACGGGCACTTTACAATCGCATTAACCGGTGGAACAACACCTGGAGAAGTATATAGTCTTATTGGAAGTGAGCCATTCAGAAGCCAGATTGACTGGCAATTAGTACACATCTTTTGGGGTGATGAGCGATGTGTCCCTCATAATAGCCCTGAAAGTAACTTTTACCTTGCGCAGGAAGCACTTTTACAAAAAATTTCTATTCCTGAGTCACAGATTCATCCAATGCCCGCTGACCAGCTCAATCGAGACGCGGCTTCACAAGCATATACCGTCGAAATGCAAAATACTTTTGGCACGAATGGAATACCCAGTTTTGACCTCATTCATCTTGGCATGGGACCAGAGGGCCACACAGCATCGCTCTTTCCACACCAGACTTCATTACACGAAAAGCATCGCCTGGTCATGCCTGTTTCGGTACCTAAACCACCGCCTGATCGCCTGACATGTACGCCACCATTGTTAAATGCAGCTAGAAATGTGCTCTTTTTAGTTACTGGTAGCGAAAAGGCAGATGCTTTGCATGCTGTTCTTGAAGGTGAATATCAGCCTGATGAGTATCCAGCCCAGATTGTACACCCAACAAACGGCGAGGTGGTATGGATGTTGGACAAAGATGCGGCGAAGAATTTACATGTAAACATGTAGGGGCCAGATTTACCGCGCCTAATGTTGCCATCACGCGAAACCAGAAATTACATGGTTACATGTAAGGGCGCAAATGCATTGCGCCCAATGTTGTCATCACACGAGCAAGATGGGTGCAAATGCATTGCGCCCCTACATCAAATGGAAAAGGAATAATAGTATCATGACCTTTGATCCTCAGAAACATCACCGGCGTTCCATACGCATGCGAGGTTATGATTATAGCGACCCAGGAGCATATTTCGTTACCATTTGTACGGATGAGCGACGACATCTATTTGGAGAAATCATCGATGATGAAATGCGTTTGAATGATGTAGGGCAGGCTGTTCGGTGGATATGGAATACAATACCTGAACGATTTCCAACAGTTGAGTTAGATCAACATATAATCATGCCTAATCATATACATGGCATCATCATTCTGCACTCCTATGAGGGCGCAATGAATTGCGCCCCTACATCAGGTTTGATCTTACGTACATTCAAAGCGCTTGCAACTCGCTATTTACATGCTGCAGGAGCAATGGATTTCGCCTGGCAGCGCAACTACCATGAACATATTGCTCGCAAAGAGGGTAATTTGAATGGTATCCGCCAATACATCATTGACAACCCACTACGCTGGAAAGAAGATGAATTTTATCAAAAGAAAGGCATAGTAGTATGATTGGAATCGTACCCTCTATTCTTTCGGCTGACTTTACGTGCCTGGGCGAACAGGTGCGCGAGGCGGAGGAAGCTGGCGCTCAACGCATACAGGTTGATGTGATGGATGGTCATTTCGTTCCCAACATTACGATGGGAGCGATAGTCGTCGAAGCAGTACGTCGCTGCACCACACTCCCCCTTGAAGCACACCTGATGATTTGCAATCCGGAACAATATATCGAGGAATTCGCAAAGGCTGGAGCTGATGTCATCATCGTGCATCAAGAGACCAGCCCCCACCTTCACCGTATCATCCAACAAATCAAAGCAGCAGGCAAAATGGCAGGTATATCGCTCACACCCTCAACGCCCGTCATTTTGGTGGAAGACATCCTCGCACTGCTCGACCTGGTACTCATCATGACTGTCAATCCTGGCTTTGGCGGCCAGGACTTCATTCCTGAAACTCTCCCTAAAATTACCCGGTTGCGCCAGATGATTGATCAGCGAGGACTCCACTGCGATATTGAAGTAGATGGTGGCATTCACGAGTCAACTGTTCCATTGGTAGTTAAGGCAGGCGCTAACCTGCTGGTTGCAGGCTCTGCCGTTTATAATGAGCGAGAGAGTGTCGCTGAGGCGATAGCGAGATTGCGTAATGCAATTTGAAGATTGCTAATTGGAAATGAAAACTTCGGAAAGAACTGACCCTCATGCACGACGACATAACTGATATCCCTGGTATTCGCGTTGGACATTATACAAATTTAGGAGCAGCTACGGGATGTACAGTTATCCTGTGCGACACTCCCGCCATTGGTGGTGTCGATGTGCGCGGAGGCGCACCAGCAACTCGCGAAACAGACTTGCTACATTCACTCAACCTGGTAGAGGAGGTCAATGCTGTCGTACTTACAGGAGGAAGCGCGTATGGCCTTGATTCAGCCAGCGGTGTAATGCGCTACCTCGAAGAACAAGGTCTTGGTTATGACACCGGAGTAGCGCGTGTTCCAATTATCCCGGCAGCAGCTATCTTTGATCTCGGCTTTGGCTCTGCCAACATTCGCCCCGATGCAGCAGCAGGCTATCATGCGTGCGAACAGGCCACCTCTGGGGCAGTAATGCAAGGCAATGCAGGCGCGGGCACAGGCGCCACTGTTGGCAAAATGGCAGGGCCCTCCTTTATGATGAAAGGAGGGCTGGGTACTGCCAGTACACTTTTGAGCGATGACACGCTGGTT
>WNGI01004075.1_pt1 | contig 13004 bp, 9 predicted proteins | sample 5400621 | NCBI WGS metagenome assembly WNGI01 (sample SAMN13153374, study PRJNA577476) | soil metagenome | isolation source: 20 cm soil or saprolite under Garry oak tree replicate 1 | place: USA:California | collected 2016-06-15 | reverse complement strand
GGCGGGCGTGATGTCGGGCGGCATGTGGATGTGCGTTCGCCCCTTGCTCGGGAGAAGGGGTGGTGCTAGTGTGTAAGCCCTATGCGGACGTTCGCCGGTCTGGGCGCAAATCGCAACGGTAACGCCAGTCTCCCGAATCTGGGGGCCCGGGCGGCGTAGCGCGCAGTGACGGTGAACGCGCGCCCCCGGCACCCAATGGTTCCGGGGGCGCACGTTTTTCTTGTCTCTGTTGCTCCGTTCACCGCTGTGCGCCTGTGCGTCTTTGCTCTGTCGGCTGTTCACGGTGGGCGGGGTGGTGGTGGGGCACATTGGGGTGTAGGTCAACTGGCAGACCGCCCGGCTGTTAACCGGGAAGTTGGAGGTTCGAGTCCTCCCGCCCCAGCTGGACACAGGTCAAGATCGTCCGACGCGTGTCACCGAATCTCCCTGCGAGTGCCTGCACCGCAGGTGCAGGATCGCTCTCATCCGAACGTCGTGGTGGGCAGCGATTGCGACAGCGGCCTATGCACGCCACGCCGTGTGCCGGCCGGGACGTGGTGCCCGGAGGATCGCATCTCGCTCGTGGCGACTGTACTCATGCGATCCTCGCGGTAGGACAGGTCAGTCTGGGCACACGGCGGCCGTCGCCCGACTCGATAACCCGCTCGCGGGTCAGCGCAGCCTCCCACGTACCGCGCCGCTCACGGTCACGCCGAGCGGCACTCCTCTCAGCTTGAGGCTGGCACCGCTGATGACGTTGGGATCCGCGACGCCGTCACCGTCACAGTCCTGAGCGCCGAGGTTGATCACGTTGGTACCGTTGCCGACCAAGGTGTTCGCGCCTGACGTGGTGTCGAACACCGCGCCGAGGCCGCCGATATTCCCTTGCAGGTTGTTTCCGACGAAGACGTTGTTGCACGATTGGGCGGCATAGAGGCCGGCAAGTCCCGCGCCCGTCGCGCGATTACTCCAGAACGAATTGTCCCTGAGCCGCACTGGCCTAAAGGACCCCGGGAGGCCCAGGAACATACCAAAGGCGGCCCCGCCCTCGAAGCGGTTGCTCGCGATCTGGCTGGCCTCCAAGAACGTCACACTGAGCGAGTTGAACCAGGGACCAATCACGACATTGTCCGCGATCACGACACCCTTGCCGTCCCGGGCGCGGATGCCACCGAACACCGCGCCGGTACTAGGCGCCGTGGCGATGACGACGTTGCCCTGAATGCGCGCGCCGTCGATGCCGTTCTGCAGGTGCACACCGGTCCCCGTCCCGTTCGCCGTAAACGTGTTGTTCGTAACGATTACGCCGGGCGCCGCGTCCCAGAGGGGGCACTCGCCTCCTGCGGCCCCGCAGCTGACGATGTTGTTTGAGAACCGGAGGTTGGCTTGAGTGCCGAAGTACGGGCCCTCCCCCAGCGCCGACGCGTCGAGCACCAGGTTGTCCACGGCGACGCCGGGAGCCAGCGCCTGGATCAGAAAGAGGAAGTCTGGGTTACCGAGTACCGCGAACAGTCCGGAGCCCGGTGTGGCGCAGGTGAGTCTTACGCTCGCGGTCGTAATGACCAGATCGGCGCCGATGCTGACCATCCCACGAATCGCGATCACCGCACCAGGGCCAGCGGCCGCGACCGCGTCTCTCAGACTGCTCTCGGTTGTTACCACGAAGGTGGGGGTCGCCGGACACCTTGGGGACGTCGCCCCAGGAGTCCCACCAGCACCGCTCCCGCCGCCCGTATCGCTGGCTACTGCGAAGCTCGCCACGGCGGTCGGCGCCGAGGGCGCATTCTGGTCGCTGCAGGCGGCCAGGAAGGCCGCGCCGAGCAGGACATACGATTCCAGGCGAAACCGGTACATGGTACCTCCTTGCGTGAGAGCGCAGTCCGCGTCAACGTGACCGTCTAGTTGATGAGCTCCAGCGCGCGCGCGATGTTGATGCGTCCCTTGCCGTAGTACGGGTCGGTCCCGGGCTCGCCGAGATCGTCCGCCGTCTGGAGAATCCGGGCCCTGATCAGCGCGGGATTCCCGTGACCCAGTTGTGCCACGAGCAGGGCCGCGAGCCCGGAGACGTGCGCGGCCGCGAAGCTGTTACCGACGGGCTGCGCGACTGCCTGACGGGCGAGGCATGCTGGGGCAGCGGTGGTCGCCGTCGGTGTCGTCGTGCAGCGCACCCACATTCTCCGAAACTGACCCACTTCGCCCGCGCCGCCGGGCGCGACGACGCTGACGGCCGAGCGGCCGAAGGCGCTGTAGGGCGCTCGCGCATCGACGTTCTCCCACGGCCCATTCACCCCGGCGGCGCCGGTGGGCCCGGTGGCGGCCACGCAGATCGCATTGGCGGCTTCACACGGCAGCCGCACCAAGTCGCCGTTGTGATCCAGGTCCGCGCCGTCCATGAAGGGGACGCTCACGAGCAGGGCGCCCTTCCGGAAGGCGTAGTTCACCGCCCGTTCGAACGCCGCCATAATTCCCGGATGGGCACTCTTGTCGAACTCGAGGCCGTTGCTGATGTTGATGACATCCGCGCCCTGGTCCGTGGCGTACACGATCCCGTTGAGGAGCAAGCTCGCGGTGGTGCGAAGACCCGTTGAGTCGGCGATCTTCACGGCGAGGAAGGTGACGTACCGGTTCACGCCCGCCAGGACCTTCGCATTGCTCGCCACGACGGACGCAACCGCGGTCCCGTGCCAGAACAGGTCACTGAAAGGGAGCCGCCCCGGATAGTGCCTCGTCACGTCCTCCGGGACGAGCGATATCGACCGCCCGAGATCCACGAGCCCGGCCAGATCCGGGTTCGCATAGTCGATGCCGGTGTCCAGGATCGCGACCTTGACATCGCGGGAGCCGAGGTGGCCCGCGGCCCACGCCTCGGGGGCGAACACTGCTCGTAGGTTCCATTGCCGCGCGTAGAACTGGGCCGTTGTCGGCGACGCGGTCGCATCGGCGGGAGCGAGGGCTTCACTCACCGCCTCGTCGGCAGCCGCGCCGTCGGCCGCGACGTCCTCGTTCGGCAGGGGCATGGCCACGTCGGGCTCCACAGCCCGGATGTCCGTGCCGGCCGCCAGCTCAGCCGCCGCACCGTCTGACAGGCCGGTCACCGCGGCCACGCCGATGCTGTCGAGCGAAGCGCCGACGACGCCCCCTAGCTGCGCCGCGCGCTCCCCGAAATCGGCCGGCACCCGGCCGGCCGTGAAGACGACGAGATGGCGGCCCGCCGGGTCGGCGGGCGTCACGCTCGCGGCGAGTATTCTGGCGGCGGGGGCGGTGGGAGTGCTCTGATCGTGGCACCCCTGGAGCGCCAGGGCGGCGACGGCGGCCAGCGCGACGATGTTCGATCGGCTCCGATTCATACATCACCTCCGAGGATCGTGGTTGGCGGCCGGTGTCTGCTGCGTCAGCCACTGGTCGATGATCCGGCGGAACGTCTCCACCGGTTGGGCACCCCGGATCGGGGTGCCTTCCACGGTATCCGCCGCCGTGGTGCGCCCGATGACGAACCCTGGCGTCCCCTGCACGCCCGCCGTCGCGCCGTCGGTGAGGCCGCGCTCGATCTGGGGCGCGTACCGGCCGGACGCGACACACTGCTCGAACTCCGGCCCAGCCACGCCGACCGCGCGCGCGTACTCGGCCAGCTGCGGCGGGGCCAGCGCCCGCTGATTCTGGAACAGCGCGTCATGCATCTCCCAGTACTTGCCCTGTTCGCCGGCGCAGTGCGCGGCCGCAGCCGCCGTGCGGGCATTGGGGTGCAGCTGATCGAGCGGGAAGTCACGAAACACGTAGCGCAGCTTGCCCGTGTCGATGTAGTCCTTCTTGAGGGCGGGAAGCGTCGTGGCGAAGAAGCGTCCGCAGAACGGACACTGGAAGTCGGAGAACTCGACGAGGGTGACCGGCGCGTCGGCGCGCCCCAGACTGGGCGCGTCGGCGACACTCGTCCGCACCGGCCCGCTCGGCGCGACGCCGCCCTGGGCCGAACGCTGGCTCAACAAGCGGAGCACCTGCGCGAGCTGGCCCTTGACCGTGGCGAGGTCGGCGGTGACGCGCTCGAGGTCGGCTTGGATCGTCCGGAGATCCCGGATCGAGTCCTGCGGCACCTGCGCCCCGAGCGCGGACGTCAGGGCGAGGAGCATCAAGACGGCAAGAGGAGTGCGTTTCATGGTTCGCCTCCCTACCGGCAGATGCCGTAATAGCAGATGCCCGACGCACAATCCCCGGGGACCGAGCAGGTCTCGCCGCTCACGCAGCGCGCTGCGCACTCGTCACCGCCGCAGTCCACGTCGCTTTCGCCGCCGTTCTGGACGCCGTCGCCGCAATGAGGGACGCAGAGGTGATCGGGTCCGCAGATGAAGCCCAGGTCGCCGCAATCGAGGTTCCCGTTGCAGCTCGTCGGACAGTCGGCCGCGACACACTCCGCGCTCGCGACCTCCGAGCGGTCGGAGAACCCGCCGTCCTTCTTCGCGCGCACATGATACTCGTACGTCGTGTTGTTCCCCACGCTGGCGTCGCGATAGCTCGTGGTGTTCGCCGGAAGGTTGGCCACCAGCCAGCGGCCAAAAATCCCGTCGTCTCGCAGCACCTCGTAGCCGTCCTCGACCGCAGAGTTGTCCTTCCAGGCGAGATCGATCGCGGGCTGATCCGCCTCCGCCGTCGCCGTGAGCCCCGTGGGCGCCGCGGGAGGCGCCGTGCAGTCGGCGTTCGACGGCGGGGAGTCGCCCCCGGCATTGAACGCGCTTACGCGGTAGCAAACCTGCTGCTCGCTCGAGCGCCCTGGGTCCTGGAAAGAAGCGACGTTCGAACCGACCGTGCCCGCGTTTGTCCAGGTGGAGCCTGCGTCAAGGGAGCGCTCGACGCGGAATCCGCCTTCAGTAGTCAAGTTGTCGACCCAGTTCACCTCGACGGCGGTGCTCGATGACGGCTTCGCGTCAGTCCCGGAGGGCGCGGCGGGAGCGGGCGGCGGCTGGGTCGTGGCGCACGCAGCCGCGGAGAACGCCGAGTAGCTCGTGTTGCCGCCCGTGATCCGGAACGCGCGGACTTTGTAGCAGTACTGCGTCGAGCCGGCGAGTCCGGTGTTGCTGTACGCCGTGACGTTCGCGCCCACGCCGATGAGCAGCGCGAAACTGCCGCTCGCCCCGGTGGTCGAGCGGTGCACCTCGAAGCCGGTCTCGTTGGACGAGTTGTCCTGCCAAGCGACGTTGATCTGACTCCATGACACGGCGAGGGCATTGGTGTTCGACGGCGCCGCCAGCGTTGGTGCAGGCTGGCCGCCGGCGGCCGCCTCGATACCGGGCGCGAGTGGAGCGGGTCGGTCACAGCTGTAGAACAGCACGACGAGCAACAGCGGACCGGGTATGTGGAAGCGTGGCAACGTCATAACGACCTCCCTGACCAGAGGCTGACCCGATCTGCGGCACGTCTTCGTCGGGCGCGTTCGCCGTTCTTGGCGGCGGATGCTAGTTTAGGCCGACGCGGTCAGACCCCGGTGAGGAGCCGGTCAGATGGGTCAAACGGCCGGTCTTCTGCATCTCAAGACGTTCGGCGGGCTGTCGATAGCATCCAACGGCGTGCCCGTGAGCGGAGCCGCGCAGCAGCGCAAGACGCTCGCGCTCCTCGCCCTCCTCGCCGCCGCGGGCAAGAGCGGCCTCGGCCGCGACAAGCTCGTCGCCTACCTGTGGCCGGACGCGGACGCCGAGCACGCGCGCGGCCTCCTGAAGCAGGCCTGCTACGCCCTGCGCCGTGACCTCCATCAGCCCGATCTCCTGCTAGGCACGACCCAGCTCTCGCTCAATCCGGTCATCATCGTGAGCGACGTGCAGGCCTTCGAGGACGCGCTCGAGCGTCGCGCCGACGCGGCGGCCGCGGAGCTCTACGCGGGGCCGTTCTTGGACGGCTTCTATCTGAGCGATGCGGCGGAGTTCGAACGGTGGGTGGAGGCGGCGCGGCGACGGTTGCGGGATCGCGCTACCGCGGCGCTGGAGCGGCTCGCGACGGCGGCGGCGACCGGCGAGTACAGCCACGCGGCCGCGTGGTGGCGCCGGCTCGCTGCGCTCGATCCCCTCAACTCCCGCGTAGCGCTCGGCCTGATGAAGGCTCTCGCGGCCGCTGGCGACCGGGCCGGGGCGCTCCAGGCCGCGCGGGTGCACGAGAGCCTGCTGCGCGAGGAGCTGGGCGTCGCACTCGATCCGGCGGTCGTGGAACTCACTGAGCGCTTGCGAGCCGAAGCGGAACGCTCTCCCGGTCCACGCCGTCCCGCGGCCCCCGAGCCAGCAGCCACCGAGGCGGTGCCGCCCGGCGGCGACGCCGCGACCGAGCCTGGCGCGTTGGCCCGGAAGCGTGGCGGCGTCGCGCTCGCCGTGGTCGTGGCAGGCCTGCTCACTAGTGGGTGGTTTCTCTTCCGTGCTCCGTTCGGCGCTCATACCGCGGAGACCGCCCGAGCGTCGAAGAGGATCGTGGTGCTCCCGTTTACGAATCTGGGCCCCGCCGGGCAGGAATATTTCGCGGACGGGGTAACGGAGGAGATCACCGCCCGGCTGGCCGCAGTCGGCGACTTGGGGGTCATCGGGAGCACGAGCGCCATTGCCTACAAGGGCACCAAGAAGACGATCCTCGACGTCGGCAGGGAGCTCGGGGTCGCTTACATCCTGGAGGGCAGCGTTCGTTGGGAACAACCGTCACACGGTCGAGCCCGGGTGCGCGTCACACCGCAGCTCGTGAGCACGGCGGACGGCACCCATCTCTGGGCCGAGGTCTACGACGAGCCGGCGGACGAGATTTTCCGGGTCCAGTCCGACATCGCCCAGAAGGTGGTGCGAGCCCTCGACCTCACGCTGCTCGCGGCGCAACGCCGTGTGGTCGAGGCCGTGCCCACTCGCAACCTGGAAGCGTACGACGCTTACCTGCGCGGGAACGACTACCAGCGTAACGGGACTGACGAAGGTCACATCCGTGCGGCCCTGCGGCTGTACGAACGGGCTGTGGAGCTGGACTCCCTGTTCGCGCCAGCCTACGCGTTGCTTTCTCGCATGCAGACCCGCATGTACTGGGCTTACTACGATCGCTCGCCGGACCGGTTGGTGCGCGCTCGACGCGCCGTCGATAGGGCCTTGGAGCTGGAGCCCAATCTGCCGGAGGCGCACCATTCCCTGGGGACTTACTACTGGCTGGGTTTCCAGGATTACGAGCGCGCCCTTCGGGAATTGGATATTGCGGCGGCGGGCCGGCCGAACCAGAGCAATATCTTCCTCGCTCGGGCGGTGCTCCGCACCCGGGAGGGCGATCTTCGCGGAGCGCTGGGCGACTATGAGAAAGCTCGGCAGCTCGACCCAGCATCCGCCACTGTGGCCATGAATTATGGAGAGTGCTACGACCGCCTGCGGGATTTCGCGCGCGCCGAAGCGCTCTTTGATCGCGCCATCGCCCTTTCGCCCGACTGGTCCTATCCCTACTACTGGAAGGCGTGGCTATACGTGCGCTGGCACGGGAGCACGCAGCAGGCGCGGCAGGTCATGGACGAGGCCGCGAAAGTCGGGATCGTCGACCAGCCGCGGCTCCTCTTGGCTCGGGTCTGGCTCGACATCTTGGATCGCAGGTACGACGCGGCTCTGCGACTGTCCACGACGGCTGGGGAGGTCATCGAAGACCAGTTCCAGTTCCTCCCCAGGGTTCAACTGCAAGCCCAGATCTATGGACTGTTGCAGCGCCGTGACGTGGAGGCGGCCTCCTACGATTCGGCGCAGGGCGTCGTTTCGAGAAAGCTGCGGGAGCAGCCCGACGATCCGCGGTTGCACAGTGCCCTGGGGATCGCCTACGCCGGGCTCGGCCGAACGCGTGAGGCGATTCAGGAAGGCGAGAAGGCTGTCGAGCTCCTTCCCGTCAGCAAGGAAGCGTATCGGGGGTATTATCGCGCGGTGGATTTGGCCCGTATTTACGCCATGGTCGGGGAGCGTGACGCCGCCGTCGCCCAGCTCGAGCGCCTGCTCTCGATTCCCGGGCACCTTACTGGCGAGTGGCTGCGCATCGATCCCACGTGGGATCCCCTCCGTGACCACCCGCGCTTCCAGAGGCTCGTGGGTGGCGAGAAGTGAAGCACCGCGTTCCGCTCTTCGTCGTCGCATTTCTGGGGGGGCTCCTGTCGGCTCAAGGCCTTACGACCGCGGCGATTCAGGGAACGGTGGCGGGCGAGGACGGGTCCCCGATCGCCGGGGCGACCATCCGGGTCACGCACTCGCCCGACGGCAGCCGCTGGGAGGTTGTGACCCGGTCCACCGGGGGTTACCTCCTCGAGGATGTCGCGGTTGGCGGGCCTTATCGCATCGAGGCGCGCGCCTTGGGGTTCGCGCCCGAAGCGCGGAGCGGCATCGTGTTAACGTTGGGTCAACGCCTGGTCGCAGACTTCACGCTGCGGCCTGCCGCCGTCGATCTGGCGCCGGTGGCAGTTCGCGCAACGGCTGACCCGGTCCTCAGCCCGAGCCGCACGGGACCCGCCGAGATCGTTTCCGCAGCACGGATCGCCGCGCTGCCGAATCTCGGGCGCGAATTCCTGACCTTGACGGCTCTGAGCCCGCAGGTGGCCCTCTCTCCATCGTCCAATTCCGCGCCGTCGGGAGGCATCACCAGCGGCGGCGAGAATCGGCTCCTCAATGCGTTCCAGATCGATGGGGGGGCGAACGGCGACCCCTACACGGGTCGCCTACCCGGGCGAGAGACGCTGCCGCGGCCGATTTCGCTCGAAGCGCTCCAGGAGCTCCAGGTGCTGGCGGCGCCGTTCGATGTCCGCTACGGCGGCTTCGCGGGCGGCCTCGCGAACGCGGTGACAAAATCGGGCACGAACACTGTCAACGGCTCGGTGTTCGGGTACCTGGCCGACGGTGCCCTGGTCGGCAAGAACGCGACCAGCGCCCCCGCGCCGGGGTTCACGACGTGGCAGTATGGCGGGACCGTGAGCGGCCCGATCGTGCGCGACCGCGCCCACTACTTCCTCAGCGTCGACGTGCAGCACCGGGTCGTTCCCGATCCCGGACCGCTGATCACGGACACCGCGGGCGGCGGCGACACGCTGAATATCGGCATTCGCTACGCCAGTGCGGTGCGCTTTCACGACATCCTCCAGAACACGTACGGACTCGATCCCGGGACCCTGGGTCCTTCGGACGGCCGGGTCCCCGCGGCGGACGTCTTCGGCAAGATCACCCTGCAACTGAGCACCAATAGTCATCTCGAGCTGTCGCACCACTACAGCGACGGCGACCGCGTGGGATTGCTCGATCCCCGCCAATACGGTCGATACGTACTTTCGTCCGTTACTGCTCGAGCCCCCGCGACCGCGAACGCATCCCGACTCATCTGGACGAGCGTCCTCGGCGGCCGCTGGTCGAACGAGTTGATCACGAGCTATCTTCGACTGCACGACGAGTGTCGGCCCACCGTGAACTATCCGCTCATCCAAGTCACGGCCGATCGAGGATTGTTGCTGGCGGGCACCAACCAGACGTGCCCGAATGCGTTCGGGCAGGACGCCCTCGAAGTCACCGACGACGCCACAGTCGGTATCGGCTCCCATGCGCTCACGCTGGGTACACACGCGCAAGCCTTCCACTTCGATCACAACCAAGTGATAGGCGGGGTCGGGCTGTGGAACTTCCGCACCCTCGACTCGCTCCAGGCGGGCCGCGCCTTCCACTATGAGCGCGCGCTCCCCGGCCCCTCGCGCACCGGCGCGGTCACGTTCCGGGCTCTCCAGATCGCCTTTTATGCGCAGGACCGGTGGAACCCGGTGCGCGACTTGGCTTTGACTATCGGTCTGCGCGCAGACGTCCCCCTGTTGCCGGACACCGTGGCCACGAACGACGCCCTCCAGGCGGCGCTCGGCGTCGATAACGGACGGCTGCCGAGTGGCAAGTGGCTCTGGTCACCCCGGGTGGGATTCAACTACGACGTGCGGGGCGAGCGGCGCACGTTCCTACGGGGCGGGGTCGGTTTATACAGCGGTTCCCCACCGTATGTCTGGGTCGGGAACGCCTACCGGGACGATGGCACCGAGCAGCTGTTCCTGAGCTGCGACGGCAGCGCGGTGCCGTTGTTTGATCCCCTCACTCAGCCGACAACGTGTGCGAACGGCGCTGGACCTGTACCGCAGCTCAGCTTCTTCGATCCGGGCCTGAGCTTTCCGCAAAACCTGAAGGTCGCCCTCGGCGCAGATCACCGGCTCTCGGGAGGCGTCGTCGGGACGGTCGATGTGCTTTACACGCGGGCGGTGCACCAATGGTATGTGAGCGATGCGAACCTGCGCCAGCCGGTGGGCGCGGCCCCAGGGGAGGGGAACCGCCCCCTGTACGGGGCAATCAGCGGGACGGGGGTCGCGAGTCCCACGCGCCGCGCGCCCGCCTTGGGTGCCGTGGTCCGGGTGTCCGACCGAAGCGGTGATCACTCTCTCGTGCTGTCGACCCAGTTCCGCAAGCAGTTCGGGGATCGCGCCGAGGTGAGCGCGCTGTACGCGCATACGCGCGCCTGGGACCGGATGTCGCTCGTCAACTTCCAGGCGCGGCCCAACCTCCAGAACACGCCACTCGACGGCACCCTGGACGATCGTCGGCTGGGAACGTCCGCCTTCGAGATTTCTCATCGGGTAGAGCTCAGCGCGCTGGTGCGCCTGCCTTACCGGATGCAGATCTCGCTTCTGTACGCGGGTGCGTCGGGAACGCCGTTCACGTACGTCGTGCAAGGGGATGCCAACGCGGACGGGATCGGCAGCGGAGGCATGCTGAACGACATCGCGTACGTGCCGCGGGATTCGCTGGACATCACGCTCGCAAACCCTGCCGATTGGGGGACGCTCGACCGCTTCATCGAGAGCGAGCCATGCCTGCGCCGGCAGCGGGGCCGGATCGCCACACGGAACAGTTGCCGCAATCCGTGGTTCGGCACCCTGAACGTGCGCGTGGCCAAGGCGTTCCCCACGCTGTCCGGCCAGTCGCTCGAGCTGACGGCGGACGTGTACAACGTGCTCAACCTGATCAACCGGCAGTGGGGGCAATCGCGGGTCACGACACCGGACATACGCGCGCCGATGCTTCGTCTCGTTGGCTACGACGCGAGCGCGGGGCGCGGGATCTACGCGCTGCAGCTACCGGGGCTGCGGCAGATTCAGGATCTCGCGTCGCGCTGGCAGATGGAGCTCAGCGTCAGGTACGTCTTCTAGGCGCGGATCCCGATGACGGTTTGGTAGCGGTTTCGGGGTCGGTTTTCCGCTCGGTCGGCGCCCGTTCGGTGTCCGAGGCATCGCGTAACTTCTTGTCTTGCTTGGTGCGCTCCGGAGCGCGTCGACCGCGTGACTTTGGAAGTTGGAGGTTCAAGTCCTCCCGCCCCTGTTCTCGACCAAGCCAATCATGGAGCCTGGCGGTTTTCGTGACCCCCTGCGGGCGCAGCGATTCCTCCTCCCGGAGCTCCTGGTCGCGGCGGCGATTCTCGCCGCCGGGTTCGCGGGGGTCCTGCCGTTCAGCGCGACACCGTTTCTGGTCGTCGTCGGGGTCGTCTCGCTCTGGCTGCGCGGCCAGGGCCCGCGGGCCGTCGGGCTGGCCTTCCGCTCTGATTGGGTTCGCACGGCGTCAGTGGGTATCGGGGCCGGAATCGTCTATCAGGGCTTCAGCCTCTACATCGCCGAGCCCGCGATCGCCCGGCTCACGGGCAAGCTCCCGGACGTCAGCCTGTTCGCTCCGCTGGCGGGCAACATCCACTTTCTGCTCATCTCGCTCACTGTCGCGTGGACGCTCGCCGCCTTCGGCGAGGAATTCGTGTATCGCGGCTACCTGCTCACGCGGATGGCGCGTGTGCTCGGTGACACGCCCCGCGCCTGGCTCGCCGCACTCGTGGTCACAAGCATTTTCTTCGGCGTGGGTCACCAATATCAGGGGCCCTCAGGCATGATCACCGCAGGGTTGGGCGGTTTTGTGTTCGGGCTCTTGTACTTGGTCGCCGGTCGCAATCTCTGGGTGTCCGTCATTGCACACGGCATGATGGACACGGTCGGGTTTCTCCTGCTCTTTTTGGGGAAGTACCCCGGGGCATGACGCCCGAGCTCGTGACGGTCTTCCAGACCGGGAACCCGATAGCCCTCGCGCTCGCGAAAGGAGCACTCGAATCCGCGGGTATATCGAAAACCCTTGAAGCGCGCGCAGTGTAGACTTCCCATATCCCTGTCGGACCATGGAGGCCCGTATGAAGAAGCTCGCGCTGACCACCCTCCTGACACTCGCCATTGGCGCGTACACCCCGGCGAGCTCGCAGGGCCCGTACGACAAGCGCGCGGACGCCCACAAGGACATTCAGACGGCGCTGACCGAGGCTCAGGCCGACGGCAAGCTCGTGCTGCTCGACTTCGGTGCTAACTGGTGCCTCGACTGCATCGTGCTGTCGCATCTCTACGAGGACCAGACGGTGCGTCCCTTCCTGGATGCAAATTTCCACTTGGTGAACATCGACGTGGGAAATTGGGACAGGAATCTGGATGTCTCGCAGCGGTACGGCACTCCCATCGACGGCGGCATTCCTGCCCTCGTGATTCTCGCCGGCTCTGGCGAGGTGGTTGCCTCCACGAAGAACGGCGCCCTGGCCGATGCGAGAACCGCGACGGCGCGGGAGGTGTTGGACTACCTCAAGCGCTGGGTGGCTCTCAAGCCGACGCATGCCGCGCACTAGCCGTTACGCGGGACTCGCGCCGATCGCCTGGCTGTTCCTGTTGGGGGCTGGCGGAACGCGCGTTCAGTCCGAGCGATGGCTCCTGACGCGATTTGCGGAGCATGATGTCGCCGTCGAGATCGCGCTCGAGCGGAGCCGATCGGGCACGACGTGGATCGTGGGGACGTATACGCCGTCCCGGGCGACTCTTCACCTGTACGGGAAGGATTTGCCCAAGTCAGGAATTCACGGCGTGGCACGCCCCACGTTGCTGGAGCTCGTCTCCTCCGCATCCATCAGGCCCGCGGGCCCGCTCGTCGCGGACCAACCGACGATCGAGCTCCAAGTCGCCGCGCTGGGGT
>WNGI01014557.1_pt1 | contig 13005 bp, 10 predicted proteins | sample 5400621 | NCBI WGS metagenome assembly WNGI01 (sample SAMN13153374, study PRJNA577476) | soil metagenome | isolation source: 20 cm soil or saprolite under Garry oak tree replicate 1 | place: USA:California | collected 2016-06-15 | reverse complement strand
TGGCGGGCGCGGCGCCGCGGTGTGGGTGGAGGGGGAGCCGGGGATCGGTAAGTCGGCGTTGCTGGCGGCGGGTCTGGCCGGTGCCGAGATGGTGGGTTGCCAGGTGTTCGCTGGGGCGGCGGAGGAATTGGGGCGGCGGTTCCCGCTGCGGGCGGTGGTGGAGTGCCTGGCCGTCCGGCCGGACTCGCCGGATCCGGCCAGCCGGGCGGTCAGCAGGCTGTTGGGCGGCGGTGGTGAGCTGGCCGAGAGCGGCAGCCGGGTCGACCCGGTGCCGGCGATCACCGAGCAGTTGCTGGCGATGGTGGATCGGATGTGCGCGGCTGCGCCGGTCGTCCTGGTGATCGATGACTTGCAGTGGGCCGATGAGGCCAGCCTGCTGGTGTGGCACCAGTTGGGCCGGGTGGTGGAGCAGCTTCCGCTGCTGCTGGTCGCTGCGGCTCGTCCGGTGCCGCGGCGGGCGGAGCTGGTCGAGCTGCGCCGGGGCCTGCAGGCGGCCGGTGCCGTGATGGTGTCGCTGGAGCCGCTGGACGGCCTGGCGATCGGCGCGTTGGCCGCCGGGCTGGCCGGCGCGGGCCAGGTCGGGCCGGTGCTGCGGGAGGCGCTGGACCGGGCGGCCGGCAACCCGCTGTATGTCCGGGAGATGGTGGACACGCTGCGGCGCGAGGGTCGGCTTCGGCGGCAGGAGGACACCGCGGAGTTGGCCGACGCCGATGCCGGCCGGGGCATTCCCCGGTCACTGGCGGCGGCGATTTCGGCCCGGCTCGGGTTCGTCGGGGACCGGACCCTCGGGGTGCTGCGGGCCGCGGCCCTGCTCGGTGGTGCGTTCTCGCTCACCGACCTCGGCACTGTCACCGGCTCCCCGCTGCGCGATTTGGCGGCGGCGGTGGAGGAGGCGACCACCGCCGGCGTCCTGACCGAGTCGGGCGCCCGGTTGGCGTTCCGGCACGCCCTGATCCGGCAGGCACTGCAGGAGCAGACCCCGGTCGGGGTACGGCTGGCCCTGCGCCGGCAGGCCGCGCGCACCCTGGCGGAGGCCGGCGGTTCGGCCGAGCGGGTCGCCGAGCAGTTGCTCGGCGTGCTGGTCGAGGACGACACCGCGCGGTCCGTCGACGGCTGGGTGGTCGACTGGCTGCTGGGGGCCGGGCGGGTGCTGCGGTACCGGGCGGCGGAGGTCGCGGCTGACCTGCTCGGGCCCGCGGTGGCGGGCCTGCTGGGCGATGACGCGCGGCGGGAGCCGTTGCAGGCGGCGCTGGCCTCGGTGCTGCTGCTGCTCGGTCGCCGGGAGGAGGCGGAGTCGCTGGCCGGACGGGTGCTGGCCGACACCCGGGATCCCGACCGGGCCGGTGAGATGGCCTGGACCGTGGCCCGGGCGCTGGCCACCGGCGGGCGTTACGTCACCGCTCGGGAGGTGCTCGAACGCGCGCTGCGCCGGTCGGAGCTGCCCGGCCGCTGGACCGCCCGGCTGCGTGCCACGCTCGGGCAGAGCCTGATGGTGGTGGGCGACCACGCCGCGGCGGCGGCGGCCGCCGAGCAGGCGCTGGTCGAGGCGGACCGGGCCGGGGACCGGCCGGCGGCGGCGACCGCGCTGCTGGTTGCCGGCTACCTCCGGGGAGTCGGCGGCGACCACGCCGGGTCCGCGGCGCGGTGGGAGCGGGCGCTGACCGTGTTGGGTGACGACGCCGAGAGCACCGACCTGCGCCTGCTGCTGCTGCAGAACCAGGCGGCGACGCTGTTCCACCTGGGCCGGCCGGGGGAGACGGAGGCGGCGGTCCGCGAGCTGGTGGCCGCCGCCGAGCGGTCGGCCACCCCGGCACGGCGGGCCGCCGTCCGGCTCACCACCGCCGACCACGACTACTACACCGGGCGGTGGGACGACGCGCTCGCCGAACTCGAGGCGGTGTCCGAGGTGAGCGACCGGCTGGCCGACACGTCCCGCCTGTTCTACCGCGGGCTTCCCGCCCTGATCGCCGCGCACCGCGACGGGCCGTCGACCGCCGAGGCCGACCAGGCTGCCGCGCAGCTGCGCCGCGCCGGCACGCCCGCCGGCTCGGAGGCCCTGCTGGTCGCGCAGGCGATGCGGGCCGAGCGAGCGGGCCATCCGGACCGGGCGCTGGCCATCCTGGCCGAGATGCTCGAGCACATCCGCCGGCTGGAGCACCGGTCGATCTGGCTCCCGCAGCTGACCCGGCTGGCCCTGGCCGCCGGCGACCGCACCCTGGCCGAGCGCGCCGCCGAGGCCGGCGACGCCGACCGGGCCGGCACGCCCTCCCCGATCCAGCTCGCCACCGCGCAGCACTGCCGCGGCCTGCTCGACGGCGACGCCACCCTGCTGCTCGCCTGCGCCGACACCTTCCGCGGCCCGGGCCGCCCGGTGGAACTGGCCTGGGCGCTGGAGGACGCCGCGGTCCTGCTCGCCGAGCACGGCGACCTGCCCGCCGCCCGGGCGGCCTACGCCGAAGCCCTCGAGCACTACACGGCGCTCGGCGCGGACTGGGACGCGCTGCGCGCGGACACCCGGCTGCGCCGCTACGGCATCCAGCGCCGGCGGCGCCGGCGGCAGCGCCCGGCCACCGGCTGGGACGCGCTGACCCCGGCCGAGCTCAAGGTCACCTACCTCGTCGCCGACGGCCTGGCCAACCCCGACATCGCCGCCCGGCTGTTCCTGTCCCGCAACACCGTGGAGATCCACGTCTCCCACATCCTGCGGAAACTCGGCGCCCGATCACGCGTCGAGATCGCCCTCGAGGCCGCCAACCGCGCACGCGCCGCCCTCACCCCGAACCAACCGGCAGCAGCACCGGACGTTTCCACGGCCTGACACCGAGCTGGACCCGGTGGCCGGCCTCCGTGGCTGCTCTCATCGACGGCAGCACCGAGGCGTCCGAGCGTCGCGTACCGCGTCGCCGACGGCCGACATCGCCTCGCTCGGGTGCCGTGAAGATAGTGGACTTCCCTGACGTGCGGTGCGGCGCGGTCCGCGACGCTGGAGTACGCCGGACGCTGGACTGCCGCCGCACGCGGATCCACGACACGGCGGGCTGGCAGACGGCCCGGTATCGCGGACCGGACGGGCTTCGTAACCAAAGGGGCGATCATGGAAGTGAGCATTGACTCGGGCGAATGCGACAACAAACGCCAACGGCTGGACCGGTTGGAACCCCAACGGACATCCCGACCAGTGGTCGACGGCGGCCAGCGGTCCACGCCCGCGGGGCGCGGCGCCGATGCATTCGCGGAAGATCTCTACGTCCGGTACTGGACCAACCTGGTCAGTTACGTCAACAGCATGCTGAGGGACCCGCACCAGGCCGAGGAGATCGCGCAGGAGACCATGCTGCGTGCGTGGCGCCACGCCGACAGCCTCACCGCCGATCGCGGCTCGCCGTGGAGCTGGCTGCGCCGGGTCGCCCACAACATCATGATCGACCGCATCCGGCGCAGACAGGCCCGACCTACCGAGGTCGACGAAACCGCCGCCGAAGCCAACGCAAGCCTCGTGGCCGACCATTCTGACGACGTGGTCAATTCCCTCTATGTCGCAAATGCGGTCGCGCGGCTTCAGCCCGCCCACCGCGCCGTGCTTCTCCTGGTCTACTACGACCACCGGACGTGCGCCGAAGCCGCCGCGGTTCTCGGCGTGCCGGTCGGAACGGTCAAGTCCCGGCTGCACTCCGCCCTGCGCCAGATCCGTATTGTCCTCGAGCAGGACCGAGCCGAACACGGCTAGCGTCGTGGCGTCGTGGGTCGAGGTCGGCGGTGCGGGCGCTGGCCGTCTTGGCCGAGATGCTCGAGCACATCGACCGGCTCCAGTTCCGGTCCATCTGGCTCCCGCAGCTGACCCGGCTGGCTATCGCCGCTGGCGACCGCGCCCTGGCCCAGCGCGCCGCCGAGGCCGGCGACGTCGACCCCACCGGCACGCCCTCCCCGCCGCGGCTCGCCACCGCCCAGCACTGCCGCGGCCTGCTCGACGGCGACGCCACCCTCCTGCTTGCCGGCGCCGGCACCTTCCGCGGCCTCGGCCGCCCGGTGCTACGGGCCCGGGCGCTGGAGGACGCCGCGGTCCTGCTGGCCGAGCACGGCGACCTGGCCGCCGCCCGCGCCGCGTGCTCCGAGGCCACCGACATCTACACCAGCGTTGGCGCGGCCTGGGACCTGCTGCGGATGACCACCCGGGTCCGGCCGTACGGGCTGAGCCGGCAGCAGACGCGGCGGCACCGGCGGACCACCGGCTGGACCGCCCTGACCCCCACCGAGCTCGAGGTCGCGTCGTTGGTCGCGGAGGGCCTGCCGAACACCGACATCGCCGCCCGGCTGTTCCTGTCCCGCCGTACCGTCGAGACGCACGTCTCGCACATCCTGACCAGGCTCGGCGCCAGGTCCCGGGTGGAGATCGTCCGCGAGGCGGCCCTGCACGGACAGCCGCCTGGACCGCAGCAGCACCGTTCCGAGGTAGCGCAGACGTAGACGCTGATATCTGCCGCTTGCCACGCCCGGCGACGGGGCGATTACGGGTTGCGACTCGGTGATTTCACGGACGTTAGCCCTCGAACGCCACTGCATCCTGGGCTGACGGGGAAGGACCGGCGTCCCCGGCGCAGAGGTGGGCACCGCATGATCGGGATGGAGCGTGGCCTGCAGGTCCTCGGCGTGGTTGTCGAGCGCGGCCCGATGACCGTGGAAGCGATCGCCGACGCGGTCGGCCTGCCGCTGAGCACGGTGTACCGCTACGTCGGCACGCTGCGCTCGCTGGGCTACCTCAGCTCTGCCGGCGGACGGTATGACGTGGGCGCCCGGACGCTCGGCCTGGTCCGCCGCGGCAACGTCGAGGCGGTGATGGGGCGCCTCGCGGCATCAATCCTGGTCGATCTTGCACCGTTCCGAACGGCTGGACCGCGACCTGTGTGGAGAGCGTCGAGCCGCACTCACCGATGCGGCTGTCGTACCGGCGCGGTCTGGCTCTCCCGCTGCATGTCGGTGCCTCGGGGAAACCGCTGCTCGCGCATCTGCCCGCCCGGACCGTCGCGGACTACCTGCGGTTCGTTGCTCGAAACCAGCCGGCGCCGGGCGCTGGCGGCCGGCAGGCGCTGGACCGGCAACTCGCCGAGATCCGGCGCACCGGCGTGTGCGTGACCGTCGGGGAGTTGGAACCGGACAGCATCGGCCTCGGCGTGCCCGTGTTCACCGACCGGCGGATCGCCGGCTGCCTCAGCCTGGCCGGACACCGGTCCCGCTTTCCCAGCGACCGGATCCGGGCGGTCTCGAAGCAGCTCCAGCGGGCAGGAGACGCGGTCGAACGGGCCTGGGCGGTCGAGCCGTGGGACCCTGAGGCGACCGAGACGGCTGGCTTCCGGCTACCGGACACCGGGAGGCCGGTGGATGAGATGCGGGATGGCAGGCCGAAGTCGTCACCCGGGAAGGGTGACGACCTCGACGCGCCAGCACGTTGACGAGCGAAGCTCGATGGAGAATCAGCCGACGACCATCCGCAGGCGCATGGTGGCGGTGTCGCCGCTCACCCGCGCGGTCAGACCCAGGGAGCGGACGCTGGCCAGCGGACCGGATGACACCCTGCCACCGAGCCGGGTCAGCCAGCGCATGTCGACGTAGAGGGCGGCCTGCGCGGCGTCCAGGTCCGGCAGGGTCTCCCGGAACAGTCCGCTGTCGCCCAGCTTGCCCGGGGTGCCCAGCTTGCCCGGGGTGCCCAGCCTGTCCGCGTAGTCCGAGGAGTTGGCGAGCACCGTTCCATCCGGCAGCGGCCGCGCTTCGATCGTGCCGTCCTGTCCGAGCAGGGTGAGCAGCCGCGCCGCGGCTGACCGGGACGTGTCCACGTCGTCGGTGTGTGAGATCAGGCCGAGGTCGACCCTTCCTTCGGTCCCGCCGATCGCGACCACCGTGCTGGAGCCGAGCAGCGCGGCCACGTCGTCGGGAAGGACCAGGCCGGTGCGCTCCTGCAGCGACGCCAGGGCCGTGCTGAGGTCGGACTTCTTGGCGGCGTCGTAGGCCTGCCGGACGACCTTGTCGGCGCCGGAGAAGGCCAGCGCCAGCCGCGTGTCGTCGGGCAGTGTGGCCAGCCGCGGCCCGACCGTGTCGGTACCCAGCGCGGTCTGCGGCAGGCCGACGGCACGGATCGTCAGGTCCGCCGCCGTGTCGGTGAACCGCAGCCCGGCGACCACCCGGCCGTGTAGGCCGGCCGCGAGCGGGTTGGCCGACCTGCTGCCTACGCGGGACAGGTCCACCCAGGTGGTGAGCACCCCGTCGTCGCCGACCAGGCGGACGTCGCGCTGGAACGTGTCGTTACCGTGCAGCGAGCCCCGGTGGGCGTCGTCGACCGCGGCCTGCGCGACGGCCTGGGTGCGGGCGAGCACCACGGTCTGGCCGGCGACAACGTACCCATACGGGGTGCGCTCGTCCCGCGCCAGCTCATCCAGGCCGGCCCGGGCCTTGCCGATGTCGGTGGCCTCCACCAGCACGATCGGCTCGATCCTGGAGCCCTGCGGGTCAGCGGCAACGGCAGCGTGCCTGCCCAGCCACGGGTTGACGTTCTCGGCGAACTTCTGCCGGTCAGCGGGCGACTGGATGACCGGCTCGAGCAGACCCTCGGTCAGGTCTCGAGCCTTTTCCGGGGTCTTCACGCCCGGCAGGTGCCGGAGGAACCTCATTGCCGCGACCTTCTGCCCGGCCGGCGGGTCCAGGTTGATCTCAGCGAACGCCACCGCGTCGGCGGGCACCTGGGCGTCCAGCGCAACGCGGCCGCCGGCGAGCAGCGTGTAAGCTGCAAAGCTACCGGCGCCCAGCACCAGCGCCGTCACCACGGCAGTCACCACTCCCAGCATCCACCGCCTGCGCCGCCGCGGCAGCGGGACAGGCTGGCCGCCATACGGCGCACGGAGATAGTCCGGCGGCGCGCCTGGCGGCCACGGCGCGGTGCCGCCCGGCGGCGGCTGCGCCTGCCAATCATCGGACCGAGTGTGCTCGGACATTCGCATCCCCACATCTGCCGTCACCGGCTGTCTGAAGTTGTGCAGCCGGCGCCGAGATCAGCCCTGGATCGTCCGACTGCGTCCTGCCTTCCGTGAGCAAGCGGCTGACGAGAACGTTCGGGTTCGATCGGACGGGTCACCGCCCGGTCCCGCTGGGCGCGTCCGTCGCGAGTGGACGGCACCCCGGACCAGCCATGGCCGTCGAACGGTGGCCCGAGCAGCAGCTTCCGCGCCGGCGCTCCGTCCGCGACGTAGGCGCGTGAATCCCGCCTCAGGACTGCACCAGAATTGCCCGCCAAACTGGCCGTGGGCTACGCCGTGTGATCGGTTCCACCGGGGCCGGGGTGGTTCCAGGCGGTGCCGGCGAGCCGGCTCTGGCGGCGGCGGTTCCGGTAGGCGGTCACCAGCAGGAAGATCCCCGCGACCAGCGTGATCAGGCGCACGACGAAGACGCCGAGAAATGCGAGCGCAGTCACCGCTCCCGCCCCGGTCACCCCGATGGATATCCAGTCCCAGCCGTGCCAGCCGGTGAGGATTCGCGCCGACTGTGGATCACCGGGCAGGTAGGAGACCGTCAGGTTCCGCCCGACCTCGGGACGCCGCGAACTGGTGGCGCCCTCAGTGAAGGTCACCTGCTGCCCCGTCGTGGTCGTGAAGCTGATCACGCGGGAGTAACCGATTTTGTGGTCGCGATCCTCGGCGGTGTGCACGCCGGTCACCTTCGCCTGCGTCGTGACCCCATCGGGGAACGGCTGATTCTGGGTGTGCAGCCACCAGCCGATCCCGATGAAGACGAGGCCCAGCACGATGCCGAGCAGCGCGCCGAAGATTCCGGCCCGCCGCCGACCGGTGAACGGGAGGTCGATTCCGGCGAGGCCGTCGACCACCAGCGCGCCCCCGACAGCGGCGCGACCGGCGCGCCCGCTCCGTCCGCCGCGGCCGGCCAACAAGTCCCGCGCTCTCACCATCGTCTGCTCCTTGGTCGTCCTGCGACCGCGTCGCGGCCGGACGGCAGCCCGCCGGCCGTCTTGTATCTCACGCGCCGAGGGGGCGTCGCGGTTCGCCCCTGGCCCGACGCGAGGTGCATGGTCTGACCGGTTGCTTTGACGTGCCGGACTGTCGGGCGGCCGCGAACCCCGCGGTGCCGGTCGGCCGTTGATACAAGAGTGCGGATGCCAGCGGGTGACCTGCACGCGGCGGCGTTGCTCGGGGGGCCTGGCGTCCGCACCGCCACTCGACGGAGGGAGGCGCCTCGGTGGTAGGCGAGCCAACGATCTCGTTCAACGCGGCCGACTACGACGGGTTGATCGCCACGGTCCGGGACCTGGTCAACGAACTGGGCGACTATGACCGAGGCGCGGCAGGTACGCTGTCCCCGCCCGACGGCAACTGGCTGCTCCAGCCGGACGGGCAGGTATGGGACACCGCAGCCAATCTCGTCGAGGCTGGGAAGACCTTCGGCGGCGTGCTGGGGGCTCATGCCGACGCACTGCTGACCCGATTGGAAGCACTCCTCGATGCGTTGTGTTCGGCCCGGGCCATCTTCTCCCGAGTCGACGACCTGGCCGCTTGCAGCGCGGGATCGTTCGGCTCGGAATACCCGCAGCTGCGGCCGAGCGGTGATCCGGTTGGCGGCCCCCGGTGAGCGGCGAGACGACAGCCGAGCCTGCGCGCCCAGCGCCCGTGGGTACGCCCGTGCAGGCAGCGCGGATCATGTGGCCGCCCTTGGCGAGGCGGCCAGTGGAGAGCCTGCGGGCACGCTTGGCGACCACGCTCCCCGGTCAGGACGGAACGGCGCCAGACTTCCAGCGCGCGGTGAAGCTGGTCACCGGACAGGACATCGACCTACGCGGACCGGCTACTCCGGCGGGTGGCTGGGTGGCCACTGGCGTCCCGCTCGGCGGCGCCGGGTGGGGGTACGCTGCGGGCGACGCGTTGTTCTTCAGCGTCAGCCGGAACGAGAAGGCCTGCACGGACTGGCGCAACGCCGTGTGGGTCTACGAGAACATCGACCACGAAGTGTTCTCCGGCCGGTTCGGGTTGATGGACGTGCAGCGGCTCCGCGACGCCGAGCAGCTCACCAAACACCGGTTGGACCGGGTCGACGCTACGCTCGACCAGATCAAGCGCATGACCGACAAAGTGGACAACGGTAGCCTGGCTGGCCGCGCCGTCTCAATGCTCGCCGCGAAGCTGCGCGAACTGGGCCAATATATACATGTACAGCGCGATATCCTCGCCGAGCCGGCTCCCGCTATCCCGAAAGTGCTGCATGACGCCGCCGAGGCGCTGGCGGAGTGCGGCCGCCAGCTGTCGTACATCTGGTGGGAGTCGAACCAAGTCCTACTCAACGCTCCTGACTACGAAATTGACGCCGTCCGCAACAATATCAACAGTTACCTCAGCATGAACGGCCTGGGCGGAACCGGCGACATCCTAGCGAGGATGGAGCCGCCCCCGGCTACGCCCGGCGGCGCGACGCCCGCGCTCATGCCTCCGGCTCCGGCTCCGATTGAACAGATCCGGCAGGTGCTGGCCCGCTACGACTCCACCGTAGCTGGAGGACTTCCCGCGGGAATGGACCCGATCGCCGGTGACTTGACCGGGCTACCGGTCTGGGACGCCGTGAACGCCGCGATCACGAAGCGGATCACCGTGGAACTGGACAAGCTCGACTCCGTGGCCAGGTCCGAGGTAGAGAAGCTGCGGACAGCCTACAACGCCGCAGCCGACCGGCTGGCGGGTCTTGGGCAGCGGCCGCTGGATCGAATGCCTGCTGGCACACCCGATGACCCGGTCAACCGCGGGGCGCCGTTGCTAGGCCGCCGGCTGAATCGAGCTGAGCCCCGGCGAGGGTGACGATGCCGGTGCTGCCCGGATCACGGCGGCGGCGCGCTGGAAGGTTCGGTGGTGCTCCAGCCCCGCCGCAGGGCGGCCGGGTAAGCCGGAATGTCCGGTCGAGCCGGTGGACGTGGGCGAGGCGGGCGAGCCGGCCGTGGTGGAGGGTGTCAAGGGCACGTGGCGAGTCGATTCTTCCTTGTTGGGCCAACCGTTCTCGGGGCGTGCGGCGCTGTTGTCCCCCTTCGACCGGCTGATACACGACCGCAAACGCACGGTCGAGCTCTTCGAGTTCGACTACCAGCTGGAGATGTACAAGCCCGCTGCCAAGCGCCGTTGGGGATACTTCGCGCTACCGATCCTGTACGGCGACCGGCTGGTGGGAAAGCTCGACGCCATCGCCAACCGCAAAGCCGGGGTAGGCCACCAGCCGGGCAGCGGCTGCTGGCGGCGGGTGAGAGTCCACGCGGCCCGCATCATGCCCGGACGCCGATGGCGGCATGCACCGAACGAACCGCACTCGCGCCCTCGCCGACCGCGGCGGCCACCCGCTTCATCGAGCCATGACGTACGTCGCCGACGGCGAAGACGCCGGGCAGGCTCGTCTCGAAGGGGAGAGGTGCGCGTCCCAGCGCGGTCCAGGTCTCGCCGAGCTCGTCGCTCGTGAGCTGGACGTCGGTGCGGACGAAGCTGTGCTCATCGAGGGCGACGCCGGTAAGCCAGCTTGTGGCGGGCTGGGCGCCGATGAAGCAGAAGAGGCCCCGGCATGCCTGCTCATGCTGTGCGCCGGCCGGGCCGGCAAGCGAGATCGACTCGAGCACATGGTCACCGTCGACGTGGGTGACCTGGGTGCCGCCGCGCACGGTGATGTTCGGGTTGGCGAGCAGCCGATCGACCAGATAGCGCGACATGCCGCTGTCGACGTCCGGGCGTCTGATCGCGACCGTCACGTCGCAGCCGCAGGAGGCGAGGAAGAGCGCCGCCTGGCCGGCGCCGTTTCCTCCGCCGACGACCGTGACCGGCCCGTCCGCGCACGCGCGGGCCTCGAGCTCGGTGGCCGCGTAGAAGATCCCGGCGCCCACGAAGTCGTCCCAGCGCTCCAACCCGAGCGACCGGTAGCGCGCTCCCGAAGCGATGATCAAGGCGCGGGTCGGGATCTCGGTCCCGTCGGCAAGCACCGCGCGCAGGTGGTCGTCGATCCCGAGCGCGACGATCTCGCAGGGAGTCGACAGCCGCGCGCCGAACTTGAGCGCCTGCGTCTCGGCGCGTTCCGCGAGCTCGGCTCCGCTGATCCCGGAAGGAAACCCAAGGTAGTTCTCGATCCGGCTGCTCGCCGCGGCCTGCCCACCTGGACCAACCGCATCGAGCACGACGGTCGCAAGTCCTTCCGAGGCGCCGTACACGGCGGCGGCAAGCCCGGCCGGTCCCGCTCCGACAACGGTCAGGTCGACCGGCGCGTCGGAGTCGCCGCGGTGGTATGCCAGCCCGAGCGCCTCCGCGAGCTCGCCGGGTGTTGCCTTCCGCATGACCCGCTCGCGTAGGACCGCCGCAGGCAAATCGGTGTTCGTCAGCGCCGCTGCCCTTATCAACGATTGTCCCGCAGCGGAGTCGGCGTCGAACCAGAGGTGCGGGAGCCGTCGCCTTGCCGCATATGTGCGAAGCGCGAGCGAGGCCGAATCCATCGCGCTGCCGACGAGCTCGAGTCCCCGGGATGCGCCGTTTTGCCTGAGGATCTCACGCCGGGCGCGAAAGGCCTCGAGGAGGATGTCGGACAGGTCAGGGTCCTCGGCCATCAGCCGGCGGAAGCGCGCCGGCGCGATCCGGTGCACGCGACCGGCCTCGACGACCCGAGCAATCAGATACACCGCCTGGCGGGTCAGCAGGTTGAGCTCGCCGAGAAACGACCCTGGGCCGAAGCGCACGAGCGACTCCTCCGGCCCGTCCCGTGTTGCCGGCTGGACGATCTCGACCGTCGCGTCCTCGATGACGATCAAGTCGTAGGTTGCGTCGCTGGGGCCATAGAGGACCTCACCAGCCTCGACGCTCTGCGGGGTGCCGTAGGAGCGCAGGCGCGCTAGCTGAGCATCGCTCAGCCGAGGAAAGGCAACCGGATTCCCGACATCGCCGCCGGACTCGAAGTCCGCTGGCCGGTCGGCGTCGGGGATCACGATGGCTCCTCTTCGTTCGGCTTCTGATCTAGGGCCTGATCCACGGGACAGGCCCTAGCTCCGCTAGCGTCACGGATCGCTCAGCACGAACGCGACGTTGTCGAGGTAGCACCAGCTCCAGTCCTCGCCTGGCTCGGCGGAGCGCACGATCGGATGCCCTGAGCCGCGGGCGTGTGCGGTGGCGTGCCGGTTTGGTGAGCTGTCGCAGCAGCCGATGCGGCCGATGCGGCCACAGGACTGGCACATCCGCAGGTGCACCCAGGTGCCTCCGATGGTCAGGCAGTCCTGGCAGCCTGGGATTTGGTCCGGTAGCTCGGTCAGCTTGATGCTGTCGGTGTGCGTGCAGATCGCGTTCATCCGGCCAAAGCCTCCAGCAAGGAAGCCGCTTCGTAGCCGCCCCGGTGTACGACTCCGTCGATGAACAGGGTCGGTGTGCCCCACACCCTACCCGAGGCCAGGCCGCTCTGGACGTCCCGATCGATGCGCCCAAGGATGGCGGCGCCGGCTCGGTCGCGGTCGAAGCGCGCGACGTCGAGTTCGAGCTGGGCGGCGTACCGCCGCAGGTCGTCGTCTTCGAGCGCCTTCTGACGGTGAAAGAGCAGCTCGTGCATGTCCCAGAACCGGTCCTGCAGCGCGGCGGCCTCGGCTGCGGCCGCCGCGGCGAGGGCGTGCGGATGGATCTGAGTCAGCGGGAAGTGCCGGAAGGCGAAGCGGACACCCGCGCCCAGTCGTTGCTCGACGCGTTCGATCTCCCGGAACGCCTGCCGCGAGTACGGGCACTCGTAGTCGCCGTACTCGACGATGAGACGACCGGCGGGCGAGCCGCGGACGTGATCGACCTGCTCGTCAAGCGGCTGCAGGGTCGGCTGACGCTTGTCCGGCGTCGCGTTGCGGGTCATGGGAATCCTCCTCGGTGGGCTAGGTCCGCTCAGAAGCCGACCGGCTGCCGGATGAGGACGACGTGGATGCGGCCGGGCAGCTCCAGGTGCATCTCGAGAATCTTCCCGACGGAGCTGTGC
>WNGI01004074.1_pt1 | contig 13006 bp, 12 predicted proteins | sample 5400621 | NCBI WGS metagenome assembly WNGI01 (sample SAMN13153374, study PRJNA577476) | soil metagenome | isolation source: 20 cm soil or saprolite under Garry oak tree replicate 1 | place: USA:California | collected 2016-06-15 | reverse complement strand
TCGCGGCGGCGATTGTCGCCTCGACGGCGGAGCTTGCCCGGCAGCTGCAGCAGCCGCCGTTTGCCGCGCTCAGCCACCAGGGGCCGAAGCATGGTTTCTTCCTCGCATCGTTCACGGCCGAGCGCGGCAGCCTCGCGGTGCTCGCCGTTTACGATCTCGACGTTTCATCGCTGGGCCTGGTGCAGTTATTCTATGAGCAACTTGCAGCGGAACTGAAGGCGGCAAGCCCCAAGGGCGCGGTCGCGAAACAGGTGCTGGCCGCTGACTTCGAGCGCGAGCTGACGGACAGCCTCAACACGCTGTTTGGGAGATAGCCCGTGTCCCTGGTCAACTTCACGAGCCGCGAGATCACCTGCAAAATCGTCTATTACGGACCGGGCCGGTCCGGGAAGACCACGAATCTCCATTACGTCTACGAGCGCGTGCCGGAGACCCGCCGCGGGCGCATGGTGTCGCTCGCCACGCAGACCGACCGCACCCTGTTCTTCGATTTCCTCCCGATCGACCTGGGGCAGATCTCGGGCTTCAGCACGCGCTTCCAGTTGTACACGGTACCGGGGCAGGTCTACTACAACGCGACCCGCCGACTCGTCCTCCAGGGCGCGGACGGCGTCGTGTTCGTCGGCGACAGCCAGGCGCGCCAGCTCGATGAGAATCTCGAGAGCTTGCAGAACCTGCAGAGCAATCTGCTGGAGCACGGCGTCGACGTCCGCACGGTGCCGCTGGTGATGCAGTACAACAAGCAGGATCTCCCGCGCGAGCTCATTCTCACGCCGCCCGAGCTCGACGACGCGCTGAACTTCCGCGACGTCCCCTCCTTCCCGGCGGATGCGCTGCACGGCACGGGCGTGTTCGAAACGCTGAAGCGGATTTCGGAGCTCGTGCTCAAGAAGCTCGCCGCCGGGAGCCCGGCGGTATGACGACCACGCTCAACCCGCGCTTTACCTTCGACACCTTCGTGGTGGGCGCCGCCAATCGCCTGGCGGTGACCGCCGGCCGCACCGTCGCGGAGAACCCCGGCTCCGCCTACAACCCGCTCTTCATCTATAGTGGATCGGGCCTGGGGAAGACCCATGTCCTGATGGCGATCGGCCACGCCGCCAAGACGCTCGCTCCCCAGCTCAACATCGAGTACCTGACGCTCGACGAGTACGTGGAGGCCTTTCACGCGGCGATCGCCGCGGGGCAGGGTGACGCGTTCCGCCGCCGCTTCCAGAACGTCGGCGTGCTCCTGGTGGACGACGTGCAATTCCTGACCAACCGCAAGGAGATGCAGACCGAGCTGCTCAGGCTGACGGAAGCGCTGCAGCAGACCGGCCACCAGATCGTCCTGGCGAGCGACCGTCCGCCGGCCGAAATCGCCGATCTGGACGAGCGCCTGATTTCCCGCTTTTCCGGCGGACTCGTGGTGGACATGGGGATTCCGGACTACGAGACGCGCGTCGCCATTCTGCGCCGCAAGGCCGAGGAACGGGGATCCTCGTTCCAACCCGGCGTGCTCGAGACGGTCGCGAAAGTCGAGTTCCCCAATGTGCGCGAGCTGATGGGTGCGCTGAACCGGATCGTCGCGTTCCAGGCCGTGAACGACACGCCGATCAACGCGGAAGCCGTGCGCAAAGTACTCGGTGTTCGTACCGGCGAGTCACCTCCCGCCGCCGGATCTCCCGCCGCTGCATCCCCCGGCGCCTCACCCGATGAGTTCTCACAATTCTTGACCGATGTGAGCTTCACGGTCGGGAAGGCTGTCGAAGCGTGGCGCGCCCGCGTGACCGAGGCGGTGCTGCGGTGGGAGGGTGAGGGATACCGCACCGGCCGGCTCGAAAAACTCCTCGATCAGGAGAGGCCGTCCGCGGTGGACGGAGAGATTGCCGCGTACGTCCTGGATGTCGAGCGGTTGAAGGCGCTCGAGGCCGAAGTCGCGACGCTCGATCCGCAGGCCTCAGGTGACAAGGTCTTTCACGACCCAGGTCGGATGGCGGAGGCCGAAGCCGCGGCGGCGCGGGTGCGCGAAGGCGCCGCTCCACCACCGGCGCCATCGGCCGCGTTCCCGCTCGACGCGTACATGGGGGGGTCGTCCAACGACGTCGCGCTCAATGCCGCGCGCGACGTCATCTCCAAGCCGGGCAAGAAGTACAACCCGCTGGTCATCGTTGGAAAGAGTGGTCTCGGCAAGACCCACCTGCTGAATGCGATCGGCCTCGAGCTGGCGAAGAAGCGCGGTGCGGTCGTGGCGTGTCTCTCGACGCAGGGGTTCGTCGATGAGCTGATCGCCGCGATCGACGGCAACCGCGTGGACTGGTGGCGCGCGCGCTACCGCCGCTGCACCGCGCTGCTGCTCGACGACATCCAGCTGCTCGCCGGCAAAGAGCGGACGCAGGAGGAGCTCTTCAATCTCTTCAATCAGTTTCTCGACGCCGAGCGGCAATTGGTGTTCACGGCGCCCGCGCACCCGAACACGCTGGAAGGGTTGGAAGAACGCATCATGTCCCGGCTCGAGGGAGGGCTCGTCGCGGAGGTCGGCGAGCCCGACAAGGAGCTGCGCCGCGGCGCGCTCGAGCGTCTCCTCAAGCAGCAGCATATCCGGGCGGATGCCGCGCTCCTGGACTATTTCGCGGACCGCCCGGTGGACTCCGTCCGCACCCTGACGGGCCTGGTGCAGCGGGTCGTCGAAGCGGCGACGTCGCAGGAAGTGCCGGTCACGGCCGGTCTGGCGCGCGAGGTGCTCGAAGGTGCGCCCCCCGCCCGCGCGCGGCGCACGGCGGGAGCCCGGACCAGCGGCCTCGTCGTGTCGAGCGCCGGCGGTGTGCGCAGCCGTGAGAAGATGGTGTGGGACTGGCCCGCCGCGTCCGACCGCGTCATCGAGGAAGTGCGCTAGTGGCGATCAAAGGGTCGCTCAAAGAAGCGTCGCTGCCGGACGTGCTGCAGCTGCTCGCGCTCGGCCAGAAAACCGGCTGCCTCTCGATCGCCGACCGCTCGAACTTCGGATACATCTACTTCGATCGCGGACGCATCTCCTACGCCTCGATCGTGAATCGCCGCGACCGGCTGGGCGATATCCTCGTGAAGCACGAGAAAATCTCGCAGGAGCAGCTGGACGCCGCGATTCATCGCCAGGCCAGGGAGCGCGATAAGAAACTGGGCGAGATTCTCGTGACGCAGACCGTGCTCACGCAGCAGGAGCTCGAGCGCTACATGCGCATGCAGATCGAGGAATCGGTCTACTACCTGTTCACCTGGACGCAGGGGACGTTCAATTTCGAGGCCGACGTCCGTCCCGAGCAGCAGGACTTCCTCGTCTCGATTAACCCCGAATCGCTGTTGCTCGAGGGCGCGCGGCGCGTGGACGAATGGGGGTTGATCGAGAAGAAGATTCCGTCGTTCGATCTGATCTTCCTCGTCGATCGCGACCGCCTGGCGATCAGCGACGCCAACCTCACGGACCTGCAGGAGCGGCTGCTCGCGCTGCTCGACGGGTCGCGCGACGTCAACCAGGTCATCGAGGACTCCGGCCTGGGGGAGTTCGAAGTCGGCAAGGCGCTGTACGGGCTCGTCACGGCGGGCTTCCTGCATCGCGCGGGCCGAACCTCCGGCACCGAAGACCTCAAGATGACCGATGCGCGTGTCGAAGAGCACCGCAACCTCGGCATCGCTTTCTACAAGACCGGCATGCTGGACGAAGCCACGCGGGAATTCCGCCGCGTGGCCGAGCTGCGGCCCAGCGACGGCAGTGCGCACTTCTTCATCGGCCTGGTGGCGCTGAAGCAGGCGCGCTGGCGCGAGGCCATGGAAGCGCTGCGGCTCGCCGCGGAGAAGGGCGGCGGTCGGCCCGCGGTGCTCCACAATCTGGGATTCGCCTTCGAGCAGCTCGGCCGCCTCGAGGAGGCCGAGGCCGCCTACGCCGAAGCGGCGTCGCGTGCGAAGACCGATCCGCGCGTGTACGTCGGGTGGGGCGTCGTCGCGCTGAAGCAGGGTGATCACGCCGGCGCCGCGGGCCGGCTCGACCGCGCCAAGGAGCTCTTCGCAGCCTCCGTGCCACCCATCTGGTACTGGGCGCGAGTCCTCGCCGCGGCAGGCGCGGGCGACTTCGAAACCGCCGAGCGGCTCGCCGCGCAGGCGGTCGAGGCATATCCGCAGAACGGCGTGCTGCGCAACAATCTCGCGGTGCTGCTCGAGCTCGCGGGGGAGCTGAACCAGGCGGAGCAGCTCGCGCGCGCCGCGCTGCACGATGAGCCGTCGCTGCCGCAGCTCTCCAAGAACCTCGGCGACCTGGCCTATCGCGCGTCTCGGTACGACGAGGCGTGGGGTCTCTATCAGCGCGCCATCGAGTTGGCGCCGGAGCTTGGCGACGACGTCTACTTCAAGCTCGGCAACATCGCCTACAAGCGAAACGAACGGGAGCAGGCGAGCGAGCTGTGGCGCCGAGCCCTCGAGCTGAACCCCAAGCACGAGCTCGTGCGAGCGAATCTGGAAACCCTGAGCTCCTTGTCGTGAGCCTGGAAGGGAGCGGGGGGGCGGGGGGGGACGAGCGCGGCTTCCAGGCGCTCACGAAAAAGGTCACCCGCGAGCGCGGCATCAGCTGCGAATCCTACAAGGAAAAATGCTTGAAGCGACGCATCGCGGTTCGCATGCGCGCGCGCGGCGTCCACACCTACACCGATTACGCCAGGCTGCTCGATCACGACGCGCGCGAGTATCAGGAGCTGCTCGACGCCCTCACCATCAACGTCACGAAGTTCTTTCGCAACCCGGAAACGTGGGAAGCGCTGCGCCCCCATCTCGCCGAGCTGTGGGCGACCCGCCATCGCGCCGGCAGCCGGCTGCGGGTCTGGTCGGCCGGGTGTGCGTCGGGGGAGGAGCCCTATACCATCGCCGTCCTCCTCGCGGAGACGCTCGGCGACGACCTCCTCGATCAATCACTCATCGATGCGACCGATATCGACCGGCTCAGCCTGGAGCGCACCCACCAGGCGCTGTACCCCGACACGGCCTTCACGGAGATGCCGCCGTCCCTCAAGCGTCGCTACTTCGTGGACCAACAGCCGGTCCCGAGGATTCGCGAGATCCTCCGGGTTCTGGCGCACGACCTGACACGCGAGCCGCCGCCCCGCCCGGCGTACGATCTCATCGTGTGCCGCAACGTCGTCATCTACTTCGAGCGCGAGGCGCAGGAACGGCTGTTTCAGGTGTTCGTGAACGCGCTGGCGCCTGGCGGCGTCCTCTTGCTCGGCAAGGTGGAGACGCTGTTCGGGCCGGCACGGGAGCAGCTCACGCTGGTCGATCCGCGCGAACGCATCTACGTCAAACCGGCGTGAAGGAAACCGTTGTCAAAGTCGCCGAGTGGGCTGCCGAGCGAGGGGAGGGAGTCCTCGTTACCCTCGGCCTCGGGTCCTGCGTCGCCATCATGCTCTACGACGCGGAGAGCAGGGCCGGAGCGATGGCGCACGTGCTCCTGCCGTCGATCAGCCTGGCGCGCGACATCAGCAACCGCGCCAAGTTTCCCGAGACCGCCGTGCCGTTGCTCATCGAACGCCTCAAGGCGCTCGGCGCCGACCCCCGGCGCCTCAGCGCGAAGCTCGCCGGCGGTGCCAGCATGTTCAGCCAGCTCGCTACGCCTGGCACGATTCAAATGGGTGAGCGCAACGTGCTGGCCGCGCGCAGCGCGCTCCGCGGCGCCGGTATCCCGATCGTGCGCGAAGCGGTGGGCGGCGAGCGAGGTCGCAGCGTGCGCTTCTACCTGAAGGACGGCCGGGTGGAGATCCGGTCGGTGGGAACCAATGAACTCGTCATCTGATCGCTCCGCCAAACCCACCGTGTTGGTGGCGGACGACAGCGCCCTCATGCGGCGGGTGCTCGTCGACGTACTCGGCGGCGGCGAGGCGGAAAGCGGCGAATTCCGTGTCGTCGCCACTGCGCGCGACGGAGTCGATGCGATCCGCAAGATCCACCAGTACAACCCCGACGTGGTGACGCTCGATCTCGAGATGCCGCGGCTCGATGGATTGGCCGCGATCGGCTACATCATGTCGGAATCGCCGCGCCCGATCGTCGTCGTCAGTGGGCACGCGGGGCCGGGCACGGCGACTGCCATCCGCGCGCTCGAGCTCGGCGCGGTGGAGATTGTCGCGAAGCCCCCTCCCCCCACGCCGCCCGATGTCGCCGGCCATCCGCGCGCCGTGCTGGAAGCGCTCGCCCCGCAGCTCATCGAGGCGGTCCGGCGTGCGCTGGCGGCCGACGTGTCTCACGTCAAAGTGCTGGCTCGGCCGCCGGGGCCCGTCGTGCATCCACCCGAGCTGGCGTTGCGCGGTCGCGCGGTGCTCGCAGTCGGTGTCGCCGCGTCCACTGGTGGACCACGCGCGCTCGCCGACCTCATCCCGCGACTGCCGATTGGCCGCGGGGCCGCCGTGCTCATCGTGCAACACATGCCGCCTAGGTTCACGCGCAGTCTCGCGGAGCGGCTCGATTCGATGAGTCCGTTACGCGTCGTGGAAGCGGACGACGGCGCGCCGGTGGTCGCGGACACGGCATACGTGGCCCCGGGCGATTATCATATGCGGGTGCGGTCCGCTCACGATGGTCCGGTCATCGCGCTCGACCAGTCGACTCCCATCTGGGGTGTCCGCCCCGCTGCCGATCCGCTGTTTCACTCCATTGCACAGGTCTACGGCGCGCGCGGCGTAGGGGTGGTGCTCACAGGCATGGGGCGCGACGGCGCCGACGGGCTGCGCGCCATTCACGACGCCGGAGGCGCCGGGCTCGCGCAGAATCGGGAAACCGCGGTGATCCCCGGGATGCCCGTCGCGGCCGTGCAAGCCGGTGGCGTCGACGCGGTCCTGCCACTCGGACAGATCGCAGAGCGTGTGGGTGCGGAATTATTGCGGAGGAGTCCCACCCGTTAGGGTGGGACCTCGATGAAGGGCTACCTGCTGGTTCGCTCCGAAGGCAAACCCTACGGTCTGCCTGTCAGCCGCGTGCTCGAAGTGGGCGATGCGACGGAAGTGCTCAGCGTCCCGCGCAAGTTGCCGGCGGTGCGGGGACTGACGCCGCTCCGCGGCCGCCTCGTTCCGCTCATTCACCTCGGCGCGTTCCTCGCGGGCCGAGCCGCTCCTCCTGCGGAGACGTCAGGCGTGAGCACGATCGTCCTCGTCGAGATCGCCGGCCGCCAGGTGGCGTTTGAAGTCGACGACGCGGACGCGGTCGTGCGCGAGCAGCCGCTTCCCGTGCCGCGCGGCCAGATGCTGCCGTGGGCGACCGGCGTGGCCGCGCAGGAGGGTGGGAGCGGCGAGGAGCTGGTACCGATTCTCGATTTGGATGCGCTGGCGGATCGCATCGGATGAGCACGGCAGCCGCGGGCGATGACGTCCAGCTCGTCACGTTCAAGGTGGGCGGCCAGGATTTCGCGTTCAATATTTTTCAGGTCGAGCGCATCCTGCGCTACGAAGCTCCGGCGCCTCTCCCGAAGGCGCCCGAGTACCTCGAGGGCGTGCTGCGATACCAGGGTAGCGCAGTCCCGCTCATCGATCTGCGCAAACGGCTGGGCACCGCGTCACCGCTGCGCGAAGACACCCGCACCGTCATTCTCGAGTTTGAGGGCGGCAAGATCGGCATCATCGTCGACGCGGTGACGGAAGTGCTGCAGGTGGCCGCGCAGGCGGTGACTCCCCCGCCGGGGATCGTGAAGGGTTTGGCGGCGGAGTACATCGCCGGCCTGGTGGTGCAGAACGGGCGCACGATCATCGTGCTGAACACGAACAAGCTGTTGACGGCAAAAGAGAAGCTCGCCTTGCAGGAAGCGACGTGATGGCCGATTCACCGGTTGCGGCATTGCGGCAGGAGTACGATGCCATCGCGCGCCAGCTCGCGGGGGCGCCGGGAGGCGCGGAGCGTGAAGCCGCCAAGCGGGAGATCATCGCGTACTTCAAGAAAGTCGATACCATCCTTACGGAGCTGACGCGGCTGAAGGACGACATCCGCCAGCTGGTCGATCGCTACAAGCAGCTCGCGGCCGACACCAAGGAGGCCGCTGCGCCGGAATTCACCGGAGCGCGGCCGGCGCTCCATGCGGACCACATCGGGGCCTCCACGTTCATCGAAAAAGGTTGGAGCCTCATCTCGCTCGGTGATCACGCGGGCGCGATTCAGGCGCTCACCAAGGCGCTGCAGCTCGCGCCAGGCGAGACTCAGGCGGAGTCGCTGCTCGGCTGGGCGCAAATGCTGCACGAGGATTACGACGACGCGCTCCAGACGTTCTCGAAAGTATTGATGAAGGAGCCGGCGAATTCGCTGGCGCGCATCAACGTCGGCTACATCTGCCTCAAGAAGCGGATCTTCGGCGAAGCGATCGAGCACCTGTCGAAGGCGATCCGGCTCGACAACGACAAGAAAGCGACTCTGTACGCGCACTTCTATCTGGGCCTCGTGTACCTGCAGCGCGAGATGTACGAGGATGCGGAGACTTTTTTCGAGAAAACGATCAAGCTGGGCCCGAACCTGATCGAAGCGTATTACGAGCTGGGCCGCGTGCATTGGTTCGCCGGCGATCAGGCCAAAGCGAAGTCCACGTGGGACGGCGGCTTCAAGGCGAACAAGTTCAATCCCTGGGGCAAGAAGTGTCAGGAGATGCTCGAGCGTGTTGCCAGGGGCGAGGAGCCGCCGCGAGACTAGTGCTCTCTCTCCTCTACCTGCTCGCACAGGGGCCGAGTGCAACAGAAGTCGGTCGCGTCACCGCCGTCGCGTGGCCCGGCCAGGAACGCCTGGCCACCGCGCTCGCCGAAGTGGCCGACCACGCGACCGGATTTCCGGGGATCGGGGGGGGGGCGGGGGGGGCGCTGCCCGACCGGCCCATTCGCCTCATCCTTGCCCCCACGCGCGAGCTCTACGACTCGCTCACCCGTGGCCGCCTGCCGCTGTGGAGCGAAGGTGCGGCGTTTCCGGATGCCGGGACGATCGTGCTGTTGACCGACCGACCGAATGACCGCCCGACCACCGCCTTACGCCACGAGCTGGCCCATCTCGCGCTGCGCTGGCACGTGGGCCGGCGGGCGCCGCTCTGGTTCGAGGAAGGGTACGCCGCGGTCGCGGCGCAGGAGTGGGACCGGCTGGACGCGCTGCGGCTCAACTGGCAGCTCGCGCGCGGCGTGCGTATGACGCTCGACGATGTCGATCGCTCGTTGCGTGGCGCCCGAGAGGATGCGCAGACGGGGTATGCGCTCGCGGCGACGGCCGTGCTGTTGCTGCAGCGCTGGGGCGGGGACCGCGGACTCGAGCCACTGCTCTCGAATCTGGCGCAGGCGGGCTCCTTCGATGCGGCATTGCGTGATACCTATCACATCACGGCCGGCGATTTCGAGGATCGCTGGCAGCGCGACGTCGCCTCCCGGTACGGGTGGCTGACATGGGCCGGTGCCATGGGCTTTTTCTGGCTGGCGATCGGCGCGATCCTTGCCGCTCTCGTCGCGCTGCGGCGGCGGCGTGACCGGGCGAAGCGCGCGGCACTCGACGCCGAGGAAACCGAAATGCTTGACGATCTTGAGATTAACGAATAGACTCCGTCCCCTATATGCCGGAACAGACGTTTGCCCGTTCACGCCTGCGCTTTGGACCAAAGAACTATGCCGTCCTCGGCGCCGCGTTGGTATCACTTGCAGTTGGATACTGGTTGCTGTCGAAGGGTTCAACGACGCTCGCGCCGGTGCTGCTCGTACTGGGCTACTGCGTTTTGTTTCCAGTAGGCCTGGCCCTCTAGCACCCCCGCACTGCCCCCAAATGGCTCGGGCGAATAGCTCAGCGGTTCAGAGCGCCTGCCTTACACGCAGGATGTCGGGGGTTCGAATCCCTCTTCGCCCATTGGTGTAGCAGCCTGTAACGGAGGAACGAACACGGTGAGAGCGTTACCACTGGTGATGGCGCTGTCGACTGCAGTTGCCGCCACGGCCACCGCGCAACTCGCGGCGCCGCAGCAGCCGACGCAGCGTCTTCTTGTGTTGCCCTTCCAGGCAGCGTCCGTGGACTCGGCCGGCAGCATCGCGCTGGCCGATGCCGTGCGCGATCGCATCACGTCGCTCGCGAAAGCCAAGGTCTCGGTCGTGCCGAAGGCCAAGCTCTGCGAAGCGCTGAAGGCGTCGGGCTTCCCGTGCGACGGTCTGCTCGACGACCAGCAAGCGCGCCAGCTCGCTCGCTTCCTGCAGGTGAACGCGTACATCACGGGCATGTATGCGAAGACCGGAACGACTCTCACCGCCACGGTGCGGCTGATCGATATCAGCAGCTCCGGTATGGCCGCGAGCTTTGTGGCGACCAACGGCAATCCCGGCACGGCCACGGCACTCGCCGACGCCATCGCGCAGCGGTTGAACACGGTGATTCGCGCGAGCGAGCCGATCCAGGCCTGCAACGACGACCGCAAGAAGGGGCAGTTCGCGAAGGCCAAATCCGACGCGCAAAAGGCGCTGCAAGCCGATCCCACGTCGGTAGGCGCGTACCTGTGTCTCGCAACCGTCTTCGAGGCGCAGCGCATGCTCGACAGCGTGCTCTTTTACTCGAAGCAGGCGCTGAAGGGCGACAGCCTCAACAGCGCAGCGTGGGAAAACATCGCGCGAGTCTATCAACAACGGGGTGACACCGTCGCGATGCTCCAGGCGTTTACGGCGCAGGCGCGCGGTGAGCCGCGGAACGTCGGCAAGTGGCTGGGCATCGCGCAGGTATGGCGGCAGATGAAGCAAGCAGACTCAGCCGTTACGGTGATCGAGGAGGCGTTGAAGGCGTCGCCGGGTGATCCGCAGCTACTCGATCTGGAGCTGACGATCTGCAACGAGGCGGGGAAGTTCGCGTGCTCCTCGCACGTGTTCTATGTAAAGGCACAACATGACACGGCTCTGCTCGCGGACACCACGTTCCTGAAACCGGCCATCGGTGCGGCGCAACAGGCGTCGGATACCGTTGCGTTGGACTTCTTTACCGGGGTGGCCGTCAAGCGTTTTCCGAACAACGCCAGCTTCCTGCGGACGCGCGCCGCGTCGTATGAAATGCGTGGCAAACCCGATTCCGCCCTGGTCATGCTTCTGGCCGCGCTCAAGATCGACCCGAAGGACGTCGGGACCAGCTTGCAGATCGCGCAGATCAAGGTGGATCGCGCGGTACTCGACACGGCCGGCGTACCGAAGACAGATACCGCGGCCTTGAACCGGAGACGCGCGGCGTTTGCCCAGAAAGTGGATTCGGCCAAGCCCTATCTCGCCCCGGGGCTCAACTCGAGCGATTCGACCCAACGACTCGCCGCGTCGGTCATCATGCTGACAGCCGGATCGAAACTCGCGCAGGCGGGGGCGTACAATCAGGCCTATCCGTGGCTGGATACGCTGCTCACGATCATCGCGCCGAAAAACGCGGCTGATACAGCGGGACCGAGACAACAGATCCGTGTCAACGCCAGCTTCTGGTATGGGCTGTCGTCGGTGTTGACGCTGCAGGGTCCGTACAAGGCGATGACGGAAGCAAAGGGCAATGCCCGCTGCCCGGCCGCGCGAACGGTGTTCGATCGCTTGACGCGTACGAAGAGTGCTTTGGTACTGGGGACGCGTGTGCACCCGCCCACTGCAAAGCAGATGCTCGGCTTCGTGGATCAGTACGAGAAGGCCAAGCCACAGGTTCAAAAAGCCTATAAGTGTGCGCCGTCGATAAGTTGAATTGACCTGAGCCCCGATCTATATTCCGGCGCTCCGTCAGGGGCCTTGGGGCTGTAGCTCAGCTGGTTAGAGTGCCGGTCTGTCACACCGGAGGTCGCGGGTTCGAGCCCCGTCAGCCCCGCTCATAGGACTATCGAACCCCCGCCCATTACGGCGGGGGTTTTCTTATGTTGGAGCGTGCCCAGGGTGGTCGAGAGCGCGCTGCCGTACCATGTCCCGGTCCTGGCGGATACGATCCGCTCCTGGGCAGCCGGGAGTCGCCGCGCCGTCGACGGCACACTAGGCGGCGGTGGCCACGCTGCTGTGCTGCGCGATGCCGGCGCGAGCGTGCTCGGCATCGACCGCGATCCCGCGGCGATTGCCGCCGCGCGGGTCCGCCTGGGCGACACCGGCATGCAGTATCTCGAAGCATCCTTCGCCGCCCCTGCCGCCCTAGCCGCCATTCAATCGTTCCGTCCCGATCGCATCGTCCTCGACCTCGGCGTCAGCTCGCACCAGATCGACTCCGACGAGCGCGGTTTCACGTTCCGCCCGGGCGCGCCGCTGGATATGCGCATGGGGGGAGGAGGGAAGGGGGCACAGGGAGGGCGCCGGGCGATTACCGCGGGAGATATCCTCAATACCTGGCCAGTCGAGCGGCTCGGCGCGGTGTTCGCGGAATACGGTGACGAGCGGCGTGGTCGAACGCTCGCCAAAGAAATCGTGCGGCGCAGGCTCAACGCGCCGTTTGCGATCAGCGACGATTTCGTCAATGCGATTCGCCGGGTCCTGGGACCGCGGTCCGGTGCCTCGGACTTCGCGCGACTGTTTCAGGCGTTGCGGATCGCGGTCAACGAAGAGCTTGATACGCTCGCCGCCGCGCTGCCGCACCTGCGCGACGCGCTCGAGCCCGGCGGCAAGTTGGGCATCATCACCTACCACTCGGGCGAGGATCGCATCGTCAAGAACGCGTTCCGCGAGTGGGCCCGCGACTGCATTTGCCCGCCGCGGCAGCCGGTATGCACCTGTCGCGGGCGCGCGCTCGGTCGCGTCCTGACCAAGAAGCCCATCGTTCCCGATCCCCAGGAGGTTGCCGCGAACCCGCGCGCGCGGTCGGCGCAATTCCGCGCCTTTGAGGTCGCGAGTGCCTCTTAAAGGCCGGCACTGGATCGCATTCTGGCTCGTGGCGTTGCTCGCCGCGCTGTGGCTGGTCATCGCGCGGCAGACCGCGGCACTCAACGCCGCGCGCGAGCTGACCAGTTTGCGCGAGGAGCGCGCCGCGCTCGAAGGGAGGCGTGCCGATCTGGACCGGCGGGTCCGCACCGCTCAAAGCCGGTCGGTGCTGC
>WNGI01004073.1_pt1 | contig 13006 bp, 12 predicted proteins | sample 5400621 | NCBI WGS metagenome assembly WNGI01 (sample SAMN13153374, study PRJNA577476) | soil metagenome | isolation source: 20 cm soil or saprolite under Garry oak tree replicate 1 | place: USA:California | collected 2016-06-15 | reverse complement strand
CCTATTGTTAGTCATGACTGTAGCGCGGGATGCGAAGCGATAGATCATTTATCATCGAGGGGTTGTTTCGCAACGCATATTTTTCGCCCCCTCATGTGACTGAAAACTCGATTGCTGCTTTGACTGGACCGCTATTCCTTGATACGCACTTCTTCGATGCCTGAGGAAAAGTTGCGCCTAAACCGGTTTGGGCATGAGCTTCTTGCGCTGACGGGACTGATGCTGCTGGTTGCGCTCCGGTTCTTTCCCGTGCTTGCGGATCACCGGCTTTACGGACCGTTCGGCGATAATGTTTTCATTCTTGGACCGATGTTTGCGGAAACAGCTCGGCTCGCCCTCCACGGGGTGTTCCCTTATTATCTACCAAGCTTTGGCACCGGGTTTCCTATATATGAGAGCCCGGAGTATTGCGTCTGCTATCCGTTTTATTTTTTCGGCCTGCTCGACTACGGCGGCCCACTCCAGTCGCTTTATACGCTGACGTACCTGGCCATATTCCACCGTTTTTTGTTTGCGCTGAATTTGTACGGCATGCTCCGGTGCGCTCGAATTTCACCCTGGGCTGCATTCGCGAGCGCTTCCATCGGTGTTTTTGCCAACAACACGGAAAAGTATGCTATTTGGATCACGATGACGGCAAGCTATACCTGGATGCCGCTGCTTATCGGCGGCGCGATTTTGCTTCTGCGATTTCCTGGCCGGTTTTGGGGTATTCTTCTACTGGGTGGCTCCGCCGGATTGCTTGCGCTCGCCCAAGCGGCTCAGCCGGTTTCCCACGCGCTGTTCTTCTGTGTGATTTTTTTCGGCGCGGGGATGGTTTGGCTGATCCTGCGCCGCGATTCGACAGCAGTTGTCCGGCTCATCCTCTCGCTGGCCGCAGCAGGTGCGATCGCCTTCGGGCTCGCTGCTGTCTCAGCGGTCCCTGTGTTACTCGGTATCGAACGAATGATTCGACACATCGGTGAAGGGTTCGTGCTCGGCCATCAAGCCATTCCCTGGGAGCAATTCAACCGATACCAGCTAACTCTGACCCAGCTTGTCGGAATTCTACTCGGGCCAGGGTGGGTAGGTGCGGTCGGCAGCCCTTATGTCGGCCCGCTCGGTGTGGTGGGGGTCGCGTCCGCTCTTTTGTTTTTCCGGCGGTTAGATTCGATGGAGCGGTTTCTCGTCAGCGTCATCGGCGCGATCGGGCTTTACGCTTTGTTATCAGCTTGCGGAACCCATCTTGGATTCGCCTATTTGAACTATCATCTTCCACTCATCAATAAAAGCCGGGAAGCAGAACGGCATTTGGTTCTTTTTTTGATTGCGGTCGTTTTTCTCGCTGGCTTCGGATTTGACCAAATCGGCAACTTCGTGGCGGAACGCGGAGCGGGCCGGAAACAGCGTCTGCGCGTATGGCTTCCCGTGCTTGTTATGTTTCTTATCGCAATCGCTGTCGTGGCTTGGGAGTTATGGACGAGCGCGCCTTTAAGGCAAGGCGGCTGGCTTGTTCTTCTTCTAGCTCCTATCGTCGTGCTACTTGGTTTGCTCTTCCGAGTTAAAGCAACACCTGTCCTGGCGCTGGCGGCAATTCTGGCCTCGGTTGCATCCGCGATTTCATCACCATGGACTTTCCACCTCTATAGCTCAACATATGCGGAGGGCGAAAATCTTCGCAGCCTGGAGATCCTTTCGGCGATTCGGGACAAAATCGAACCCGGAGATTTCCGCATGGATTTTAGCGACCGGCAGTTCCACGTCTTCTCCTGGGGAATGAACGCGAGCTATTTTGGATTCAACAGCTTTTACACCCAGCTTACTCCCCAGCCTTACGATCAGTTCCGATTCAGCCAGGTGCACGAACCCTATCTGCGCGCCATGATGGGCACGCGCTACGTCCTCTGCAGCGCGGAGGAAAAGCCGACGGATCCCGGCGCAAAAGTACGGCTCGAAGTGCAGGGCTACAAGCTTTTCGAAAACGCAGCGTATATGGGCCGGTTGGCTCTCGTCCACACTCTCGCGGGAACCGTTAAGGATGAGAACCAATTTATCACGGAAGCTGGCGGTGGATTCGATTTTCTCAAAAGCGCTTACATCCAGGAGAAGGATGCGTCCCGCGTGGAAGGTTTTCTTTCCAAGGCATCCATGGAAACGAGTGCGGTAAATGACAGGCTCTACGTCATCAGAAGCTCAACCAATCAGGTCGTGGCCGTGGTTGAGTCCTCTCAGCCCGGTGTGCTCGTTCTTAATGAATGGTTTATCCCGGCATGGAGGGCAAAGGTAAACGACGACTCCAAGCCGATTCTGCGCGTCAACCAATGGCAGGTTGGCGTGCCGGTGGGTGCTGGAAAAAACGTTGTTGAATTTACCTACCGTCCCTCTGTGTTTTGGGGGCTGCTGATCTTGAACCGTGTGACGTGGCTGCTATTGGCGGCCCTCGTGCTGGCGCGCGTTGTGCGTCTATTATTCTTTCCGCTCACTCCTATCAGGGCGGGGCAGGGAGCTGGAGCTATACCTTCGCCTTCTCAAGAACCATTATAACTAACGAATAAGGAATATAAAAAAGATCCTCTCTCAGGTCGGTCTTTACATTAGCCTTTCCGAAGATCTCTACCGCCAGTTTTTCATAGGCTTCCGGGCTGCGAACGAACTCACCCCGATCCTCCTTCACCACATATCTCGCGAATACGTTTTGCTTCGGATGAAGGCCGCCGTCGATGCAAAGGACTTTTCCGCCCGGCTTCAAAGAAGCCTTTGCTAGTCTGAGAAGGTCCAGGGCGGTCGCATCATCAACATGATGGAGCAAACCATTCATCATCACGAAATCGAAAGGGTCATATTTTTCGAGTTCTTGCCGGTTGTACTCGCCATGATTGAAAGTTCCTAACAAAGAATACCGTCGCTGCGCATATTCAATATATTTCCGCTCCACATCATATCCCACATAGGTCGAATGAGGCACGAAGGCCGCAACATAGCCGGGGCCGCAACCTATGTCCAGGATTCTTGCGCCTTGGGGAATGTTTAAATATTGCTCGATGCAAAGTCTTCGGGTGCGAACGCCACCCACAGCCGTCTCGAAAAGCATATATAATCTCGGATTTTCTAATAATTTTTTGAACATAGCGATGAATTCATCCTTTTTGCGGTAATTATATTCGATATTTCTAATCAGGCTCCGAGCTCGCTCATGATCACTTTATCGTTGCCCGAAATTTCGGGACAAATCGATGATACGAATGCGGACGTCCTTCCCTTGTAGCGCAAGAGCGAAGTCGATTGAACTTTAGTTTGATCATATTATCTTAAGTAGCTGGGGGAAGAAAATGGCAGCGAAGCTTAAGGCCTATGCTCATCTGGCGATTGCGCACGTTCTGTTCATTGACATGGTAGGTTGCTCGAAGTTGCTGGTCAACGAGCAGCGAGAAGTGGTCGATGAACTCACGCGTGTATTTCGCAAGACGGCACAGTTCGTAAAAGTGAAGCGGCGGGCGAACTTATTCGAATCCCCGTGGGCGACGGGATGGGGCAGGTGTTCTTCCAGACGCCGGAACTACCGGTGCAATGTGCGATGGAAATTGCGCGCCGTTGAAGAATCATCCGCGAATCCGTGTGCGCATGGGTGTCCATAGCGGGTTAACGACTAGCTACAGTTCAAGTGAAGTGCGGATATCAAAAATGATGCGAACTTTGTAGGGGCGTGGAATGTGGCAACAAGGGAAGTGATCGATAAATGAGTAAAATAAATAAAAAATACTTTGAGACAAATGATATAACTATCTGGTGGAATCCAGACCACGGTAAATTTTCCGAGTATTTAGATGGTAATAAGAAGATAAAGGCGTTTCACGATAAGATCCTGAAGGATTTCCTGGAGAATGTGGACTTTAAAGGAAAGTCTGTGTTGGATTGCGGCGTCGGGAAGGGTAGGTTCGCAGTTAATATGATGATAAATGGCGCGGCTGGGGTGACCGGGCTTGATATCAATGAAAGAATGCTGGAGATCACTAAACAACGGTGTCCTTCGGTGGATACTGTACTTGGAGATATTGAGAATATCGAGTTTCCATGCAGGTGGTTTGATGTGGTTAGCTGTATGGAGACGTTGATACACGTGCCTGATAAAGAAAAGGCTGTTTGTGAGATGGCAAGGGTCGTAAAGAAGGACGGCTGCGTAGTAATAAATGTACAGTCTGGATATTCTTATCTGGCGTATCTGGAGTTTTATAGTGTGAGTGAATTGGTTAGTGGAGCGGTAAGGCTTGTAAAGATGAGATTACGCGGGAAAAAGGAGCACACGAAGTTAATTACGAAAAAGCATATTGAGACGTTATTGTCTTGCGCCGGGCTAAGAGTTGAGAAAGAGATTCGGTACGGGAAATGGTTTACGATACTGACTACCTATATTTGTAGGAAAGTATGAACAAAGTGGCGGGGCTACGTTGATTTTCTTAATAAACGATGCTGTGTCTTGGGCGATATTGTTCATGTTTATTTTGCTGCTTATTGGATTTCGCCACGGGCGATCTGTTCCCCTATCGTGAGCTGCCGAACTACCTAGGCTGAGGCGGAAAAACTGGATCACAGTTTTTCAGGCGCTAAAGGTTTCGATCGTTATTCCCTCTTACAACGACACAGCACAATCGAAAAGGTTGTGCAGGCTGTTGACACATGAACGGACCGCGGCGCGAATTTCTCAGGCGAAATCTGCCACAACTGGATCACCGTTAGACTGCCGTAGCGTGCATCGTCACGGTGTCGCATCGCCAGTGGCAGGCATCTGTACAGGAATCTTCTCATCAAAGAGAAGTCTATCCGCGCTGCGCACTGCGTACTGTAACTGGGGGTTGTAATCCCGTATGTAACCAACAAAGTCAGTTGTGTTAAACTTACCTTAGTGAAAGATATAATTAACAAGCGGACTCACCTCCTGTCCATCTACGCAGGGATACCATAGAGATGGACCGGGATAATTGCTTTGGTGCGCTCAGTGATAGCAGCTTCAAGCCTGGCGGGGCACATGGTCCGACGTACCGGGTCGATATCTACAAAGACTGGCTTTGCGCCGACATAGCTGATCGCCCAAGCAGTTGCTATGAAACTCATCGCGACGGCGATAACTTCATCCCCTAGCCCGATATCGAGCCAGCGTCGCGCGAGATGCAGCGCGCTCGTGCCGCTGTTCAAACCCACGCGATGAGCCACCCCGCAATACTCTGCAGATTTTTCCTCAAATTCTCCGGTCGCGGGTCCTTGAGTAAATTTTGCCGACTCACAAATTCGTTCTAATGCGCTCAATGCTTCTGGACGGATATCATTGTATTGAGCTGTGAGATCCAGGTCCGGGATGCGCCCCATATGGTCTGTGAGGTATGACGCCTCCTTCAGGTCGGCAGATTTTTTATCGATTAATGAAGCCACAACAAGCGATATCGCATCCAGCTGCGACGTTCACGCTTCGACAACGGTACGTTAGAGACCTCTCGCGCGGTTATCGCCAACTAATCTCAAACAATCCCTAAGCGACGCAAGAATGTTACGTAAGGTTGCCCCCTTCGCCTTTCCATGAGTGCGCGGTAAAAAATTGATTGGAACGAACTCAACGCGATAACCGCGTTTATGTGCTCGAATGATCCTTTCCGCTTCGGCAAACGGACTTCGGGAGATCACATTACAGGTAAAGACCTCCCGCGCGCCGAGTTTGACACTGCCAGCATCGCGCGTGGCAACGCCAAAGAGCATTTTAGGAAGCAGATTCAATGCCTGCGATACAATCCTGCGACGCAGGCTGTAAATTGCTCTCTTGTTTTGCCGAACCCCGACGACCAAATTAGCTCCTGCTTGCAGCGGCGGGAACATTTTTAGCAGGTTGCTGGCCGGCCACTGCCGATCTGATCCTGTAGAATAAATATGCGTCCCCCGCGCGTTGAGATATAGATCGGTTTGAGATTGATAGATTCCTTTGTTTTCCGCGTGCCGGACCAGCCGGATCTTGTTCGTTTGTTGTGAAAGCTGTTCGATAACAGCAGCGGTACTGTCCTGGCTACCATCGTCGAGACAAACAATTTCCCAATCATCCAGCGAGTCTGCCAACTTTGTCACCGCCTCGACGTGTTCTCTTATTACTGCTTCGATGTCAGGCTGCTCATTGTAAGCAGGCATCACGATGGAAAGAAATATTGGAGGTTTCATTAAGCCGTTGCTTTGCTGGCCAGTTCTCGCGCCGGATTGCCTGCCACTACAGCTCCATCTTGTACGCTGCGCGTCACGACGCTACCGGCGCCTACAATAGCACGCGCGCCTATAACCACTCCGCCAAGAATCGTGGCGTTGCTACCGATGCTGGCCCCCCGCCGCACCAGCGTTGGCTGGACTTTCCAATGGGCTTCGGTTTGTGGCGCGCCATCCGCGGTCGTAGCCCGGGGATACTTATCGTTGATGAACTTGACTCCGTGCCCAATGAATACTTCGTCTTCGATTGTTACACCTTCGCAGATGAAAGTGTGGCTAGAAATCTTGCACCGTTTTCCGATCGACGCCCCCTTCTGCACTTCCACAAATGTGCCGAGCCGGGTGTCGTCGCCGATCGCGCATCCGTACAAGTTGACGAAGCTGTGAATGGTCACGTTTCGTCCAAGCCGCACATCCGGCGCGACAACGCAGAATTGACCTTTGATTGCCACTTGTTCTCCCGAGCGCAGTATAAGCTCCAGTTCTCTAGATTGCGACCGGGTGACCCCCATTTGCAATTGAAGCGCTCGCAGCCTCGAGGATCTTTACCACCCGCAAGCCGCTCTGACCGTCTGAATTGGGACGTTTACCCGTGCGGACGCAATTCACGAAGTGTTCGCATTCGACCGACAATGCTTCACGCACATCGAGCTTGGGCGACCAGACGTCGCCCATGCGGTAATCTACCAGCGCCTTATAAATTCCGTCCTGCGATCCAATCTGGATGCCGCGATCGTAAACGCGAACCTTTTCGCTCGGCTCCATGTCATCATAAACAAGCATTCGACGACTGCCGCCGATCAAGTTTTGCCGCACTTTTACCGGGGACAGCCAGTTAACATGGAAATGGGCGATAAGGTTATTCGCAAAGTATAATGTGAGGTAAGCTACATCCAGCAGCCCGCGTCCCGTGTGATCGGCTCCTACTGCGGAAACGGACTGTGGCTTGTCTGGGATGAGATACGTCAAGATAGACACATCGTGGGGCGCCAAGTCCCAGATAACATCAATGTCATTCTGGAATAGCCCAAGGTTAACCCGTACGGAATCGAAGTAGTAGAGCTCCCCCATCTCACCGGCATCAATTATTTCCTTTATTCGGCGGACGGCTCCAGTGTAAACGAACGTGTGGTCCACCATCAGAACGAGATCCTTTGTTTCTGCTAGTTTGATAAGCTCTTCGGCCTCTTCGACCGTGCGAGTCATAGGCTTCTCTACCAGTATGTGCTTGTTAGCTTCCAGCGCCCGCTTTGCCAGTGCATGATGAGTAAAGACCGGTGTAGCCAGAACGACTGCGTCTATCGCGGAATCGCTTAAGATTTCGTCGGCCTCCGCAGAGACTGCAACGCTCGGGTAGCGTTTACTCGCAGCAGCCCGCCGCTCGGGGCGCAAATCGACACATCGCTTGACTTCCACCCCATCCGTCTCGTGTAAGTTGCGAAGCAGATTAGGGCCCCAATAACCATAACCGATAAGACCCACTTTCATTTGCGCGTTACCCATTTTACACAGCAGTCGTGACAAACTCTAACATGTCCTCACCATGCCCGCGATCCGAATCAAGTTAATTTGCTCAAGAGCGACCTAATTAAAAATTAAAAATGAACTGAGAACGAGAAGCACGTTCACCCCAATTCAGCGATATGCTCATAGTCGGTACAAAAAGCTCCCTGGACCGTCCAGACAAAAGTCCCCTGATGGCTTTCAATTAACGCCGTCTCCCGAAGCGGAGAATATTCAGTTTCGATCATAGCATGGTCAATTTCGCGACAGGGATCTGCACAGGAATCTTCTCATCCGATAGAACTCCATCTGCGCTGCGGACCACATACTTTAACTCTGGATTGTAATCCCGTATATAACCAACAAAGCCAGTCGTGTTAAGCTTCCCGCGGTAAAAAATGCGATTAATAAACGGGCTTACCGGCCAAGCGCGCGCCACCCCGCGGATGACTCCCGCTGGATCGACAATCACCCATGTCTTAGGAGTTAGGTGTCCCTTCTTAATTTGCTGACCGAAGATCCAAGAGACAGGGGTAATTGCCCATCGGATGATCGGGTTTACGCGTCGCTTCTCTATTGCCTGACCGACGACTCGGGCCGCCGGAGCCCCGTTATCACATTGAAGCAAAGCGTCAACGCTACACTGCCCCGTGAGCTTTTCCGGCTTATGCTTTCCCCCAAACAACGTTGTTTCATTAAGTCCGATCCAGTCTTGTAAGCCATCGGCAAACATATCCAGGCGGTCTGAGCGCAGAAGCGGCACCAACGCGTCGATCTGCTCTAGCTCGGCCAGAAAGCTCAGCTGTTTAACGTCGCGGACTCCGTCAATCAAACTCGTGGCAGCAACTTCGCAGTTGACGCGCACAAACCTGTCGGCCACTGCCGAGGAAAAATGACTAGGCCACGCGAGGATGGGAATCGCCAAGACGATAACAAAGATTGGCCAGCGTAAATAGCGCGTCTTTGCGCCGCGCTCGAGCATGAGGAGTAGGAAGCCGCCCCAGAAGAGCGTGCTCCAGAAAAAGTACCGCGGCGCGTTCGCCTCTGAAGGTATGTCGCGCAAAGACGGCGCGCGGCCGATAATTATAATGATCATCGCAAATAAAGCGAACGTTATTAGCGCAAAGCCTGTAAACTTCAGACAGTTCTGGCCGATGTTGCGCTTAATTACTGAGCTCGCTACTGCTACAATTGCCAGTACCAAGCCCGCCACGCCGATCCACAGTGGAATCCAAGACTCAGCTATTAGAGAAGGCGACTGCTGGGAAACCCAACCTGCGATTACATATGCGACGGGAGATCCTATTAGCCGACACAGCCAGCTCAGCATGCTAACTGGCGCTGCCGCAGCTGCCTCCACCAGTTGGCGAACCGAATAAAATGTCTGATCAGGTGGCAATGGTAACATATACATGAGAATCACTGCTATGATTGAATAGATTAAGAGCACGACGAGTGAGCGAGTGCCCAGCCGCGCGGCCCATGCCAGCAATAACAGCGCAGGCCAGACTGCCAGGCCCGTTCCATAGCTAAGAGAAGCTACAAACCCGCCAATTAGTACGGCCACGGCCGCCCCCCAAAAATGCGGCGAGTCGGAGCGCAATTTCGGTAGCCACAGAAAAGCCACTGCGAGTGGGCAGAGAACGAGATAACTAAAACAATTAAAAAAACCGATGGCCGTAGTAGTGTCACGACCCAGCCAAAAATTGCTCATCACAACAATGAGCGCAGCCACCATGCGACTGGTGGTCCCGACTGCTTTGTCACGCCATATTAGCACCAGCAGGATCAGTGTGGTCGCGATCGTTAGGACAATTCCAAGCAGGATAAACGGCGCTTGTTTGCCGTGGAAGAAGTGGAGATCAATAATGCCCAAAAGATTCGGAAAAAAGCAGGGATGGTCGTTCCATCTGGGCAATGCAAACCTCAACCAGGAAAGCGTCAGGCAGCGTTGAAAAATGCGCCATAAATCCGAATAGATGACTGAGACTGACCCAAAGTACAAGTAACCGAGCCCCGAGATGGAATAAAAGAGAATCGCAACAGCGATCCAAACCTCAGCGACGAGATTCGCCGCGCGCGATAAGTCACACTTCACAGGCAGAATATCGAACAGTTCCGTCCATTACGATAGCACTTGAAACAGACTTGGATGACTGCTGTCCCATTTCGCTGGATCTGCTTAACAACCGAGATCGCTGAACTTCAGGACTGTGTCGACTACATAGCCAATGGCCGCCGCGTCAAGATGTGGGCCGATTGGTAAACTGAGAGTTTTTTCCGCCAGTTCCTCTGTGACAGGAAAATCGCCACGTTTAAAGCCTGCGTCGGCGTACGCTTGGGAAAGGTGTGGCGGCAGGGGATAATGAATGAGGGTGCCAATTCCGGCTTCGTTCAATTGCTGCTGCAATCTATTGCGCTGCGGGTGGTGGATGACAAACAAATGCCAGACTGGGTCTGCGCCTGCTGCGATTCCGGGCAACTGCAAATCAGCCATATCAAATAATCCGTCCAAATATTGCCGTGCAATAGCTCGCCGGCGGTCGTTCCATTCGTCCAGCCACTTTAGTTTAACCCGAAGAAACGCGGCCTGCAAGGCATCAAGCCGCGAATTAATGCCCTTAACTTCGTTGTAATACTTTTTGCGTGATCCATAGTTTCTGAGAACGCGAACTCGATCGGCGAGTTCATCGTCATTGGTAACAACTGCGCCGCCGTCTCCAAACGCACCCAGGTTCTTGCTCGGGTAGAAACTAAACCCGGCTGCGTCGCCCAAGGCACCCGTACGATTGCCTTTGTAGATAGCACCGTGGGCTTGGGCGGCATCTTCTATCACCCGCAGTCCATGCCGATGCCCGAGCTCGACGATCTGCTGCATCTCTGCCGGCTGACCGTACAGATGCACTGCTATTACCGCTCGACTCTTCGACGTGAGAGCGGATTCAATGAGTTCCGGATCAATGTTGCCAGTTATGATATTCGGTTCGACTGGAACTGGCCTTGCGCCAACATAGGAGACCGCAAGCCATGTGGCAATGTAAGTATTTGCAGGAACGATAACTTCATCGCCAGGCCCGACGCCGTATCCGCGCAGAATCAAGATCAGCGCGTCCAAACCGTTTCCCACCCCGATGCAATGTTTAGCATTGCAGTACCGGGCGAAAGCACCTTCGAACGCTTCTACCTCCTCTCCCAGAATAAACCAGCCCGACTGCATTACCCGTTGAAAAGCCGCATCCAATTCAGGCTGCAGTTCTCGATAGGCTGCGTGAAGATCGAGAAATGGGACAATCATTTGCTCAGGCTTGTCTTCGCCAACGACCGAATTCCACCGTATGATTTTCTCGCAGCGGCCAGTAAGGCTACGCCAATTGGGAGCGAAGTTCTTCTTAGCAGGCTGAGCTCGAGCGCCAGAATTTGCCGAAACAAGCGAGGTGTTAATGAGTTCGCGGCAGAATCAAAATCACGGCCCGTTACCGATCCGCCCAGTGTGCGAGCGAGCACTGCCAGCGGGAAGAGTAGGGTGGTCCGCTGCGGGCGCAAGAGCGAGGCCGAACGCAACGTCGGGTGATCAATCATTTACAAAGCTGAGTTCGAAATCGGTTGCAGCGCCTCAGCTTCGCTCCGAATGCGCTGATAAAACTCGTTTACAGAGTGCAGCTGCGCAAAACAGCGTCGTAATAATGGACAGTTTGATGCGCGAAGAATGGTATAGTACCGCCGGCTCTGCAAGCGACCGTAGTCATCTCGATAATATGCCGGCAGACACCGTCACGAAACAACGGCTCGATGATGCTGGCCGGCGGTCACATGGAGGGCGGCGGTACCGATACGCCGGTTAATTCCACCTGCGTTCAATATTGCGCGTGACGAAATGTCATGAGCTTCGAGGGCCGTGGGTGATATTTTTCTGCGAGCTTGCTGAGTTTCGTCCAAGCATGAAGCTCCAAATAGAGCGGACGCAATTCGCGCACGCCGCCGATTGTCGATTTCCACTAAGAATGCGTTTCAGAATCTCAACAGGTCTTCGGCTCAGCTTTTTTTGCAGGCTAAGAATGACAAGATCTTTGGTTTTGACCTCCTCCTTCAAGCGAAGAATCCGAGATTCCTTTCGGTCGGTGCGCTCGTCGAATTCCTTTTGCAACGTCGTAATTATCCGCTTGGCTCTGCGATATTCGCTGCGCGGAACATGGCGCGGATTTAGCGGAAACACTAGTTTGTCGATCTTTCGCGTAGTGAGGGCTTGATTACGCTTAGTGCGATTTTTCTTTTCTTGGGATTCACAAAGTCGGCCAAAAGGTACTACCGGTAATAAGGTGGGCTGTTATTTTCGCCGCCTATCGCGGGAGCTGTACGAGACGTGATTCCTGAAACCGGAGGCGATATCGTGCCTCTGGTGGAAATTCTGCGACCAGCTTCGCGTGAACATCGGTCCGACCAAGAGCTACCTGGGTTGCCGCAAGCAAGACATCCTCATCAAAGAGTGAAGGTTGTGAATCGAAGAAAATTGTCTCACCCGGTGGCGGTGCGGGCAGTGCTCGCAGACCGGTTACGAAAGCGCGATACTCGCCCGTAAGAGCTCGTTCCCATAAGCGTTGAGGGCGGTTGGCCTCTTCGTGGACGAGGAAAGTGCCCCAGCACAGCAAAATAAAAACAACCGATGCGCCGCACTCAACGAGCCAGTGTGGATTTTGCGTTTCAATCGGGACGACAACAGTTTTAGCCAACATCGCCGCAAGGCCGCATACGCCCAAAAACGGAAGGTACCAATAGAACTCAAATCGATGATTGATCAAAAAAATCACCGGTAGAAATGCGATGAAAACGTAGGACTGGAAGAACAACGCGAGACGGCTCCGCAAAAGCGCAAATACCAGCAGCAGTAACACAAACCCGATGCACCAGATGTCCCATTGAAAACTCGTTCCGAGAAGCACATTAAAGTAAATCCCGAAACCACTGGCCAAGGTCGACCCTGTGATGCTCATGTAATAGGGGTCGCTAGTCAGGTCTCCCCTTATTGCCGCCGCATTGGATAGGCCGTACCATAACCATACCAGGCAGGTAGGCCGTAATAAAGCGAGACCGGTGGGGAGTATCCAGTGAGCGGCCATTCGTCGTACCACGCTTGTCAGCGCTATTTAAGACGCTAGTATTAGCAATTCGATGGATTTAAAGTTGAGTGAGAACCGCCATACTTTGGACCGCTTGGCTGAAGCTCGGCAGCAGTGCGCTGCAAAAATCCTTGAGCTGTACAAAACCGCTGGCGCGGGTCACATTGGTTCATCTC
>WNGI01004069.1_pt1 | contig 13008 bp, 12 predicted proteins | sample 5400621 | NCBI WGS metagenome assembly WNGI01 (sample SAMN13153374, study PRJNA577476) | soil metagenome | isolation source: 20 cm soil or saprolite under Garry oak tree replicate 1 | place: USA:California | collected 2016-06-15 | reverse complement strand
GCTTTCACGGGGCGAGCCCATCGAAGACTTGGCGCGCGTCATCTCCCGGATGGTCGACGTCGTGATGATCCGCACGTTCGAGCAATCGATCATCGAACGCTTTGCCGCGCATTCGCGTGTTCCGGTGATCAATGGCTTGACGAACGAATATCACCCCTGCCAGATTCTCTCGGACATCTATACCTACATCGAGCACCGTGGCTCGATCACCGGTAAGACCGTCGCGTGGATCGGCGACTCGAACAACGTCTGCTACACGTGGCTTCAGGCAGCGGAGATCCTGGACTTCACTGTCCATCTGTCGTCGCCACCCGGATACGAAATCGATCCGGCGCGCGCCGGCGCTCGCGATGCCCGCCGTTACATGACATTCACCGATCCGATGGAGGCCTGTCGCGCCGTCGATCTCGTGACGACCGACGTGTGGACGAGCATGGGCTTCGAAGCGGAAAACGATGCGCGGCGCCGCGCATTCGAAGATTGGCAAGTCGATGCCGCGATGATGCGCGAGGCGCGGCACGACGCGTTATTCATGCATTGCCTCCCCGCGCATCGCGGCGAGGAAGTTGCCGCGGAGGTGATCGACGGCCCGCAAAGCGTCGTATGGGACGAGGCGGAGAATCGGCTGCACGCGCAGAAGGCGTTGCTCGAGTATGTCGTGTGCGGGCGCGTCGCCGTTTGAACCACGGGATAAAGCGTCAAATGAGAATGCGATGATCGACCACACTGGATTGACCGTAACGGATGTCGTCAAATCAAAAGCGTTCTATCGCGCGGCGCTCGCACCGCTCGGCTATTCGCTCTTGATCGAGTTCGACGACGACGCCGGATTCGGCGTTGCGCCCAAGCCTGATTTCTGGATCGGTGAGGGGACGTTGAACGGCGCACGCAGCCACGTTGCGTTCCGAGCCGAAACGCGGCAACTCGTCGATGCATTCTATGAAGCGGCGATGGCGGCCGGAGGAACGGACAATGGTCCGCCTGGCGTCCGTCCGCACTATCACCCGAACTACTATTGCGCGTTCGTGCTCGATCCGGATGGACACAATATCGAGGCGGTCTGCCATGCGTCAGCCTAGCCACCGGATGGCGAACGAGATTCGTTTCGCATGAATCGCCGCGATTGTTTGCGCAGGTTCGCGGCACTGGCGACGATCATCGCTGCCTCGCCAGCGCTCGCACAGTCGTGGCCGGAACGGCCGATCAAATTCATCATGGCTGCGCCCGCAGGCAGCTCGCTCGACGTGCTGGGCCGAACGATCGCGGAAAAGTTGACGGTGCGTCTAGGGCAACCGGTCGTCGTCGAAGACAAGCCCGCGGCGGGTGGCACGGTTGCAACAGCCGAGGTTGCCAAGTCAGCGCCCGACGGCTACACGATGATGATCGGCTTTAACGGCCCGCTGTCGTTCTCGCCGCTGCTGCAGAAGCTGCCCTACGACGTCGCGAAAGATCTCGCGCCGGTGATTACGACGACGAGCCAGCCGAACGTGCTTGCGGTCAATGCATCGCTTCCGATTAAATCCGTGGCCGAGCTCGTTGCCTACGCAAAGGCGAACCCCGGCAAGCTCAACTACGCGTCGGTCGGGAACGGCAGCTCGTCGCATCTCAACATGGAACTATTCAAGCAGATGGCCGGCATTGACGCCGTGCACGTGCCGTTCAATGGTTCGCCGCCGGCCGTCACTGCAACGATCCAGGGTGAAACGCAGATGATCTTCGCGGTGATGCAGCCGCTGCAGGCGCAGATTCAGGCCGGCAAGTTGCGTGCGCTGGCGGTGACGACTGCCAAGCGATTTCCGCTTCTCCCCGATTATCCGACGATTGCGGAGTCCGGTTACCCCGGCTTCGAGGCGCTCGCCTGGAACGGCGTTCTGGTCCCCGCGGGCACGCCGAAAGCGGTCATCGCGCGGCTCAACGCCGAGATCAACGCCGTTCTCAAAGAGCCCGATGTCGTGCAAAAGCTGCACGCGCTGGGTTTTGACTTGATCGGTGGCACACCCGACGAATTCGGCGCGCTGATCAAGGGCGAATCGGACAAATGGGCGCCGGTGATTCGGAAGCTTGGGTTGAAGGTCGATTAGCGAACGCGAGCCGCGCGCGATTAGCGCTCGCTACTCCTTCGCCGCGTCTTCATCGCTCGGCGTGAGACGCGGCAGCAGCGGATCGCCGGTCGACCGCAGCAGACCGGTTTTCATATAGACAAAGAGCTTGTCGCGCGTGTCTGCGATGTCGAGGTTGCGCATCGTGAGCTGACCGACGCGATCCTGCGGCGAGAATGCCGAAGCGCCCTTCTCCATCGTGAGCCGCTCCGGCCTGTAGGTGAGGTTCGGGCTTTTTGTATCCAGGATGGAATAGTCGTTGCCGCGACGGAGCTCGAGCACGATCTCGCCGGTCACCGCGCGCGCGACCCACCGCTGCGCAGTCTCGCGCAGCATCATCGCCTGCGGGTCGAACCAGCGTCCTTGATAAAGCAAACGGCCGAGTCGGCGGCCGTTGTCCCGATATTGCTCGATCGTGTCCTCGTTGTGGATGCCGGTGACAAGGCGCTCATAGGCGATATGGAGAAGCGCCATGCCCGGCGCCTCGTACACGCCTCGGCTTTTCGCTTCGATGATGCGGTTCTCGATCTGGTCGCTCATGCCAAGACCATGGCGGCCGCCGATGGCGTTCGCTTCGAGCATCAACTCGACCGCATCGCGATGCTCGACGCCGTTCAATGCGACAGGCAGGCCTTCGTCGAAGCGCACGCTCACGCGTTCAGCGGTGATCGCGACGTCGGGGCGCCAAAAGGGCACGCCCATGATGGGCTCGACGATGCTGAAGCCCTTGTCGAGGAACTCGAGGTCTTTCGCCTCGTGCGTCGCGCCGAGCAGGTTCGAGTCTGTGGAATACGCCTTTTCGGAACTCATGCGATAGTCGAAGCCCGCCCGCGTCAGATATTCCGACATCTCCTTGCGACCTCCGAGCTCATCAATGAAGCGCACATCGAGCCAGGGTTTGTATATTTTGAGATCGGGGTTGGCGAGCAGACCATAGCGATAGAAACGCTCTATATCGTTGCCCTTGTACGTGCTGCCGTCGCCCCAAATATGGACGCCATCCTCTCTCATCGCCACTACCAGCAGCGTGCCGGTTACCGCGCGTCCGAGCGGCGTCGTGTTGAAGTACGTGGCGCCGGCGGTTGTGATGTGGAACGCGCCCGCCTGCAACGCAGCGATGCCTTCCGCGACGAGCGCTGCACGGCAGTCGATGAGACGGGCCGCCTGCGCGCCGTACGCCTTTGCTCGCCGCGGGATGTCGTCGTAGTCGCGCTCGTCGGGCTGGCCGAGATGAGCGGTGTACGCATACGGAACCGCGCCATTCGCGCGCATCCAAGCAAGCGCGGCGCTCGTGTCGAGGCCGCCCGAGAATGCGATGCCGACCTTCTGGCCGACGGGTAGGGTCTGCAGGATGCGGCTCATGTCCCGAGACTATACCAAGCGCTAAACTGTTCGATCGCGATGCCTGAATTGCCCGACGTCGTCGTTTACTGCGAAGCGCTCGCCGCGCGAATTCGCGGCCAGGTGCTCGAACGTATTCGGCTGATCAGTCCCTTTCTGCTCCGTACCGCCGTTCCGCCGATTGGCGAAGTCGAAGGGAAGCGCGTCGTCGGTGTCGAGCGGCTCGGCAAGCGGATCGTCATTGCACTTGAAGAGGATCTCTTCCTTGTCATTCATTTGATGATCGCAGGTCGTTTGCGTTGGCTTGCCGAGGACGCAAAGCCGCCCGGGCGGATTACGCTTGCGCTCTTCGAATTCTCAAGCGGCCGCCTCGCGTTCACCGAGGCCGGCACGAAGCGCCGCGCGTCGCTGCACGTCGTCAGGGGCGAATCGGCGCTCGCGCAGTTCGACATGGGCGGGCTGGACGTACAGCGCGCCGATCGCGCGGCATTCGGGGAGCGCCTGACCAGCGAAAATCACACGCTCAAACGCGCCCTCACCGACCCGCGTCTCTTAAGCGGCATCGGCAACGCCTACTCCGACGAAATACTTCACCGCGCGCGATTGTCGCCGCTCGCCCTGACGCGCAAGCTTTCCGACGACGAGATTACGCGGCTGTACGCGGCGACGCGCGCCGTTCTCGAGCAATGGATCGAGCGCTTGCGCATCGCGAGCGCCGCGAACTTTCCCGAAAAGGTTACGGCATTTCGGCCCGAGATGGCCGTCCACGGGCGCTATCGTCAGCCATGCCCCGTATGTGGCGAACCCGTGCAGCGGATCGTCTATGCGGAGAACGAGTGCAACTACTGCGCGCGCTGTCAGACCGGCGGTACGATCCTCGCGGATCGGGCGCTATCGCGTCTTTTGCACGACAGCTATCCGCGCTCGCTCGACGACGGTTGATGCGTCGACGGTCGAACCGGCGGGTCAGCTCCAATGGAACGACAGCGCTTCGTGCCGGGCTCCGCTGACAGCGACGCGGCGCGTCTGTGTGCGGCCTTGATACTCGGCGCTGACGATGTACTGGCCGTCGGGTAGATGCGCGAGAAAGATCGGGCCCTGCGACGCCCGATCAACGACAACCTGACCCGCGACATCGAGAATTTGCAGATGGACATCGGCGACAAACTCGGCCCGCTCACCATCCCCGCGCCGTGAGAATGTGAGCTCGAGCGGATACACGCGAGCTTCGGCACGCAGAGCCTCCACTTCCTCTTGGCCGATGCCACCGTTCACATAGCTGATGTGGGCGTTGATCAGAGATTGGAGATCCGCTGCGTAGAGGCTCGAAACAGAGAAGGAGGCGGCGAGTGCAACGGCTTGCAGTACAAGCCTGACGGACGCTGACATGACAACTCCTTGCGATTCGGGACGGCGCGCCGGTACAAAAGCGCTTCCTGCGCAAGTTACGGGAGCCTTCGGAATGGAGCCATCGGCCGGAGGCGCCTGGCGCCGTCGGTGGATTGCCGACAACGTTGCAGAGTTTGCTTTGGCGACCGGTCGCTAGAAGCCGACCCGAGCCCGGCGCCCGCAGACTTTCGTCGCGTCGATATCCTCGGGAACGAGGTACTCGCGATTGGCAAGTTGCGCGGTTCCGAAGGCGTCGAGCAGCAGTTTGCGCATGTCGCGCGGCGGCACGCTTGCAAGACGGTCAATCACCGACTCGGAAGGCTCTGCCGGGAACGGCCAATTGTGAGCGTCGAGTATTTCGCGATAGACGGCGAGCGCGATCCTTCGCGATCCGTCGGCATCGGGCCGTTCGATCTCGTAGACGTTCATCCGGTTGAGAATCGGCTCGGGGATGGCCGACTCGTCGTTGGCCGTGGCAACCCAGAGGATATGCGACGCATCCATGTCGACATCGATGAACTCGTCCTTGAAATGGGCTGCCGTATCGGGTTCGAGCAATGAATACAGCGCGCCCATCGGATCGTAACGCGCATCGCCGCCGGCCTTGTCGACTTCGTCGAGCACGACAACTGGATTCGCGTACTCGCCCTCGATCAGCGTTTGCGCGACCTTTCCGGGCCGCGCGTTCTGCCATTGCGCCGAAGCACCCGTCAGCACCCAACCCGCCGTCAACGAGCTCATCGAGACAAACTCGAATCCCGTGCTGAGGGCCTGGGCGAGCCTCTTCGCGAAATACGTCTTGCCAAGGCCCGGCTCGCCGATGAGCAGCATCGGCGTAAATTGAACCGCTTCGTTGCCCGCGACGGCGAGTGCCAAGAATTTGCGCAAATCGTCGACGACGCGCGCGAAGTTGGGCGAGGCGTCGTAAAGATCGTCGACTGCAGACGCTGTCGACGGCTTGATGATGTAGCGCGAGCCGCCGAGCTCGAACATGCGGTCGTACCAGCTCTTGAGACCTTCGTTGCGGCGCGCCACGCCGTCTTCACGCGCCCGGCCGACGTCGGCTACCGAGTAGATCGGTTGAAGATCAGCGAGCGGAATCGCAGAATCCATAAGGCGGTAACCTCCGGTGCAACTAATGCATTAAACATGCCAAATTCCGAGCATGCTGCCAAGGGGCGAATGCCTGTCAGATCGACGCCGACGCATGTTGTACCAGGCGCGCGACACACGTTGTCGGACTCGAGCGACGCACCGCCTCCGTGCGCCGCGGACGCGGGTTTGCGCCATGCCAGTGCCCGTGCTAGCTTGACCCTAAGCGAGGAAACGCCGATGCCGTCGTTCGATATCGTTTCGGAAGTGAATGAAGTAGAAGTTCATAACGCCCTCGACCAGACGAACAAGGAGCTGGGGACGCGGTTCGACTTCAAGGGCTCCGACGCGCGCGTCGAGTACAAGGACAAGACGCTGACGCTCTACGCCGACGATGACTTCAAGCTCAAACAGGTGACCGACATTCTGACCGCCAAACTGGCGAAACGGCAGGTCGACGTGCGGTCGCTCAAGTATGGCGAAATCGAGAAGGTATCAGGCAACAAGGTCAAGCAAGCGGTCACCGTCCGCACCGGCGTCGATCAGGAGCTGGCGAAAAAGATCGTGAAGGTGCTGAAGGAAAGCAAAATGAAAGTTCAAGGATCGATCCAGGGCGATGTCGTGCGCGTTTCTGGCGCCAAACGCGACGAATTGCAAAATGCAATCGCCCTTATCCGCAAGACGATCACCGATTTCCCGCTGCAGTATCAGAATTTCAGGGATTGAAAAGCGGGTCCTTCGCTCCGCTCGGGACGACGATTGGCTCTGTCACCTTTGAGTGCAGCGAAGCGTCTGTTTTTTTTCCTTAGGCGAGGTCAGCGACCAACGACTGCCGCGTCGCGGCGCCGACCGCCGGGATCTCGGCTTGATAGTTCGGATGGTCGACACCGAAGCCCAATGCGACGCCGTATTTCAGCGCCGAGATCATCTCGGGTGTCACCTCAAAGCGCAGGAAATGCACCGATGAGGTCTTCTCGTCGGTTTCGCGCTCGAGGTCCTCGTCGGCGATCGCGAAAACCCGTGGACAGCCTTCCACCTGCAGCCACACCTTGCGCTCGATGCCTTTAAGCTTCGCAAGCGCGCGCCGTCGCTCCTCGGTGTCATCGTACTCGATCAGCATCGTCGCCTTGAAGTTGTTGCCGTCGGGAACCAGCGGGTTGTACGCGGCCAGTTCGGCTTCGATGCCGTCCTCGTCGAATATCTTTTCGATCCGTAGCATTTCCTGAACTTGATAGCGGATCGTGAGCTCATCCTCGAACAGCAGCGTTATATGGTCGCCTAGATGGAGCGTCCGCGCGCGTTTGTGCTCGATCACACGCGCGCGAAATTCCTTACGCTCCTTGGCATAGGCCTCGAGCGTCATCAAGCTCTCGCGCTTGACCCATCGTTTCGTGGGCAAAGTCTTCGGATCCTTCGACATTCGGCCTCCGTAAGCATTGCGGCTCGCTTGGTCACGAGCCGGGTAGTCCGTAAGCAATCCGCAGCAACGTGAGCGGATGTTCCTTTCGAGCGCGCGTGTTGCCCTCCAGGGCGAGCCCTTCGAGAATGCGCCGGCCGGCGATCGGGCAATCAGAGCTTACGTAGTCGGGATCGCCATCGTTCATCCGTCTGAACACCGGGCGTCCGATTTTCATCGAATCGGCGTAGAACTCGCTCTTGATCCCCCACGTACCGTCGTGGCCGGAGCAGCGCTCGACCGTATTGATCGTCGTCTCGGGCACCTGCTCCAGAAGCTCGCGGGTTTTCTGACCGACGTTCTGCACGCGGGCATGACACGGAATGTGGTAGCTGATCTTGCCGAGCGGCGTCGTGAAATCGCGTTTCAGCAGCCCGTCCTTGTCTCGAGACACCAGGTATTCGAACGGATCGAACATCGCATCCGCAACGGCCTGCACATCAGGCTCACCGGGGAAAATGAGCGGCAATTCCTGCTTGAACATCAAGGTGCAAGACGGAACCGGCGTTAGAACGGCGTAGCCAGCTCGCACGAGATCCACAAGCAACGGTATGTTCGTTTCCTTCAGCTTTTCGACGGTCCGCAAGTCGCCAAGTTCCAGCTTGGGCATGCCGCAGCACACCGCGCGCTCGACCAGCGTGTATGGAATCTCGTTGTGCGCGAGCACTTTCAGCAAATCGTGGGCGATCCCGGGCTCGTTGAAATTCGCGTAGCACGTCGTGAAAATCGCCACCTTGCCCGGCGTGCGCGCGCCGTTACGAACCGGCCACTGCAATGAAGACGAGGCGTGATCGAGAAATCGTCCTTCTGCGTAGGGCGGCAGCTCCGCTTCGGATGCGACGCCCAGCACCTTATCCATTGCTTTGCGCACGGACGGCGTTGTGTTCGCCTTGTTGACGATCTTCACGACGACGGGAATCGTGGCGAGCTTGCCGACCTTGTCGGTGCTCGTAAGAAGCCGATCGCGAAAGCCCGTCTTGCCGTCCTCGAAGGCCTTCGCCTTCCCGCGCAGCATCAGCTTGGGAAAATCGACGTTCCATGGATGCGGCGGAACATACGGGCATTTGGTCATGAAGCAAAGGTCGCACAGGTAACACTGATCGACGACCTGCCAGAAGTCGGCCTTCGCGACACCGTCGACTTCCATCGTCTTGCTGTTGTCGACGAGATCGAACAGCGTCGGAAAAGCGCCGCACAGCGACACGCAGCGGCGACACCCATGACAGATGTTGAAGATCCGCTCCATCTCGTTATAGAGCGAGTCTTCGTTGTAGAAATCGGGATTGCGCCAGTCGAGCGGGTGGCGCGTGGGCGCATCGAGATTGCCTTCGCGGAGCGTCATCACTTTCCCGGGCGTCGAATCAGTTGGTGACCTGTGAAACGCGCCGCGTTCACACAGGTGACGCCATTATTGCGCACCGCAAATTGAGGGGCGCGGAACGCGACCTCTCCAATTTGCGGAGTTATTACGTCGCGGCGACGGTGGTCTCGCTCGGTCTTGCGGTCAAACCGCCGCGACGAAATAACAACTAGTCGGCCAGCTGATCCAACGCCTTCTGAAACCGGTTCGCGTGCGACCGTTCCGCCTTCGCCAGCGTCTCGAACCAGTCCGCAATTTCATCGAATCCTTCGGTCCGCGCGGCCTTAGCCATGCCCGGATACATGTCGGTGTACTCGTGGGTTTCCCCGGCGATCGCGGCCTTCAGGTTTTCACGGCTCGATCCGATTGGCAGATCCGTCGCCGGGTCGCCGACCGCGCTAAGATAATCGAGGTGTCCGTGTGCGTGACCTGTCTCGCCTTCCGCCGTCGAGCGGAAAATCGCCGACACGTCGTTCTGCCCTTCGACGTCGGCCTTGTTGGCAAAGTACAAATAGCGGCGATTCGCTTGCGACTCGCCGGCAAACGCGTATTTCAGGTTGTCGTGGGTCTTCGTGCCTTTCAGCGGTTTCATCGTGCTTCTCCTCTCGGGTTGCCCGCCTCGTCTTAACTCGGAGGCGAGTGACTCAGTTTTCTAGTGTCGCGCGGTCCTTTCATATATGTCCAATTGATTGTTATAATAATTACGATAAAGAAGGACTATCGCCTGACGGAGCCGATAAAAAACGCCTCAGTCGATCCGTTGGTACGCAGGCAGTGTCAGAAATTCCACGAAGGTGTCGTTACTGACGAGATCGGCAAAAATTTTCGATGCGTCGTCGTATTTTCCGTCACCGTAGCCGGGTCCCAGGTAGTCGCGAATCTTCGCCAGCTCTTCAGGAATCATCGCGGCGACCATCTCCTTCGACACCTTCCGGCCATCATCGAGCTTCCCTTTGGGTGAGCGAATCCACTGCCATACCTGCGAGCGGGAGATTTCTGCGGTGGCCGCGTCCTCCATCAAGTTGAAGATCGGTACCGCGCCCTGCCCCGCAAGCCACGCGCCGATGTATTGAATCGCCACGTTGATGTTGAGACGCAGGCCCTTCTCGGTAATCGGCTGCTCGGGCTCGAAATGCAGCAAATCAGCGGCGGTCGTTTTGACGTCCGCGCGCTTCTTTTGCGCGATCTGATTCGGCGTCGGCATCAGCCGGTCAAACGCTTCCAGCGCGACCGGCACCAGCGCCGGATGTGCAACCCACGTTCCGTCATGGCCGATCGTCGCTTCGCGCTCCTTGTCCGCCTTCACTTTCGCAAACGCTTCCCGATTCGCGGCCTCATCGTTTTTCACTGGAATCTGCGCTGCCATACCGCCCATCGCGTGGATGTTGCGGCGATGGCACGTCTTGACCAGCAACTCGGCGTAGCTCCGCATGAAGTGCGTCGTCATCGTGACGAGTGCCCGGTCGGCGAGGCAGAAGTCCCTGCTGTGCTGAAATTTCTTGATGCAGCTGAAGATGTAGTCCCAGCGGCCGGCGTTCAGTCCGGCGGAATGCTCGCGCAATTCATAGAGAATCTCGTCCATCTCGAATGCGGCAAGGATCGTCTCGATCAGCACCGTCGCCTTGATAGTGCCGTGAGGAATCCCGAGCTCGTCCTGTGCCATGACAAAGATGTCGTTCCAGAGCCGCGCCTCGAGATGACTCTCAAGCTTGGGTAGATAGAAATAGGGGCCGCTGCCGCGCGCGACCAGTTCTTTCGCGTTATGGTAGAAATACAGTCCGAAGTCGAAGATGCCGCCGCTTGCGAGCTCACCATCGATCTTCACGTGCTTTTCCGGCAGATGCCAGCCGCGCGGCCGCACGAACAGAACGGCCAGCTTGTCGTTCAGCCGGTACGACTTGCCTTCCGGCGACACGTAATCGATGCGCCGGCGAATCGCATCGCGCAAATTGATCTGGCCCTGGATGTTGTTGTGCCACATCGGCGTGTTCGCGTCCTCGAAGTCGGCCATATAAACGTTTGCGCCGGCGTTCAGTGCGTTGATGATCATCTTGCGGTCAACGGGCCCCGTGATCTCGACCCGGCGATCGGCGATGTCGGCCGGATATGGCGCACAGCTCCAATTGCTCTCGCGCACGGCACGCGTTTCGGGCAGGAAATCCGGGCGTCTCCCTCGGTCAAAGTCGGCTTGCCGCGCGGCGCGCGCCGCCAACAGCTCGTTGCGCGGTCGGCCAAAGGTTCGCTGCAGTCGCGCGACGAATGCCAACGCCGCGGGCGTAAGAACCTGCGCGTATTCGGGACTGATTTGTCCGGTGATCTCGATACCGGGACCAAACGAGGGTGTGCTCATGGGGTCCTCGCTGCAGGGACGTTGACGGCGCGAGAGAGGGACCGCACCGAAGTAGAACAACTGGCCGCCCGATGATACCCGATCGTGCTGCGGTGCGACACGAGTGCCGAAACGCCATCGAATAGCAGACTTTGGCAAAGGAGACGCCGGGCAAAGCCCGGCGTCTCCTCATCATGGCTCGTGGCTTACTGCTATGCAGCTAATTGAGGATTCAACCGGATGACGCCGCTTTGCAGCTTGTTGAGCGCGTTCAAATAGGCCTTCGCCGACGCAACGATGATGTCGGTATCGGCACCGTTACCATTGACGATCCGCCCGTCGCGTTCGAGCCGCACGGTCACTTCCCCCTGCGCGTTGCTACCCGTCGTGATTGCATTGACCGAATAGAGCAGCAGGTTCGCGCGCGAGCTCACCATCCGTTCGATCGCCTTGAACACGGCGTCGACAGGACCATCGCCTGTGACTTCCGCAACGACTTCGCTGTCGCCTATGCCCATCACGACGCGCGCGTGCGGCACCGTGCCCGTTTCGGACGTGACCTTGAGCGCCGCGAGCTTGTAGTGCTCGCGTTCGGGCGTAACGTCCTCATCGGAAACGATCGCGTGCAGATCCTCGTCGAACACTTCGCCTTTCTTGTCGGCGAGCTCCTTGAACTTGGCGAACGCGATGTTGACCGCATCTTCGTTGCCAAGATCGATCCCGAGCTCCGCAAGGCGCGTTTTGAATGCATTGCGTCCGGAAAGCTTGCCGAGCACGAGCTTGTTCGCGTTCCAGCCCACATCTTCCGCGCGCATGATCTCGTACGTTTCGCGGTGCTTGATGACGCCATCCTGATGGATGCCCGATTCGTGCGCGAAGGCGTTCGCGCCGACGATGGCCTTATTGGGTTGCACGGGAAATCCCGTGATGCTCGACACCATTTTCGACGCTGCGACGATTTGCGTCGTGTCGATGCGCGTCGTGCATGGAAACACGTCCTTGCGCGTACGCACGGCCATCACGATCTCTTCCAACGACGCATTTCCCGCGCGTTCGCCGAGGCCGTTGACTGTGCACTCCACTTGCCGCGCCCCGTTCATCACCGCGGAGAGAGAGTTGGCAACCGCGAGGCCAAGATCGTTGTGGCAGTGGACTGACCACACCGCCTCGTCGGAATTCGGAATCCGCTCGCGCAGCGATTTGATCAGCGCGCCAAATTGCCATGGCATCGTGTAGCCGACGGTGTCAGGGATGTTGACCGTTTTCGCGCCGGCTCTGATCACCGACTCGAGTAGGCGGCACAGGAAATCAGGTTCGGAGCGACCCGCATCCTCCGGCGAAAACTCGACGTTATCGGTGTAGCGGCGTGCCCATTGCACGGCTTTCACCGCCTGCTCGAACACCTGCTCCGGCGACATCCGCAACTTCATTTGCATATGGATCGGCGACGTCGCAATGAACGTATGGATTCGTTGCGACTTTGCGGGCTTGACGGCGTCGCCGCAGCGCTCGACGTCCTTTTCGTTTGCCCGCGCGAGCCCGCACACCGTGCTGTCCTTGATCGCTTTGGCGATGTCGTGCACGGCCTCCCAGTCGCCGTTGGATGAAGCGGGAAAGCCGGCTTCGATCACGTCGACGCGCAGCCGCTCGAGCTGGCGCGCGATGCGCATCTTCTCTTCCTTGGTCATCGATGCACCCGGACTTTGCTCGCCGTCGCGCAACGTCGTGTCGAAGATGATCAAATGGTCGGTCATGTCGTGGTCCTCGCGCGGGTCAAAACATTGAATCTGCCAGAGCTTGTCTGGCAGGCACGGTGCTACAAAGGAAGGGGTATGAGTTATCTGCGCGCGAGGCGCAGCAGCAGCAAGCCGCCCAGGATGAGCGCGGTCGCGGACGCGGGATCGGTCCGGAGGCTCGTGGCGACAAAGTTAAGGCTGCTCAT
>WNGI01004068.1_pt1 | contig 13008 bp, 12 predicted proteins | sample 5400621 | NCBI WGS metagenome assembly WNGI01 (sample SAMN13153374, study PRJNA577476) | soil metagenome | isolation source: 20 cm soil or saprolite under Garry oak tree replicate 1 | place: USA:California | collected 2016-06-15 | reverse complement strand
GAAACCCGTAGCCCGGGTGGAGGGCGTCGGCGCCGGTGATCTCGGCCGCCGCGATGAGCCGTGGGATGTTGAGGTAGGAGTCCCGCGCCGGCGGTCGGCCGATGCACACGTCGTCGTCCGCGAAGCGCACGTGCAGCGACTCGCGGTCGGCCTCGGAGTACACGGCCACGGTGCCCAGGCCGAGCTCCTTGCACGCGCGGATGACCCGCAGGGCGATTTCCCCGCGGTTCGCGATCAGGACCTTTTTGAACATCAGGGGGTCAGGTCGGACTGCATGCCACCCACGGACGCGCCCGAGCCCGAGCCTCCGAACGCCTTGCTCGCGGCGGAGTCCACGCCCGAGACCTTGAGGGCGAACTCGCTGGGGTTGGTGGCGTAGAACACCGCGCTTTCGTAGCTGATAATGCCCTGCGTAAACCAGTAGAACAGCGACTGATCGAAGCTCTGCATGCCGTACTGGATCGACCCCTCGGCGATCAGGTCGGGGATGCTGAGCTGCCTGGAGAGATCGCGGATGTTGTCCTGCACGGCGGCCGTGTTGATGAGGACCTCCGCGGCGGGCACGCGGCCCCGGGCGTCCTTGCGCGGCACCAGCCGCAGCGAAACGACCGCCTGGAGAGCGGTCGAGAGGAGATGGCGGATCTCGTCGTGCTGGTGCGGCGGGAAGAACGAGATCACGCGGTTGATCGTCTGCGTCGCGTCGGTGGTGTGCAGCGTCGAGAACACCAGGTGACCGGTGTCGGCCGCCTTGAGCGCGGTGTCCAGCGTCTCCATGTCGCGGATCTCGCCGATCAGGATCACGTCGGGATCCTGGCGCAGCACGTGGCGCAGGGCCGAGTTGAACGACAGGGTGTCGTTGCCCACCTCGCGCTGCGAGATGTTGGCGAGGTTGTCCCGGTGCAGAAACTCGATCGGGTCCTCGATCGTGATGATGTTGACGCGCCGGTTCAGGTTGATGTGGTTGATCAGCGCCGCCAGCGCCGTGGACTTGCCCGAGCCCGTCACCCCCGTCACCAGCACGAGGCCCCGCGGCCGCGCCGCGATCTCCTCCAGCACCGGCGGCAGGTTCAGCTCCTTGAGCGTCTTCACCTCGTAGGGAATCGACCGGAACGCGAACGCCACCGTGCCGCGCTGCTGGTACACGTTGGTGCGGAACCGGCCCACGCCCGGCACGCCGATCGCAAAATCCGCCTCCTTGTGCTCGGCGAACTCCTTCACCTGACGCGGGGTCATGATCTGCTCGGCCAGCGACTTCAGCTCTTCGGGCTTCAAGGGCTGGGTCTCGAGCCCCACGAGGTCCCCGTTGACGCGGATCGTCGCCGGCCGGCCGACCTTGAGCAGCAGGTCCGAGCCGTTGCGCTGGACCATCTGCGTGATCGCCTGCTTGAAGTTGAACGCGGCACCCGAAGAGGCGTCAGCCATGGGGGTCCACTCGGAAAAGGGTCTGGCCGAACTCGACCGGCTGGGCGTTCTCCACGCACACCTCGCGGATCACGCCCTGCACCTCGGACTCGATCTCGTTCATGATCTTCATCGCTTCGATGATGCACACCATCTGGCCGGGCGACACACGGGTGCCGACCTTCACGTACGGCTCCGCCCCCGGGTCGGGCGCGGAGTAAAACGTCCCCACCATCGGGGACTTGATCTCGAGCAGGGAGAGCGCAGGCGGCGGCGGCGCGGAGCCCGGGCCCCCCGAAGCAGCGGGTGCCCGCTGGGCTCCTGCGGAGGGGGGCCCGGTCTCCGCGGCCGGCGCCCGGGCCGCCACGACCATGTGTTCTCCACCCCCGGCGTTGGTGTGGCCCGCCTTCGACACCCGCACCGCCGTCCACGCCCCGAACCACCCGCGACGCACCTCGATCGCCCCTAACTCCGGCGACTCCCGGAGGATCCGCACCAGCTGCCCGATGATATCGAGGTTCATTGCACCTTAGAGTATCCGGGAAAGCCCCCCTACACCAGTTCCGCCAGCTCGGTGCGGCCGTCCGTCAGCAGCACGGGCCCCTCGCTCGACAGATGCACGTCATCCTCGATCCGGACGCCGCCTTCCCCCGCCAGGTACACGCCCGGCTCGATCGTCACGACCGCGTCTGCGGGGAGCGGCTCGGCGCTCGTCTTGGACAGGCGCGGCGCCTCGTGCACCTCCAGTCCGAGGCCGTGGCCCAGCGAGTGCCCGAAGGCGTCCCCGAAGCCCCGCGCCTCGATCACCTCCCGCGCCAGCGCGTCGGCCTCGCGTCCCGGCATGCCGGCCCGCACGCCCGTACGCGCCCGCAGCTGGGCGCCCTGCACCAGCTCGTATAGTGTGCGCTGCCGCTCGGTCGCGCGAGCCCCGACCACCACCGTGCGGGTGATGTCGGCGCAATAGCCGTCCAGTTGGGCGCCGAAGTCTAGCAGCAGCCACTCCCCGGCCGCCACCGTGCGCCGGCTGGAGCGCGCGTGGGGCAGCGCCGTGCGCGGGCCTGACGCCACGATCGTCGGGAACGGGTGCCCCTCGCTGCCCAGGCGCCGCAGCTCGCCTTCGAGCAGCCCCGTGATCTCGAGCTCGCTCATGCCGACGCGCACCCGCCCGAGCGTAGTGTCCAACGCCTGGCCCGCGAGCGCCGCCGCGCCCCGGATCGCGGCGACTTCGCCCGGGTCCTTCGTCGCGCGCAGCTGCTCCACCAGATCGCCCGTCGGCTTCCAACGCCACGCCTTCCCCGCCTGCGCCAGCCGGTCGGCGTCCTTCACCGCCAGCCCGGTCGCCTCGTAGCCGATGCACGCCAGCGGCCCGAGCGACGGCAGCTCGCGGAACAGCCGGTCCCACACGCTCGCGCCGTCCACTTCGACGCGCGCGACCGCGCCCGCTTCGGCCCGCGCCTGCTCGTCGTAGCGGAAGTCCGTCACCAGCAGCAGGTCCGCGCGCGTCGCCACCGCCAGCCCCGCCGAGCCCGAGAACCCCGTCAGGTACCGGACGTTGGCGCGCGAGGTGATCAGCAGTCCGTCCAGCTCCTCCGTCTCGAGCGCCCGGACCAGCCGGTCGTGACGCGCGTGCCGCGGGTCAGCGACCATCGCGGGACCCGAGATACCCGACCAGCCCCTCGAGTCCCAGCCGATAGCTCTCCGCGCCGAACCCGGTCACGACGCCGACGGCGAGGTCGGCGAGCAGGGAGCGGTGCCGCTCCGGCTCGCGGGCGAAGATGTTCGACAGGTGCACCTCGACGAACGGCACGCGCACGGCCAGCAGGGCGTCCCGGACAGCGAGGCTCGTGTGCGTGAGGGCGGCCGCATTGATCACGGCACCGTCGGCAGCCCCCCCCCCGAGCTGCTGGATCGCCTCGACCAGCTCGCCCTCGAAGTTCGTCTGGGTCCAGCTGCAGTCCACGCCGAGCGTGCGCGCCCGCTCGCGCGTTGCGGCCTCGATCTCCTGCAGCGTGGTATGACCGTACAGCTCCGGCTCGCGCGTCCCCAGCAGATTCAGGTTGGGGCCGTTCAGCACGGCGATGCGCACTAGGTCTTGAGACCCTTCAACCACGTCTGGAACTGGTCGAGATCGCCCTCGTCTTCCAGGGCCTGCTTGGCACGGGGGCCGGAGAGGCGACCGGGCTGCTTGGGCGCCGGGGCGGCGGGGGAGGAGGACGCCGGGGCATTCGGGTTGCGGGCAGGGGCGGTCGATCCGAAGAATTCGTCGAACGAGAACCCTCCCGTCTGCGTTGCGCCGGACGCTCGCGGTGCCGGGGGACCGTGAGGAGGGGGAGACGGAGGCGGCGGGACCTCCTCGGCCCCCGCAGCGCGGCCGCTCTCCTCGCCGAACACCTGATCCAGGGAGATGGTGTCGTCGGCGGCGTGCGTCGCTTCGCCCGGCATCGTGTCCATGTCGGGCGTCGCTTGCGCGAACGCGGAGTCGAGGGGCGAGGTGGCCACCATCCCCGGCCGACCGGCGAGAAGCGCCCGCAAGAACGCCTGCACCGACTGTCCGCTCGCCGGCTTGCCGCCGCCCGCGATGGCGGCAATCCGGGCCCGCAGCCGCGTGTCGGCGGGCCGTTGCGCGAGCAGGGCGCGATACACCCGCAGAGCCTCGTCAGCGTGCCCCTGCTTCAAGAACAGCTCCGCCATCGTCTCCGTGAGCAGGGGCTCCGCCCGTGACAGCGCCACCGTGTCCGCGGCGCCGTCGTCGTCGGACAGCGCGACCGCCGCCGCGACGGGTGCCTGAGTCCGCGGCGGCGTGGGTCTGCGCGGTGGTTGAGGCTCAGAAGAGGCGTCGTCCGGCATGATGAGGGGGAGGTCCACCTGCGGCATGTCGTCGTCGTCGTCGGCCTTGAACACACCGCTGCCCTCGTACTGCGTCCGAGCCAGCCCTTCGATCACTACGGCCGACGGCTTGAGGACCACATCTTCCTGTACCTCCAGGCCTTCCGCCTTGGCGGCATCGTGGGCCAGGGCGTTGAAATCGAGCGTGCCGTCGAAGGTCTCGAGATCGCCGCCGGGCGCGGGCGGCGCGGCGGCGGTGGGCGTCACGGGCTGCACCGACGTGTGTTCCACGACGAAGTCGGGCGGCGCGGGCGCAGGGGGTGGGGGTGCGGCGGCCGCGACGGCGGCGGCGGCCTGCGTCGCCTTGCCCTTGGCGAATGCGAGCGCCTCGGCAGCGTCCCCGTTCATGGGATCAGCGGCGAGCAGCTTGGTCAGCCATCCCACGGCGACGTCGAACCGCTTGCTCCGCGCGGCGATCTCCGCCAGGACCCTGAACGCGATGACGTTTTCCTGATCGAGCTCGAGCACCTTGTTGAACACCTGCTGCGCGCCGCCGTCGTCTTTGAGATCGATGAGGCAGCGGCCGTACACGATATGGGCGCTCACATAGTCGGGATGGCGCTCCAGCCCGCTCTTGCACAGCTCGATGGCCTGATCTAGTTGTCCCCCTTTGCGATAGGCGTCGGCCAGGGGCGCGAAATTGCGCCCTTTGGGGTTCTCCGCATAGCGTCGTTCGAGCTTCTCGATTTCGCTGGTGTACGGCACAGCCTAAGTCTTTGTGGGAATTGGACAAAGATAGTGTTCCGCCGGGTTTGCTGTCAATCGGAAACGCGCTAAGTTACGGCCCTTCCCGCCACCAGCACCGAGGAGTGCTCGCCCTATGATGCGCGCGATGCGCGAGAACGCCAAATGGATCTTCTACATCCTCGCCGTCGCCTTCATCGGGTGGCTCGTGTTCGACGTGGGCATGGGCATCACGGGGCGCGGGTCCACGCGGTCCGACGTGGTGCTCAAGGTGAACGGTCGCGAGGTGCACCTCGCGGAGTACGAAGCCGCCCTCCAGGCCGCCTACGACCAGTGGCGGCGCCAATCGGGCCGCACCCTCACCCGCGAGGACGAACAGCAGGTGCAGAACGAGGTGATCGATCAGTTTACCCAGGTGCTGCTGCTCGAGCAGCAGTACAAGAAGTTCGGGATCATGGTCTCGGACCAGGAGCTGATCCAGGCCGCGCAGAGCTCGCCGCCGCCCGAGGTGATGCAGGCTCCGGAGTTCCAGACCAACGGCCAGTTCGACATCACCAAGTGGCAACGCTATCTGTCGGGCGCCGCCGACCCGCAGTTTCTGCGCTCGCTCGAGGCGCGCTACCGCCAGGCGATCCCCCAGGTGAAGCTGGCCCAGTATCTCACGGCGGACATCTACGTTCCGGACGCCAAGCTGTGGCGCATCTACCGCGATCAGCATGAGTCGGTCACCGCTGTGGTCGTGCCGATCCGGCCGGAGCAGATCCCCGACCAGGACGTGCCCGTGTCGGACGCGGAGCTCCAGCAGTACTACGCGGCGCACAAGGCCGACTTCAAGCGGTCCGCCATGGCGTTCCTGAGCTTCGTCGCGCAGCCGCGGCTCGCCGACGCCGCCGATTCCGCCGCCGCGCTGGCGCGCGCCCGGCAGGTGCGCGACCAGATCGTGCGCGGCGCCAACTTCGAGGACGTCGCGAAGCGGGAGTCGGCGGACACCGGGAGCGGCGCCAACGGGGGAGACCTGGGCTGGATCAAGCGCGACGAGCGCAACTTCGATCCTCCGTTCCTCGCCGCGCTGCGGCGCCTGAGCCCGGGCGCCTTGAGCCCGCCGGTGCTGTCGAGCTTCGGCTACCACCTCATCAAGGTAGACGCGGCGCGCGGCGACTCGGTCCACGTGCGGCACATCCTCATCCCGATCGAGCCGCAGGGCAAGCACCTCGAGTACGTCGAGGCGCGGGCCGACACGCTGGACAAAGTCGCGGCCGACCAGACCGACGGCAGCCGGCTCGACTCGGTGGCGCGCAAGCTCAACCTGCCGCTCGCGCGCGCTCCCCGCCTGGTCGAGGGGGACCGCATGGTGCTGGGCCGTTACGTGATTCCCGACGTGAGCGTGTGGGCGTTCGAGGCGCGGGTGGGCGAAACGAGCCCCGTGATCGACGCGCGCCCGGCGTTCTACGTGTTCCGTCTCGACTCGCTGACGCCGGCGGGGACGCCGCCACTCGCCGAGATGCGCGAGCCGGTGCTCGCGGCGGCACGGTTGGTGAAGAAGCGCGAGCTGGTGCGGCAGCGGGCCGAGCGCGCGGCGCAGGAGCTCGGGAGCGGGCCCAGTCTGTTGCAGGCGGCCGCGGCGCACGGGTTGCCGGCGCAGAAGCTCGGGCCGTTCACGCGGCTCGCGCCGCCCCCGCTATTGCAGGAGTTCCCACTCGCAGTCGGCGCCGCGTTCGGATTGCGCTCCGGCGAGCGATCGGGGCTGATCCCGGGTTCCAACGGCTACGTCCTGCTCCAGACACTGAGCCGCACCGCAGCCGACTCGGCCGCGTGGGTGAAGCAGAAGGATGCTCAGCGGGAAGCGCTGCTCCAGGGGGCGCGGCAGGCGCGGCTCCAGGCGTACCAGGCGGCGATCAAGCAGCGGGCGAAGATCGTGGACCGCCGCAAGCAGCTGTTTGCGCCGCAGGGCGCGAGCTGAGGGTCAGTCGATCAGGCGGCGACCGCGGGCGCGCGCGGGGGGTGACGGCGCGTCTGGCTCGTCGGTGACGGCGCGGCGCGCCTCGTTGAGCGCGCGCTGAAATCCCCGCAGCCCCTTCCCCACCGTGCGGCCGGCATCCGGCAGGCGGTGCGCCCCGAGCGCCAGCAGCCCGATCACGAGTAGCAGGAGCAGCTCGCCGCCGCTCACGGGCTACTGGTTGAGCCGCTTCGGGTCGCCGCCTGCGGGGAGCGAGGACGTCGGGGAGGCGGCGGGCGGCTGCACGCCGCGCGGCTCCGGCCGATCCTCGACCACGTCCTTCATGCTGCGCCGGAATTCTTTGATCCCCTGCCCCAGCGACGACCCGATCTCCGGGATGCGCTTGGCGCCAAACACCAGCACCACGATCAGCATCAGGATCAGAATGTGACTGAACGACAGGTCCCCGAACATAGACGCCTCGTTTTCAGAAGAGCGACCGGGCCACGAAATAGGCGATCGCGACGCCCACCAGGGCCAGGAGCGACACCTCGAACCCGATCGGCCCGAGCGTGAGGGACACCACCAGCAGATCGATGTGCACCGGCCCGAGGGTCGGCGTCACGGCCGTGGTGAAGAACTCCCTGGCGGCGCCCTGCGGCAGGTAATGCCGCAGCAACGCGTGGAGAAACCCGCCCAGGACGAAGCCCGTCGCGAGCACTCCACAGTAAAATAGCGGCCGCCGGGGGCCTTGCGCCACGGTCTAGCTGCGCCGCTCGACGGCATAGGCGATGCTGTCGCGCAGCGCGTCCCGGGCGGGCGACGCCGGCAGCGCCTCCAGCTCCGCCTCCGCCTGCTGGGCACGCTGCTGCGCCCGGCGCCGCGCATACTCCAACCCGCCCGCCGCCTCCACCGCCCGGACCACGTCGGCGACGATCTCGTCCGACGGCTCGGCCGTGTCCATCAGCTGCGCCACCCGCGCGCGCTCCGCCGGCGCCATCCGGCCCAGCGCGGCGATCAGCGGCAGCGTCACCTTGTGCTCCTTCAAGTCCAGGCCGGACGGCTTGCCGGTCACGGCCTCGGGTTGCGTGTAGTCGAGTACGTCGTCGGTGATCTGGAACGCCATGCCGACGTGGAGGCCGAAGCGCGCCAGGGCCCGGCGGCACGGCGCCGGCGCCTGCAGGGCGCCGACCTCGCACGCCCCTGACAGGAGCGACGCGGTCTTGGCGCGGATCAGCTGGTCGTACTGCTCCTCGCTGTAGGCGAGCCGGTCGTGGGCCTCGAGCTGGCGCATCTCCCCCACGGTCATCTCGTTCGTGACGCGGGCAAACACCTCGAGCGGCTCCATGTCGCCCAGCTTGACCAGCTCGATGATGGCCCGGGAATAGAGATAGTCGCCCATGATGACGGCGATCTGGTGCGAGAACAGCGTGTTGATCGTCGGCATCCCGCGCCGCAGCGCCGAGTGGTCCACGGAGTCGTCGTGCACGAGCGTCGCGAGGTGAATGAGCTCCACGACGGCCGCGAGCGTCACGGCCCGCGGCTCGTCCACCCCCGCGGCCTGACGGCTGAGCAGCAGCAGCGTCGGCCGGAACAGCTTGCCCTTCATCCGGAGCAGGTGCTCGTTCGCCGCGGCGATGATCGGGAAATCCCCCGCGACGATGCGCTGCAGCTCGCCGCCGACCTCCTCGAGCGCCACCGCCACCGGGCGCTGGATGTCGCCGAGCGAGACGCGCGCGAGCTGCTCCTGCACCATGCTCACTTCGCCTTGGCGAGCGCCTTCACGCGCTCGCCCACATCCATGAAGCGGATGTCCACCGCGAACACCCGCCCGTACAGCTCGCGTGCGTCCACCTTCTTCCCCTGACCCTCGAGCGCCCGCCCCAGCCAGTACAGCACGCCCACGCGCTCCTGATCGCCGCCCGCGGGCAGGTCGAGCCCGCGCCGCAGGATCGACTCCGCCACCACGAGCGCACCCTTCTCGAGGAAGCACGCCCCCAGCGCCTCCGACGTTTTGAGCTTGCCATCGGGCGCCCGCAGCGCCTTTTGGAATTCGGAGATCGCCTCGTCGAGCAGGCCCATCTCCTTGAACGCCACCCCCAGGTCGTAGTGCGACTGGAAGTCCGCCTCGTCGATGTTCTCGTCGATCCCCTGCTTGAAGCGGGACAGCATGTCGCGGAAGTCCTTCTCCTCGTCGCCCGTGGGCTCCTCGTCGGCGACCTTCATGCGCGTGTCGCGCACCGGCCTGTCGTCGTCCAGGATCATCGCACCCAGATCGATGAACTCCGACTCCTCGGCTGCTTCCTCCACCACCGCTTCCTCGCGGGCTCTGGGCTTCGCGTCCTTGGCCGGGACCCGCGGCGGCGGCGCCTTCTCCCTCGGTCGCGGCTGCGGCGGTCGCGCCCCCGCGGGCGCGAGCATCGCCAGTGCCGCCAGCGCCCGCTCGTTGCCGCGATCGTGCTCGGCCACGCGCTGGTATACCGCCCGCGCCTTGTCCGGCAGGTCGCCCCGTAGCAGCGTGTCCGCCAGCTCGAGGTACGCGTCGATCAAACTCGTCTTGTCGCCCGTCTTGAACGCGTACTCCACCTGCTTCTGGCGGTGCCGCACGCTGTTCGGGTCGAGCCGCAGGATCTCCTCCACCAGGCCTCGCGCCCGCTCGAGGTCGCCCCGGTTCTCGAAGCCCCCGGTGGCGTGATCCAACTCCTGGATGCCGCGGTCGCGCGCGCCGCTCTCGATCAATGCCTCGCCCAGCGCGCGGTGCGCCTCCGGATCGTCCGGGTCGTCCGCCACCAAGGCTTCGAGCTGCTCGATCGGCGGCGCGCTCGGGGCATCCTCGATGTTCGCGAACACCAGCGACCCGCTGGCCCCGCTCTGATTGATCACCCCGTCGAGGCCGACGTCCACGTAGCCCGACCGCCGCCCCGGCGCGACCGATGTGTCGTCCTCGGTCCGGATGAAGCTCGTGTCGGGCCGGGCTTCGTCGACCGTCAGCGGCTCGTCGTCCACGTCGTGGCCCGCCGACGTCGTCTCGGTGGCGAAGTCGGGCTCGAGCTCGAGCAGCGGCACCTCGACGATGGTCTTGCGTTTCCCGGGCGGCGGCGGGGCGGCGGCGGGCCGCTTGGGTACCACCGGCTTCACCCTCGGTGGCTCCGGGGCGGGCGCCGTCACGCGCGGCGCCGGCGCGCCGGGGCGCCGGGGCACGACGGGAGCGACCCTGGGCACGCCGGGCCTGGGCGCCGGGGCCTGCGGCGGCGGGACCTTCGGCACCGCGACTCGAGGCCTGGGCGGCGGGGGTGGTGGCTCCTCGATCTCCTCGACCTCCTCGACCGGCTCCACCTCGATGGGTTCGATGTCGGAAACTTCCATGGTCGGCTCGAGGTCCACCATCGGCTCGATGTCGTCGGTAGGCAGCTCGTCGCGCAACGAGGGCGCCTCGGGCGCCAGGGCCTGCGTCTCGCCGAAATCCACCGTCCGCTCGAATCCCTCGATCAGCTCGTCCGCCTCGGGCGCGACGTCCTCCTCGGCGAGGCTCGTCGTTTCGATCTCGAGCGACGTATCCGGCTCCGGCGTGACCTCCGTCAGCAGGCTCGGTGGCAGGGGCGACTTGGCCTTGGGCTTCGGCTCGTCCAAGTCGAGGAACACGAGGCTCGAGCTCTTGCGTTTCCCGGACTTGTGCAGGTCGTCCTTCGGCGGCGCCGCCGGGGTCGGGACGCTCACCGACGAACGGCGATCCGGCGTGCCGTACATCTGCAGCTGCTCCTCGAGCATGGCCCGCAGGCCCGCGCTGTCCGGCGTCAGGTCGGTGAATTCCTTGAGGGCCGAGAAGGCCTGCTGGATCTTTCCCGTCTTGTGCATCCGCTCGGCGTACTCGACGAAATGCTGCTTCGCCTCGGCGAGGAACCCCTTCGAAGCGTACAGCTTGGCGAGCTTCAGGTAGGTATTCTGCCGCGCCGGCGCGTTGCGGAGCACCTTGTTGCACATCGCGATGGCGTTGTTGTGAAAGCCGAGCTCGGCGTAGTGGTCCACGGCGCGCTCGTAATAGTCGGCGGCCTGGCCGGGGTCCTTCACCTTGAGGTAGAGGTCGCCGATCCGGTTGTAGACCGAGAGATCTGGGTTGGGCTCGCCCTCATCCTCCTGGACCTGGAGGATCTCGAGCCAGGACTCGATTGCGGCCTTGGGGTCCTTCGCCTCGAGGCTCTTCGCCTTCTCTTTGAGCTTCTCAAGCTTTGACATTGCGGCCTAAAGATACCGGGCCATTGCGACGCAAACAAGCCGAACCCGCTGTCCAGACGTCGGTTACGAGATTGGCGCCAAGCCAATACGCCACCTCGCGCCAGTCGCGAACCGAGCACAGCACGAGGTCCGCTGCGAAGCCGGGGGCGATCTGGCCGCGCTCCCGGGCGAGCCCCAGGGCAGCGGCGGCGTTCACGGTCACGGCGACGACGGCTTCCGCGTGGCGCAAGCCCAGCTGCGACACGCCGAGCACCATCACGAGCGGCAGGCTCACGGTCGGCGAGGACCCGGGGTTGAAGTCGGTGGCGAGCGCCAGGGCAGCCCCCGCCTCGAGCAGCCGCCGCGCGGGCGCCTGACGCCCCACGCCGAGAAACATCATCGTCGCGGGGAGGAGCACCGCGACGGTCGCACTGCTTCCCAGGGCGCTGATTCCGGCGTCCGACACGGCGGCCAGGTGGTCCGCCGACGCAGCGCCCAGCTCGACCGCAAGCTCCGCTCCGCCCGATGCCGCGAATTCGTCGGCGTGCAGCTTGACGGCCAGGCCGTGGCGCCGGGCGGCGCTGAGCACGGCGCGAGCCTCGCCCGCGGTGAACACGCCCGGCTCGCAGAACGCGTCGCACGCCACCGCGAGCCGCTCCCGGGCCACGGCGGGAATGTATTCCTCGCACACCAGGCGCACGTACTCGGCACGCCGCTCGCGGAACTCCGGCGGGATTTCGTGTGCGCCGAGGAAGGTCGGCACCAGGGTCGCGGGCTGCGCGGAGCCGAGCGCACGGATCACGCGCAGCTGCTTGAGCTCGGTCTCGAGGTCGAGGCCGTACCCCGACTTCACTTCGATCGTCGTGCTGCCGTGTTGCAGCAGTACCGCGAGACGCGTCCGGGCGAGCGTCTCGAGCTCCGGCTCCGGCCGGACGCGGACGTCCCGCACCGATTCCAGGATTCCTCCTCCCGCCGCCGCGATCGCCCGGTAGTCGAGTCCCAACGCACGGCGCTCGTGATCGTCGAGCCGCGGCGCCCCGAACACCGCGTGGGTGTGGCAATCGATGAAGCCGGGAAACAGCACGCCCTGCACCTCCACCACCTCCACCCCCCGTTTCACGTTTCCCGTTTCCCGTCGCACGTCCTCATACCGCCCCACGGCCGCAATGCGATCACCGTCGATCAACACCGCCGCGTCCGTGAGAACCTCGAGCTCGGCCATCTCGCGCCCGCGGCGCGCCCGTGCCGGGCCGCGGCAGGTCACCACCTGGCGCGCGCCGACCAGCAGCGTGGTCAGTCGGTCGCCTCGGGGAGGCGCGTCGGGATGCGGATGCCGTGGCGGCGCGCGGCTGCGAGCGCCTCCGGGTACCCGGCGTCGGCGTGCCGGGCGATCCCGATCCCGGGATCGTTGGTGAGCACGCGCTCGAGCCGCCGGCCCGCGGCGGCGGACCCATCGGCGACGCTCACCTGCCCCGCATGCAGCGAGTTGCCGATCCCGACGCCGCCGCCGTGGTGGAACGAGACCCAGGCCGCCCCCGACGCGGTGTTGAGCAGCGCGTTCAGGATCGGCCAGTCGGCGATCGCATCCGAGCCGTCGCGCATCCCCTCCGTTTCGCGGAACGGCGACGCTACGGACCCGGTATCGAGGTGGTCCCGGCCGATGACGATCGGGGCGCTCACTTCCCCTCGCTTCACGAGGTCGTTCAGCGCGCAGCCGAAACGCGCGCGCTCCCCCTGCCCCAGCCAGCAGATGCGCGCCGGCAGGCCCTGGAACGCCACGCGCTCCTGGGCGAGGGTGATCCAGCGGCGCAGGTGCTCGTCCTCCGGAAACAGCTCGAGCACGAGGCGATCCGTGCGGTGCAGGTCCCGCGCCTCCCCTGACAGCGCCA
>WNGI01004436.1_pt1 | contig 13011 bp, 16 predicted proteins | sample 5400621 | NCBI WGS metagenome assembly WNGI01 (sample SAMN13153374, study PRJNA577476) | soil metagenome | isolation source: 20 cm soil or saprolite under Garry oak tree replicate 1 | place: USA:California | collected 2016-06-15 | reverse complement strand
AGCCATCGACCATATTGAAGAAGTTGCAGCATTATTAAACGACTCTTCTGTTGGGTGCGAAACAAGTTGCCACTTGATGCAATGTCAATTTGCTGATTCCGCTTAGCGTCACCTTTTTTGCACCGGACGATAAAGCACTCCGCCACCATGAAAAGCAGTGTTGCGCGTCCGAGATACTCTTCAATTCCAGTGCTGTTCCTGCGTACAATCTAGGCGATGTCCTCTCTGGTCTAGAAGAGTTGGACCAGGCGTCATCAGCATCGCTTGGCGAAAATGATGACGAGGACAACGGCGAGGACGAGAAAGAGAGAAAACGCCGGTTTTTGAAAATGCTTTTACGCGCCATTCTCAAGTATCATATTCTTCCTCGGAGGCTCGACGTGGTCTCTTTGGGAGATAAGATGACACACCCCACCCACTTAACCATTGAAGAAGCGCACACAACAAAAAATCTTGCCTCCAATCTTAATCGTCAATCTCTATAGCCACGTTGTGAGACCTGATATGAAGGCATCTAATGGTTGGATCGTTAACTTACTCGTGTGATTTCAACTGATCGAGTCCTAGGGCTGATTCATGTTGTGGATCATCCTCTATTTCCGCCGCTCTCTGCGTTTCAAGAACTGTTTATGGCCTCGTCGCATTTTTCTATATTCGTGAGTCGTTTCGGCAATGGTCCGAAAGTGGAGTGAAATGTTGTTGTCTAGACATCCGCCATTCAAAGAACTGAATTGACGGATTCTGTGGACTTCCGCTTCGCAGCCGACAATGACGAAGGTGAACTTCGAGTAGAAGGGTCGCCAGCTGTCACGATTTTCGCACCGACCAATAAAGCTTTTGAAGCGCTGCCAAGGGATCTACGACTTTATCTTTTCTCTCCGTTTGGTAAACGCGCTCTAAGGAAGATTCTGGAATATCATATTGCGCCCGATTTTGTTTTGCATTCAGGTCGGCATTCTTCCTGACATCTCGGATGGCTGACAACGCAATCACAAACCAGACTATACGTTTAATCGGTCAGAAGAGTCACCAGATATGAAACTATTTCCAGATGATCGCGCCTTTGACTTTGATTCTGAACTTGATCGATTGGACGAGCTGCCTCCGATGTTCACTATTCCCGATCAAGACGGAGGCGCGCCTTGTCAAGTTGATGGAGATTTCTACCTTGAAAATGGTCTCGACGACGAAACGATATATAAAAAGCATAAGCATAAAAAACCAAAGCATCCCAAAAAGCCGAAACTCCCGTGCCCGGAACCTATTTCCCTTATCGACTTCACCATACCGACGCTCTACCATGGCCACCCATTGCACGTACATATAGGAAAATTTAAGCTCACCCTTCCGATCCCAGGCCATGACCATCCGTATCGCATCATAACGAAGTTCACCGTCGACGGGCACAGAATTCGCATACCTGATCTCGTTGCTATGAATGGTGCGGTTCATGTCATTGATAAACTGCTTGATCCTCGGGGACCTCGCCACTATTCTGGAACTGGCCAGATCTTAGAATCCGCTTATAATCCGGAGGAAATGGAGATATGGGGGAGGTGGAAAGAATGGCTTTATCAGTGGGCTGAATTGTGAGACAACGCAGTCTGTCATAAACGGTCATCATTTATGTTTCTACAACCTTGATCGCCTGTCATAAACTGTCATCATTTAGGTTTCTACGACCTTGATCGCGACGGGTTTCTCGCTACTTAATGATTCTTGCGATTGCTTTGCTTCCAAAATTCTATGCCTGCCCGTCCGTTTGTGCGCATCCCACTGTTTGCCTTCATATATCATAACGGGACGGCTTGGCTGCGTGGTACAAGTCGGACACGTTATCATTTTTCGTTCTTGTAACGCGGCCGGACTTGTATGTATGATATTTTAATCAAACTACAAACAGTGATGCGACTGTACACGTACGTATCAGTCTTGAGCATCTTAGATGCCAAGGGAGACATGGTCAGCGGATCCTGCAAAGTTCGGTCCCCGAGGAAGTCTTAATCGTGCTAAGCAAAAGCTATGAGATTTGTTATCTGAATCGCACACCTTCCATTATTCCTATCGCCGGATTTTTGACATTTGAATGCCAACAACCGCCAAGTTCTGCATGGATGATGTCACCGAAGAAGTAACAGGGACGAGAACGTACTCGTAGCATCAAGCAGATATATTGGAACACAATTTGGCGTTTGAGAATTGGCTGTTCTAATTGCTGGAAGTAATTTGTTTTTGATCCAGGATATTTGTCTCTTGGCATACTGGCGAGTGGACAATTTCATCCGTTCAGCAGCATCTTGGAACTGCGCTGTAGATGGTTCTTCAGAGGCGAGGTAATCGTTGAATTCCCTAAAACCTTGCGACATTATTTAGCAATGGTCGCACTCTGAATTGCACGACACACCAATAGCCTGATATATACCAAGCGTGTAGTCGGTGCTAGCCGGCGAATCGCCATTTAGGTCAAGATGTAGTTTCTTAAGGTCACGGACTTCATCCAGTAACCCCCGCTGTTCAACTCATCAATACGTGACATTTCATTTAAGCGTCTAGCTTTACTTGTATCATCTTGTCGACGCGGCTATCAAGTCGCTCATTGAGGTCAGAAGGCTCGGAGTATAACCAAAAAAACAATGTGGGGAATCTGGAATGATCAAACTTGGACGGATAAAGGGTTGCTGACAGAGGACGGCAGACCTCGGTTTGCCTTGCGAGGGATTCAGAGATTGCTCTGCCATCACATCGCTTGCCTTGCGTCCGGTTTCTCTGATGATCTGCAAACTTCTGATAATTTTCCGCGTATCCCGCCAATGCCACCGGCTACCAGTGGTGGGATCTAGTTCAGATAACAAAGCATACAATTGCCATGCATCTTCGGGTTCCTTCGAGGCCGAAGGAGGGTGTTCAGGAAGATTGATGAACAGCTTAAGAAAGTCTTTGTCCAGGTTAGAGACGGAGCGAGCCATAGCATCTGACTGCTGTTGAAGGACCTCAGCAGTACATGAGTGTTCGGGACTCGAAGAGAGGGGTTCGCTTTCGGAAACCAAACGGCCGGGAAAAATCAAGTGTTGAATCCAGTAAGAGGTTCCTCCTACCACAATAGGAATTTCATTACGTCTATGGGTCTCGTCGATCTAGACAGGATCGTATAGATTGATGGAAGTGCAAATACACGAACTTACGGCCTTGATAGCATCCTGTATCCAATGGCCGACAACATACTGTTCACCAGGTTCCTTGAAAGCCATCAGGAGATGCTCGATGCCCTGTCTTTCTGATTCCGGAACTTTGTTGGTTATGATGTCCATGCCGCGATAAACTTGCATGGAGTCTGCATTGATTATTCTGGCTCCTTTCCATGATAGACAGCCCTTCGAAAGGCGAGATGCGAGTTCTATAGCCAGGTCTGACTTGCCAACGCCTGTGGTGCCACATATCGCGATGATGGGACGTAGGTTCATGATGATGATTTGGTACACACAACCAAACCACGCATCCCTTCTCTCTCCGACTCTATTATTATTATAGGATGAGCTCTCGTTTGCGCACTGTCCGCATCACTCTTGCCAACCTGAGGCCTGCGCCGGGATCTCAACACAGCGTCTGTTCTTTTCTGCTCTTGTCTCCCACCTTTTGATTTTTGTCTTTGCAGCAAAAAAGAGTCGGAAGAGGGCAGGGCTCTGGCTACGGTGGTACTGCAGGACGTGGCGCAAATGGTCAGAAGTCCCGTTCAGGCGTCGGGCTGAAACCCGGCTTTGAAGGTGGTCAGACGCCCATCACCAAACGTTTTCCAAAGCGTGGTTTCGTGAACCAGTATGTGAACACATCTCAGACTGCCATTCCACTGACGCGTGGAACCTCGTCAGGAACGCCAAGACATACGCTTCTGTCAATCTCGACAGAATACAACATTGGATTGACGAAGGACGTTTGGTCTCTTCTCCTGATAAACCGATTACTGCCAGGGAACTTTTGCTGAGTGGTTGTGTGCATGATGTTCATGATGGGATTAAAGTATTGGGAAATGTTGGTATATCCTCTCTTCTGTTATCCTTCGCCCGTATAACCGTGTTTCAGGGTGCCGAGTACCTGAAGTCGCCCATCTTCATGACGCCTTCGCGTGCTTCCAAGAGCGCCATCGAGGCCATTGAGAAAAAAGGCGGAAAGATCGTTTGCGTGTATCACAATCCACTGGCCTTGCGCGATTGTGTGAAGGGTCGTGACGATAGATTGTCTGCTGCGCCAACGCGGCGTCAAGATATAAGTAAGTCGTTCGTATCTCGGTGTATGCGTTCACTGACATGTCTAGTCTGGTACAGTCAACATCATAATAGAGGATATCTTTCTCCGAAGACCCTCAAATCCGCCGGCAATGTTCCGTTTGTGCAAGAACGGTGGAAGCTATTGGCAGAACAACTTGGTGCTTGGCAAAAGCAAGAGTTCGTTGTACCGAAGAAGTAATGTACATAGCATCACATTTGATCATCCAACTTCATCCTATCTGGCGATATACTACGACTTCGTGATTTATATGATAGTGGTGAGCCCGAACGGCTGCGAGAAATGCCATCTCTTGCAGCAGACCTGTCACTTCTGCTAAGTGATCTACTGCCACTGCCACTGCGCGGGCTCCAGCTCCGCCCTCTCGAAGGGCTCCTGCTGCGAATGCTACCTTGGTCGCTGGCTACCTCCATCGCATCCAAAAGGAAACTTTTTCTTGGTCCAAGTTCATTCATCTCTTCTAAAACTTGTCGTTTCGCTATGCGAGGTAAGATGATGTCACAGACCCTTTCTTCTGTCAAAAGCGCGTACACGAACTCGTCCATGTACGTTAGTGAATAGCCAGCTGTGTCGATATTCAACGAAAATTTTTAAATAGATCCAATGGGGAGCTACTTACCCATATCCCTCAATCGAAGTTTTCTGTAATCTTTAAGTAATGGTTCCAGTATCTCATATACCTCTGATGCTCTGAATGTCATTCGTATGTACAGCGCGGCTAGCGCTCGGAGATACCTACAAATGTCTAAGCAGCATAAGACACGGCAAACATTGCGTGCGTACTTAAATTCGTCGGCTTGCAAGTACTCTATCAGGATTTCTTTGTCTGGTTGGATTTGCAGCAATTTCAACAATAAGCACATAAACTCCGTCGGTCTCTGGTTGCCATAAACGCCACCAATGCACTTCAGTTCAATGGCCTTGTCAATAAGGCTGGCAGCTAGATGAGCGCAAGAAAAGTTAATAACGTGGGCAGCGATGGAAGATGTGTCATTCACCGGTCAATGCGAAACAATGCTCCTTCCAGTATTGGGCTTCATAGATACGGCTTCTGATGACAGTCTCGACTAGATACTTGTGGAGGGCGTAAGGGTGCGATATACTCCGCAGAGTTAGCTTACCTGAGGATTTTGCCCATGGATTGCCTTGGCACCGATGACGGTCGTATTCGCCATGACGGTTATAAACAGTACTTTTGACGCGAATCTCCAGGCTCACACGCCGTAAGTTTCTCCATTTATGTCGCCTAACCTCAGCTTCATCAGTGTCTTCGTCAACTTTCAGTCTTCTGCGCCTACGGTCGTCTCTGCCTACCATCAACCCGATCGCCATTGGCAATCCAGCTCATCTCTCGTCGTCTCATTCCTGTCCATCCTTCTTGTAGTTCACCTTCTGTAGGCTACTGTTATGCAATCGTGATGCAATATCAGGCTAATGGCTTCGACTATTTCAACGCTTTCATAGATTAGTTCATGCTAGAAAACGTGTTGCTCCTCAAGTCCCGCACAGACAGAAGACCCGGGTATATGAGGACTTTATATGACGAACAGTTGCCAGGGCAGACTCACGCTCCAGAGCCATAAACACGTCAAGTCGAGCTGCGTATACATGTAATATGCCTCTACTTGTGCAAAGCCGGCACCGTAGCTGTTTGCTTTTGTCTCTGCCACGACGCAGCCAAACGGCTGTGAACAGGAACATTGGATGGTCTAGGAGTAAACGTCCGTCATCCCGTTAGACCTGGAAACGTTTGTTTCATTGTTGAGGAGACTATACGTGTATTACCCGTCCACTGTTCTGTACATGAATGCGTTATAAGACTGTCGGCGGGACTCAGTAGCGTTCACGAAGTGTGTCATGATGCGTAGAAACGGCCGTGGGCGGGGGTGTGTCGCTTGTCGCCGACCGTGAAGCCTGACAGCAATCGTTTGATTTGCTTGTTATCGTCCAGATCCGTTTCGTTCCAGTTTGCCTACCCCCGGCTACTTGGGTATGGCTACCACAGCAGGCCTGCCTGTTTATATGTTGCCTGGAGTGCCAATACACCAGCCAGCGCACCTTGAGGGTGACCCCAGCTTGGCCACAGAAATCCTACCTGGTCCCCCCTCTTTGCTCTCGGCCCAACAATCCGCTCAAAAGCGCGATCCAAGAAAACCCTCTATTGCCTACTCTTACTTACCCCCGAAGGATCCGGGGTCCACTTATTCTGGCATTATGCATGGAACTCTCGTCGGGCAGGAAATTGACGGCCCCCCAGCAAAACGCTCTAGGATAGATAGACGGTACGCCCCCCTGTTTCTTTTAATGTGTTCTATTACTTGCTCACTTTTCTATTATCTTTTTGGCACCCTACGTTTCCGACGAGTAGGGTTTCAAGTCGTGCTCAACGTGCTTCAGCTCGTCGCCAGCTCTCTAACCCCGAACCCTTCGCCCAAAGCGACCTCGCCTTAACACCTACGCCGCCAGCCATGGCAGAAATCGACCCATCCTTCGCGGTTCTCGACGACGAACCACGTTTATCTCGAACAATCTCTTCTCACGAGTCATTGGACGTGCCCATTTCTGCCACCGTAGCCAGTAGACCTCGTAGAAAGGACAAAGGAAAAGCAAGAGAGGTTGAACCGCCTATCGTAAAAGTAAAGGAGGAGCCTAAAGTGATATCTCTGCATTCCCCAGAGCCTCATATAAACACGGTAAATTTTCAATCAAAGCATCCCTGTCTATCTTCGCCAATCGCTTTCTAGGTCATCTCTAATGAAGACCATTGTTCTTCCTGTCGTTCGCAAGGCACTCTAGTCTACTGCGACGGTTGTCCCAGGGCTTTCCATCTGTCATGTCTTGATCCTCCGTTGGACAAGATCGAGGATGATGATAGCAGATGGTACTGTCCCGCGTGCGCCGTACGAAAGGTGTGTACATTGTACATCCAAGTAATTTTGTTGGTTTGATCTGCGTTGTAGCATCCACCAAGGAAACCTCCACCCTCTTTATTATCGCCCTTGATATACCAAGTCGATGTGTCTATCCCGACAGAATTTCAGTTACCCGACGAGATTAGAACATTTTATAAAGATAGTGTGTCCACCGCGTAATTCTGCTTTGGATTGACAATGACATGTTGCGAAGTTGTTGCAGGACCAAGAGGCACTTATGTTGATTCGTCAGAAATCAAACAGTATAGGTTGAAGTAAGAATCGCTGGAATCTAGCACAGGAACGATTAACGAATTCTTCTTTCAGTCGCAACGGTCAGATTGAGGAAAGGGATGCTTATCGCCTTCGGGACAGAAACGGTGCTCCTGTGTTATGTTTTCGTTGTGGCTCGTCAGCTCTGCCTGATGGCGTTGCGGCGACTGCGTCTGTTTCGAAGCGGAGAAGACCGTCGAAGATTGAACCCGATACATGGAAGAGCGTCATCTCCTGTGATTATTGCAACCTACACTGGCACTTGGATTGCCTCGACCCTCCTTTGCCTACCATGCCACCTCTAACGAGAAAATGGATGTGTCCAAATCATGCGGAGCAAGTGCTGGTAGGCCGGTCGTCCAGGTTCTGAAACCCATTTTCGTCTCACGTTTTACCTTAGCCAACGAAACGAAGGATTCCTAAACAAAACGCCGCGCCTATAGAAATATCAAAATTTAATCAGTTCAACAATGGCAATATTGAAATCATCTACCCTGAAGCAGCCACGAGCGTCCTGAATGCGGCCAGAATTCCAGCTGATGAAGTACTTATCAATGGTCGCCGCTACAGAGTTCCTGAGAAAGTCATTCTACTTGACTTTTGGAATAAGCTACGTAAAGATACTGGGCAGAAAGACAGGTCAGTTTATAATTGCTCCTATGAAAATACCTTTCAACTGTATGTAGGGATATGTACTCTGCCCTATCTTCTCCATTGACGTCGCTCAGCTCTTTGGACGACGTGGATGAGCGAGTATCAGAGGAAAATAGGCAATCCCTAAAGACCGATGACCTGAAGGTCGCGCAGGCAAGTGTCAGCTTTTTACTCAACAGATATATGCTACATCTCCTGCAGATGCTGCTAGGTTTAAGGGTGTCTAAACGAAATGCGATGTTGTCCAATTCAAACGGGGTGAAATACAGACAAATGGTTGACGACGCTGTGCAAACTGTACCAGAGCAATCGACTAGCAACTTGGGTAGAGCCACGAGAGCTACAAAGAAGGTGAAATCGAGTAATTTTAGAAGGGTTGGTGAACTGATAATTAGATTTAGCGAACGCCCTTGCACGTGAACGGAATTGCCAGGGCGCCAACACTGTCTTCCATTGATTCTAGCTCTTCAGCAGTTCCTCCCCCCCTCAGAAGGAGGAAATCTACACAAATGCCAGCAGAGAAGAATACTCGTTCTCTCCGCTCCAAGAAACCGGTAGCCATGGCCATCGATTCTTCATTGACGAGCATATCTTCAAAGGTATATAAATCTCTCAAAGATGACATCGTTCACACAATTCTATATCCAGGGGTCTCCTAAGGAAAAGTTGTCCGGACTGCCGCAACCTTCCGTGCCCGTTAACAAGAGAGCGGTGCATATTAAGGTAAGATGCCTGGATTTTTAAACCCGGTACCGGTTAATAACAAACCGCAAGGTTGAGGAACAGGATCTAGAACAAAACTTGAGAAATGGGTTTGATTCTGACGCCGAGTCAATCCCTTTGGCCTTTACTGTCAAGGTTTGATGATCTATTTTCAGTCGTTGCCTATGTGTAGTGATGGTAATACAGTCTTTGCCCAAGCGAACTCGAACTGTGCGCCGGTCCAATCAGAAGGAGCCAGAGGATAGCAGAGCTTACGAGAGAGAAAAGAGGGGAAGGAAACGGAAGGAAAGAGAAGGAGAGGGACAGGAATCCCGCCAAGTCGACGCCATAAAGCCCTTCGCACCAAGCGTTGACGCTGAGCGAGAAAGGAAAGCGAAGGACAGCAAGGAGAAAGACAGGGACAAAGGGGAGAAAGAGAAGAAAAAGAGCGTTCGTACGCCAACACGCCCCAACTCAGGTCTCGTCCATTCTAATTCCTCGGTTGCAACACCGACGACTCCATCACTTAAAATCCGCCTTCCCAGACTCAATAACATCAGTGGCTTGCACGCTACGAGTGCTTCTGGATAGAGGCTGATTCAGCAACACGTCCGATAGGACGAGTTGTTATATCTTTTATGTTCACTAGTATTCGTATTTCATTATACACTTAAGTAGTTTGTTCAAACATCGTATAGCTGACATAGATGATGTCAGCAACTAGTACTTGGCCATAAACGTCCAGTGATGTCCCTCGAGGAACTAGTGCAGGAATGGCTTCGTTCAGACAAGGTAGGAGCTTCCTGACGTGACTATATATCTTATCTGACGGTAATTCAATCGGAAGAATGAGGAAAGTAGAAAAGAGATAAAACATCTGTGGGACACCGGAAATGTGGATGAGTTGGCGAAGAGAATGAGGTATGTCGGAATGAATGTCCAGGCACCCAGCTCAGCTGTAATCTCGGTAGACCGCGCATAGAGTTCGGGACAGCAGGTGTGTCGTCAAACAGGTTAGATCAGTTACTAGTGTTCACGTTCTCTACCAGGTTTGCGCGGCAAGATGGAAGCTGGATGGGCACGTATGAATGGTAAAGCCTACACCAAGGGACCGATCGCGATTTACGATATTTCTCCCGGTATACGTAGATTTGATTGTGTTACAGACAACCCAGGTTTGATAAAATCTGATGCGAAAGGCCTAAATAGTAACACCTACTTTGACAGGGCCTATGCGCATATGTTCTTGCAAAGGTTGCCGACGCCAAGAATCGTGGAGTTGTTATCGGCTATGACCACAGGCATAATTCAGAGCGATGGGCGCAATTAGCAGCCATGGTGTTCATAACTCGTGGACTAAAGACGTATCTCCTACAAGGGTTGGTACATACCCCGTTGGTTCCCTTCAGCGTCAAATGTCTGGAGGCTGCCTGCGGAGTCATGATAACAGGCGAGTGCAGGGATCTAATTGTCATGCGACTTTGTTCATTTCTACCCAAGCAAGCCACAACCCCAAGGTCTGAGTACCACTCGATTGTTTTCTATGAGGCTCACCTCGAACAGCAAGATAACGGATATAAGGTAATATTCAATCCACTACTCTGAAATTGATCCAAATCGTATATAGGTATACTGGGAGAACGCGGTTCAAGTCAGTTTCGATTGTTGCATAAAATCAACTAACTCACTGACAGTGAAAGATAATCAACCCACATGATGAAGGAATTTCTGAAGCAATCAAGGCAAACTTGGAGTCAATCGAGCTCGATGCAAATAGTCTGGCATCGACCCTCCTTGTAGACAAGACAAGAGAAATGAAAGACGCTTATTTCAATAGTCTTTCGGAGCTCGTCACCCACAGGTAGGGAAAAACTTACGGTCCTGATTTCAACTGCCAATGATGGCCCAGATCAATCAACGAAACATGCAACGTCAAGTTCGTGAATACATCAATGCATGGCGTCGGTGACAGCTTCGTGCGCGAGGCGTTCACCCGATTCGGTTTCACTCCATATATTCCGGTCGATTCTCAACAACAACCCGATCCTGAGTTTCCTACCGTCCATCGCCCAAACCCGGAGGAAAATGGCAAGTAAACTCTCTTTTCCGCTGTGGAGCAGAACGTTTAATTTTCTGAAAGGGGCTTTGGTGCTATTTCAAGTTAATTCTTGAATTCGTGTATTTACAAACAGGCAGGACCTTGCTATTGACACGGCGAACAGGGAAGGGGCCAGCTATATCTTGGCACAGGACCCTGACGCAGATCGCTTTGCTGCGGCAGAGAAGAAGTACGTTGCATACGTCACTCTGACCCCGCGTGTTTATCTTGGCATTAACAGTGTGGACGGAACATGGACGATGTTCACCGGGGACCAGATCGGAGCTCTATTTGCAGCCTGGATCTTGGATATTTATCGATCAAGCGGCAAGCCCATTGATAAGCTAGCAATGGTGGCATCCACAGTGAGCTCTAGAATGATCGAGGCCATGTCAGTTGCGGAGGGATTCGTGTTCAGGGACTGCTTGACGGGTGAATTTTACCGTTGGAAGCGAGCGATTCTTATTACTTACATCTTTTTAGGGTTCAAATACATCGGAAATACTGCCCTAGATCTAGTTGCGGAAGGTTTTGAGGTACCGTTTGGCTATGAGGAGGCAATAGGGTATATGATTGGGTCCAAAATTCGAGACAAGGACGGGGTATCTGCCACGGTGCGTCGTCTAGCACCTCAATTTTAGAAATAATCAACGAGTTATCCAGGCCTTCTTTTCCCAGCTGGTTGCAGCATTGCATGCTCAAAGTAAGACAGCAACATCTTTCTTAGAAGAGCTTTATGATCGGTGAGTAAGATGTACCGAAATCCAGGTTCCTGTGTTGATCGCATGGCAGCTATGGTTACTTTAAGGTCTCTTTTTCCACAATGAGATCGTAATAGGCGGTACTTATTGCTTCAGACCAGTAACAGCTATTTCATTTGTCATGATCCAAGTACAATTGACATCATCTTCAAACATCTACGATATTACAAGGTAGTCGAACGGATCAGAAGGATATCTATCATATTAACCTACCGCACCAGGATTCTCCTCTGTCATATCCAGAGGAGATTGGGGGTTTGCGGGTCACGCGAGTTGTGGATCTTACTGTAGGCTATGACAGCGGTAATCCTCCTTCATTCAAGCCACAATTACCTCTGTCCTCTGGTCATATGATCCAATTCCGTGCGGAAAACGAAGATCAGCTATATGTTGTCTTGACCATCAGGACAAGTGGTACAGAGCCGAAGGTAGCGTTGCAGTATTGCCTAGCTACGCAGTAATTCATTCTGTTTTAGATAAAGTATTATCTTGAAGGCAACGGCAGAAATCGTCAGGCCGTAGTGGGACTTCTACCCCGTATTGTCGAAGAGCTTGGAGAAGTTTGGCTCAAGGCTAAGAAGCACCGACTAGGTTCCCCTTAAGATACGTGTGTACAGTTTTAGGGTCAGCGGTGTGCCAACCGAGCTTTCCGCTCCGCATCCATTACCTTCACCTTTTCCCATACAGCGACGCTAACATCCAAATGATGCAGCGACAGCGCGTATAATCTGTCGTTTTTTTGTTTTAAAAAAAGAAGTTATTTCTGTATAGTATGTACGAACCTTGCCAGTGTGATGCGATGCATGAGATCGTTGGAATCGATGCCTTTGGCATTCTTACTATTAGCCAATTTGCGTTCTTCTACATAATCATCTTGTATATGCTAATGAGGGATATTAGATTATTCTGGAGACAGAGCTTTTTGGCACGGACATCAGCAGCGGATTGCTCAAGACTTAGATTACCGATCTTTGCGCTACAGACAAGTTGCCGGAATTTAGCAAGCTTTTCGCTTGGTGGAATGGACAGCGAGTCACGGGGTTTGTATAATTTGGTTTTGAGCTCATCGAGAGGAACGTCTGATGCAGGTTGAAATGGTACATTAAAATGTGTCTGGACGTCCCATTTTTGTTACCGAGTTGCGAAAACCTTACGGACGGACACACCTGGAAGAATGTGCTCTTCTGGCCCTCAGCGAGGAGAATGAAGTTTAAATCTGTATCGAACGAGAAAGAGCTGTAGGGGAAAATGTACTGGAGCGACTGAGAGTCTAGCACTTCCTGCACAGCGCGAATATTCAAGAGAGCTGATTCAATGAGAATCGTGAGCA
>WNGI01004063.1_pt1 | contig 13014 bp, 10 predicted proteins | sample 5400621 | NCBI WGS metagenome assembly WNGI01 (sample SAMN13153374, study PRJNA577476) | soil metagenome | isolation source: 20 cm soil or saprolite under Garry oak tree replicate 1 | place: USA:California | collected 2016-06-15 | reverse complement strand
CGCGACCGGCGAGCGCCTCTCCCAGAGGCACGCTGTCGAAGAAGAACGGGCGGTCGTCGGTCGACGGCGCCTGCCGACCGCTGGACGAGAATGCGGACGCGAGCGGTCCGCTCCCTCGGACCGGGTCGTACGCCAGCTCGAAACCGTGCGTCGCCGCGAAGGCGCGGACGGTCGCGATGCTCGCCTCGTCGAACTCCTCGGCGCGCACGAGCATCAGCCCGAACTCCGCGCTGCGGACGACCGCGAGATGCCGCTCGGGATGCGCGGCGCCGATGCGACGAAGGCCCGCGCTCGCGACCTCCAGTGCCCGCACCATCTCCGCTGGCGGATCGCGGTACCAGCGACCGATCGATAGCGTCCCACCCGGCGTGAGATGGCGGACGTAATCGGCGAACGCCTCCTCGGTATAGAGGTAGCTCTCCGAAAGCGCGTACGCGCCGCTCTGGAGCGCGGCCCAGCTATCGACGACCGTCATCACGATGACGTCGTAACGGTCACTCGAGCGCCGCACGAAGCTGCGCGCTTCGTCAGCGACGACGGTCACACGCGGATCGTCGTAGAGAGCGCCGCCATAGCCGCGGTAGCTGTCGTGCACCGTCGCGATCACCGCGCGATTCACGTCGACGCCCGTGACGGCCCGCGCATCGCGACGCAGCGCGACAAGCACGTCGATGCCGCCGCCGGGTCCGATGACCAGAACGTTGGGCCGGTCGACCAACAGATACGGCGTCGCGAGAACGGACGCGTCCAACACCGCACCATCGGCCGTCGCGCCACCCTCGACGATCAGGGTCGACGCGTCGAGGTCGATCCGCATGATCAGTGAGCGCGGCCGCGCACCGGCGAATGCCGGATCGACGAGGAAGTCGTACGCGCTCGACGCCCCATCCGCGCCGTAGCGAACGACATCGACCCGACCCTGCACGTCCCAGCGCGTGGCCTCGACGGTGGCACCGCGCCGCAGGTCCTCCAGGATCGGCTTGAACGCCGCCGGCCGGAGCGGCGCGAGCTGGTCACCGGCCGACGCGAGCGCGAGCGTGAGCAGCACCGTCGGGAGGACCGCGGCGAGCGCGACGCGACGCCGTGCGGTCGGGGCCGCCAGCACGAGCGCCGCCGTCGCGGCGAGCGCCGCGGCTGCCCCGTACTCGCCCGGCGCCCCGAATATCGGCATCGCGAGGAACGCGAGGACCCCGCCGACCGCGGCGCCGCCGAGGTCCGCGGCATAGGTCCGGCCGGCCGAGGCGGGGTTCGCCGCGAGCGCGCGAACGACGACCCAGCTCACGAGGACGTAGGGCAGGCTGCTCGCGGCGTAGATCAGCACGATGGCGAGGCTGACGTCGAGCGCCGCCGGATCGACCACGGTCGCGACGGCCATCGCGAGCACGTAGCTGGCGCTGGCGAACGCGGCGAGTCGCGACGTGCTCGGTGCGTTCGAACGCCGATCGACCAGCGTCGCGGCAGCCGCGCCCGCGCCCACGCCGAGCAGCGCGATCGAGACGGCGACGAACGTGAGGTGGTAGCCGAGCGTTGCGCTGAAGAGACGCGTCTGCGCGACCTGAAAGAGCAGCGCAGAGCACGACAGCAGGAACACCGCCGCGGCGGTGCGCTTCGAGAAACCAGACACGGTCACTTGGAAAATCTAAGGGCGGTGACCGCTCTGACACGAGATCGGTCAGCCGGCGCGCGCGTGGCGCTCCAGCAGGGCGGCGGGCTCGGGGATCACGAACGGCCGGCCGTCGTGCGCGATCACGCGCAGCCCCGGTCCGAAGACCTGCGCCACGAGCTCCGGCGTGATCACCTGGCTCACGTCGCCGTCGCGGACGACGGCGCCGTCCGCGAGCAGCACGACGCGCGACGCGAACGCGGCGGCGAGATTGAGGTCGTGCAGCACGGCGACGACGGCGATGCCGCGGGTCCGCGCCAGTGTCGCGACGCGCTCGAGCGTCGCGCGCTGGTGCGCGGGATCGAGATGCGCGGTCGGCTCGTCGAGGAGCAAGACGCCGGCCTCCTGCGCCAGTGCCATGGCGAGCACCGCACGTTGACGCTCACCGCCCGATACGCGATCGATCCGGCGCTCGGCGAGATCCGCGGCGCCGATGTCGTCCAGCGCGCGGGCGACGGCGCGCGCGTCGTCGGAGCCGAGCGTGCCCAGCGGTCCGAGCCGGGAGGTCCGCCCCAGCGCGACGATCTCGCGGACGGTGAACGGGAAGAGCGTTTCGAAGACCTGCGGCACGACCGCGATGTGACGCGCGATCGCGCGACGATCCAGCGTGGTCGCGTCGACGCCGTCGATCGTCACGCTACCCGAGGTCGCTCGCAGGAGGCCGCCGAGCACGCGCAGCAGCGTGGACTTTCCCGCGCCGTTCGGACCGATGAGCGCGACGAGCTCGCCCGCATGCGCGACGAGGTCGACACCGCGAAGCACCTCGCGCTCGCGATAGCCCGCCCGGACGGCGCGCGCGACGATGCTGCTCACACGATCACCCGGCGCGATCGCACCAGGAGCGCGAGGAAGAACGGCGCGCCGACGAGGCCGGTGATCACACCGACCGGCAGCTCCGCGGGCGCGAGCGCGGTGCGCGCGCCCAGATCGGCGAGCACCAGCGCGATGGCGCCGGCCGGGATGCTCGCGACGATCAGGCGCCGGTGCGTCGCGCCGAGCACGAACCGAAGGGCGTGCGGGATCACGAGCCCGACGAATCCGATGAGCCCGGCGATCGCGACGGCGGCGCCGGTGAGCAGCGCGGTCGTCGCGAGGACCGCCGCGGTCGTGCGGTCGAGGTCGACACCGAGGGCCGCCGCGGTCTCCTCGCCGAAGGCATAGGCATCGATGCGCGGGGCGAGCAGCAGCGCACCGATCACGCCGACCGCGACGACGACCGCGGCGACCGCGAGCTCGCTCCAGCTGATCACGGAGATCCCGCCCTGCAGCCAGCCGAGGACCGCGCGGAGGCGGAGCGCGAGCCGGTCGCTCGAGACGAGGACCAGCGTCACGAGCGCGCCGGCGAACGAGGTGAGCACGACGCCCGCGAGAAGCACGGTGAGCACCGTCGTCCGCCCGCCGAGCCGCGCGAGACGCCACACCAGCGCGATCGCACCCGTCGCGCCCACGAACGCCGCGACCGGCACCAGCGCGGGTTCGAACCCGAGCGCGACCGCGAGCACCGCGCCGAGCGACGCGCCCGCGGACGTTCCGGTGACGAACGGGTCCGCGAGCGGATTGCGAAGCATGCCCTGCAGCAGCGCGCCGGCCGCCGCGAGCGCGCCGCCGACGAGCGCCGCCCCGAGCACGCGCGGCAGACGGAGCTCGCGGATGATCGTGCCGCTCGTACTGTCCGCGCCGAGGAGGGCCGACAGCACGTCGCCGGGCGCGATCGCGACCGCGCCGACGAGGATGCCCGCGGCCGCGCTCAATGCGAGCGCGGCCACGAGCAGCACGAAGACGGTGACCGTACGCACTAGGGGAACAGCTCGGGATGCACGAGCTTCGCGTAGGCCTCCGCGGCCTCGCCGACGCGCGGGCCGGGCCGGTTGATGAGGTTCGGCGCGATCGTGACGATGCGCTTGCTCCGCACCGCGCTGATGACCGACCAGCCGGTGCGCGCGGCCACCTGTTCGGGTTTGGCCGAATAGTCGGCCGCGGCCAGCACGATGATCTCGGGATCGCTCCGCAGGATCTCCTCCGCGGAGAGCTGCGGGTACGCGCTGGTCGCGCGGGCCGCGATGTTCTGGCCGCCCGCGATCTCGATGAGGTCGTGGATGTACGAACCGGGCCCGACGGTGAAGATCTTCGTCGGGTCGGACGCGTCGATCTCGTGATACACGCGCGGTCTGGTCGCGGCCGCCGCTGTCTTCGACCTGACGTCGTCGACGCGCTTCTGGATGTCGCGCGCCATGGTTTCCCCGTCGCTCCCGACGGCGCGCCCCAGCAGGATCGCCGTCCGCGCGACGTCGCCGGCGCTCTGCGGATCGACCACCAGCACCAGCAGCCCGGCGCTCGCGAGCTTTTCGATCGTGCCGTCGGAGAACTTCACGGTCAGGACGAGGTCGGGCTTCAGGGACACGACCTTTTCGAAGTTGACCTTGATGCCGCCGACCTTCTCGAGCTGCTGCGCGGCGGCGGGCTCATCGGAGAAGTCGTCGACGCCGACGATGCGCGGTCCGGCGCCGAGCGCGAAGAGGAACTCCGTGATCGACGGGCCGATCGAGACGATGCGCTGGGGACGCTGCGGCACGGTGACGGAGTGGTTCTGGAAGTCGGTGACCGTGACCGGGAACGCGGCTGCGAGGGCCGAGCCACTGGGCTGCGGCGTGGATGAGGGGGCGAGCGTTCCGGCAGGCGCACAGGTCGCGGCGAGCATGAGAAGCGCAAAAAGGGCCGCAAGGCGGAAACGCATCTGGCTCACTCCTTTTTCGCGAAGGCGTGTTGGCCGCGAGCAGGAGGACCAGGCGACCCGAGTGAGGACACTCGTCCATCACGGTTGCGCGACACTGCCGGACTCGCACCGGCTTCGCTGGGACCCTGCCTATTCAGTTGTGGGCACGCGGGCCGCTATGCGGGGACGTGCTCGGTCGTGTACTTCACCGCGTCGGTGAGGTGGGTCGCGAAGAGGCGCTGAAGGGTCATGACGTGCGCGCACAGGCCCGAGGTACGGAAGTGCTCGCACTCGCAGGACCATTCATCTCCGTGGAGCGAGACGCTATGGGAGCCGTTGTCGCCGCGGAACCGGATCTCGAATTCCTGGAAGGTGATCCGCTGGGGCTCTTCGGCGTATCGCTTGGCCTTCTCGATCTTGGAGATGAGGCTCGAGTACATCCACCGACCTCCACCGCTCCGTCGTTCCGGCTGGCGCCGGACGAGAGCGATTCTAGGCCCGGTCGATCCCGCTCGATTTCCCTAGGAAACGTGCCGCGGCTAGCTCGCTACCACTCGCGGGTGCGTGTGTGGCGCGTCGTCGGCGATCGTCGTGAGGCGCGCGACGGGGATACTGAGGAACGCTGTCACGACGGCCGGATCGAACTGCGAGCTGGCGCAGCGCCGGATCTCCTCGCGCGCCGCGTCGATCAAGAGTCCGCGGCGGTACGGGCGGTCGCTGGTCATCGCGTCGAAGGAGTCGCCCACCGCGAAGATGCGCGCCCCGAGCGGGATGCGGTCCCCCTTGAGTCCGTCCGGGTAGCCCATGCCGTCCCAGCGTTCGTGATGGTGCCGGACGATGCGCGCGACGTCCTCGAGGAACGGGATGCCCGCGATGATGCGCGCGCCGAATTCGGGGTGGCGCTTCATGACCGCCCACTCGCCTTCGCTGAGCGCGGTCGGCTTGCGCAGGACGTTGTCCGGGACACCGATCTTGCCGACATCGTGGAGCAGCGCGCCGCGGCGCAGCGTCGCGAGCTCGGGGCCGCGGATGTTCATCTGCTCGAGCAGAAGCTCCATGTACGCGACGACGCGGTCGGAGTGGCCGCCCGTTTCGTTGTCGCGGAAGTCGAGGGCGCTCGTCAGCGCGGTGAGCGTCGCGTCGTACGTGCGCTCCCGCAGCGCGAGCGCGTCCTCGAGCGCGCTGGCCTGCGCGACGATCCGCTTCGAGGACCGCGCGTACACGCCGCGCAGCACCAGCCAGAGGAAGGCGGCGGCGAGCGCGATGATCCCGGAGATCGTGAGCTGGATACGCATGAGCGCGGCGTCGAGCGGCGCGATGTCGCGCCAGACGACGACCGCTCCCACGACCTGGCCGTTCTGCGTCACCGGAACCCAGGCCTCGAGTGCGCGGATCTCGCGCGTCCCCGGGCCGGGCGTGGTCGCGGAGCCCGTGGTGTCCGCGACCATGTGGTGCGTGTTGAAGCTTCCGTAGCCGACGGCCGAACCGGGCACGCCGAGCTTCGGGTCGGCGACGATGGTCGTCCGATCCGCCTGGCGCATCCCGTCGAGCGCCTTCGCGAGCTCGGGATACGTCGCGGCATCGAGCTGCCGGCCGATCTCGTCCGAGTCATAGGAGAAGACGATCGTTCCGGTGCGGTCGAAGAAGTCGGTCGCGACGACGTTGTAGATCGAGAAGTGGAACGTGACGACCGTGAGCAGCTCCTGCCGCTCGTCGGACGTGAGGCCACGCTGGAACACGTCGTCGCTGAAGACCGAGCCGAAATGGCTCGCGACCGCGTCCTGCGTGAACGCCGTGGTTTCGTCGTCGACGTAGCGCCCGATGAGGTAGGCGGTGCCGGCGCCGAGGACCAGGGCGGTAACGGCCAGCACCGCGGCGAGGGCCAACGAGAAGCGCGCAACGGGGCTCATCACGCGCGTGAGCATCGCGGCGGTCGGGTGAGCTCGGATACCTCGCGCGGGGGAGGCGGAGTCGCTGGGCGGTATCGGTGTTTAGGGACGGGGTGGCTCGTATGCCCGCCAGGCATCGAGACCGTGCGCAGTAGACGGCCAGGCGAGCTCCTCGAGCGGTGGGAGCTCCCTCCGCGGGAAGAAACGCGCTTCGGATGCCTCGTCCGGCGCGACGCGGAGCTCGCCGCGCTCGATCCGCGCGCGGTAGACGATGACGAGGATCGGGAAACCGGGCCGCATCCAGCTCGCGAGCAGGCCCTCCAGGCTCACGTGGAAACCCGTCTCCTCGTGCGTCTCGCGCACCGCCGCCTCTTCGGGCGTCTCGTCGTCTTCGACGAGCCCGCCCGGGAGGGCCCAGTGGCCATCCCGCGGACCGTAATTCAGGCGCACCAGGAGCACGCCGCCGTCGCGCTCGACGATGGTGTTGGCGCCGATCTGCACGTGCATGAAGTCGGCAAAGCCGCAGACCGGGCACGTGGGGCGGTCACGGCCATCGATACGGGTGGGAACGAGCGCCGTGCCATCGCGCGGGCAGAACGCGAAGCGCGCCGCGCGGTGGATCACTCTCGGCCCCGTCTCAACCCTTGGCGAGTCGGTCCTTCAGATAGTCGATCGCCGTGTTCGGCGAGGGATCCGCGCCGTTCAGCAGCGCGACATAAAAGGACACGTAGTCGGTGAAGAGCGTCATTTGCAGCACCTCGGAGAGCAGGTTGGTGCCGCCGAACTGCAGGCTCTTGTGCTGGATGCTGGCGCGATCGAGCAGCTCGCGGGTGACGTCGAAGCGGATCTTGTGCCGCGGGTTGTCGCGATCGCTCCGAAGGAGCAGCACGGTGATGGCCTCCCGCGCGATCTGGGGATTCGGAAAGCCGACGACCGCGTTGTGGTTCAGCTCGCTCATCACGTCATACGCGGACCAGTTCTTCGCGTTCTCGTTCCACTGACCCTTCACGCGGCGCGCCATCACACCCATGACGCCCGCGCCGTACGCGAAGATGACCCGGCCGTACAGCTGGATCGCCAGCTTCTTCGCGTCGTTCGTCCGCGCCCCTTCGTGCACGCGCTCCTCGAGCTTCGCGAGGTCGGCGATGGCGGCGTCGATGTCTGCTGAGAGATCGCGAGTCAGCCCGAGCCGCGTGAGCGAACCGAGCACGAGGCCGAGCGAGTAGCCCAGCGTCGCGCGCGGGCGGGCCTTGTACGAGAACGTGACGACGGGGTAGTTGGCGGCGCGCGCCTGTGTGGCCAGCGTTCCGCCGGTGGTCAGGGCGAGCACCTTCGCGCCGCGCTTGCGTGCCTCTTCGAACGCGGAGAGGGTTTCCTCGGTGTTGCCCGAGTACGAGGACGCGATCACCAGCGAGTCGCGTCCGATGAAGGCGGGCAGCCCGTAGTCGCGGTGCACGCTCATCGGGACCTTGAGCTCGTCGGCGAGCAGCGCGGCCGCGAGATCGCCTCCGATCGCCGAGCCGCCCATGCCGATGACGGTGATGTTCCGCACGTCTCCATACGCCGGCGGGAGCTGCGCCGCGCGCGTCACCTGCCAGGCACCCTGGATCTGCTTCGGGAGCTCTTTGATCCGCCCGAGCATGTCCTCGGGGTCGGCCGCGCGGATGCGCTCGACGGATTCGATGACCGACGTGTCCATCACTTGCTCCCCTGCACCATCTTGACCCCGATGTCGAGCATCGGCGCGACCTCCGACTCGTCACGCGTTTCGGTGTAGACGCGCACGAGCGGTTCCGTCCCGGAGAGTCGCATCAACAGCCACGAGCCGTCGTCGACGAAGAACTTCACGCCGTCACCGGTATCGAGGTCGACGACCCGCTTGACCGCATGCCCCGCGAGCTCGCGCGGCTTGGCGGCTCGCAGGCGCTCCATGATCTTCGGCTTCTCGGCGCCGTATGTCGCGGCGTCGAGCCGGAGATCCTTTCGCAAATAGAAGGAGGGGCCGGCGAGATCCATCAGCTCGGCGATGAGCTGCGACGGCCTCTTCTTGGTCTTGAGCATGAAATCGAGGAAGAAGAGGTCCGCGACGATGCCGTCCCGCTCGGGCAGGTGCATCGCGAAGCCGAAGCCTCCGGACTCCTCGCCGCCCATCATCGCTCCGGTCTCCTGCATCTTCGGCCCGATGTACTTGAAGCCCACCGGCACCTCGTACACCGGGACGCCGTATTTCTCGCCGAGCCGGTCGACCATCGAGGTCATGTTCACGGTCTTCACGACGGGCTGGCGCAGCTTGCGGACCTCGAGCAGATACCACATGAGGAGCGCGTAGGTCGTGAGGGTCGTGACGAAACGGCCCTTCTCGTCGCCGAGTCCGGCGCGGTCGGCGTCGCCGTCCACCGCGAGACCGACGTCGGCCTTCTCGGACGTGATGCGCGCGAGGAACTCGTCGGTGTTCGGCGGGATCGGCTCGGGATTGAGCCCACCGAAATACGGATTGCGCTCGGCGTGGAGCTCCACGATCTGCGTTCTGCCACCGCCGAGCAGGCGCGGGAAGTACCCGCTGGCGCTGCCGTAGAGGGGCTCGCACACGATGCGGTATCCCGCGCCGCGGAACGCGTCGAGGTCGAAGAGCTGGCCGACGCGCGCGAGGTAGTCGGGCGCGGGATCGAACAGCTCGATCCGACCGGCCGCCTTCGCATCCTCGTACGGCATCCGGTGCACGTCCTCGGGACGCGACTCGAGCGGGTGGATGACGGCCTCGAGCTCCTTCAACATATCCGGCGCCGCGGCGGCGCCGGTCTCCGACTTCACCTTGAAGCCGTTGTCGGGCCAGGGATTGTGGCTCGCGGTGATGACGATCCCGGCCTTGGCCTTCTTGCGCATCGTCGCGTAGGAGAACGACTGCGTCGGGGCCGCGGCGGTCGACAGGAACACGTGGATCCCGTGCGCCGCGACGACCTCCGCGGCGGCGGCCGCGAAGTGCTCCGAGGCGAAGCGGCGGTCGTACCCGATGATCACGCCGCGGCCGGCCTCGCCGCTCTTCTGGACCCACTGGGCCACGGCCTGCGCGCACACGCGCACCGCGTCGAACGTGTACTCCTCGGCGATACGCGCGCGCCACCCGTCGGTGCCGAACACGATCTTCATGTGCGGACCTCGGCGCGCACCTGGCCGCGCCAGTACTCGAGCGTGTCCGCGAGCGACGTGCGCAGATCGATGCGCGGCGCCCAGCCGGTGCGCTGCCGGAAGCGGCCGGCATCGAGGGCGAGCGTGGCCGGCACGCCGGAACGCACCCGCTCGGGATCGAGCTCGGCGCGCATCGGCACGCGCGCGAGCGCGATGAGCGTCTCGAGGATCTCCCCGACGGAGACCGCGTTGCCGCTCCCGACGTTGTATACGGCCGCGCCAGGATCGCTGAGCTCAACGGCGAGAACGTACGCCGCGGCCATGTCCCGCACGTCCAGGAAGTCGCGCCGCGCCTCGAGCACGCCGTGCCTCACGACTGGCTCCGCGGCGCCCGCCTCGGCCTCGGCGATCTGCTTCGCGAACGCGGAGGCGGCGAGCTCCGGATGCTGTCGCGGTCCGATCTGGTTCGCCGGACGAAGCACCGTGGTCGCGGCTCGGCGACGATCGCCGAACTCGCGCACGAGCGCTTCGGACGCGACCTTGGTCGCGGCGTAGACGTTCGCGGGACGGAGCGGCGCGCGCTCGTCGACGCGCTCTGCGTCGGCGGCGCCGTACACGTCGGCGCTCGAGGCCATGACCAGGCTGACGTCGGGATGCGCGTCGAGCGCGGCGAGCAGCGTCGCCGTGCCGAGCACGTTGACGCGGACCGCGGAGACCGGATCGCGAGCCGCCAGCGTCGGGACGGCCTGCGCCGCGAGATGCACGACGGCGTCGGGTCGCGCGGCTGCGATCGCCGCGCTCACGGCGGTCGCGTCGAGAATGTCGCCGCGATGCACGCGCACACGATCCGCGACCGCGGCGAGATGCGGATGCGGTGGATCCTCGTGCGCGATGCCATGCACGACAACACCCTGCGCGACGAAGCGCTCGGCGAGGTGGCTGCCCGCGAATCCCGTGATGCCGGTGATGAGGACGGTGCGGGGCACCTCGGAAGAGTATTGGTTCGTAGCGGCGAGCGCCGCGCGACGATCAGGCGGAACGCACCGGCCGGGCGACCAGAAGACCGTCCTCTCGCGTCACCGGCAACGCGAAGTCGAAGCGGTCGATCTCGAGGGCGAGCTCCGCGTCGCGGCGCGGAAACCATTCGGGCCACTCGGATGCTGGAGTCCGTAGCACGATGTCGTGACCTGCGAGCGGTGACCCGGTCAAGGACGCGGCCAGGTAGGAAGCGCATCGTTCGTCCTCCTCCGACGACTCCTGCGCCGCCGCTCCCATCGCCACGATCGTCACCTCATCGGCTTCGCGCCGGAGGTAACGGACCGTCGCCCCAGCCGCGACGAAGCTGCCGAGCAAGACGCGTCGTGCGGACGTCGCCGCGACCACGCCCTGCGTTCCCGAGCTGGTGCGCTGCACGACGCGACGCCCTGACAGGTCGAGGCGCTCGATCGCCGACGGCGAGTTGCCGACATCGAAGCCCGCGATCGGCCGGCCACCGATCTCGCCGGTGAGGAACAGCGACGGATCGTCTCGCTTCAGCGCGAGCGCCTGCTCGTGATCGGCGACGAGGACGATCTCCCGCGCGCCGGCGGCGATGCAGAAGGCCGCGGTCGTGAACGCGCGGAACACGTCGACGATGACGGCATGACCCGTTGCCGCGCGCGCGCCGTCGAGGAAGCGCGTGACGCGGACGTTCACGGCGTGCGCTCCACGCGCCCGGTCGCGAGGTCGTAGCGAAAGGTCGCCTGGCGCGAGGGCGGTGCGCCGTAGAACACGCGAGCCGTCGAGACGGACGCGTCGATACCGACATCCGCGGTCGCGGACCACTGCGTCGCGCCTTCCCGCGACCAGCCTTCCCGCAGCGCGCGACCGCCCTGCGCCTCGACCGCGGCGAAGACCGCCTCGAGATCGACGCCGGCTCCGATCGGCCTGCGGGCGCCGCTGAACCCGACGGTCGCCGAGACGCCGACCTGCCCGAACGCGCCGAACCCCACGAACGCGCTTCGCCCGTCCGTCGGCAGGTCCGCCCGGATGAAGGTGTACGAGACGCCCACCGGCTTGTCGGCATCGAACCCACCGCCGGGCGACCCCTGCGGGCTGCGCGAGCTCCATCTCCCGCTCGCCTGCGTGAGCACGACCGGCCCGCCGAGCGCGTTCTCCGCGCGCAGCGTCGCCTCCGCGAAGCGAAGCTCGCGTGAGTCGGAGACGCCGCTCACGGCGTCGATGAGAAGATCCACGTTCGGCGTCGCCGCGGCGGACGGAGCCGAGTACATCACTCGGTATGTCGGCACCGGAAAAGCGGTCTCGTGCGCGAGAACGACACGCACGAGCCAGCCGCGCGAGCCGTTGCGGAAGACGCGGCCGCCCTGGTCCTCGCCGATCGTGAGGGCGCGATCGACCGGGACCGACCATCCGTCGAGGCTTCCGAGCACGCGCGCGTTCACGCCATCCTCGTCGTCGTGCTGCACCTCCATCGCGTTCTGGTCGGCGTCCGGGAAGCCGACGCGAAGGATCTCGAAGATGCCGTGCGAGCGGAAATAGAAATTGAGCTTCTGCGGCTTCGCGAGCGCGTGCGATTCCGAGCTGTAGCGCACCACCGCGGCAAGCAGCTCGTCGCCCGGCTCGAGGCGCGTGGCCGCCTCCCGCGCGAGCCGCAGCGCGTCGTCGAAGGACACCTCGGTCGAGCGTGCCTCGGTCACGCCGAAGAACAGCGCGCCCAGCAGCGCGACGGCCAGGATGGCGCGGCCGAGCGATCCGACCGCTCGTGGCGACAACGACAGCGAGGAGAACGGGTCGGTGGCGGCGCGCGCGCCCTCGCCGAGCAGGTTGAACGCGAAGACCGCCGCGGCGACGACGACGCCCGGCACGAACGCCACGAACTGGTTGCTGAAGGCGTAGCTCTGCGCGCCCGCGAGCATCTGACCCCACTCCGGCGCGCGGTCCCTTACCGGCAGGATCGGACGGTTGCTGTTGTCGACCATGATGACGGCGCCCGACATGAAGACACCGAGGAAGCCGAGCTCGGCGAGCAGCAGCAGCGTCGCGCCGGCCTCGAGCGCGATGAGCCCGAAGAGCTGCGGCGCGAGCGATCGCAGGAGGTGGCGCGTGATGAGTCCGCGGGTCCGCGTCCCGAGCGCCGTCGCCGCTTCGACGTACGGCGCCCTGCGGATGCGCATCACCTCCGCACGGACGAACTGCGCGCCTTCGGCCCAACCGACGCAACCGAGCGCGACGACGAAGCCGAGGATCGCGTACTCGCGCAGCGCGACCGCGACGAGCAGCGCCAACAGCAGCTGCGGTACGCCGGCGACGGCGTTCGTCACGAACGTGATGAGGACGTCGACGTACGTCCCGCCGCGCCAGCCCGCGACGACACCAAAGACCAGCGCGAGCGACGCGCGCAACAGGAGCGCGAGGAGCACGACGGTGAACGTGAGCCGCGCGCCCCACAGGATCCGCGCGAGCTGATCGCGCCCCAGCGGATCGGTCCCGAGCGGGTAGTACGCATCGGGCGGCGTCGGGGGGACCTTGAACGTTCCGTCCGGATAGAACAGGACGAGACGCTGCGCCTGTGGATCGGCCGCGCTCAGGAGCGGACCGAACAGCGCGATGGCCCCGAGAACGGT
>WNGI01016859.1_pt1 | contig 13015 bp, 19 predicted proteins | sample 5400621 | NCBI WGS metagenome assembly WNGI01 (sample SAMN13153374, study PRJNA577476) | soil metagenome | isolation source: 20 cm soil or saprolite under Garry oak tree replicate 1 | place: USA:California | collected 2016-06-15 | reverse complement strand
ATTTCGACGCTGATCATTTTGAGACCATGACGATCGGCAAACGCACGACAATCATCGCGGCGAGCCATCGTGCCTTCATCATCATCGTTTACAATCTCACAGAGAATTCCAGCGGGGCGTTGACCAGTCAAAAGACAAAGGTCAAGGGCGCTCTCAGTGTGACCCCTGCGCGTAAGCACTCCTCCCTCGCGAGCGCGGAGTGGAACCAGATGCCCGGGGCGGACAAAATCCGCGGCGGCCGAGCTGGGCGAGGCGAGGGCACGGGCAGTGAGAGCCCTATCATGCGCTGAAATGCCGGTAGTTGTCCCTAAGTTTCGCAGGAGGTCGTTGAGTGGAAAGATAGACGCAAGACGAAGAAACGGTAGAACATGCTCGAGAGGTAGAGAAGGAACGAAGGCGTATGAAGGGGATCAAAGACGTACCGTGTTTGTAGTCTACGGTAACACCGTACGCCGTGCGACGGGGGTCTTGATTTTCTTCGACCATCATTGGGATCTTGAGCTCCTCTAAGCGCTTTCCGGGAAGTGCGATACAAATGTAACCACTGGACCGGAGGTTCTCATGACACGTCATGATTGGAAGAATCAAATGCATACCTCGTATGCTTGATCATCCAAGCCATCTTCTCCGTCGAACAGTGACTGGCGGAGATAATCAGGTCGCCTTCGTTTTCGCGATCCTTGTCGTCCATAACGACGAGAAATTCACCCTCCTCGAAAGCGGTCAAAGCTTCCTCCATGGAGTCAAAGGCAAAAGAAGTGCGCTGGGGAGCGTCGTAAATAGGTTTAGGAGACCATGCTTTTTGATCCACTTGCAGGAGAGGATCGCGCGAGGGGGCGAGTGGGACGGGTGCCATGAGAATTGGAATGGAGGTATAACCGAAGCTTGAAGCGTATATAAGTACGCGGACGTCGGATGGATTTACCCGTTACGATGACGAGATGACAAGAATCCGCATTTGGAAATAGGACGATGATTGGCCCGGCCAATTGCGGAACACTGAATTGGAATTCTTTTTTTCCTCGGCCGGCAAGCTTGCGTTTCCCTCCACTACTTCCAGCTCTCAGCGCTCGCGCGCTCTCCCTAGATTCTAGACACTTCTATCATCTTCCATTGTAATGTCAGTTGTATCTCCTACTAAGTGGGACGCGAGGTCAGTTCTTTCACCAGCGACACGTCTGTATCCTGACCTTCCCCAACAGGTATCTTGGGCCTGTGCCCCACGACACCTCATATTATGCCAAGTGCATGCTTGGTGGTGTCCTGGCCTGTGGTATCACCCATGCTGGCATCACACCTCTTGATGTCGCAAAATGTAACATGCAGGTACGTCCGCAATTTCGCGCATATACTCACGTTTATACCAATTCCGATGTACCCCAGGTCAATCCCACAAAATATACTGGCCTTGGTCAAGGTCTCAAGCTTCTCATGAAAGAGGAGGGCGCAACTGGTATTTGGAAAGGATTCGGTCCTACCTTTGTCGGCTACTCCCTCCAGGGGATGTTCAAGTATGGTCTATATGAAGTGTTCAAGGACTTCTACTCGAACCTCGCTGGAGAGGAGGCCTCTCAAAAATACAAGCCTGCTATCTGGCTGCTTGGCTCTGCCTCAGCTGAAGTTTTTGCCGACATTGCCCTTTGTCCCTTTGAGATGACCAAGGTCAAGATCCAAACTAGCCCTACGGGCACTTTCCCCGTTGCCTTCGGTGCTGCCCTCAGCCAGATGAGGAAAACCAAAGTTGACACTCGCTACCCCTTCGGCTCTCTCGTTCCCCTCTGGTCTCGTCAGGTGAGTTACAAACTAAAGCACTGGCATCAGTTTTCAATGTTAACGCGTTTTCAAGATCCCTTATACAATGGCCAAGTTCTTCTTCTACGAGAAGATAGTGCAGTTGTTCTATACCCATGTCTTCACTGAGCCTAAAGAAACCTACGGCAAGACCACTCAGCTCGGTGTTACATTCGCGTCCGGGTATCTCGCTGGTGTAGTCTGCGCAATTGTCTCACATCCTGCTGATTCCCTTGTCTCTCAACTTGGTAAAGCTGAGAACAAGGGCAAGTCGTTCGGCGCAATCGCCAGCGAAGTCGGTATTGTCAATCTTGCTACCAAGGGCCTTGGAACCAGGGTTATCATGATTGGAACTTTGACTGGCTTCCAGTGGTGGATCTACGACACATTCAAGACAGCAATGGGTATGGGAACGACCGGTGGCAAGTAATTATCAGCAACCCAAAAAGTACATATTTAGTGCGTACTTCACCTGTCCAGCTATGACATGAGCCTAACTAGATTATCAGGATGTGAACTTGGTTATCTCCCATACGTACATGATTACCTATGCACCGTACATACCTTCCACTTTCTCATACATAGACCGTAGCTTAATGATCAGCCATTGAGGTGTAGACTCGGTGAGGCGGTGCTAGTTTCTTGACGATGTTGAAAGCTATGCATAGCCGCAGCATGTCTGCGACGATAAATACAGTAAGACGTGTCTACATTCCGTCTTCTCTCCAATAAGAAATGAGCTTAGACCAGAATCTATTCACTCTCCACTTCACTCAGAACAAAGATAATCCGAACGTCATCGAGCTTGTGGATCCTTCAGGTAACATCCATTACCGAAGGCATCGCATTCCTGGCCAAACATACAAGATTGAACTCTATGGTATACAGCTTGAACAATATTCCAATATGGATTATACTCATTCGGACGTAGATCCTACATCTGAAGCATTGCTTGCCACCGCAGCAAGTCCGTCCAGCAGCAGCAAGCATAAAACACTAGAGCTGTGTAATCCGACTCTTGTCATTGAACTCAAATACACCGGAACCCTATTCTTTCGTTGGTCATTTAAATGGGAAGAGTAAGCCTCCCTCTTCAGGTCCGTTGCACAACTTCTGACTACGATCACGAAAACAGCCATGAATTTGAGTGGAAAAGAGAAGAATGTTACATGATCCGCAAGCCCGACCCCCCTGTAATGGTTGCGGTAGCGAAAGAGCCGCCGGGTAAAATCAAGACGACCGCGGTACAGATACTCGACTATAACCTTAACCGGTGGGTAGATATCAACGTATTCCGAGTTCTTGCTGAACAAGTGCGCGGAACAGATTCGATATTAATGATCGCAAAGGTCTCGAAATCACGATCCTCACTGCGTTGCTCACTTTTCAAGATTTCAACGAGCCAATTTCATCCGAGGGGACGGCAAAGGGCACAAAAGTGCCAGATGCCGCTACTACCACTGCAGCGAATTTACCAGCCTATACCCCAAGTACACCCGCCATAGAATTAACACCACCACCACCACCCCCTCCCAAGCCTGCTCGGAAGACAGGAGTGGATAGAATAGCAGAGATACAAGCTTTGCGAGACGAGGTCAACGAGGTGATGGTAGAAGATGAAGGAGCCGTGCCTGATTATGCTCAGTATTGCTACATTCTGCTTCAGGTGAGCTCTCTCATTGATACAAGTACGGTGACCTGAATGAAGATTTAGGATGACGCAATGCTGTTCGTCACGGTGAAATCTGCTAGCGCCGAGCATGTACCCAAAGTTCTTCAGGTAGTGGAAGAGGCCAAACGACTGAGACATAAAAACGGTTAGATGCCTTGGTTCATTATGAGGAACACAATTGACGATATATGTACTAGGCCAAGACGACGACGAACTACACCAGTATGTCCTATACGACAACGAACGACAAAAGGGACCACGGCGTATCAATCTAGATGACGATACCCACAACAAAAACATGGACAAGTACAAGCCGCCAAGTAGCCTTACGGTTTATTTAAGCAAGATACCCATGCCAGAATTGCAGCCCAAGACTCAGGTGGACGAACGAAAAGGCAAGGGGGAAAGTAACCACACTCGCAAAAGAAGCAGTGACCACGGCAGCAACAAACCCAACGGTGAGTGAATTGTCGCTCGACAAGAACTACACATCTCATGGCGTTCGTTTTACGATTAGCTTCCTCATCGCTGTCGGTGCCCAAGCCAAGCCTTCTTACGCGTCGAAAACGCTCGTCACCCAGTCTTACCCAAACGAACCAGTCACCGAACCATTCACCACCCAAGAGCCCACCCAAGAACTCTGAACCAAGCTCTAATCGGCAGTCGCACTTTCCCCCGGGCGCCCCACCGACCCCGCCACAGGTGCAGCTACCGCCACCCTCACCACGGATACATACCCAACCGCCTCCAGAGAAACCGATAACAAACTTTTTTGATTTCCTTAGGCGATGATGGGCTTACATCCATGTCTCGCCCTACGCCAATGTATATTAATCACATAAACTGGTTTCGTTCACTGTATCATATTATATATATATATCACAATATTAGCCCGATTCATAGTGTGCCGCGTCTATGGGCCATTAACAACTTGGTATATTCATCCGACAGGTAGGTATATGAGATTAATATCTGGAATCCTAAGCCTTGTTGTCTTTCGTTGCCGTCTGGCTGGCTCCTTGCACGAACCCCTTGAGAGCGCCGACCAGACCATCGTTCAAACCGCCACTCATGGATTGCGCTAAGCGGGACCCAGCCATCAAAGTCTCCAATCCTTTTGCTGCGACGTCCCAGCCAGTGGATGCATTGATACCTCCTACGGTTGACTGAGCGCCTGCTACAGTCATCATGGCCGCCTTGAGGGAATCTAGCTCATTTAACACTTCCACGCCAACCGTCCTCGCCCACACAACCGGTTCTACGTCAGTGGAATATATTTTGTGTAGTTTATCCACAGTCGACAACATGATGTGGTTTTGGAGGTATCTCTCCCGAGAATATGGTAGAAGAGCCGTATATGACCCTGGAGAGAAAAGTCATTGAGGCATCAATAACACCACTGCATAAAATATCACGGACCGATATCACTGCCTAGCGCCAGGGCATTATCAATGCACTTGGCCAAACACTCTACGTCTGCAAGACCTAGATTTAACCCTTGCCCTGCAAGGGGGTGGATTGTATGTGCTGCATCCCCAACGAGTACAGTACGTGCGCCAGCGCCTTCACCGAGGTAGCTATCCGTATGGTTATATCGTAGTGGGAAGGATGCAATTGTGCCTTGTTGTATGCTGGTTACAAGAGGTGGAACCGCTTCAGAGTCTACCGCGGGAACAACATTGGTATTTGGGCTCTTGGTAACAGCAGAAGCGTACGTCGAGTTGGGATCGACTGTGTGAGATTTTTCCCGCCAGAGTATCTCTTGAACAACCTCTGGATGGGTCAAAGGTTTTCCGGTTGAAAACGCTTCCGTGATACGATCATGCAGGTATTGTATGGAAATAGCTGGCAGCCTGAATGCCGCATTAATCATGCTCGCCAGAATTTCTGGTTCCGAATTGAGCAGTGCTTTGGCTATATGTGGTTTGGTCGACCAGACGAGTGAGGATATCGTAGGTGAAAGGGGTAAGAACGCAATCGGGCCCGTAGGCAAGAATCGCTGGTAGGCTGTTGTATTCGGACCTTCAAACGCCCCTCGTGGATGATGGTACATCGTCGCAACAATAGCTTGGGTGTCGTATGACCATCCATATGACGAAATGTTTGCATATGCCCTCACGGGAGAATTGAGGCCGTCCGCGCCGACCTTGAAAACCTTTCAGTCACCGCATGTAAATAAGAACGGGCACGAATACCAGTAGCCTTGCTCTCAGAGTCCTTGCATTGTCTAGGTTAACGCTCAACAGCACCGTCACGATTAAGATGTCGAAGAAGAGCACGCTGTAGATTGAGATTTTCCGTGAGGCGAGACATGCCGAGCTCAGGTTTGGGAAGGCCCAGCTCGGAAGGGTCGAACGTGATGCGCGCATCGGAAACTCCATCCCATATCTGAGTAGGAACATGGATATAACATATAATTCAGTTAAAGCGAGAAAGCGTCGGCACCTGCATTTGCTCCACAGCGCTTGTTCGGGTCGCGTCGACAAAACCCCAAGCGTCAATGGCTGTTGGGTAGCACATTGAGGAACCGTACAAGAGATCAAGCAATTGGACCATACCATTCAAAAATGACTGCGACGCGTTGGTCAATGAACTGACGCGGTTAGAAAACATGTCTGACGGCATTGACCAATCTTGCACTTTGGTCAGGTCACCAGCCTCGACAAGAGCGACACGAAGATTCTGGCGGACAAGATTTGAGACATCTAGTGAACACGGGCACTTGCAAAGGCAAGACCAACAGGCCCACCGCCCACTATGACCACATCATAATCTTCAACCGAGTTGAGCGCCGTTGAAGAGTACCGAGCGATCCTCGACGCTGTAGCAACGGAACGACATACGCGCGTGAGAGACATAGTAACGTGCACGTGGCCGCAGCTCCTTCATGTCCATTCCCCAAGTCTCAGCTGCCCAGGCGGTCGGCGAGTACCTGCAAAGTCCAGATGATCTCGCAAAGATTGTTGCATTCAAAAAAAAGTTGGAAAAAGAGAAAGCGTCTATAGACACACGGCTCAAAAACGGCGTCAAGGAACAGCTGATCGCAACAAGAGAGGGACTGCGGAAACTCCTTGGCACAAGGGACAATGTGCAGGCAATTAAGGATGAGATGGTCGGCGTCGAAAGAGAGAATAATGTACCTCAGATCAACGTGCAGACGTTCGAACAGATCAGTAGAGTGAGCTCCATCTCCTTCATGTCGGATGGTGACCAGATAATCTTTAGGTATCGATGGTGCATCGGAATTTTCAATCCACGCAAGAGATGGTTCTCAACCTGCTTTCTATGGCAGAGAAACTCGATGATATCGAGAATATGTTAGCTGCAGACTCGGACAGTATTTTAGGACCCGCGCCAAGTCTCCTGATTATTCATTATCACCTTAACCAACTGGGCAACTTCCGTAACCAAACCATGCATGAAGCAAAGAAAGCCTCTGCCGCTTCGCGTGCTACATTGGCTCGCTGGTTCGAACGCCTAAATGGTGTCATCGAGGCTTTCGACGCCTATATAATCGAATTGGCGAAGAACGTCCTGAATCTTGTTCGTGCAGGTCATCAGGACGTCGTCGTTCGACTGATCAAGATTGCCGAGTTGGAGGGCAAAGAAGACGAAAAGGCAAGCACGAATCGTATCTGCATGAACTAGCATTTATATATCTCGACAAGGCGATAGCGATTCGTCTTGTCAAGAAAGCGGCAAAGATGGATGCCGCGGCAAAATTCAAGTCACTACAGGCGAATGCTCGTGTCCTTAAGCACTACAGGTCAAAAATTATGAAGGCTATCGCAGACTCTATAAGAGAAAAGTTTGAGGAAGCGCACAGACTTCGCGAAATGGACGCCCTCGGTTTTATTGGGAACGTGCAGTGGGTTTACCAAGACTTGATTCGCATCGAGGGCGACGTGGTCCCCTGTTTTCCTCCAGACTACGACATTTATTCACACTATGTTCGTGAATACCATAAATCGCTCAATTCCATAGTTAAGAAACTAGCCGCCTCAGAGCTAGAAGCAAGTGCGCTTCTTGTCCTCTTTGAGTGGCTCAAAGAGTATAAGCAGAGCATGAAGGATCTGAACGTACCACCTGAACTCCTTGAACCACCATTGTTGGATGGCCAGGAGCAGCAACTCATCGAAGACTACCTCCAAGTTATTGTGCGGAAGCTCGACGAATGGACCGCGAATCTGATGAAAACAGAGGTTGAGCATTTCACAAAACGCGAGGAGCCGCCAGAGGTTGACAGCGACGGGTTATATGGGATGCAGGGGGCTGTTATCCTATTCCAGATGGTAAACCAACAAGCCGACTCTGCAGCTGAGAGTGGCCAAGGCGCCATTCTCGCTCGCGTCGTAGGGGAGGTCAACAGGGTCATGCGAGGAATCCAAGATCAATGGGTCAAGCTCGTCGAGTCCGAATTTAGGAAACAAGCAGAGAAACCCGAGGAGGCTACTGGAGGGTTGGTAGAATATTGCATCGCTCTTGCCAACGACCAGGTTAAATCAGCAGACTTTACTGAGGCGTTACTAGGGCGTTTGGAGCAGCTTGTATCTCAAAAGTACAAGGTGCCGATTAATGACCGTCTAAACGACGCTATCGACGGGTACCTCGACGTCGCCAAGAAATGCACGCAAACACTCATCGATATCATCTTTAATGATCTAAAACCAGCCACTAAGACTCTTTTCCAAGCAGCATGGTACGATGGTACAATGCGCCAAGTCGTCGAGACCGTACGGGACTATATGACTGACTTCCAATCATATTTGAACCCAACGCTCTTCGACCTTCTTACTGAAGACCTTTTGGAAGCTCTTTTGGTCAACTATCTTAATGCTCTTGCAAACTCTCCAAAACTGAAAATACCTACCGCCGCGGAACGATTGAGAGGGGATATCGACGATATATACAATGCGTTCAAGATCTTCAAATTGTCGAAAGAGGTCGAGCAATCGTTGGAAGTGCTGGAACTGATTCTCCCACTTTTGGAAGCGTCCAAAGACATCGTCTTCCTATCGTACTGGTCGTTCGCGAAGGTTCATGGGCCTAATATTGCATTTGTTGAAGGTCTCATGAAATCCCGGAGCGATTTTGATCGCACAGCTGCTAGTGAGGTCATGGAAAGTATCAAGCGCAAGGTGAAGGACGAGGGTATCACAGATCGTAAGCTTTTTCACGTTGAGATTTCTCATCAACATATAATGCTTATCTTGTTCAATGCAGCACCCGAGCCCACGATCATGAAGAAAGTTGCTGTTCAAAACTCATTCTCCAGGTTTTTACGAACGTAGGATTAGTCACATTCGAACTCTTCTGTTACTGGGACTTCTATCATCTCTAACCGACATACATGCATTGTATAATTGTAGGATTTATCAACAATCTTGTATAGTACTACATATTGTTCGCACTCAGTCAGTTTTTGCTTTGCTGAGCTCGGCAATTTCCTGGGATTTATCTGGGAGAACCGCTGCCAGTTCGTCGATCTTCTTGAATTGCCATGGGAAGCGTGAAGGATACAGGAATGGTCGCAAGTCAAATCCTTTATCCAAGCGTTAGTCATTAAAAGACACAAATGCTATCACCTTACTATTGTCATCGGGGCTATAGGATTCAGCATGATACGAAGGTGTTAAAGTCGTCATCTTGTGTCTGTTCCTTGCATACTCAAAGAAAAACAATTTAACCTTCTCCGCGATCTAGCGAAAGGGGGTCGATCGCAGATTCACCAAACAAGATCATGGACTGCAAACCTGTGTAGGTGAAAGGAAGTGGCCCCATTCGTGTACGAGTTTGGTGAACATGCTATAAGGTCCACGCTTCTCCACCTTGCGTAGACGTCCGAATACCGAAAGTTCATCATAAGTCATACCCATGTCAGCCTGAAATGACCTCAATCGAGAGTTGCGTGTTTTGAGTACAAAACCTACCTCGTCAGACTGAACATAGGTTTCTGTGATGGGCTCCAGTTCCGCGGTAGGAATCGCAGTCAGGAAGCTGCAAAATTAGTTTACGTACTTCTATCAACAATGATGAAACGAACTCATTCAAGATTGGTAAATCAAACGCATCTCGTGCATAAGCAATGAATCGCTTCAGATCCGTTTTACTGATACCACCGATGGGGTTTACATCAGCTGGAGGAAGGTTAGTGTGGTGGTCAGGCAAACTAGTTTAAAGCATCACCTGAGGAGCAATCGTACTTTGTCAGATAACCCCGTAAACTGGTCGTGGTTAATATTGTACATTCCTCAGTGAACCATCGTCCCAAGGCTTACCTCTCATCGACGTTTGCACTACCCAGGACCAGTAAACCGCCGTTCCTGCCCCTAGCCCATGGAAGGAGTTGCGCAAACACGTAAGCGAGCACCATCCGCAATCTAGCCTGAGTAAAATTAATTAACTTCAGATATTCCCTGTGATCAACGCACCTGTATGTTTTGCAGTGCGAGGTTCTCCGCCGGAGAACCACCATGGCTGCGAAATCGCGGCCGGGTCCCAGTGACGAACGAAAATAAGTTGTGGACCGCAGCAACAATGGTATCCATATTCAAATCAATATGGTAACTGCTTGCCATCAACGCGATACCGAAAATATGTTAGTTCTTCACCAACCTTCCAACAGCCTCCGCAAGGGCCTTTGCTCGTTGACGTGTCTCCTCACTGGAATTCACGGTTCCCATATAACAAGTATGGAAGATTCGATTTGCGAGCTCCCGCGGATCTGTAGGAACATAGTCCGAATCGTTTGATTCTCCGACGATGCGCCTAGCGTCCGCAATAACCAGCGAGTCTTAACACATGTTACTTGGATCAGCTCTAGTATCAAGGGAGCTTAGTAGAACATACCTCCGGCTCGAGCCTTCTCGGCCACGAGACGACACATTGAATGTACGATTACAGCTGTGGCACAACTGTCAAGCCCACCGCTCAGGGGCAAGAAGTAACCTTGAGTTCGTGAACGGCGCAAGTAATCCCACAACCAGCAAGCAGGTCCAAGTCTATGAGTCATTAGTGCCAATTCATGCCAGAGAAGAGATACACAAACGCTATTTCCTCTTCTGGCTTGTGATACCGTACTTGGAGTGGTTTCGTGCCAATGAGATCTGATGCATTTTCTTCTTTAAGTTCCTCAAACCCACCGGTGCTCACCGCAAAAGGAACTTCGATTCTATAATACCTTTCTGCTTCTGCCGCCTGCATACTCCTGCTACTGGCAGCCCGATGGGCTCGTACGTCTTCGAGGTCGATTGTAGCGGTGACAACCTCAACGTCGTTCAAAGAAAATTGCGATCCTTGCGCAACTATCTTTCCATTCACGGCAATCATGGCACACCCGTCATAGTACAGACGATCACCGTCACACCCCTGCTGGTTAGCATACAGATAGATCCCGCCAAGCTTGTGAAGTTTGCTGTCAGTCATAATCAGATGGTGACAAAGGTCCTTAGTACCTTTGTTGTGGCATCTTTGATCAAATCTATCCGAGTGTGTAGTTTCCGCAGTTCATGGTGGCTGCCACTGGAGTTCGTAAAAATCTCAACGCCATCCAAACCCATGAGGATATGTGGACTACGTCGAAAGTGAGCCAGGATACAAGAAACAGATTAAACGCACCTAGATGGAGTAAAGAGCTCCTCGCACAACTCGACACCGATACAGGTGTCGATGGTACTAATAACAGCATCTCCGAATGGTACTTTAGTCTACATAAGAAGTGAGCGCTGGTTTGAGGATAGTGAAGATTATCTACTTGGTTAGTGATAGCTTGTATCAACCTTGGAAGGAAATGGTCTTCCCACTGGCGATGCTTTTTCCAAGGCGTAAAGTGACGGAGCTCGCGGTAGTTACCATCATTGGCCAACCACATCTTGGGTCGAATGAGGAGAATCTTGCGATCATGGACAATGACACGGCAATTGTACCTGACATTCTTGTGGATGATAGGCCTGGGAGAGATATGAGCAGAACAACCAGACAACCAAATAAATTAGCTTGCATTCCAATATCGCATACAATTCCTACAGTAGCATCGGATGACAATATTTTAGCGAGTACCTGCCAAGAATGAAGTACAGTATCGCCTGAAGTTCATGCATCATGAGGCACGTTATGGATGAGTAAGTTTAATTGATCGTGCCTTCGAGGAAGTGGTCCAAACATCCATATCCACTGGTGAAATGCGTGAGGAACAAGACCGAAGTCCTCAAGAGAAACATTATTTACGGTATTTCTAGCTCTGGCCCAACTCGTAGGGTTGCGCCTCGTCTTTTCGCTATTTCTATGCTTTGTAGGATGCGGTCAGAATTGCCCTTAAAATAATGTTAAGGTTAGCAGAGTTCCCGATGGCCGAGTGCCTCTCACTTCGAAGTCAAGCGCCCATTGGTTAAGAGCGCTGCAGCCGATTAGCTACAGGGCCTAGACTAGCAAGTAGGTTAACGATTAACTAACCAGCTAAGAGGAGTTAGTAGGAGGTGCGTCCTCTCAAAAGGTGCTCACGTTGCAACGGTAACGAAATGACCCATTGACTTAAGCGGAAGGAAGGTTGCTATCGTATAAGATCAAAAGTGTCAGATGTATGACATCATCACGTCGAATAATACTATTACGATAACAAGACAACAGCGACAACAGAGGGTAAAATACAACTAGTCTATCAATTCGATGTGGCGTAGGAGGGCGGTGCTTTACCGTATATTATTCAGTTGAACGTTCCAAGATAGGGATAGCAACTCACCAGGCGATCTCGAGGCATTTTGTAAGACAGTGATGAGTGACGATCTCTCTTCCTCAGTAAATATATCTATAAGGCGTGTAAGTCCATCTAGAGTGGCCTTCCGATTCTCTTTGGCAAGTTCCACAAAACTTCGAGCAAGATGGTCGGCGCGTAACTGGCTCAGCGTCTGGGATAGGTCCATTTGTTCTAAGGTCTCGGCCATCTCACGATAGCTTGTGTCCGGCTGAATTGACCCAAGCGTATCTAAGAGTCTCGAGCGATAGTCGTGAGAAGAGTCGGGACTAGCTTCAGCAAGTAAGCTCAATGCCCTGGAATGAGCTACACGGGCTCTGACAGCCCAGTAGAAATGACGGCGTGCGCCGCGCCAGGACATGGGTTTGGCACAACCCTTTGCCTCCATTCGTCCTGTTCGGCTGCACAGGGAATGATTAGATCACAATGGATTGGAGCCGAATGAAGAGAACATACTCATGCAGGTCTGCGAATAGTATAGCAATCTGCTTGTAAGTCTGTTGCAAGAAGGTCTCGCGCTTTGCGAGGTCTGCTGATGCAGTAAGGCGCTCTTCTTCAGTCTTCGAAGCATCGTTGCTATCTCGTTTGAGAGCCGCAAATGTGGCGTCGAGCCGTTCCATTAAGTTTTGTACTTTTTCACGACGTAACTTCACCTCGACTATACCTTCCGGTTCAAGAACGCCTGCGCGAGCATCGACATCGGCGTACATCTCCATCTGTTCCGCGTTAATTGATGGATCGAGAACAACCCAGGCACCGCCGCGCAGCTCGCCGTTGGGGATTATATACACGAAAACAGGTTG
>WNGI01031344.1_pt1 | contig 13016 bp, 15 predicted proteins | sample 5400621 | NCBI WGS metagenome assembly WNGI01 (sample SAMN13153374, study PRJNA577476) | soil metagenome | isolation source: 20 cm soil or saprolite under Garry oak tree replicate 1 | place: USA:California | collected 2016-06-15 | reverse complement strand
TCATCTCGGCAAGTTCGGGATCGACCTTGACGAGCTCCTTCGGAGCGTGGACTTCCCAGGGAAGATCGTCGACATCGCAGACGACCAGGATCGGGTGGAGATCTTCGTCGAGTGACGCCCCCTGCCGTCGAGACGAAGGACCTCGTCAAGGTCTTCGAGCGCGGCAGGCGAACGATCTGGCAGCGAGCCCGGCGCGAGCCTGACCGGCGCGAGCGCTTCCGGGCGGTCGACGGCATCGATCTGACCGTCGAGAGCGGCGAGATCTTCGGTCTTCTTGGTCCGAACGGGGCGGGGAAGACGACGACGATGAAGATGCTCGCGACGCTGCTCATCCCGACGAGCGGGAGCATCCGCGTTCTCGGGATCGACCCGCTCGCCCGGCCGCGCGAGGTCAGGGCGCGCCTCGGCGCGATGCTGTCCGGCGAGCGAAGCCTCTACTGGAAGCTGACGGCGCGCGAAAACCTCGAGTACTTCGCGGCGCTCTATCACGTCCCGCCGGCGGAGACGAGACCGCGCATCGACCGTGCGCTCGTCGCGGTGAAGCTCGCCGACCGGGCCGACGACTACGTGGAGCGGTACTCGACCGGGATGCGCCAGCGTCTCGCACTCGCCCGCGCCCTGCTTCCCGATCCGCCGCTGGTGATCCTCGACGAGCCGACGGTCGGTCTTGACCCGCAGGCGTCCCGAGACCTGCGGGACCGTGTCCGCGAGCTCCGGGCGCAGGGGCGCACCGTGCTGCTCACGACGCACTACATGGAGGAGGCCGACCAGCTCTGTGACCGTGTGGCGATCATCGATCACGGCAAGATCGTGGCGCTCGATACGCCGGCCGCGCTCAAGCGCACGATCCGCGCCGAAGAGGTCGTCCACCTGGAGCTTGCGCTCGAGGGTGATGACCGCGCGGTGCTCGACCGCCTCGGCCGCGCGGCGACGGTCGCGCGAAGCGAGCGGCGGAACGGGACCCTCACGGTGACCGCACATTGCGCGTCGGCGCGAGAGTTCGTCCCGGCGGCGTTCGACGCGGCGCGTTCGACGGGCGCGACGATCCATCACGTCGAGGTGGTGCCGGTGACCCTCGAGGACGTCTTCATCTCGCTCACCGGCCGCGCACTGCGGGAATGAGCCTGCTGGCGGCCGATGCGCGCGCGTTCGTGGCCGCGGTGCGCAAGGAGCTCCGGCAGGTCCGTCGGTATCCGACCCTCCTCCTGAGCGTCCTGTTCTGGCCGGTGCTCCTCCCCACCGCCTGGGTGCTGATGGGACGCGCGTACTCCGGCGGCGATCCGGAGGCCCTCGCCGCGTTCGCGCAGCGCGCCGGGAGTCCCGAGGTGGCCGGATTCGTGTTCGTGGGCTATGCGATGTACATGTGGCTCTCGACGCTTCTTTGGGGCCCGGGAACCGCGCTTCGGACGGAGCAGGTCCGCGGCTCGCTCGAAGCCGTCTTCCTCACGCCGGCATCGCGGCTGGTCCCGCTCTTCGGTCCGGGCGCCGCGAACATCCTCCCGGCCTCGTTGAACTTCGTCGTGATGGGCGTCGCGCTGTGGCTTCTCTTTGGCTTCGTGCCCACCGTCGCGGCCATCGCCTGGACGCTCGTCATCATCGTGCTCGGCATCCCGGCCATGTATGCGATCGGTGCCCTGTTCGCCGCTTCGGTGCTGCGCTTTGGAGAGGTCGGTCCGGTCGTCCAGCTCGTGCGCGGGGTCTTCGTGCTTGCCTGCGGCATCACGTTCCCGGTCGCGATGCTCCCGGTCTGGGCGCAGGTGTCGGCACGGTTCCTCCCGCCGACCTACATCGTCGACGACATCAGGAGCGTGCTGCTCCGCGGCGCGGACCTCGCGGACGTGGCCTGGGATCTCGCCTTCGTGCTGGCCATCGCGGTCGTCATCGCGGCCGCCGCCGCCGCGGTCTTCGCGGCGCTCGAGACCTCGGCCCGCCGTACCGGAATGCTGAGCCGGTTCTGATGGGCGAGCTGCGGTCGGCCCTCGCGATCGCGCGCAAGGACATCCGCAACCTGTCGCGCTACCGCATCGCGGTCGCGTCCATGGCCTTCACGCCTCTGTACCAATTCGTCATCCCGGCCTTCCTCTTCGGTGCCGCGTTCTCGGTCGGGGGACGCGCGCCCGGCCTGGTCGCCACGCTCGGGACCGACGATCTCGCGGGTTTCATCTTCCTGGGCGGCGTCATCGGCGGGATCGTCTCAACCGCGTTCTGGGGAATGGCCATGTCGATCCGCAATGAGATGGACATGGGCACCCTCGAGCCCTCCTGGATCACCCCGACGGCGCACGAGACCTTCGTGATCGGGCGGGCGGCCGGTGGACTGGTGATCTTCGTCGCGACGCAGGTGGCGCTGTTCGCCTTCGGGATCGTTTTCATGGACCTGCGCCTGCGCCCGGAGATGCTGCTCGCGTTGCCGGCGGTGGCGCTCGCGCTCCTTTCGATGGTCGGCGTGGCCTACCTACGCGGTCGACATCCTCCGCGCCCAGGCGCTCGGCTCGCGGCCGCTCTTCGGCGTGGGCATCGAATACGCGTTCCTCATCGCGGGGACCCTCGTCGCGTATCCGCTTGGCCGCTGGGCTTTCTCCCGCGCAGAACGGACGATGCGTCGCAGGGGAATGCTCGCGATGTACTAGCGCCGCCTTGAATTAGTCTTACCGCCGGTGCGCATCATCTGGCGCGCGATCGCCAACGCCGTCGCCATCTTCGTCGCCGCGTACGTCGTGAACAGCGTGCTCGGCCCGGGGTCGATCACCTGGGGCCAGCACGTCTCGTACATCTCGCCCGATCTCGATCCGTGGATCTCGCTCGTCCTCACCGGTCTCGTCCTCGGGATCGTGAACGCGTTCGTCCGCCCGATCATCGAGCTCGTCTCCATGCCGATCACCTGCCTTACCCTCGGCCTCTTCCACTTCGTGATCAGCGCGCTCCTGCTCCTGCTCGTCTCGGCGATCCCCTTCCTGGGATTCCAGGTGAACGGCTTCGTGGCGGCGTTCGTCGGGGCGGTCGTCATCGCGGTCGTGGGTGGCGTTCTCTCGTGGATCCTGCCCGACTGACCGCGGGTCAGCCGGACTTCGTCGTCGTCACCGGGCTCTCCGGCTCTGGGAAATCGCAGGCGGCGAAGGTCCTCGAGGACCTGGACTACTACACCCTCGACAACCTCCCGCCGGCGCTGATGGCGACGGCGCTCGACGTCTCGCGGAAGGGCGGACACCCGAAGGTCGCGTTCGTCATCGACTCGCGCAGCGGGTCGCTCTTCGCCGACGCGAAGTCGCAGCTCGAGGCGCTCGATCGGTCCGGCGCGCGACCGCACGTCCTTTTCTTCGACGCTTCCGACGACATCCTCCTCCGCCGGTACAGCGAGACCCGTCACCGGCATCCGGTCGACGCTCCGGGTGGCGTCCAGCCGTCCATCGACGAGGAGCGACGGATCCTCGTCGACGTCAGGGCGCGTGCCGACAAGGTCATCGACACGACCTACCTCTCCGTGAAAGAGCTCCGCGACACCCTGCACTCGCTCTACGGGGCTGGAAAGAGCGCGATGCTCGTCTACGCGACCAGCTTCGGTTACAAGTACGGGCTGCCGCCCGCCGCCGATCTCGTCTTCGACGTGCGCTTCATGGAGAACCCGTTCTACATTCCCGAGCTCCGCGATCTCACCGGAGCGGACCGGGCGGTGCGCGACTACGTCCTCGGTCATCCGGCGACGAAGGAGTTCCTCGCGCACGTCGTCTCATTCCTTCGCTTCGCGCTCCCGCGATACGAGGCCGAGAAGAAGGCCCGGCTCGGGATCGCGTTCGGGTGCACCGGCGGCCGTCACCGCTCGGTCGTCATCGCCGACGAGGTCGCTCGAGCGCTGCGCGAGTTCTGGCCCGGCGAGATCGGGGTGGAGCACCGCGACGTCGAGCGCACCGAGACACGGACCTAATGCGCGAGAAGCTCGTCGTCGGCAACTGGAAGATGAACCCGTCCTCCATCGCGGACGCGGTCGCGCTCGGGCGCGAAATCGCGGCGCACGGTCAGGCGGGAGTGGCCGTCGGTGTCGCGCCGCCGGCGATCGCGCTCGCCGCCGTGGCCGACGCGCTCCGCGGGACCGCGATCGCGGTGTACGCGCAGGACGTTCACTGGGCCGAGCGCGGCGCCTTCACCGCGCAGATCGCGGCCGCCATGCTCGTGGACCTCGCCGCGGGTTCGATCGTCGGACACTCCGAGGTCCGGCGGGATCAGCGCGACGACGACGCGCGTGTCGCGAAGAAGCTCGCGCGCGCGGTCGAAGCCGGGCTCCGGCCGATCCTTTGCGTCGGAGAGAGCGCCGCGCAGCACGCCGCCGGCGAGGCCACCGCCGTCGTCGCGAGACAGATCGCGGCCGACCTCGCCGAGGCGCGGCACGCCTCGCTCGACCGGCTCGTGATCGCGTACGAACCGGTCTGGGCGATCGGCACCGGGACGCCCGCGACCGGCGAGCACGCCTCGGCGGCGGCGCGGGCGATCCGCGCGGCGCTGAAGCGCGCCGGCCTCGACGGCGAGCGCGTGCCGATCCTCTACGGCGGCAGCGTGAGCGCGAGGTCGGTCGGTGAGTTCGCGAACGCGGATGGCATCGACGGCGCCCTCGTCGGCGGCGCGTCGCTGGACGCCGACGAGTTCGGCGCGATCGTTCGCGCGTTCGCATGACCGGAGCGCATCAGCCGCTCTACCGCCCGGTCGTGCTGTGCGTTCTCGATGGTTGGGGCCTGGCGCCCGACTCTCCAGCGAACGCGGTGACCCGCGCGAAGACGCCGCGTTTGCGTGCGCTCGCGGCCCGGTACCCGCATGCGGAGCTTCGCGCGAGCGGCCGCGACGTCGGCCTTCCCGACGGCGTCATGGGCAACAGCGAGGTGGGGCACCTGACGATGGGCGCGGGATACGTGCACTACCAGGAGCTCGTGCGCATCAACGACGCGATCGATGACGGATCGTTCTTCGCGAACCCGACCCTGCGCGCCGCATGCGCCGCCGCGCGCGATCACGGGACCCTCCACCTGATGGGGCTCATCTCGACGGGGGGTGTGCACGCGGACATGAAGCACCTCGCGGCCATCGTCGAGCTCGCCGCTCGCGAGAGGGTCCGGAGCGTCGTCGTGCACGCGTTCCTCGACGGGCGCGACATGCCCCCGCGAAGCGCGCTCGAGCTGCTTCCCCGCGTTCCGTGCCGGATCGCGACGGTCCATGGGCGCTACTACGCGATGGACCGCGACAAGCGTTGGGACCGGATCGAGCGCTCGTACCGCGCGATCGTCGACGCCGACGGCCCCCGGGTCGATCGCGCCGAGGATGCCGTCCGCGAGTGCTACGCGAGGCCCGCCTGCCGCGACGAGCTGCTCGAGCCCCATGTGGTCGGCGAGGGCGAGCCGATCCGCGACCGCGACGCGGTCATCTTCTTCAACTTCCGCCCCGATCGGGCGCGGCAGCTGACCTGGGCGCTCATGCGGCCCGATTTCGACGGGTTCGCGCGGGGCCGCCTTCCGCGGGATCTCACCTTCGTGACGCTGACCGAGTACCAGGTCGGACTGCCGAATGTCCGCGTCGCCTTCTCACCTGGAGAGGTCGTGCCGATGGCGCAGCTCCTCGCCGACGCCGGGCTCCGCCAGTTCCACACGGCGGAGACCGAGAAATACGCACACGTGACCTACTTCTTCAACGGAGGCCGTGAGGAGCCGTTTGCCGGAGAGGACCGCGAGCTGGTGCCGTCCCAGAAGGTCGCGACATACGACCTGAAGCCAGAGATGAGCGCCGCCGGGGTGGCCGCGGCGCTCGTACGCGCGATCGGCCGCGGAACATACGACTTCGCGATCGTGAACTTCGCGAACCCCGACATGGTCGGGCACACCGGCGACCTCGCGGCCACGCTCGCCGCCATGGAGGCGACCGACGCCGCGGTCGGCCAGGTTGTCGACGCGGCGCTCGCCGCCGGCGGCTGCGTCCTCGTCACGTCCGATCACGGCAACGCCGAGGAGATGGCCTTCCCCGACGGCACGCCCAATACGCAGCACAGCACGAACCCTGTGCCGGCCATCTTCGTCGCGAAGGACGCCGCCGAGCGCTTCGCGATGCATGACGGCGCGCTCGCCGATGTGGCGCCGACGCTTCTTGGGCTCCTCGGTCTTCCCGTCCCGGAGCGGATGACCGGACGCTCGCTCCTCGACCCCAGGTGATGCGCGCGGGGGCTCGGGTGGCGTGGTCGGTCTATCTGGTGGTTGGCGCCGCGCTGGCCGCGTACGCGGTCGTCACCTGGCTCGGCGCGCTGGTGGCCCGTGCGCCGGTGCTGTACGGCGAGGGGGCCGTCGCGAACGCCGCGAGGCTGGCGCGCGATGGCATCGCCTATCTCGACGTCGACCCGCAGCGCTTCGTCGCGGCGAACTACCCGCCGCTCTACCTGCACGTCGCGTCGCTCGGCGACCGTGCTCGCGGTGGTCATCCTCGACCGCCGCCGCGATCTGGCGGCGCTCGCCGGGTTCGCGCTCATCTTCGCGGGTCTCGCCAAGCCCACGGCACTTCTTCCGGCGGCCGCCCTGGCGGCGTGGCTTCTCTGGTCCGACCGTTCGAGCTTCGCTCGGTTCGCTTTCGGCGCGGCCCTCGGGGTGATCGGCGCCGCGGCGATGATCTCGCTCGACTCCGTTCCCGATGTCTGGCGGCACGTCGTCGTCTGGAACGAGCTCAGCTGGTCGGCCGAGCAGGCCGGACTCCTCGTCGTCGTCGGCATGCTCGTGCTCGGCGTCCCCGCCGGTCTAGCGGCGCTCATGGGCGGGTTCCGCGGGGCGCGCGCCGCGTATGCCGCCGGCGCGCTCGCGGTGGTGGTCCTCGGTGGCCGAGAGGGCGCGACCATCAACTACCTGCTCGACGCGACGGCCGCGGTCGCCCTCGGCCTGGGCGCGCTCGGACCCCGGCTTCGTGTCGGGTCGGTGCTCCCCGCGCTCGCCGTCGCGCAACTCGCGGTCGGCACGCTCACGCTGAATCCGCTCAGCCTCGTCCCCGGCCGGCCGCCCACGACCGGCGCGTGGGCAGATCCGTCCCGGACGGACCTGAGGATCGCGTTCCGCGTTGACGGCCGGTTTCTCGTCGAGGACTCGGGACTGCTCGTGCGCGCGGGCATCACCCCCGTCGTCGACGACCTGTTCCTCTGGTCGAGGCTCGTCCAGCGCGGGACAGTCGACGGCCGACCGATCCTGTCGCAGATCGAGGACGCCCGCATCGACACGGTGATCAGCGAGGTCGACCTCGAGCATCTGGCGAGCGCGCCCGCGTACGAGCGCCAGCGATGGGCGGAACCGCTTGTCCGCGCGGTCCTCGATCGCTACCGACTGGACGCGCATGCGGGCAGCCTCTGGATCTACGTCCCGCGGTGACGCTCCGCTAGAATTTCCCTCTCCATGGAACCGCTTCAGATCAGCCAGATCGTCATTGCCATCGCCGTCGCGACGTCGATCCTCCTGCAGGCGCGCGGCACGGGCCTTTCGTCCACGTTCGGTGGCGAGTCGACGGCGTATCGCAGCCGCCGGGGCCTCGAGCGAACGCTCTTTCGATTGACGGTCGTCCTCATCGTCGTCTTCATCCTGATCTCGCTGGTGGGGGCGCGGAGCGCAAACACGGGCTAGATGACCTCCCGCGACAAGTTCATCGTCGTCGCGCTCCTGGCTCTCCTCATCGTCGCGAGCGTCGTCGCGATCCTCGACAGCCGCACCGACGCGACACGCGATCCCGCCTACGGCGGCACGTACGTCGAGGGCGTCACCGGGGTCCCGCAGTACCTCAACCCGGTCATCGCCTCGACCGATGTCGACGATGACATCGTCCGGCTGGCGTTCAGCGGGCTCACCCGGTACGACCAGACCGGCGCGATCGTCGCCGATCTCGCGGCCGCGTTCCGCACCGAGTCGAACGGCAAGGTCTGGACCTTCGACATCCGCGAGGACGCGCTCTGGCAGGACGGGCAGCCGGTCACCGCCGACGACGTGGTTTACACCGTCAAGCTCCTTCAGGATCGCGGCTACGTCGGCCAGTACAGCGACGCGTTCCGCGGCGTGAACGTGGAGCGGGTCTCGAACAAGACCGTGCGCTTCACCTTGCCGGACGTGTACGGCCCCTTCGCGGGGAGCACGACGGTCCCGCTGCTTCCCGCCCACCTCCTCTCGAACGTCGCCTACAGCGACCTCGCGCGCCAGCCGTTCAACGTGCATCCCATCGGGAGCGGGCCATTCCGCGTGAGCGAGGTCGACGGGCGTCAGGTCACGCTGATCCGGAACAGCTCCTTCTATCGGACTCGCCCCGCGCGCACGTCGCCGTATCTCGATCGGGTCATCCTCCGGTTCTACCCGGACGCGGGCGAAGCCCTGCTCGCCCTTTCGCGCGGCGAGATCGACGGTCTCGGAGGGCTCACGAGCCAGGACGCCGAGCGCGCCCGCTCCCTGAAGAACGCGGTTCTGTACAGCCTCCCGACCGACAACTTCGTTTCCCTGTTCCTCAACGTCCGGCCGGAGAAGGCGATCTTCCGCGATCGTGCCGTGCGGCAGGCGATCGCGACGGCCATCGACCGCGGCCGCGTGCTGCAGGTCGCCGCCGACGGGCGCGGGACCGTCGCCGACGAGTTCGTGCCGCAGAGCTCGTGGGCGTACGTGAAGGACGTGACGCGGTACCAGTATTCGCAGGCCGACGCGAAGGCCCTCCTCGATGCCGCGGACTGGAAGGACCACGACGGCGACGGCATCCGCGACAAGGGAGGGCAGATCCTCGCCTTCACCATCACCACGTCGGACGAGACCCCCCGCAAGCTCGCGGCGATGCAGATCCAAAACGATCTGAACGCGGTCGGGATGAGCGTCCAGCTGCGCACGATGCCCTTCGGAGAGCTCGTCGACAGCGCGGCGCGGCAGCGATCGTTCGACGCGCTGCTCGTGGAGATCGCGGTGTCGGGCGATCCGGATCCGTACTCGTTCTTTCACTCGACCGAGGTGAACGATCCCGGCCACAACTTCTCAGGCTTCTCGACCCTTCCGATCGACCGGAATCTCGAGGCCGCTCGCCGGACGTTCGACGAGGCGGCGCGCCGGGAGCTCTACGCGCCCGTGTTCCAGATCATCTCGAACGAGGTCCCGGTCGTGTTCCTCTACTTCAGCGACTACCTCTACGCCCAGAGCCGCGTCGTGCAGGGACTGCGCATCGCGCCGCTCACGGACCCGCGGGAACGCTTCTGGAACGTCGAGGATTGGTACGTGCGCACCTCACCGCGACGATGACTGCCTGCTCCCGAGCCACGGCGCCGAGACCGAGGCTCCTCTATAGAATTGATGCGTCAGGCGGGAGTGGCGTAATGGCAGCCGCGTGCGCTTCAGGGGCGTATGCCCGTAAGGGCGTGAGGGTTCAACTCCCTCCTCCCGCACAGACGTTTCCAGGTGCGTAGTCGATCCATTTTCTCCCTTTTGAGTCCCGTTCCGAACGCCGCTGAGCGCACGCGTCATGTCCTTCGTACCATCGCCAGCGATGCGGCGTACTGCCGATGTCGCCATCATCGGTGGCGGGATCATCGGTGCCTCCATCGCGTACCACCTGACGAAGAAGGGCGTCCGCAACGTGCTCGTTCTCGAGCGCGATCGTCTTGGCTCCGGATCCACCGGAAAGAACGCGGGCGGCATCCGTCTGCAGTTCTCGAGCGAGATCAACGTCCGTCTCTCGCTGCGGTCGCTTCCGCACATCGAGCGGTTCAAGGAGGAGATCGGCGTCGATCCGGACTTTCATCAGGTCGGCTATCTCTTCCTCATCACCGAGGAGAGCGAGGTCGGACCCTTCGAACGCTCGCTGGCGCTCTGGTCGAAGGTCGGGGTTCCCGCGCGGCGCACCGACGCGAGCGAGGCGAAGGCGCTCTCGCCATACGCGCGGACGGATGACGTCAGGTTCGCGACGTTCTGTCCGAAGGACGGCTACGCCGATCCGTCGAGCATGCTGAACGGCTACGTCGCGCGGGCCCGTGAGGGCGGCGCGACGTTCCTCGAAGGCGCCGAGGTCACCGCGATCCGTTGCGCGAACGGCCGGGTAGTCGGGGTCCTCGCCGGTGACGACGAGGTCGCCGCCCCGACCGTCGTCGACGCGGCCGGACCGTGGGCTGGCGAGGTGGCGAAGCTCGCGCGAATCGAGATCCCGATCCGGCCGCTCCGCCGGCACATCTTCGTCACCGAGCCGGTCCCGGGGCTCGACGCGGACTTCCCGTTGACGATCGAGTTCGCCAGCGGCCTGTACGCGCATCGCGAGTCGGGCGGCGTGCTGCTCGGCATGGCCGACCCGAACGAAGCACCGGCGTTCGATGAGAGCGTGAACTGGGATTTCATGCCGACGGTCGTGGAGCGCGCGCTCGCCCGCTTCCCGATCCTCGAGCGCGCGTCGATCAAGACCGGCTGGGCCGGCCTGTACGAGGACACGCCCGACAAGCATCCCGTCCTCGGAAAGGTCGACGGCGTCGAGGGTTTCGTCGCCGCCGCGGGTTTTTCGGGCCACGGGATCATGCACGCGCCGGCCACCGGCGAGCTCATCGCCGAGCTCATCGTGGACGGACGGAGTTCGTTCGACATCGGAGCCTTCCGCGCCTCGCGATTCGGCTCCGGCGATCTCATCCGCGAGTACAACGTGATATGAGCGCGGCGCTCCTCTTCCTCATTCTCGACCTCGTCCTCGTGACGGCCGCGGCGATCTTTCTGGTCCTCGTGATCATCCGCCGCGGACGGATCGTCACGAACCTCGGACTCGCTCTTCTCCTTCTCGCGCTCGCGGCCGCGCTCTGGTACACGTCCATCCGCACGCCGCCCCCGCTTCCCTGAGTACCATCGCCCTCGGTGTTCACACGCGATGAGATCCGGCTGACGACGCTGTCCACCTGCGCCGGCTGAGGGGCGAAGCTGGGCCCCGGCCCGCTGGCGCAGGTGCTGCGTCCGATGCGCGCGCAACGAACCCCCGCGGAGCTGCTCGTCGGTCTCGATGTCTCCGACGACGCGGCCGTCTACCTCGTCGCGCCGGACACGGCGATCGTCGAGACGCTCGACTTCTTCCCACCCATCGTCGACGACGCCTACGCATCGGGCGCGATCGGCGCGGCGAACGCGATGTCGGACGTGTACGCGATGGGCGGGGAGGTGCTCTTCGGCCTGAACATCGCGGCCTGGCCGGAAGACGCGCCGCTCGAGCAGCTGCAGCGGCTCTTCCAGGGCGCGATCGACAAGGTCGCCGAGGCCGGCGCGGTCGTCGCGGGCGGACACACGGTGATCGACCGCGAGCCAAAATACGGGATGGCGGTCACCGGCCGGGTCGACCCGGAGCACATGCTGCTGAAGTCGCGTCTTCGTGCCGGCGACGCGCTCTGGCTCACGAAGCCGATCGGCACCGGCCTCCTGACGACGGCGCACAAGGCCGGCGCCATCGACGGGTCTCCTGACGACGGCCCACAAGGCCGGAGCCGTCGACGCGGCGGATCTCGCCTCGGCGATCGCCTCGATGGTCGAGCTCAACCGGGCGGCTGCGCGTGCGGTCATCGACGCAGAGCTGCACGCCGCGACAGACGTGACGGGCTTCGGTCTCGCCGGTCACGCGCACGAGATGGCCGAGCGCTCGGGGGTCGGCATTCGGATTCGCGCCGGCGCGGTGGCGCTCCTGCCCGGCGCGCGCACCCACGCGGAGGCCGGGATCAGCTTCGGCGGTCTCGAGCGGAACCAGCAGTTCTTCGACGACGCCGCGCGTGTCCGCTTCGCGGGCCTCGACCCGGCGACGAAGGCGCTGATGCTCGATCCGCAGACGTCGGGCGGCCTGCTCATCGGGGTTCCCCGCCCGCACGCGGACGCCTGGGATCGCGCACGCAAGACGCATGGCGTGAACGCGAGCCAGATCGGTGAGGTCGTGGAGGGCAGCGGAGTCACGTTCAGCGCGTGAGCATCCAGACCGCCGACGAAGTCGAGCTCGAAGCACCCGGACCGACCACGCGAGCCGCGGAGCTCGCCCGCCTTTCGCCGGCGCGCGCGGCGCTCGAGCTCGCGTGGCCGGGGATCATCGAGCAGTCGGTCAGCGCGCTCGCCACCGCGGTCGTCTTCTCACTGGTCGGGCATCTCGGCGCGACCGCGACCGCCGGCGCCGGAGCCGCGGGGAACTTCCTGTTCTTGATGTTCCCGGTATGGCGGTCGCTCGCCATCGGAACGATCGCGATCGTCAGCCGGCGGATGGGGGAGGGGCGCCCGGCCGAGGCGGCCGACGCGACGCGGCAGTCGCTGGTGCTCGGCGCGATCGCCGGGCTCGTGTTCGGCGTCGGCTTTGTGTTCTTCTCGGCGGACCTCCTTCGTCTCCTGGGCGCGAGCGAGGAAGTCGTCGCGATCGGCGCGCCCTTCCTCACGGTCGTGGGTGGCGCGAACGGCGCCGCGACGGTGTGGCTCATCGGCACGTCCGCGATGCGCGCGGCCGGGGACACCCGGACGCCGATGTTTCTCACGACGGCGGGCGCGCTGATCAGCGTCGCGCTCGCGCTCCTGTTCATCGATGTCCTCGGGCTCGGCCCGATGGGCTCGGCGTATAGAGACGATCGGCTCGATCTTCAGCATCAGCCTGCCATCAGGGCTCGAGAGCGCCACCTTCAGCTTCGGGATCCTCGCGCTCTCGGGTCTCGTCTTCCGCCTTGGCACCGAGGCCGTGGCCGCGCATCAGATCGTCGGTCAGATCGAGACGTTCTCGTTCTTTCCGTGCATCGGCTTCTCGGCGGCCGCGAGCGCGCTCGTCGGCCAGGCGCTCGGCATGCGCGATCCGGAGCGAGCCCGCCGCGCGGGTTGGGCGGCCGCGGGGATGTCGCTCATCTGGGCGACGACCGCGGGGATCGCCTTCGTCGTGTTCCCGGGATTCCTGCTCGGCCTTTTCACGAACGCGACCGGCGTCGTCGCGGCGGGGATCGGGGCGCTCGCGCTCATCGGCCTGGGGCAGCCCGCTCAGGCGGCGATCTTCACGCTCGGCGGGGCGCTGCGCGGGGC
>WNGI01004061.1_pt1 | contig 13016 bp, 16 predicted proteins | sample 5400621 | NCBI WGS metagenome assembly WNGI01 (sample SAMN13153374, study PRJNA577476) | soil metagenome | isolation source: 20 cm soil or saprolite under Garry oak tree replicate 1 | place: USA:California | collected 2016-06-15 | reverse complement strand
GACGTGCTGGACCTGCGGGCGATGACCGAGCTGGGCGTGCCGGGCGAGCGCCGGCGGTAGCGTGTCGTCGTAGGGCGCACTCTCTCTGTGGAGGAGCATTCATGAACTGGATCGTGGCCGGGCTCATCGCGGGCGTCGGAGCGTTTTTCGCCGATTGGGTCATGTGGGGGAAGGTGTTCACGAAGGGCATGGAGGCGTACGGGACCTTTCCCCCGTCGCCCGAAGAGGGAAAGAAGATGATGGCGGCGGCCCTGCCCAAGTCTGCCGTGCTGGCTCTTGTCTTCGGGGTGGTGCTCGCCTTCCTGTACCGCCGCTTCATGGGCAGCCTGTGGGTATCCGGTGGGGGGCCGCTCGCGGGGATGGAGTTCGCCACCGTCCTGTGGCTACCCACCATCGCCATCGCAACCGTCGGCAACAGCATCTGGTACGACAAAGTCCGCCGGCTGAACAACGCGACTTTCTGGTCCTGGCTCGTGCGAATCAACGTGTCCGGGCTTCTGCTGGGAGTGCTGATCAGGTCGTAACGCGCGTGCGGGCCCCGTGACGGGGCTCACGGGGCCCGCGTCGGCTCCGTGCCCGAGGCGCGGGCATTGAATCCCGACACCGGGCGTCGCATATTCCACGGGTGCGGATCACCACGTGGGGCGAATACGGGCTGATCGTGTCGCTCGGCCTGGCGCGGCGCGGCGGGGAAGGCCCCGTCGCGGCGCGCGAGCTTGCCGAGCACGAGCGCCTGCCGCACGACTACGTCGAGCAGATTCTCCTCCGTCTCAGGCGTGCCGGGCTGGTCGACTCGGTGCGCGGCGCCAAGGGTGGGTACCACCTCGCGCGTCCCGCGCACGCCATCACGGTGAAGGATGTGATGGATGCCTCCGAGCACGTCACCTTCGAAGTGAACTGCGATCTCCACCCCGTGGACGCACAGCGATGTAGCCGTGACACGTCGTGCAGCATCCGGCCGGTGTGGCGGATGTTGGAGCAGCGCATCAACGAGCTGCTTTCCGGCATCTCCCTGGCCGACTTGATGCACGACGAGCCGGAGGTCTACCAGATCGCCGGGGTCACGGCCGGGAACTAGGCCAGCCACAACGCCGTTGTTCTTTACCCGAGACCCGCCGGCCACGCCCGTCGGGGGCAACCTGCTTGGAGGTTCACTGTGGATTACGCGCATCCGGACGTCCTCGTCTCGACCGAGTGGGTCGCCGCGCACCTCGTCGACCCGAGCATCCGCTTGATCGAAGTGGATGTGGATACGACCGCATACGACTCCGGCCACATCAACGGCGCCGTCGGGTGGAATTGGCAATCTCAGCTGAACGACCGCGTCCGCCGCGACATTCCCGATGCGAAGGCCTTCGCACGGTTGCTGGGTGAAGCCGGAGTGACCCCCAAGACAACGGTGGTGCTGTACGGCGACAACAACAACTGGTTCGCCGCGTTCGCCTTCTGGCTGTTGCAGCTGTACGGGCACAAGAACGCCAAGCTCATGAACGGCGGGCGCGCCAAATGGGCCGCCGAGGGTCGCGCGCTCGTGCCCACGCGCCCGGACGTCCGGCCCGCCAAGTACCCCGTCCCCCGGCGGCCGAACCTGACGCTGCGGGCGCGGCGCGCCGAGGTCGAGCGCGCCCTGCGCGGGAAGCAGGTGGCGCTGGTGGATGTGCGCTCGCCGGCGGAGTACGTGGGCGACATCATCGCGCCTCCGGGCATGGCGGAGACGGCGCAGCGGCCCGGGCACATCCCCGGCGCCCGCAGCGTACCGTGGGCGCAGGCCGTCGCCCCCGACGGCACCTTCAAGCCGCGCGAGCAGCTCGAGCAGCTATACAAGCAGGCCGGCGTGCTCGGCAAGGGGGAAGTGATCGCGTACTGCCGCATCGGCGAGCGGTCGAGTCACACCTGGTTCGCGCTCAAGTACCTGCTCGGCCACAAGAAGGTGCGCAACTACGACGGCTCGTGGACCGAATGGGGGAACCTGGTGGGCGCGCCGATCGCGAAGGGGGCAGAGCCGTGAGGACGGCGGCGGTCGGTGCAGCACGGCGGGGGACGGGGGAGGTCATCCGCCGTGAGCCTGCGTTGTGGGGGCTGGTGGGGAACACACCGCTCATTCCCCTCGCACCCTCCACCGGGCTCCACCGTCCTTCACCCTCGTTGTCTCTTAAGGCCGAGTGGCTCAATCCCGGCGGCAGCGTGAAGGACCGGCCGGCGCTCTTCATTCTGCGCGACGGCGTGGCGCGGGGCGAGCTGCCCGGGAAGCGCCTGCTCGATGCGACGAGCGGCAACACCGGGGTCGCGTACGCGATGCTGGCCGCCGCCGCAGGGATAGGCGTCACGGTCTGCGTGCCGGCCAACGCCAGTCCGGAGCGCAAGGCCCTGCTCGAGGCGTACGGCGCGGAAGTGGTGTTCACGGACCCACTCGAGGGGACGGACGGAGCGATCCGGCGCGCGCGCGACCTCGCCGCGGTCCAGCCCGAGCGTTACTGGTATGCCGATCAGTACAACAATGCCGCGAACCCGCGCGCGCACGTGCTCACCACCGCCGAGGAGCTGTGGCACCAGACGGGCGGGCGGATCACACACCTGGTGGCGGGACTCGGCACCACCGGTACCCTCATGGGCACCGGCCGGCGACTCAAGGAGCTGAACCCCGCGATCGAGCTCGTCGCGGTGCAGCCGGATGGGCCGTTTCATGGGCTCGAGGGGCTCAAGCACCTCGCGACCGCCATCGTCCCGGGGATCTATGATCCGTCGATCCCCAGCCGCACCGAGTTCGTGACGACCGAGGACGCGGACGACGCGGTGCGTCGCCTGGCGCGGGACGCCGGCCTGTTCGTCGGCTGGTCCGCGGGGGCTGCAGTCGTAGCGGCGGAGCGACTCCGGACCGACGGCGTCGTGGTCGTCATCGCTCCGGACTCCGGGATGCGCTACCTGAGCGAGAGTCGGCGGCTCGCGGGGGATGTCCCGTGACCCTCGTGCTCCAGCCCCGACACCTGGCGGCGATTCGCCAACACGGGGAGGCGGACTACCCGCACGAGGCGTGCGGGCTGATCGGCGGGATGCTGGAGGGAGAGCGCCCCGTCGTCGTGCAGCTGGTGCCGCTCGCGAACCAGCGCAACGACTCTGCGCGCAACCGCTATTTGATCGACCCCGACGCGTTCCGGCGTGCGCAAGCGACGCTCGACCGCGACGGGCTCGAGGTGCTCGGCGTCTATCACTCTCATCCCGATCACCCGCCCGAGCCGTCGGCGTTCGACCGCGAGCACGCCTGGCCGCGGCTCAGCTACGTCATCGTCGCCGTGGCCGGGGGACGCGCCGGCGAGGTGAAATCCTGGCGCCTGTCCGACGACCGTGGGGCGTTCGCCGAGGAACCGATATGGCAGTCACCGTCCTGATCCCGACGCCGCTCCGCCCGTTCGTGGGGGGCAAAGACGCCCTCGAGCTCGAGGGCGGCAACGTGGGCGAAGTGCTCGATCGGCTCGCGAGCGCGCACGGCGCGCTCCGCCCGCACCTCTTCGCGGACGACGGCCGGCTCCGCAGCTTCGTCAACGTGTACGTGAACGACCGGGACATCCGTCAGCTGGCGCAGCGGGACACGCGCGTCGCGGCGGGTGATACGGTCTCGATCATCCCGAGTATCGCCGGAGGAACCGCGGTGGCGGACGTCCTGCCGAAGCTGTCCCACGAAGAAATCCTTCGCTACTCCCGCCATCTCATCCTCCCCGACGTGGGTCTGGAGGGACAGCGCAAACTCAAGGCGGCGCGCGTCCTGTTGATCGGCGCGGGCGGGCTCGGCTCCCCGGCGGCCCTCTACCTCGCGGCTGCGGGTGTGGGGACGCTCGGGATCGTCGATTTCGACGTCGTGGATAAGACGAACCTCCAGCGGCAGATCCTGCACGGGACCGCAACGCTGGGCATCCCGAAGCTCGAGTCGGCGCGGCGCCGCATTGAAGACCTGAACCCCAACGTGCAGGTCGAGACGTTCGAGACGCGCCTCACGTCCGCGAATGCCCTCGACATCATCGGCGAGTTCGACGTGGTGGCGGACGGCACCGACAATTTCCCGACGCGGTATCTCGTCAACGACGCCTGCGTGCTGCTCGGCAAGCCGAACGTGTACGGGTCGATCTTCCGGTTCGAGGGCCAGGCGTCGGTGTTCTACGCCAAGGAAGGCCCGTGCTACCGCTGCCTCTACGCGGAGCCCCCCCCGGCCGGACTGGTGCCCTCCTGCGCGGAGGGCGGAGTGCTGGGCGTGCTGCCGGGGATCATCGGGTCGATCCAGGCGATGGAGACGATCAAGCTCGTCCTTGGCAGGGGCGAGACGTTGATCGGGCGGCTGCTCCTGTTCGACGCCCTCAGGCTCAAGTTTCGTGAGCTAAAGCTCGAGCGGGACCCGGACTGCCCGGTCTGCGGGCGGAAGCCGACCATCACGTCGCTGATCGACTATGAGGCGTTCTGCGGCGTCGGTGCGGAGCCCGCGTACGACGGTGCCGAAGTCACGGCGCTGGATCTGAAGGAGGAGCTCGACGCCGGCAAGCCCATCGTCCTCGTGGACGTGCGTGAGCCTCACGAGTCCGAGATCGTGAGCATCGAAGGTGCGCGGCTGATTCCGTTGGGTGATCTGCCCGAGCGCCTGGGCGAGCTCGACGACCGCGCCGAGATCGTGACGCATTGCCACCACGGCGCGCGGTCGCTCAAGGCGTTGGAGATTCTGCGCGCCGCGGGGTTCGCCAAGGTGCGCAGCCTGAAGGGCGGGATCGATGCGTGGGCCGTGAACGTCGACCCGGGGATGGCTAGATACTGATGCCGAAGGGGGGACTCGAACCCCCACGGGCTTGCGCCCACTGGCTCCTGAAGCCAGCGCGTCTACCAGTTCCACCACTTCGGCTGGGGGGTCGGAACGGCGAATTATAGGCCGCGGTATAACCTCAAGTCAACTCTTGGCTTGACCGCCCTCAACCCGGTTTCTATCTTGGCCTTCCCAGCTTGGACAAGCTCTCCATCGCTCGGAATCCGCGAGCGCGACATGACTACCATCTCCTGGAAACGTGGGAGGCCGGACTCGTGCTCACGGGAACGGAGGTCAAGTCGCTGCGGGCCGGGAAAGCCAGCCTGGGTGAGTCGTACGCGCACGTGCGTCGCGGCGAGGTGTGGCTCGAAGGAATGAACATCTCTCCGTACGCGGCGGGCAGCTACAACAACCCACCCCCAGCCCGTTCCCGCAAGCTCCTCCTCCACAAGCGCGAGATTCGTAAGCTGATCGGCGGCACCACCCAGGGCGGGCTGACGCTCGTGCCGCTGGAGCTGTACTTCAAGGACGGCGTCGCGAAGGTCGCGATCGCGCTCGCCCGGGCGAAACGCACGCACGACAAGCGCGAGGAGCTGAAGCGGCGCGCGGTGGATCGCGAGACGGCGCGCGCGTTCCGCGGAAAGCGAACGTGATCGCCCTGCTCGCCCTGGTGCTCACGCCGTGGCAGGTCGTGATCGTGACGCGGCGGGGCGAGACGGCCGTGCCGGTGACCGTGGAGCGGGGGACCGCGGCGATCGCGGCGCCCCTGCTCGCAGGCCCCTTGGACCTCACGACCACGCTCGACGGCTGCCAGGCTACGGTCGGGCTCGCGGGCACGGTGTTCGTCTTCCAGCTCGGCGCGCCGTTCGTGCGTGCGAGCGGCGTCGTGTACCCGCTGATCGGCGCGCCGTACGTCGCGCGCGACACACTGTTCCTGCCGCTCGATTGGGTGGCCGTGTCCCTGCCGCGCGCGCTCGCGCCCCACTACCGCTGGGATGCAGCGGCGGCGCGCCTCGAGGAAGTAGTGTTGAACGGCGCGGCTCTCACGCGCGGCGCGCCAGCGGGGGCGAACCCGCTCACGGGCCTGCGGCTGCCTCACTCGATCGTGATCGATCCGGGGCACGGCGGGGCGGACCCGGGCAATCCCGGCCTCTACTTTCCAGCGGGGCTGGTCGAGAAGGACATCACGTTGCGGATCGGGAAGCTGTTGTGGGCCGAGCTCACACGACGGGGTCTCGGGGCGCGGCTCACCCGCAGCGGCGACACCCTCGTCGATCTGGCCGACCGGGGCGCCTCGTGCAGCAGCGAGTGCGACCTGTTCGTCAGTATCCACGTCAACGCCATGCCACCGGGACGGCGCCGCGATCAGACGAGCGGGGTCGAGACCTACTTTCTGTCCGATGCGAAGACCGAGGATCAGGCCCGGGTCGCGAAGGCGGAAAACGACGCGATCCGCTTCGAGACCGGCGCCGCGGGTGCGTCCACGGGTCCGGTGGGATTCATCCTGCGCGACCTCCAGCTGAACGAGTATCTGCGCGAATCCGCGCGACTCGCCGAGCTGGTGCAGCAGCACGCGAGCACCGCGCATCCGGGTGGCGACCGGGGCGTGCAGCAGGCGGGATTCATGGTGCTCACCACCGCGCGCCGCCCGGCGATCCTCGTGGAGACGGGCTTCGCGACGAATCGCGGCGACGCCGCCTTCCTCGCGTCGGGCCTCGGCGAGCACAAGCTGGCGAGCGCCGTCGCCGACGGGATCGTCGCGTACCTGCTCGAGTTCGAGCACAAGCTGACGGTCGCAGCGCCGGCGGGCGGTCGGTGACGCCGCCCGTGGGGCGGGCCCTGGTGCTGGCCACGACGGTGCTTGGCGGGGCGGCGTGCGGCTACTACAACGGCATGTGGAGCGCCGACCACTTCGCCGGGCAGGCCCGCAAGCAGGAGCGTGAGGGGCGGATGGAAGAGGCGCGCGCCTCCTGGGCCACGGCGGCGATGAGGGCCGAGTCCGTCGTGACGCGGCACCCGCGCGGCCGCTGGGCGCCTGCCGCCCTCGTGCTCGAAGGCGAGGCGCTGGCGAAGAGCGGGACGTGCGATCGCGCGGTCCCCGCGCTCTCGCGGGCGCTCGAGTCGGTGCGGACCGTGGCGTTGCGGGAGCGCGCGGCGCTGGCGGCCGCAGAATGCGCCCTCGCCGTCCCAGACCTCAAGACCGCCACCCGGTTGCTCGCCCCCGTCACGGAGTCCCGCGACGCCGCGCGCGCCGCGCGCGCGCGACTCCTGTCGGGGCGCGCGGCGGAGCTGAATGGAGATCTCGAGGCTGCCGCGCAGTGGTACGCGCGCTCGTCCGAGCGGGGGGCCGTCGCCGCCCGCGCGCGCGTGGAGCTCGAGGCGGGACAGCTGGACGCCGCAGTGGCGTTGCTCGACACGATCAGCCGCGGCCGCTTCGAGGAAGCGGAGTGGACCGCCCTGCTCGGCGACCTGGGGGGCGCAGCCAGTGCGGACGTGGTGAGCGCGGCCCTCGACCGGCTGCTCGCGCGCCGGCGCGTGCCCGCCGGGGCCCGGGCCCGACTGCTCCTCGCCGACGGCGATCGTCTGTTCGCAGCAGCGAGCCTCCCCGCCGCCGCGAACCGCTACGCGCAGGCGGCCGCGATCGCACCCGACTCCACGGCGGGCCAACGCGGGCGCGTCGCCGAGCTGCGGGTGGTCACGGCCCGCGCGGAGAGCCTCGCCGACTTGCGAGCCGTCGACCACCGGCTCGGGACGCTCCTCGAGTCCGGGTGGGGCGGGGACGCCGCCGCCGAGGGGCGTGAGCTGCAACGCCGCCTCCGCCACGTGCTCGGAGCGGGGGACGCGCCCGAGGCGGGCGAGGCAGCGCAGTTCCACGCGGCCGAGTTCGTGCGAGACTCGCTCGCCGCGCCGCGGCTGGCGGCGCACCTCTTCCTGGCGTTCGCGGGGGAGCACCGAGCGTCGTTGTTCGCCCCGAAGGCGCTCCTCGCGGCGGCTGGACTCGCCCCCGAGCGCGCGGACTCGCTGGTCGGAGTGCTGCAGTCGGCGTACGCCGCGTCGCCGTACACCCTCGCCCTGGCCGGCGCAACGAGCCCGGGCTACGCGGCCGTCGAGGATTCCCTGGCGCGAGCGCTCGGTGTCACGCTTGTCCCCGCGGAGCAGCCATTCGCGCTCACGCGCATTTTGCCACCCGCCCCAGGCCCGCGCGGACCCCCGCTCGATCCGCGTGAGCCTGCGCGCGCGGACCAGCCGCGCGCGCCGCCGCGCCGCGACGAGCCCGAGCGGCGTCGCGCCCCGCCTCCCAAGGCGCCCCCTGCGCCGTCGCCCGCGGAGCGGCCGTGAGCGGCGTTCACGCGTTCGGCACGACCTTCCAGAATCCGGTCCTGCTCGCGGCCGGAACCGCCGGTTTCGGGCGAGAGGTCGAGGACGTCATCGACCTCGACGCCCTGGGTGGGGTAGTGACCAAGGCCGTGACCCCCGAGCCGCGGCGCGGCCACCCGGCGCCACGCGTGGCGGAGTTTCCCGGCGGCATGCTCAACGCGGTGGGTCTCGCGAACCCGGGATTGGCGGCCGTCGCGCGTGACCACCTGCCCTGGGCGGCGAGCCGGTTCACACGCGCGCGGGTCATCGTCAACGTGGCCGGCGCCCTGGTGGAAGACTACGTCACGGTGATCCGGGGCCTGACGGACGTGCCCGTCGTCACCGCGTTCGAGATCAACGCGTCGTGCCCCAACACGAGCGCCGGGGGGCTGGAGTTCGGCGCCGAGCCCCGGGCCTTGGCGGAGCTGGTGCGCCGCTGTCGCCGCGCGACGCTACGGCCCCTGGTGGTGAAATTGTCGCCGGTGCTTCCCGACATCGCCGCCATGGCGCAGGTGGCGAAAGACGAGGGAGCGGATGGAGTGAGCCTCGTCAACACGATTCCCGGGATGCTGGACCACCGGCTGGGCAACGGCGTCGGCGGCGTGAGCGGGCCGGCGCTGCTCCCGGTGGGCGTCCTGGCAACGCAGCGGGTCCGCGAGCGGGTGGGCCTCCCGGTGATCGGCGTCGGTGGGATCCGCACGAGTCGCGACGCGCGCGAGTACCTCGCGGCGGGCGCGGTCCTCGTCGCCGTCGGTACGGCGGCGCTCGCCGACCCCCGCGTGCCGGAGCGGATCGCGCGCGAGCTGTCTCGTGGCTGAGCTGGTGGTGGCGTTCGATGTGGCGAGCGGCCGGGCCGCGCTCGACCTCGCGGACCGGCTCCCTGGCCTCCGCTGGGCGAAGCTCGGGCCGGTCCTGTTCGTGCGCGAAGGGCCGGCCCTCGTGCGCGAGTTCGTGTCGCGGGGCGTGCGCGTGTTCCTCGACCTCAAGTGGCACGACATCCCGAGCGTCGTCGCCGGCGCCGTAACCGCGGCGCACGAGCTCGGCGTATCGCTGGCGACGGTGCATTGCCTCGGTGGCCGCGCGATGCTCGAGGCGGCGGCCGCCGCCGCTCGAGACCTGCCGCTCGTCGGAGTCACCGTGCTCACCTCGCACGACGCGGGCGAGTTCGAGCAGGTCGTGGGCCGCGGCGTGCCGGATGTGGGGTTCGAGGCGGAGCGCCTCGCCCGCCTGGCGTGCACAGCCGGGCTGCGGGGCGTCGTCGCTTCCGGGGCAGACGTCGGGCTGCTGCGCGAAGCGCTCGGACCCGAGCCCTGGATCGTCGTGCCGGGGATCAGGTCGGCGGGCGAGGCCACGGGCGACCAGGTGCGCACGGTGACGCCCGAGGAAGCGGTGCGGCGCGGGGCGACCCACCTCGTCGTGGGGCGGCCCATCACGGGCGCGCCCGACCCGGCGGCGGCGTTCCAGCGCCTGGTGGAGGCGTTGTGAGGATTGCGGCGTTGCTTTCCGCTCTGCTCGTCCCGTCGGTTGCCGCGCAGGGCGCGCTCGGCGAGGCGGCCCGCGCGGCGCAGGCGGCGTGGCTGGCCCACAATCCTCAAGCGCTTGTCGGGCAAAGTGCTAGCGTCGCGCTCCAGATTCCGGGCGCCGATGCGTCGGCCCCCCTCGGGCGCGCCCAGGCGATCGAGCTGTTGCGACGCTATCTACGCACGGCGACGGAGCGAACGCTCTCGGTCCGCAGTGTCCGGGAGGTCGCGCCCGGGAGTGGCTTCGTGGAGCTGGAGCGGGAGTACACGGTGCCGGGCACCAGGGACGTGCGCCGCGAGACGCTGTTTCTGCGGTTTCGGACGGCCGGCGATCGCTGGGAGCTGGTCGAGGTACGCACTGCCCCGTAATCCCGCCCCTTGCGTGCACTTACGAGCCCGTCTATACTTCGCGACTAAGCCGAAATCTTCCCACTTGGGGGTCACCCGTTGAAGGTTCGCTCGAGCGTCAAGCCGATCTGTGAGCACTGCAGAGTCATCAAGCGCAGGGGCGTGCTCCGCGTGATCTGCAAACGGAATCCCAAGCACCGGCAGCGGCAGGGGTAGGGGATGGCACGAATTGCTGGCGTGGATCTGCCGCGCGAGAAGAAGATCCTGTACGCTCTTCCGTACATCTACGGCATCGGCCCGAGCAACGCGAGGAAGATTCTCGCGGAGACGGGGATCAGCGCAGACGCGCGCGTGCGCGAGCTGCGCGATGCCGAGGTGGCCCGGTTGCGCCAGGTGATCGAGCGTGACTACAAGGTCGAAGGCGCGCTGCGGACCGAAGTCGCGATGAACATCAAGCGGTTGATGGACATCGGGACGTACCGTGGGTCCCGCCACCGGAAGAACCTCCCGGTGCGCGGCCAGCGGACACACACCAACGCGCGCACCAAGAAGGGGCCGCGGCGGGCGATCGCGGGCAAGAAGAAGCCCCTCCTCAAAAAGTAAATGGCACAAGCGAAACCTGCGAGCGCCAAGCGCGCCAAGAAAGTCGTCGAGGCGGAAGGGATCGCCCACATCACGGCGACGTTCAACAACACGTTGATCACGATCACCGACCTGCAGGGGAACGCCATCACGTGGGGTTCCTCCGGCAAGGCCGGGTTCGCGGGGTCAAAAAAGTCCACGCCCTTCGCCGCCACCGTCGCCGCCGAGCAGGCGGCGCGCGAGGCGATGAACCTCGGCGTCCGCCGCGTGCACGTGCGCATCCAGGGACCGGGCTCCGGTCGCGAGTCGGCGATCCAGGCGCTCGCCACGGCCGGCTTGCAGATCCGCTCGATCCGCGACGTCACGCCGATCCCGCACAATGGGTGCCGGCCCCCCAAGAAGCGGCGGGTGTAGGCGATGGCGCGCTATACGGGTCCCTCCTGCAAGCTGTGTCGCCGCGAAGGGACGAAGCTGTTCCTCAAGGGCACGCGCTGCCTCACGGAGAAGTGCGCGATCGAGCGGCGGGCCTATGCGCCGGGCCAGCACGGCCAGTCCACAGGGCGCCGGCGGAAAGCGTCCGAGTACGCGAAGCAGCTGCGCGAGAAGCAGAAGGTGAAGCGCATCTACGGACTGTCGGAGCGGCAGTTCCGGAACATCTTCGATCGTGTGCTCAAGGAGCCCGGTGTCACGGGTGAGGCCCTGCTCGTGGCGCTCGAGAGCCGGCTGGACAATCTGGTGTATCGTATGGGCTTCGCGGTGTCGCGCAAGCAGGCGCGCCAGCTCGTGTGCCACCGCCACATCTCGGTGAACGGGCGCACGGTGGACGTGCCGTCGTATCGCGTCCGCCCGGGCGACGAGGTCAAGGTGGCGGAGGCGAGCCGCGAGCTGACGCTGGTCCGGGTGGCGCTCGAGCAGTTCGGGCGCGGGCAGCCGGTGTCGTGGATTCAGGTGGATACCGAGAAGGTCCTCGGTCGCATGACCGAGCGGCCCAGTCGCGACGCGATTCCGATCGCGGCGCAAGAACAGTTAATCGTCGAGCTCTATTCCAAGTGATGACGACTCTTGATTTGACAGGGCTGGTCCATCCGCACCTGGTGGAAATGACCAAGCGCGAGGACAACCCGAATGCGGCCGAGTTTCGACTCCAGCCGCTGGAACGCGGTTACGGGTACACGCTGGGGAACTCGCTGCGCCGCATGCTCCTGTCCTCGTTGCGTGGGACCGCCGTGTGGGCGTTCCGCCTGGACGGCGTGGTCCACGAGCACCAGACCATTCCGGGTGTCGTCGAGGACGTGCACCAGATCATCCAGCGCCTCAAACAGCTCACGCTCGTGCTCGCGACCGACGCGGACGAGGCGGTGTTGCGCGTCAAGCGCGACAAGGCCGGCCCGGTCCACGCGCGCGACATCGAAGCGCACGGCGCGGTGACGATCGTCAATCCGGATCTTCTGCTGTTCACGCTGCAGGACGACCGCGAGGTGGGCGGCGAGTTGTACGTCAACAAGGGCCGCGGCTACGTGGAGGCCGAGCAGCACCCGCTCGACCGCACGCTGTCGGTGGACGTGGTCCGGATCGATTCGATCTACAACCCGGTGCGCCGCGCCAACTTCACCGTGGCGGAGACGCGCGTCGGGCAGCGGACCGACTACGATCGCCTCACGCTGAGCGTGGAAACCAACGGCACGATCTCGCCGGAGGACGCCGTCGCCTACGCGGCCGCTCTGGCGCAGGAGCACTTCCGCTTCTTCGTCGACTTCGGCAAGGTGCCCATGGTGCCGGCGCAGCCGGCCGGGAACGGCGGAGCCGCGACGAGCCCGCTCAAGGACGTGCTCGTCCGCAGCATCGACGACGTGGGGCTCTCGGTCCGGTCCGTGAACTCGCTCAAGAACTCGAACATCCGTACGCTCGCGGACCTGGTGCAGTACCGCGAGGAAGACCTGCTGAAAGTGAAGAACGTGGGAGAGAAGGCGCTGGGCGAGATCGCGGAGCTGCTGCGACGCGAGGGGCTCAACTTCGGCATGAAGCTCGAGGACGTGGAAGGCGACATCCGCGTGGTGGATCCCGGCACGGCGCCGCTGGCGCAGCCCACCGAGGGCGAAGGAGAAGAGTAGGTGCGCCACCGCGCCAAGCACCGGCAGCTGTCCCGGACCGCGAGCCACCGCAAGGCGCTGCTCGCGAACCTGGCCACCAGCCTGTTCCAGCACGAGCGCATCGTGACGACCGAGGCGAAGGCGAAGGAGCTGCGGCCCTACGCCGAGCGGCTGATCACTCTCGCGCGCCGGGGCGACCTGCACGCCCGCCGCCTGGTGGAATCCCGCCTCAAGGACCGCGACATCGCGCAGCGACTGTTCAAGGAGGTCGGGCCCCGCTTCGCGGCGCGGCCCGGCGGCTACACCCGCATCATCAAGCTGGGGCACCGGGTCGGAGAC
>WNGI01004193.1_pt1 | contig 13017 bp, 8 predicted proteins | sample 5400621 | NCBI WGS metagenome assembly WNGI01 (sample SAMN13153374, study PRJNA577476) | soil metagenome | isolation source: 20 cm soil or saprolite under Garry oak tree replicate 1 | place: USA:California | collected 2016-06-15 | reverse complement strand
CCGAAGAAGAAATTGTCGCCGCAGCCCGTCGCGCGCAGGCGGATGATTTCATTCGGCAGATGTCGAACGGGTATGCAAGTCTTGTTGGCGAACGGGGCGGACATTTAAGCGTCGGTCAACGGCAGCGCATCGGCATTGCGCGCGCATTTTTAAAAAATGCGCCAATCCTACTTCTCGATGAACCAACCTCGGCACTCGATCCGAAGACTGAATCGGCGATCATGGAAACGATCAAGGAACTGATGCGCGGCCGGACAACGTTGATCGCGACGCATCGTCTGGCAACCATTCACAATGTCGATCAAATCGTCGTCCTTGAAGGCGGACGCATTATCGAGAAAGGTCGCGGCCCTGAATTGGTCGCCCGCGGCGGTGTTTACGCGAAACTTTACAACTCGGGAAATTTTCCCTCATGAGCAACGTAAAACAAGATCGACATGTCGAAGGCGACTGGTGGGCGCAGCCGATCCCGGCAAATGTCGAATTTGGCGAAGGCTTTTATTGCGAGACCGCGCAAATTTTTCGCCATCTTCGCAGCAAAAACCCGCGTGCCGTTGTCATCGGCCGACATGTTTCCTGTTATGCCGGCTGCTCGTTTTCTGTCGGCGACAACGGTCAGTGTTCCATCGGCGATTTCACTCTGCTCAATGGCGCGCTTATCATGGCCGAGGAGAAGATCGACATCGGATCGCACTGCTTGATTTCGTGGAACGTCGGCATCGCCGATTCCGATTTTCATCCGCTCGAGCCAGCGCAGCGTCTCATCGACGCGCAAGCTCTCGCCCCCTATTTCAAAAATCGCCCTCCGCGTCCGAAATTAAAAACCGCTCCCGTAAAAATCGCGGACAACGTCTGGATCGGAATGAACGCGATCATTCTGAAAGGCGTGACTATCGGCGAGAATTCGGTCGTCGCGGCTGGTTCGGTTGTCACGAAAAGCGTTGAGCCAAACACGGTCGTCGCCGGAAATCCGGCGCAAGTGGTTAAGCAATTCAAAGCGTGATTCAATTTAACATCGAACATCCAACATCGAACGCCCAACGTCGAACGCTATGTCTTCGATGTTCGATCTTGGATGTTGAGTTTTTGATGTTTTCTTTCTCATGAAGCGCAAGCGCATCGTGGTGATGGGCTTCATGGGATCGTGCCCAATCGCGGGGGTCGTCTGGCAGCACATCCATTATGTCGTTGGACTCCAGCGGCTCGGTCACGACGTCTATTACATCGAGGACTCAGCGCGGCTTCCTTACAATCCTGAGACGTTTGAGGTAAACAATGAGTTCGATTATGCAGCGCGGCTTCTCAGTCGCCTATCGCGGGAATTCGGATTTAAAAATCGTTGGGCGTTTTGCGCGCGCTATTTACCGGGCAATCCGACTGCCGGCCTGCCATTAAGAAGAATCCGGCAGCTCTATCGCGACGCCGATGCCATCCTGAACATCTGCGGCGCGCAGGAATTCAATGACGATCTACTCGTTTCCGATCGCATTCTTTACATCGAAAGCGATCCTGGCGTTGAGCAAATCAAGATCGACAAGGGCGTAAGGGCGACCATTGATTATCTGCGGCGACATCGCGCGCTTTTCACATTCGGCGAAAATGTCGGCACAACGGGTTTTCCTGTCCCTACCTATGGATTCAAATGGCTGCCCACACGCCAGCCGGTGGTTACCGATCTTTGGAAAACGCAGCGTGCTCCGCCGCGTGCTGCCGTTTTTACATCGGTGGCGAATTGGTCCACGAGCGGCTTGAAAGACATCACGTGGCGCGGCGACAAATATCTTTGGAGCAAATCGCGCGAGTTTCTGCGTTTTATTTCAGCGCCAAAAAAATCAGGAGAAACCTTCGAGCTCGCAACGAACATCGAGGATGAGAAGACGCGGGCGAAATTTCTGCGCAGCGGCTGGCGGCTTCACTCTCCGCTGCAACTCAGCGTCGATTATTGGCTCTACCATGATTACATTCGCCGTTCGAAAGGCGAGTTCACAGTCGCCAAGGACCAGTATATCCGTCTGAACACCGGTTGGTTCAGCGACCGGAGCGCGTGTTATCTCGCTGCCGGTCGCCCCGTCATTATTCAGGAAACCGGCTTCACAAAGATTTACGGCGGCAAAGCGGGACTTCTCTCCTTCCGATCGTTGAGCGAAATTGTCGATGCGGTGAAGATAATCAATGCCGATTACGCCAAACATTCTCGTGCCGCTCGCGCTCTGGCGCGTGAATTTTTTGAGGCGGAGAATGTCCTCAAATCAATTCTCGACCGCGCTGGAATTTGATTTCTCTACTTTGACGCCGGATCGGCCAAAAAATGCATTGAGCGCGAAAACCGACCAACCGCTTATTCTTGCTGACCAGAGATGTTGAACGGCAAGTGCATGTATTATGTCTGTTCTGTCCAGGCGCCACTTGCAAATGCAGATTCCATCTTGATTTTCAATTACTTCGTTTGATTCTTCAGCTTTTCCGCCCATGAAGCATCCTCTCATTTTTGTTTGCCTGATATTGCTGCTGGGATCGACATCCTACGCGCAGCAAAGCACCCAGGCGCCCCCGCCCGTTGAGCCGCAAGCGCCGCTACCGGCAGGTCCACCGAAAGCTAGCCCAGCTGCGCAAGCGGTAGTTCCAGTTCCGGTTCCGATTGCACCGCCAAAGCCAAACGGGCCGGTTCAAAAAAGTTTGGTCCGCATCACCGCAACCTCCGTGGAGCCGGATTACAAAGCGCCCTGGAATTCTGGAGGGATCGAGCGCGGTGTTGGGGCCGGCTTCGTCGTAAGTGGCAATCGCATTCTTACAAACGCGCATGTCGTCAGCAACAGCCGCTACCTGACGGTGGAACGCGATGGCGATCCCAACAAATACCCAGCGACCGTGCAATTCGTAGCAAACGATTGCGATCTGGCGTTGATCACGGTATCGGCTCCCGATTTTTTCAAGAACATGATTCCCTTAAAGTTCGGTGGAATTCCTGAGCTTGAGTCGACGGTCTCGGCTTATGGCTATCCAATCGGTGGCGAGCGGATGTCGGTCACGGCTGGGATTGTGTCGCGAGTCGACTTTCAGCTTTACACCCATTCATCAATTGATCAGCACCTCACGATCCAGATCAGCGCGCAGATCAATCCGGGAAACAGTGGCGGACCGGTGATGCAGAACGGCAAGGTGGTGGGTGTTGCGTTTCAAGGTTACAGCGGTGATGTCGCCCAAGGCGTCGCCTACATGATTCCCACTCCGGTGATCAACCGATTTTTAAAAGACATCGGCGACGGACATTACGACAAATATGTCGATCTTGGCCTAACCTATTCGAAGCTGCAAAATCCCGCGCAGCGCCGCTTTCTTGGCTTAAAAGACGACGACCGCGGCGTGCTCGTGAACACAGTGGTCGCGGCCGGACCATCGGCCGATATTCTTCGGCCGGGTGATGTTCTTCTCGCAATCGATGATCATCCCATCGCGAGTGATTCGAATGTCGAATTTGAAGGCGAGCGCGCGGAATTCCAAGAAGTAGTCGAACGAAAATTCAAGGGCGATTCGGTCAAGTTCGATATCTGGCGCGACAAGCAGCCGATGGCGGTCACGATCAAACTATACACGCCTTGGCCTTATCTGATTCAAGGCCACGCCTATGATGTGCGTCCCCGTTATGTCCTTTACGGCGGCTTGCTTTTTCAGCCATTAAACCTCGATCTAATCGAAGCCTATCGGCCTACTGATCTGCGCCTCCGGCATTTCTTCGAGTATTTTGTTCCGGAGCAAATTTATCGTCAGCATCCAGACGTCATCGTGCTGACGAACATTTTGCCAGACCCGATCAATACTTATCTTGCGCCCTACCGCGGCGGGATTGTCGATGAAATAAACGGCAAGAAAATTCGGACTCTCGACGATCTGGCAAATGCGTTTTCCGAAACGTCAGAGCGCTTTGTCATCCGCATGATTGGCGATGGGCCGCCATTGGTGCTCGATCGCAATAAAGTGGACGCCGCCCGCGAGCGGATCAAGATGCGTTACAATGTGATGAAAGAGCAAAATCTCCAGGATCAGCCCGTGGCAAAGACGACGGAGCAAGCGAACAAAATCTAAAGATGCGAAAATATTTAGTTATCGTTTTTGGAACAATGTTCCTCGGGGTTGCCGGCGCGACGGCCAAAAAGGAACCGGTTGTGTCGGCGCCAATGAATAAGCAAAAGCAACTCGCGCTCGTCCGCGTGAACGTGACTGGCCAGTCCTATGATTACTTTCGGCCATGGCAAAAGAAGGCGCCGTTTTCAAAGCGCGCACTCGGTGCGGTTCTATCGAAAGGCCGCGTCCTGGTAACCGCGGACTTGGTTACAAATCAAAATTACGTGGAACTGGAACGCGCGGAATCCGGAGAAAAGATGGCGGCTAATGTCGAGGTCATTGATTACGAAGCGAACCTGGCTTTGCTCGTGCCGGCAGAGAAAACATTCCTCGACGGCATCACTCCTCTCGATATCGCGCTCGACACCGTAGTCGGCGATCGGCTCGCCGCCTGGCAACTTGAACCCACGGGCGCCCTGCTCGCGACGGAAGGCTTGGTGACAACTGTGCAAATGATGGCGTATCCGGTCGATGTTGGGCAATTCCTGACCTATCGCATGAGCATCCCGATGCAATATCGAGAGAATAGCTACACGGTGCCTCTGGTGAAGAACAACAAGCTTGCTGGCTTACTCCTGCGCTACGATTCACGCGCGCAGCTGCTCGACGCCATTCCTGCACCCATCATAGCGCATTTTCTGAAGGAGGCTGAGGGCCAAAATTATCGCGGGTTTCCGTCGGCCGGGTTTTCATTTTTTCCGACGCGTGATCCGGAGCTGCGCGAGTTTGCCGGAGAAACGGGCAAAGCCGGCGGCGTTTACGTGACCAATATCGAACCGAACACGCCAGCGATGAAAGCGGGTTTGCAAGTCGGCGACATTGTCACAGCGATCGCGAATAACGAGATCGATCAAAACGGAAACTATGTCGATCCGCTCTACGGCAAAATCGAATTTACAAATCTGCTCACCGCTCACGCTTACTCCGGCGATGTGGTGCCGTTCCGAATCCAGCGCAGTGGCAAACCGATGCAGTTAAATGTGACCCTCGAACATCGAGACGCGAAAGATTACGTCAGCCCACCTTACAATCTCGATCAGCCGCCGCCGTATTACGTGCTCGGCGGACTCATTTTTCAGGAGCTTTCCCGCCAGTATCTCAAGGAATGGGGCCCAACCTGGCAAAGAGAAGCACCCCAGCGCTTGGTTTACCTCGACCGGTTCCAATCAGAACTCTTTCCAGAAGGGAACCGCCGCGTCGTCATTCTCAGCCAGGTCCTCCCTGCCAATAGCACAATCGGCTACGACGAGCTTTCCTATTTGACCGTCACAAAAGTAAACGGCAAAGAGATCAAGTCGTTAGCTGATCTGGCCGAAGCGGTGAAACAGCCCATCGAGGGCTTCATCAAGATTGAGACCGAGGAAGATCCGAAACAGATCGAGCTGGATGCCGCACAAGTGGCCGGTGAAGCACCCGTTCTCCAGGAAAACTACGGCATCTCTTTGCTGCATCGCCTCGACTGAGGCGTTGCCTACGCCGTCGTTGCCAAGTTGGGGCGCAACAGAAAAGCATCATACTTGCAGCATCGATCTTTGGATGTGAATGGGTCACCATTTTCCTGCGTCCTTGCCTTTGCAATTCACCTATTCCTGATTTCCTGTTGATCTCAATTAGGAAATTGAATTGACTCGCTTCACGACGCTCGGCAGTCTCAGAGGGCATGCGTCTATTGATCGAAATACTTGTAGTCGGTGCACTGATCTATTTCGGCTGGGAAAGACCATTTAAACAATGGGCAGATCAGGCGCGCGCAGCACTGACGTCCAAGCAAGCGGCGCCGGGCTCACAGCAAGCCGTACCGGCGACAGCCACGTCAACTCCAAGGTCAATTCCGCTGCTAAGGCCAATCATCAGAGCAACCCCACCGTCGGGCGCATGGATGTGGGATCCAAAGCATCGCGGCACATTGGATCGTCCTGCTCCCTCTCCCACTGTCCAGCCCTAGAGTACAGAAAAATTAGGGACATCCATTCCGCGCGGCCGTGCGGAAAATTATTCGTTTACGACCTCGATCTGCTTGTCGAGCACTTCCCCGGTAAACCGGTCGATCGCTACGTGCACCCAGTAACGCTGCTCACCTTCCACAACGGAACCTACAAGACTAGAAGCGTTGGGCGGATAGCGGCCGCTCAGGGCTATCACGTCAATCAGTAAATTCCAGACGCGCGTTCGCGAGACGGAAGATATGGCCGCGGAACAACTTCCCTTGGAGCCTTAACAGTCTGATTGTCTTGTGATGATGTCACCGGCAGAATTGTCGTTGGCAGTCCAGCGCGCGTAATCAATTCACATTTATTCTTCATAAGAGTCGCCGACGTCGCACTCGCAATGTTGGTTGCCATCGTTGGAGCACTTGGAGTACGTTGGCGACAACGGACGAAGTAATTTCATCCCAGATGGCGCCCGCCAGAACCGAGCGAAGAAAAGTGAAGCAGCTTCTGCCGGTTTAAGTGCAACGTCAGTGGCAGCTTCGGGCGGAATTTTTCAATTTAGCGAGTGACGCCGCTTCGGAACTTTTCGGGATGATGCAAAATGTCATCACGATCAGTGACCGCGACGAAGGACAGGCAAAGCGCGATGATCGTCCCGGCCAGCAAGCAGAGGCCACCTGCGATCTTCCCACGCACAATCGAAAGGATTGCTAAGACAAACCCCGTTATCAAAAAAGGCAATGATGTAAAAACGAACAAGACTGGATGAACGAGCGAAATAAAAACGGCTACGGCTGCGCACAGTCCGCCGGTCGCGGCCAATGAACGTTCTTTCTTTTTTCCTTTTTGCTGTAGGCGCAGCCGCTCCGGCTCCGCAAATGCTGGGCTGCTACATGGAACCCATTGCTTCATCCCTTCGGCTAAATATTGATCACCCGGCGAGAAATCGCCCATGCGAATTTTTGCCTTGAATTCGCCGTCCGTGAATTTCCCAATCACCTTCCCGCTTGACCGCGCCACGTAAAAAACGCTCATAACATAATTTAATAACTCTTCTGATGACTGTTAACGGTTGTTTACATCGAACCCTCGTATTTAATCTGGACCTGCTGCGATTGGATAGCCCCTGTGGTTGGATCCCGGTTCGGCTTGACGAATACCTGATACACCTTGGTCACCGTCGAGAGAACGTTTCCGTTTTTATCCAGTGATTGGCCGGTAACGAAAACCCGGAAATTACGGCTACGCGTTGTAGCCAGATTGTAGATCTTAGCAAACAACTCCTCGCGCCCGGGATCGTTCCATTCTGTCGGCGGTGTTTGAGTGCTGTTTTCATATTGATTGGGGTTACCGAAAAACGGCCGGCCTTGCGAGTCTCTCATCGCTGACAATGTGGAGGTTGAAAGCAGCGGGCGTGAGTTGATCACAGCGTCAGCAAACATGTCTGCCTGCTCTATATTCGCGGGCTGTGCTGCGTTGCCGGTCGGTGGGTACAGATTGCCTTGCAGCGAGAGGGGTTGGATTGCCGAGTCGCGGTTCTGGAGGATGCCCACGGCTAGGGAGCGCAAAACGTCACGGGATGCTGTATTAAGATTTACCAGTCCAGCTGTGCTTGTGAAATTGGTGCTACTGATCTTGCCAGAAAAGAGATCGAGTAGCTGCCACGCCCGCATTCCATTTTGATCAAACATGGAGAACTCTGGGCGGCCAATGGCAAGAGTATGGCCTCCTGCTCCTCTGGGGCTTCGGGTCGCTGTGTTTGGAATATCCGGGAGAGCGCCTCCCGGATTTACAACCGCATAGGTTAGCTGAGCAGGGTCCCAAACATTTCCCAACTCAGTTACGGAGCCGAGATTGCCACTATTCGAAGTTGAGAGCAACGAAATTGATTTTGAAGCTGGAGCTGGCGTTGGGGTCGGGCCCCCCATAATGTCAACAGGATATTGCCCCTTACCGGTTGGCTGTAGTCCAGTATCGCTGAAGGGATGTCCGGAGTCTGGCCAATTTAACGGGATCAGGTTGGGGTTCGGGCCGGCCCAGTAAGAACTCGCCACATAATCGGCTGTCGGCCACGGATCAGTGATATACCATGAAGCTCTTGGGTCGCCGAATTGCCCGGAGGTGTTGTCGTTGGGCGGGATTGGATTGCCGCGCCAAACGTTTAAGGTCGGATCAGGTCGCGCCGGCGGGGTGTATTGATTCAATTGCATGCCCACGAGGTCTTGGTTGCGTTGGAGTCCGCCATTTGCGGAGTCAGCAATAGCCTGGTTTGTATTGCTTCCAGGAGCGTTCCAGTACAACACAAAATAATTATTCGTCGATGCGTTTGGAAAAGTGATCTGAGCGCCGGGAGGCGGCGGAGTTGGACCCCAGTTAAAAACATTAACCTGTCCCGGAAAAGGCGGGATGAAAACTCCGCCCGGCAAAGTGACCGTCAGGCTCAGGGTGTCGAACGCCGTGCTGCTGCCGCAAGGTCCTATATTATTACTGGTTGCGTTGATGGTGACGGGGAAGACGCCAACGCCGGTCGGCGTGCCTGAGATTAGCCCCGTCGTAGTGTCCACAGTCAAGCCTCCGGGCAGATCGGTGGCGTCATAACTGATCGGGCTATTGTCGGCTGTAATTTGATAAGTGAACGGGCTTCCCACAGTCGCGGTAGCTGTAAGCGGGCTGGTGATAACAGGGTCCTGGGGGCAAATCGTTATGACCAGCGTTGCAGTCGCGCTGTTGCAACCTGTACCATTGCTCACGGTAATCGTGACGTTAGTCGTTCCAGCCGCCGTGGGTGTACCGGAAATGACGTTACGGCTCCCCCCGTTACCTAACGATAAACCGGCAGGCAACGGGGCCGCCGTGTAAGTGGTCTGATTATCCGTGTTGGTTGCTGTAATCGTATAGGAAAAGGCAACTCCTATCTGGCCGGTGGCCGTGAACGGACTTGTGATCACCGGCGTATTGGCGATTGAAAGTGTCACTGCCGTTGATGTTGCCCCGGCGCAGGGGTTCGCAACAGTGATAGATGCTGTACCGGCAGTGGCAATAAGGGACGCTGGTACCGCGGCAGTGAGTTGGGTTGAGGAAACGAATGTCGTGGTCAGCGCCGTTCCATTCCAATTCACGGTCGAAGTGGAAACAAAATTCGTGCCGTTCACAGTCAACGTGAACTGTGGACCGCCTGGCGTGACGCAGGTTGGGTTGAGTGAACTGATCGTCGGCGCCGCATTGATCGTTATCACCAGTGTTGCACTCCCGGTGTTACAGGTACCTGCGCCATTGCTCGCGCTAATGATGACGTTAGTCGTTCCAGCCGTCGTGGGTGTACCGGAAATGACGTTCCGGTTGCCCCCGCTCCCTAACGATAAACCGGCAGGCAACGGGGCCGCCGTGTAGCTGGTTGGATTGTTGGTTGCTGTAATCGTGTAGGAGAAGGCAACTCCAACTGTCCCGCACGCTGTGAGCGGGCTAGTGATCACCGGCGTATTGGCAATCGTAAATGTCACTGCGTTAGATGTTGCGCCGCAAGGATTAGGATTGACAACGGTGATCGAGGCCGTGCCGGCAGCGGCAATGCGCAAGGCTGGCACTGTGGCAGTGAGCTGCGTGGAAGAAACAAACGTCGTGGCTAGCGCCGTTGCATTCCAGTTCACTGTCGAAGTTGAAACAAAGTTTGTGCCGTTCACAGTCAACGTGAACTGTGGACCGCCTGCCGCGGCGCAGGTTGGGTTGAGCGAACTGATCGTCGGCACCGCAGTAATCGTAAACGTCACTGCGTTCGATGTTGCCGCGCAGGGGTTCGTTACAGTGATCGAGGCCGTGCCGGCAGTGGCAATAAGAGAGGCTGGCACCGTCGCAGTGAGTTGGGTGGATGAAACAAACGTCGTGGCCAGCGCCGTTGCATTCCACTTCACCGTCGAAGTTGAAACAAAGTTTGTGCCGGTCACGGTCAACGTGAATTGTGCACCGCCCGCCGTGGCGCAGCTGGGGCTGGTTGGATGAATGTTCGGCACGGAGCTGATCGTTATCACCAGTGTTTGTTGGGCGCTGGTGCTGCAGGGAGTTGCGCCATTACTGGCGGTAATCGTGACGTTAGTTGTCCCGGCCGTTGTCGGGGTTCCCGAAATCACTCCGGTGCTCGTATTCACACTCAGGCCTGGAGGCAGCGGGCTTGCGCTCAAGGTGGTTGGGTTGTTGGTTGCTGTAATCGTATAGGAGAAGGCAGCTCCTACTATCCCACACGCCGTGAGCGGGCTTGTGATGACGGGCGTCGCCGCGATCGTAAACGTCACTGCGCCGGATGTTGCCCCACAACTCACAACAGTAACAGATGCCGTGCCAGCAGTGGCGATAAGAGAGGCTGGCACTGTGGCCGTAAGTTGCGTGGATGAAACAAACGTCGTGGCCAGCGCCGTTCCATTCCACTTCACCGTCGAAGTTGAAATAAAGTTTGTGCCGTTCACGGTCAAAGTGAACTGTGGGCCGCCTGCCGTGGCGCAGGTGGGGCTGAGCGAGCTGATCGTCGGCGTCGCGCCGATCGTCAATGTCAGCAGGCCAGTGCCGGTCCCGTTGGCGTTTGTTGCGCTGAGGGTAATGCTGAATACGCCAACCGCGGTCGGTGTCCCAGAGATCAAACCCGTTGATGTATTTACGGTCAAGCCGGCTGGCAATGGCGCTGCACCCCATGTGTTGATCGCCTGGTCAGCTGTGATCTGGTACGAGTACGGTACTCCAGTGGTTCCACAGCCCGTGGTGGGACTCGTAATCTTGGGCTTGGCAGCAGCGAGCGCACTACTAGCCACCGCAAGCACGAAAAGAAATGGAACGACTTTTCTCATTGATAAATTCTGATGACCAACGTCGCGCTTGCCGTCCCGCAAGAGGTCCTTGCGGTAATTGGGACGCTGTAGTCGTGGTAGCCGTTAGTGTATGTCACATTCGGATCCAAGGTTGGTGTCCCATCGATCAGTCCCGCCTTCTGTCCGCCTCCGTGGAGATTTAGACCCGGAGGCAGCCCAGTTGCGCTGTAGTTGGTCCTTCCCGATGCTAAACAGGCAGGTGTTGGTCCGGGCAGTGCAACGACTCTGTATTCGTTTGGTTTAATCTTTCCCTTGGGATCCTGGTAGCCGGTAGCCGCTTTGATTCGATAGTGGAAGGCCAGGGTGAGGTTGCCGGCCTCGAAAAGAGGGCTCACAATAACCGGGTTCGTTCTGTCATTGGGGTCAGGGTTATCTTTAAATATTATTGTTGCATCCGGTGGAGAACTGAGAGTTTGGAGTGTCCCGTTCACATTTACCTGGTCAGAGTTTTGATAGTGCACCATCAGCGAGCCAGCCAAACCGTCCGTCGGATAATTGTGCGGGTTCCAAAGCTGGACGTAGGTGGTGGTCTCGATCACGACCTGGTTCGTCGTGCCGATTGGTAATGTCTCAACCCAGTTATTCAGGTCGTAAAGCGAGACTACGAAAGGATAGGCGCCAATTCCGCGATATGTTGGGGGGTTATTGTTGCCGTTCGGGTTGAATTCTGTCGGAGCATCCAGCGGAAACGCATAGTCGAAGAGATTAGACACGAGATTGTTAAAGTAATTACGCGTTTGCCCCGAATGCCCGTGACCTCCGGGCTGGGTGGTAAGAGTCCGGTCCTGAAAATTTGGCATCGCGGTATTTACGATAGTGGCAAAGCGACCGATTTGATTGCCATTCGGATTGAACTGAGAAACCGGGTTGATAGGCATCTTGGGATAGCCCTCGCCCAATTGGCTTGCGTCGTTTCTGCCGTAACCGTATCCCAGCGGAACCAGGTTTTGTTCACCGCGATTGTTATCCACACCGAGCCGGACCGCTAGATTTGGGCCAGTAACATCTGGTGTAGTTGGTGCGAGCTGCCGAAGAGTGGGAACGGTAAAGAGAAGCGGGCGATTGGGAATCAATTGAGTCGTGGCATAAGTTGTCCCAGGATCCGTCTGCTGGGTCGGATCAAAGATGGTAAACATGGCAATCTCGCCCGGAGACGTTCCACTTGTTCGCGATTGTCCACCTACTTGGGAGGCATCGAGATAGCCATCTAGGTCTTCAACCCAATAAGCATAGCGAGTATAAGGAAGATTATGTGCTGGAGGCGGGACTGTATCCTGCGGGTCGCGCATTTCGACCCATTTCACACTCGGCCCGGACGGGCTGGGACTCGGTTGCTCCCATGAATAGAGACTGGGCAAGCGCTGCGTTCCCGCTGCGTTCCATGCCGCCCCTGAATCAGTTGGATTAGAATCTGTCGGAGGGGCAGGAGTTGGTACCGCGGGCGCTGCAGGCGCACCCAGATTGATCGTCCGTGTCTGAATGACGCTCGGGTCGCTGGGATCAGTGGAAGCAGAAAAAAGTGGGTAATAAGTTATGCTCGAGCTTGGCGACGGGGCAGGCTGGGCCAGGTAATAGTAGGCTGCTCTATTGCCGTTCGCGTCGGCCCGGCCATCGGCTCGCACGACCAGGAAAGTATCGAGCGCTGTGCGGCCATTAGCGCCACCATCACCAGCGCAACTACGAGAGAGAATCCGGAGGATTTACCCGCGAATGGCGCGAATTGACGCGAATACAGAGAGGAATGCGCATGTTGCTGTAGCCGCCTCGCTGTGTCGAGGCGCTTCCCGCGCGATCCAATGGCACGGCTCACAGAGCCGTGGCTACAACCGAAAGATATCCGTGCGATCCGCGTAATCCGTGGTTCAATTTTGGAATGATTTCTAAAACGATTAGCCTTCATGGCAAATTGATCCGACTGCGGAATTGATAAGCGTGCGGCGCGATCAGGCGCTGGTAATTTGGCGTTGTGGTATCCATCCAATCATTAGCACTCGACGACACGCTCATCACCGTGCGCGCCGCCTGCGGACTCATCGCGTTAAAGGCAATCTCAATCGCCGCTGGAAGCGGATTGGGAGTCGTTGCATTAGGATCGCAGATGTAGGGATACG